>Ga0302325_10003034_pt1 | contig 40025 bp, 47 predicted proteins | sample Palsa_T0_2_FD_201948 | JGI IMG/M metagenome (GOLD analysis project Ga0302325, IMG submission 201948) | Peat permafrost microbial communities from Stordalen Mire near Abisko, Sweden - Palsa_T0_2 | ecosystem: Environmental > Terrestrial > Soil > Palsa > Peat permafrost | place: Sweden: Abisko...
CGCCACATGACGCAAAAAGCGACGAAAAACAGCCTCCGAGATTCGTGAACGAACAACATAACGGTTTCGCACGGTATAACCAGCTTAAACGATGACTTTCGTCCCGCTCAGCTAGTCATGACCCTTTCATTTTTAGGGATGGATAGTGGCATTTTTATAATCCGGTTCTCCTGTCAAAACCCGCTAATTACCCTGTTTAGGGTAATCGCGGAACTAAAGAATGTGATTCATAGTTATAGGCTTGAGCATCCAGCATAAGGAAGATAGATGAACACCTCCGGTTTGACTCCTGAAGAGATCCGGCAAAAGGCTGGCAGCATTTATGATCGCAACGGCTATTGGACGACGATATCCAGTGCTATCGCCTGCTGGTCCCCAATCTTGGACAATTGATCTACTAAGGAGGCGCTCCTTAAGGAGCCGCTTCGATGAACGCCATGGCTCCTGCATCCGCTCCACCCGCGCCCAACGCGCCGGAGCCCGCGCCCAAAGAGGCAGGAGGAATTTTCGACAAAATGGGACCCGTGGTGATCGGCCTGACCGCAGCGCTTTACGCCTGTGGTTACACGGTGGTGCTCACGGCTGCTGAGAGGCTTGGAATTAGCGATCCCGGCAGCGGCATATTCAAGGGGAAATATATTCAGGTTGGAGCTTATTGTATTGGTTTCATTCTGACAATCGCGGCGGCGAGCTACGTCGCTTCTTCTACAAGAGACGAACCTCAACCGCCAACAAATCCCCCGAAATGGTCTCGGCTGCGTATCTTAAACCCCTTCATGCTTCTCACGGCTTTGCTCGCTCAGTCTTTCCTGGTGTGGCCAGACAGTTCGAGTTGGATTTTATTGTTGGCGATGATTGGATATTTCGTGATTGCGCTTGTGGCTGGTCTATTAAAGTGGCAACCGAAGCCAGTCATCGGGCCGATAATCACGATTATCCTCCCTGTTTTGTTATTCGTCATCCTCATCTCTTGTTTCGCCATACACTTCCCCAAGTATTCAAAAGGGCGGGGCCATTTCCTCATATCGCTTCCCCCGCCCATCCCGCACGAAATATTGGCACTGATATTTTTGATTTCATTGTGTCTGTTTCTCGGCCGTATGGTCTACGTTCTCAGACATCATCTTATTTACGACGATCGAAACAATCGGCTCTTTTGGTGCGCATTGATGTTGCCTCTACTGGTATTCGGCACTTATGACGCGGTTATTAGCTTTGCGGTCGTCGTATATCCTTACATTCCCTGTGAAAAGGGCGGAGGAGATTACGGAAGCGTATCGGAGGCTTTCTTTTACGGATCGAAGGATAAACCGCTGCCCCTCCCATGCGGACCACTCGTCGTGCTGCTGGAAACTGACGACTGCTATTATGTAGCCAAAGACCCTTGCGACCGGATACGAATGGAGTGGGGAAAAATTGGCGGGCTCACGGAGCCGAATCCCATTTACCATATCCCCCGAACAAACGTAGAGCGAGTTAAATATGTGCCCCGCCCATCCTTTCCAGAGCAGGTGAGAAGCGGGAAATTTTTGGGCGAGCGAGAGTAGCTGTCCGACCCCACGGAGCGCAATCCTTGCTCGTTCGTATTCTTCAACAAATAAAACGACTCGATGAGGACTTAACTCCGGCTGAACAGAATAGTAACCAAATTAATGCATTGTCTCTTTGAACTGTCGCAATGTAGACATTGATTTGTGATGTATTGCCTATATGGATACATTTGTTGTCATTGGAGAAAGCTATGAAATGCGGAACATGTCCGGTGACAACGGTCGATCTGAAGCTCACTGTCACCAAGCCCAGCATGAAGAAGGTCAGTGTCCTGCCTAAAGCTGATTTCCTGGCGATCACCTGGACCGAGGCCGAAACATGGGGTCTGGCCACCGTGTTTGGCGCGGGCAAATATACATTTGAGACCACGACGCAGAACAATTTTACGCCGTTGTTGATCGACGGTCTCCAGCCGCCCGATGACGAAATGTATCACGCACAATTTTTTAAGGCGACCGTCAATGGCAGAAGCGTGGTGTGCCTCAAGAGCAACTTTCATCCCAAGGTTCAAACATCCAGCACGGCGATGTTCTTTGATAAGATCCTCGGATCAGCCAGCAACCCGAATTACAATTATCTGATCACCTCTGGCACCAGTGGCGGAATCTGGGCTTCACTCGATGTCGGCGATGTGGTGGTGACCAACAGCGCACGATATGGAATGACACTGCCGCAAGAAAAGCAGCAATTGATCTTTACTGGAGCGATCAATGTGGGCGGCGGTAACCCGCCCGCCGGGTACTCCAATTGGTATGATTACGTCACCAATGAGATCATGAAGAACGACGCATGCGTGAACAGCACGCTTATGACCCCCGGCGGTCGAAAGACGTCAAGCCCCAAGCCTGCCATTTATTACATGCCCAGCGGCGTCAGCCTCACCGACGTGGTAACCAATTCTAAGATCAGCGAAAGCGAATGCTCCAAGATCAGCACCTATCGAACCCTTGGCGCCACGCTCGATGAAAATGACGCGTATGTGGCCGAAACGTGCAAGTCAATCGGCTTTCAGAACTGGATTTCCATCAGAAACATTTCCGATCTGCCGTGCAGTCCGAACAAGGACCAATACACAACTTACGACCTTTGCTCGTCCATCAACGGGGCGTACGCCGTCTGGGCCTTTGTGATGAGCCATTGACGGCAATCAACCGCACCCATGAATTCTGACAGCGCGAGGATTCCCCGGCAAAAGGAGACGACAATGGCTGAAAAACTAATTTCCATTAAAGGGTCAGTGCCGCTCAACAAACACAAGCTGGTAGGGCCCGCTGATCCGAAAGAGCGCATTGAGATAACGATTAAGTTACGGCGTAAGAGTGAGAAGGGGTTGCCGACGCTTGAAGAGTTCGTTGCTGGAAAGCGAAGCAAAGGGATCACGCGGCAGGAGCTTGCCGAGCGCTATGGCGCGACGAGAGAAGATGCCGCCACAGTTCAACACTGGGCTGTCCGGCAGCGCCTGTCGGTGTCGAGCGTCAATGTCGGGTTGCGGCAGATGCACCTGGTCGGCTCAGTCGAGGCGATGAGCCGGGCGTTTGGTGTCAAGATCTCCATGTACCAGCACTCGCGCACTGGCACGCATTTCCGCTGCCCCGAAGGCGAGATCCACCTTCCCCAGAATCTGGTTCCGATTATCGTCGGTGTCTTTGGTCTCAACGACATGCCTATTGTAATACGCCATATTGTGCGAGTCGGACAAAGAGCGACGAGTATGAGCCCGAAAGAAATGTTCCCGGGATCGTTCTACCCCGACGAGGTGGCCAAGCTGTACAATTTTCCGCCAACTCAAGGTGCTGGCCAGCGGGTGGCGATCCTTGAATTCGGGGGAGGCTTTGATCAATCGGTCCTCGCCGACTACTTCACGAACAACATCGGTCTTCCAACGCCACCGACCGTCAACGGAATCTCCGTGCTGGGTACGGTGATCCAGGTTGATAAGGACATTACTGGAGAAGTGTATCTGGACATCGAAGTCATCGGAGCGATGGCGCCCAAGGCGACGATTGACGTCTATTTTGCGCCATTCACCGGCGAGGGCTTTCTCAATGCGGTAGACCAGGCGATCCATAACGATGACTATGCGGCCGTTTCAATCAGCTATGGATTCGACGAAGACACACGTGGAACCGCCAACGATCCTGGCTGGCCGATGCTGAATCAAAACATTGACGAGAGTTTCAGAGATGCGTCCGCGGTCGGGATTCCGGTATTTGTCTCTACCGGTGACCAGGGCTCCAGTAGTTTGCGGGGCGAACTCAGCAATCAATGGGAGGTCACCGTGTACTCCAAGACCGTCCATGCCGGATATCCCGCCACCAGTCCGTACGCGACCGCCGTCGGTGGCACGATGCTCTACGCCGAAAACGGAACCATCAGCAAGGAGGTCGTGTGGAATGAGTTGGGTGCCGTTCAGATAGGTCCATATTACGTCTCAGGGGCAACGGGTGACGCCGTTCAGAAGGAGGGTAAGTATTATCTCGGCGGGGCAACCGGTGGTGGGGTCAGCGATCGTTACAAGCAGGTGCCCACATACCAAAGCAACGCGGGCATCACTCCGCAATCGGCCAACAAACCTTCCGTAAAGGGCCGCGGCATACCCGACGTCGCCGGCAACGCCGGAGCAACCACGGGCTACCTGGTAAGCCAGCCGCCCGGCTCGCAATATCCAATCGCACCGGTTGGCGGGACCAGTGCTGCCGCACCAATGTGGGCTGCCCTGATGGCATGTGTTCGCGAGTCACTTAGCACCTCATTCGGTGGAAAGGTACCCGTCTTTTTCTTAAACGACTTTGTTTACGCGTGCGGCAAAACCAACGTCTTTAACGACATCGTCGGCGGACGTGAGATTACTTACCAACCCAATGGCAACCCCGTGCTCGGCGCTTTTACCCCGATCGGCAATAACCGCAGCACTTTGGCCAACGGCTATAGCGCGCAAACAGGATACGACCTCTGCACGGGCTGGGGCAGCCCCAATGGCAGTGCATTGCTGAAGCAGCTCCAAACGTGGCTGAGATTCACCCAAAATGGACCATCGCCATCTTCGCCTTCGCTCACAACTGCGGCGGGATCAGCAAAGCCCGCTGTCGGGAAGAAAGCGCTACCGTCACATAAATAGGCATTGCACCCTAGTGCTTCATTGCATCTGATTTGTTAAATGCGCGGGATAATGTTGTTAAGTCAAGGAGGACGTATGGCAATATTGGGAAAGTTGCCGGTTCGGCTCAATGAGGAGCAGCGCCGGGCACTTCAGCGACCTGAAACATCTGTCGCCTGGAACTATTTACTCCGTCCAAAATCGCTTCATTGGAGAACTGACGGTACCATGGAGCAAAAAGGGGGTTTAATTCCCGATGGCTCCAATACGTAACCTTTGAAAAATCAATGGCTTACGGGGCGGCAAGTGAAGGTAGAATTCTCACACGCGCTTTCTTCAACACGGTTTCATCTCTATTTCTGCGCTTTACTATCACTCGATCCGCCAATCAAACGGTGATTTGAACCCCACTCCGACTCGGGTCGTTACAAGGTTATCCTGGTTGTAGTCGGCTCAGGGTCTGCTCCGCGGTATTAATCCGAGCCAATAGATGGTCGAGTTTTGGAGACTTGGCCGGTTGCGCGGCCAATCTGCTGGACACGTCCTTTAGCATGTTCAGTGTCGCAGTTACCACGTACGCTTGCGTGGCGCGTTTATTTAGATCGGCCCAAACAACCGCGTGCTCCGCGGATCCCATTAATGTACACAGGATTGCACGATCCGCTAACGCCCATTCATCGCCTTTGCGCGGCCCAGCAAGTTGCCGCTCCACCTCGGACTTCGCCGCGATCATGGCTTGGTCGACATTCACTCCGGCCACCTGCTTGCCCTCGGCCCACGCCGAGGGGTCGGACAGGATCCGTGCGATGAGTCGTTGAACGAGGTTATAGGAATCGTCGTGGCCATAGACGCTGTTGATCTGCAGCATATAACCTGCGTCGTACGCGTCGATTGACTGAACGTAGTCACCCTTGGCACGGTACGTCCCCCCGAGCGAGCCCCATTGCTGAGCAAGTTCCTGGGCCAGTTGCAGGACGTACGGGCTCACCGGGGCACCTGCATCGATATGGCTATCTGGTGTAAGGGGCTCTTCGGTTTCGTCGTATGCGATCTCTAAATCAGCGCGCAACAGTTGTATCGCCTCCTTGTGAGCGCGCTCGGCCGCTACCCAGTCGCCCCGTTCTCGATAGCTGATTGCCCGCGAGCGCAAGCTGCGGGCGCGGTTGATGACGTCAGTCATGGGGAACTCCTGGGTAGCGATTCCACGGCAGCAATTGCGTCCATAAGATCAGACAACACATCGGCGTAGGCATCACCCGGCTGGTTGCGGAGCGTATCGAGCGTGCGTGAAAGAAGTTGCTCGTATTCCCGCATCAGCGGATCGTCAAACGCAATTGCCTGCTTCTTGACCCGCTCGCGGACATCGTAGCGGCGTTCCAGGTAATAAATCGCAGCCAGCAGACGCTCGATTGCTTCGCTGCGAATCCTCGACAACAGCTTCGTGTTGCCCTGGGCGTACAGGTACGGGACCGTACCTTCAAACGGCGGGCCGATCATCGCGTCTGCCGACGCTGACAACAGTCGACACACGGGCTGTAGGTCGGTAGGTGCGGACGCGCCAAGCCGTTCGTCGCGCACAAGGCGGTACGTCAGCCCCGGTGACACCTTTGCGTGAGGGTTGCGGAATTTGTCGCTCGAATCGTTCGCCTGGCGCACGGCCTCCAGCCGGCTCGCGAGCCGGTCGCTACTCGCTTCGCTCTTATCATACTGCAGCGGGACAAACAACGCGGCGAGCGCTGCTCCTTCATCGTAGCGGCGCGTAAACAGCTTGGCGTCGACGCCCTTCAACTCGAATGCGGGCGGCGACGAATCGGTGTACACCACCAGTATCGGATCTTCTTCATTTACTGCCAGCCGCACGCCCGTTTCGAAGAGCACATTCGGCCGCCACCCTGTCCAATCGGCAAAACAAAGACGCGTCCGGCGAATGAGCGCGTACAGCCGTTGTCCGACGAGTTGGGGCGACGACGTGTCGATCGTCCGGACCGCCTTGTCGGGACCGAACTCGGTATCGATTGAATTGAGCAGCGTCTGCCCACAGATGTTTAGGTAATGGGGCGAAAACCAAGATAGCATCAGGATCTTTTGATCCGGGGAAATCGGCTTATACTGCTCCGGCGATCCACCGAGTTGTCTCACCGCGTCGTACGCCGGGAGGTCGAGGTATCGGTCGGGCAGCGCGTGGTACTGCGTGAAGCCTTGTGTCAGGGACTCCTCCAGGGCCTTGATAACAGCGGCGTCTTTACCATGCAGGCTGAGCGGGTTGAGCTCCAGGAGATTGAACGGGATCAACGGCTTCGAGGCGTCCAACATCTGCTCGTATGTGACCGTCACCGTCACGCCCCGCCGCGCCACCGCGCGAACGCCTAGCAGCAGCATCGCGACCGGATTGAAATCAGAAATGTCAGCGATCAGAAGTTCACTGTCGCACAGCGCGCGAATAGTGCGCGCATACGCTTCGACCGACGCCACCGCGTTCGTCAAGTGAATGACCTCCGGTTGCAGTTCCAACTCGCGGCCGGACATCTCGAACGCCCGCGACTTCTTGATGCGCTTGAGTGTGTGCCTCACAAGAGCCGCGAGGTCATCGCCGGTTCGCTGCCGTCCGGTATCCAGCACCAGGCAGCCGATATTTCCGCCAAAATCCACCCGCATTGGTCGGCGCGGCCCGGTCGGGCGGAAGTCGTCGTCGCGGTACAGCGGCTTCCGCGTCCAATCCGTCCCTTGGCGGGTTGTCTCCCACGCAGCGCGGAGATCAGCGGTTGCAGCCCAGATCTTTGGGAAATCACGCGGCAGCACCGCGGTTTTCTTCACCCCATGTCGCAGGATGACGTGATCATACGTCTCGGTGCTGCCGTCTTGGAACATGACCTCTCGCTGCCCATTGGGCAATCTCTTCTCGTCTGCAATCTGGCACGAATGCGGCTGGAAGTCGAACGCCCCGCGGTTTAACAGGTGCGCCACGATGAGGCGGTTAAGAATCGAGCTGCGCGGCGAAAACAGTTGCTCATGCGTGCAGTTCACGTGGACAGTCGTACCGTCGCGCTTTAGCGTGCTGATGCCGGATTCGCTCGCGGCATTGCGATAAACGACGCTAAGGTCATCGCCTTGGCGGTATTCCTGCTCCGCCTTCAATAGCTTTTGCGCGACCACCGATTCGACTTCGGGCGACGTGAATTTTTCCAGAATGTCGCCGTGATAGAAATTGCGGATGCACAGTCGCATGAGGTCCGTAACTGCGCCGTCGCCGTAGCCGGAGACAAGGCATATGCCTTTGTGCCCCTCCAGATCCTCGTCCCGCCAATAGCTGATCGTGTCGAACTCCGTCTCCACTCCGTACCCGCAGGCGAGGATGACTGCGTCAAATTCCTCGCCTAGAACCGTCACCTTGCCGGTACGAGTCAGGGCAAGGTCCTCCTCGGTGACATGCATAGGTGCCGTGACCTTGATGCGCTGTCCGATTTCCGGAATCGCGAAGAGATACTTCCACTGTCTATCGATCTGCTAAACGACCTTCATCGCCTCCTCGGCGTACCAGTCGAGCAGCGGCAGTCCGGCATGGTCGAATTGCTCCGTGCCCCGTCGCTCCTGCGGAATGTCGGGCCAGTCGTAGATGTGTGGGTGGACCTTGCGCTTCTGGCAGTTACGTTGCAGCGCCAGCAGATCCGCCTCTTTCTCGAACATAGTTGTGCTCACGCCGCTGACTGCCAGCGCTGCCGCGGTGGTCGCGCCGGCAAAGCCGCCGCCGACCACCGCGATCCGTTGCAGCCGCGAAAGTCCCCCTTTGCAAAGCGCGTCCACGAGATTCAGCGCCCGCACCTGCTGCGAGTAGATCGTCACGTACCGTGCAAACGAGCCGAGCACGTACACGCACGGCCAGCCCGGGACCGACATCGTCGAGAGCAGTACCTGCCACTTCTCATCATCGCAGGCACCTTGGATGGTGGGAAAGCTGGTCAAGATCCACCTTTGCGCAGGAACTCGGACACCCAGTGATTCTCGGCTATGGCGGAGGCGACTGTCAATATTCTGGCGAATCCGTGCGGATCGTTCGGGGATCGGATGAATTGATGGCCAACGGTGGACTGCCTCAGTGAGTATCCGCGACAATGTGACCGGAAACCGCCGAGATTCATTCAAGAACACGCTCGCGAGTTCAACTTAAGATATAAGAAATGCGGGGCCGGGATTTGGATACGCTGTCTCCCGGACACGAATGGCCCATTTGGCCGGAAGACGACTATCCAACGGGCGTGATAATTTTCAAAACAAATCGCGTGTTTAGCCTTATCGAAGGCATTTTTTACAACAAAGCCTGGGTGCCTTCGATTCTCGCTGGAAATGGGATCACAGTCAGCAAAGTCTGCCCAAGTGTTCAGTCGAGTTGCATTAGTATGCGCGAGGCACGCTATTGCCGTCCTTTTCGAGGGGACCGCCGGAGTATTTTATACCGTGTGCTTATCCGCTTTCTTGTTTTTGGCTTGTCTTGCGCGGGACTTGATTACATACTGGAACCAAAACTTCAGTGGGATGCTCGTCGATTTAGGATGTTTCGAAGTGGACGGGTCGTTCGAATTGACGAGGCGAGAATTCAGTTATTGCTCTGGCCAAACCGCTGGTAAGTGGGAGAGAGAAAAATGCATGCGGGTCTTACGCAAAGCTCAGAATCGTCTGAGCCGAGTCTTTCGGGGCAAATCGATGCGCATGCATCGATCCCGGCGCGGATCGCGGCCCGCGCAGCTGCTGAGCCGGATCATTGGGCGATCTGCGACTCTTCCTGCCAGTTATCCTTTCTGCAACTGGAATCACGGTCGAATCAACTCGCAGCACATTTGATAAGCGCTGGCGTCGAAAGCGAAATGTGCGTCGGTATTTTCACAGAGCGTGGGGCCGATTTCGTGGTCTCCGCGCTGGCGATCATGAAAGCGGGAGGCGCTTATTTGCCCTTGGATCCTTCAACTCCGGCAGAACGTGCGGCCTTTATCCTTTCTGATGCGGCTGCGCCCATTCTCCTGACACATCGACAAAAGACTCAGTCATGGCCGGTGGGGCCATGGCGCGTTATCGAGATCGACGGGGTGGAAAATCAGGAAATCCGATCGAAACCAACTAAGAGGATGGAGTCAGATCCAGCGGGGGATAGCCTTGCTTATGTCATCTACACGTCCGGCTCCACGGGCCGCCCCAAGGGTGTGGAAATAACCCATGCGAATTTATTAAACCTGATCGATTGGCACCAGAGGGCCTTTGGCGTTACGTCGGCGGATCGCGCAAGCCAGGTTGCCGGGCTTGGATTCGACGCTGCGGGTTGGGAAATCTGGCCAGCTCTGACCACCGGGGCGAGTCTTCATTTCGCCGACGACATCACGCGCCGCTCGGCTGCGGCTTTGAGGGAATGGATCGTCGCCCAAAAGATTACGATCAGCTTTGTGCCCACCGTGCTGGCCGAACAACTTCTTCACACAAGCTGGCCCGATGAAACCGCGCTGCGGACGTTTCTTACCGGGGCCGATACGCTTCATCGTCGACCGATCGCCGGCCTCCCCTTTGTCGTGGTTAATAATTATGGGCCAACCGAATGCACGGTGGTATCAACGTCAGGCATCGTCACTCCCAACGAGGATATCGACTCTCCGCCATCGATCGGAAAATCCATCGACAATGCGACGGCATTGATCCTCAATGATGCTATTCAACCGGTACCTCGGGGAGAGGCGGGCGAACTATGCCTTGCCGGGGCCCTGGTTGGACGCGGGTATCGGAATAATCCCGCGATGACGGCCTCCCGTTTCGTCAATTATTCACCGGAGATGGGGCCCTCGATGCGCATCTATTGCACGGGCGACCGCGCCCGCATTTTGGAAAACGGAGAAATCGCGTTTTTGGGCCGACTCGATGATCAGGTGAAAATTCGCGGTTACCGGATCGAATTGGGAGAGATTGTCACGTGCCTCGATCGTTACCCGGGAGTGGAAGCCTGTGCCGTTGTGCTCCGCGATGGCGGAGACGGTCTGTCCGCACAGAGCGCGGCACCGGAGGGTTTTCCATCTGGTCCGCAGCTCGTCGCATATATCGTTGCGGCTGGCGATGCAAATTTGATCGCCGCCGACTTGCGCGAATATCTTAACACTCGCCTGCCGGACTATATGATTCCATCGCATTTTGTGAAGATCGCCGATCTGCCGATGACGGCCCATGGCAAGCTCGATAAAGCCGCGTTACCGGCACCGTCGGCCGACAATTTGCTTCCCAATCGAATTGCCGCTCCATTTGCCGCTCCGAATGAGCCGACAGAACCGGGCGCGCCGGTTGTTGGCCTTGAGCAATCGCAAATCTCAGCGATGGTTGCCTCTTTGCTCGGGCAGCCGACGGTAGATAGCGATGAAAACTTTTTCATGATCGGCGGGCATTCCATGCTGGGCGTGCAGCTCGTGGCGCAAATTCGCGACAGATTCGGCGTGAAATTAACGCTTCTACAGCTTTTCAGCGCGCCGACGGTGGCCGCACTTTCCGCGGAGGTGGCTCGTCTGAAAGCAGCCACGCGATGAATTCGGATTTCAACGATTCTCGCCAGAGTTTGAGTGGAGAAATGCCGGCAATGGCATGAAGGATGTTCGTCATGCAGTCTCAAGACTCGCCGCCGCACAAGGCGGTGGAAGTCCCTCTGAGTCTTTACCACCTCCTCGATCCCGAGGTACTGGCCAATCCTTACCCGCTCTACGCCCGGCTCCGTTCGCATGATCCGGTCTACTGGGATCCTTACCTTCATGCCTGGATCGTCACGCGATATGAAGATGTCATCACCGTGCTATCCAAATTCTCGGCGGAGCGTGCGCCATCCCCGGAATATTTTGAAGCCATTGGCGCTCCGGAAGTCAGTCCGATCGCCAGGGTCATGGTCAAGCAAATGCTTTTCCGCGATGCGCCGATGCACACGCGCCTCCGAAAGCTTGCCGGGCCCGGGTTTATGCCGGCGCGGATTCTAAAATTACGCGAGCACATTCAACAAATCGCCACGCAGCTCCTCGACGAAGTGCAATCGCGCGGCGACGGGAAAATGGACATTCTCGCCGACTTCGCCGAGCCGCTGCCCGCAATTGTGACGGCGGAACTGCTGGGGGTGAATGTGCAAGACCATGTCAAGTTGAAGGAGTGGTCGCAGACCTTCGCGGAGATGCTGGGTAATTTTCAACATAATCCTGATCGGTTGCCGGGTGTTTTGATTGCCGTCGAGGCGTTGGCCGCCTATTTCCAGAATGCACTCGAGGAACAACGCAAAAAACCGCGCGAAGGACTTATCAACGCCCTCATGACGGCCGAGGTTGACGGCGACCGTCTCACCGATGAAGAGATTGTCGCCAATGTAATTGTCACCATGGTCGGCGGCCTGGAGACCACCACCAATCTGATCGGCAACGGAATGCTGTCGATGATGCGCTATCCCGATCAGCAGAAACGGCTTCGCGACAATCCTGACATCATGCCCGCCGCGATCGAAGAACTTCTGCGCTTCGAGAGCCCCAGCCAGCACACGGCCAGGCTCGCACCGGAGGATGTGGTGCTCGGTGGCAAACAGATCAAAAAACGCCAGGCGGTCATTGCCGTAATGGCGGCCGGCAATCGAGATCCGCAGCGTTTTCCCGAGCCGGATCGATTGGATTTCGATCGACCGAATAATCGACATCTCGCCTTTGGATGGGGGGCCCACTTCTGTTTCGGCGCGCCGCTGGCGCGATTGGAAGGGCATATTGCGTTCGATACGCTTCTGCATCGCCTCCCGGAGTTTGAAATGTCCGGTGAGCCGCTGGTTTGGCGTGAAAACCTGGGACTTCGCGGTCTTAAAGCACTGCCAATCGTGTATAAAATCTAACTATGGCCGTTTCTTCCCAGGCATTCGCTACGGGCAAATCATCCGCGTTGCCTCCGCCAAACCTTCGACCTGCTCGATTCGATGACTACGCGCAAATAGCCAGGCTTGAAAAGACCCACGGTTTGGAATCGCAGCCGCTGGAGGATTGGAAGGGCATCTGGACGGGTAACCCGATCTGGCAACGCCTCGGCGAGAACTGGCCGATCGGCTGGGTGCTGGAAGACAACGCGGGCCGAATCGTCGGTTCAATGATGAATGTCCCATCCCTGTATAAATATTGCGGGCGAGATTTTATCTCCGCCAACGGGCGCGGTTGGGTTGTCTCGCCGGATTATCGCGGCGTGGCGCTTTGGCTGATGGGCGAGTATTTCAATCAGCAGAATGCCGAACTTTTTATCAACACCACTGTCGGCCCTCTGGCGCAGCAAACATTCGGCCAGTTGGCATCGCGCGTTCCCGCGGGAGATTGGCAAACCATCGCCTATTGGATAACGGGATATCGCGGATTCGCCGAAAAGTCGCTGCAAAGCTTTGGGATACCGGCCAGACAATTGCTTTCCTATCCTGCCGGGGCGGCCCTTTGGGTGAAGGATGCGTTATCGACCAAGGCGCTACCCGATGCGCCCAAGGCAGTCGCCATCGGACGGGCCGAACATTTTGATGATCGATTTGACGCCTTCTGGGAGGAGCTTGTCCGCCAAAATCCGCACAAGCTGCTGGCGGCGCGTGATAGTCGATCCCTTTCCTGGCATTACGCGATTCCAATGCGTCGCAAGAGACTGTGGATTTTCACCGCCTCGCGCGGAGAATCCCTTCGCGCCTATTGCGTGGTGAAGCGCCATGATGAACCCAACGGGCTCCGCAATCGGATGCGCCTCGTCGACTATCAAAGCCTTGAGACCGACGTGGACCTTCTCCCCGCATTGCTCAAAACGTCGCTTGAACGCTGCACTGTCGAGAAAATGTTTGTCTTGGAACATCTTGGCTACGGATTGCCGAAGATGAAGGCATTCGACGGTTTGGCGCCTCATCGCAAAAAGCTGGACTATTGGCCATTTTATTATTATGCGGCCGATCCGCAGATCAATTCCCAACTCGCGAGCACCGATGTGTGGGATCCATCGGTCTTCGACGGCGACGCCAGTTTCGAATAATACGTCCGCCGGATGCCGGTCGCCGATATGAAGTTGATTTTCACCTTCATTTAATCCCACTGTGAACTGATCTGGCAATTGTGATAAAGCTTCTGGTTACTTGTGCCCCAAATCCTGCAGATGTTGCTGAACGTTGGTCTTGTCTTGGTTGAGCTTATCCTTGTCCACCGTCACGGTCACAGTGCCTTGGCCAGAGGTATCATGTGATTCCGTGTGGAACCAGCCGCGATAATATCCAATGCCGCCAATCACAATGCATAGCACGACGAGCATTCCCAAAAACCGAATCATTGAATCTCCTGGATGGATCATCATCTAAAAGGGATCACGTTGAAGATCATCAATATCACGAGGATCAGCAGAAGCAGTCCCAGACCGCCGCTCGGTCGGTATCCCCAATTGCGGCTGTAACCCCAATGTGGTAATCCGCCACATAGCAACAAGATCACGATTATTAGCAGTAGCAATCCCATAAAAGACTCCTTTCGGAAGTCTTGAGAACGAGGAAGGCCATTGTCGTGAACGTCACGGCGTGGCGGTCCCTTTTACGATCAAATTGGCTGCCGACTCTTTCGATGCGTGCGGCTCGATCGTTCCTTCGTATTTCGCAACCTTTGCTGTTGCCGATCGACCGCGTTCAATTCGGTCGAGCAGATCACCGACGACGGGATCGCATGCAGCGTCGGAACCCACGATGACTCGTGTCAACGACAAGAACTTCCAGACGCCGGCATCGATGGATGCCTGCTTGCCCGTGCCGCGCGCAACCTCATTTCCGTTACACGTGATCGCCCAACCATCGTCAGATTCGACGACAAAGAGCCAATTGGCTCCATCTGGGCCGACTGATCGGAATAGAGCTTGAGGTACATGTATTTTGTCCATGATTATTTCCGCATCTTTCCCAACCGACCAAAAATCTCATCCCGCTATTTGCGCCAGGACAGCAACGGAGAGATTACAGGACAACTTGCCGGCGCAAACCTCAAGGTGTCTTTGTCTCGGTGTGGGTCTTGTCGTCCGTATCCGTGATCGGATTGTGCGTGGTTGTGGTCTCTTCATGGGTCTGTCCCCCGACGAGACCCGGCTTATCCGTCTCCGTGTGGGAGGTTTCACAACCAGCCAAATAGGAACATGTGGCGAGGGTCGCCGCCATTGCTAAAACATGAATCGTCTTCATAAAATCTCCTAAGAAGTAGAGGTTCCAATGCGGGCCTCAAACGTGACAACGTCACGACGTGAGCAAATGACACCCGCGTTACATCTTTTTCAGCAAGACTGAGCCGCTCGGCGAGTCCGAGGAAATAAAAAAACCGACGCAGCCAAACACCGGTGGTGTTCAATTGCGTCGGCTTACTCATTAACGAGTCGTCCGGCCAGCGGCCGGATTACCCTTTATTTAGTCATCCGAGGATATCAGGATATCAAAAATCTCTCGGGGCTGATTTACTTCACGCTCCGAGCCATCACATCCTAGGCCGCCAAAACAGCGAAGCAAGGAATCGCCCAAGTATTGGGCAGGCTTGACGCTGATAAAAGATGCTCCTGAAATCGAAATGCCGGACATCTGTGTGCGGCAGAGCGGCATTATCAGTCAAGTGTTTCATGCCCCATGCAGCGCATTATTCACGATCGCCTGGGCTTCACCGACAATGGTTTCCAGATGCCGCTCATCGCGGAAGCTTTCGGCGTAAATCTTGTAAATATTTTCCGTGCCGGAGGGACGGGCGGCGAACCAGCCGGTGGCGGTGGTGACTTTCAAACCGCCGATGGCCGCGCCATTGCCCGGGGCGCGCGTCAGCTTGGCGGTGATCGCCTCACCCGCCAGGTTCGACTCTTTTACTGCCTCCGGTGACAACTTGGCGAGGCTGGCTTTCTGCTGCGGCGTCGCCGGCGCGTCGATGCGGGTGTAATAAGGCGTCCCGAACTCCGCCGACAGTTCACGAAAATGTTCGCCCGGATCTTTGCCGGTGCGCGCCGTCATTTCCGCTGCCAGCAAATCCATGATCGGACCGTCTTTGTCTGTCGTCCACACGGTTCCATCCAGCCGTAGGAAACTTGCTCCGGCACTTTCTTCACCGCCGAAACAAAGCGAACCGTCGAACAATCCCGGTGCAAACCATTTGAATCCGACCGGCACTTCGCAGAGTTTTCTTCCGAGTTTCTTGACCACCCGGTCGATCATGCTGCTGCTAACCAGTGTCTTGCCGACGGTCACATTCGTCGACCAATGCGGCCGATGCGTCAGCAAATAACCGATGGCCACCGCGAGATAATGGTTGGGGTTCATCAAACCGGCGGATGGCGTGACAATGCCGTGCCGATCCGCGTCGGGATCGTTGGCGAAGGCAACGCGGAATTTGTCTTTCAGCCCGACGAGCCTGGCCATCGCATAAGGGCTGGAGCAATCCATCCGGATTCTTCCGTCGTGGTCCACCGTCATGAACGAGAACGTCGGGTCGAGCTTCGGATTGACAACCGTGATATCCAACTTGTAAATCGAATTGATCGGCTCCCAATAAGGCAACGATGCACCGCCAAGAGGGTCCACCCCAAGCTTCAAGCCGGCCCCGCAAATGGCGTCCATATCCACGACGTTCCGCAGATCGTTGACATACGGCAGAATGAAATCTTCCGAATGTGTCGTCGGTGCTTTGATAGCGACGGCAAAAGGTACGCGATTCACTCCAGTATTATTTCCGCGCAATAACTCATTGGCACGATGCTGGACCCAACCCGTCACGTCGGTGTCGGCGGGGCCGCCGTTGGTCGGATTGTATTTGAACCCGCCATCTTCCGGCGGATTGTGCGAAGGGGTGACGACAATGCCATCGGCCAAGCCCGCTTTGCGTCCTCGATTATGAACAATGATCGCGCGCGAGATGACCGGTGTCGGCGTCACGCCATCGCCCAGCTGGATGACCGTTTCCACATTGTTGGCCGCGAGAACTTCCAGCGCCGTCCGCTGGGCGGGAGTGGACAATGCGTGTGTGTCCTTGCCCATATAAAGCGGGCCGGTGATGTTCTGACCGCGGCGATATTCGCAAATGGCTTGCGTGATGGCGAGGATATGCGCTTCGGTAAATGTCCCCTGCAATGACGATCCGCGATGTCCACTCGTGCCGAAGCTGACTAATTGACTTGGATCCGCCAGATCGGGCTTGTGCTCATAATATTCACGTTCCAGCCGAGCCAAATCCACCAGCATTTCCTTGGGCGCCGGTTTGCCGGCAAGTGCGGAAATTGGCGAATTCATCGGCATCTTCTCCACTTCACAGGACACGCTTTGGCGTTCCAAATCTCCGTCGCTTATTTGACCGTTCACGCAATCTTTAAGCGGCTAAATACGGAGACCTTCACTAAATCCAGGACAATATCAAACGGGGTGGCGTTGTCGCGATTCTTTGATGCGGGCCGGCTCGTCAAACTCGCCGCGCGAGGCGGCCTATGACAGCGACCAGCTCCGCCGGCTCGATGGGCTTGGCCAAATGCAGATCAAAACCTGCAAGCATCGCTCGGCGCCGATCTTCCGATCGAGCGAGTGCCGTCATGGCGACCGCCGGCACCATGCGCGCCGGATATGAGTCCAAGGCACGAATCAACTTGATAAGCTCGTAGCCATCCATCTCGGGCATGCCGATATCGGCCAGCACCACATCTGGGCATTCCTGTTGGAGCTGCGTCAACGCCTCGGCTCCGGAAGCGGCGGTGGTCACTTGCGCTCCGCAGCCCCTTAGTACACGCTTGACCAATTCCATGGTGTCCGCATCGTCATCAACGATGAGCACACTCGCGCCGCCGAGATGAGGCGCGTACGGCGGAGAAAGATCCTGAGGCGAGGTCGGGTGTTGACGGCCCTTGCTATCCGGCTTGGCATGAAGGATCGACACCGGCAAGGAGACGGTGAAGGTGCTGCCCAGGCCTGTGCCGCCGCTCTTGACGCGCACGCTTCCGCCGTGCAGTTCGGTCAGGCTTTTGACAATGGCCAAGCCCAGTCCCAGCCCTCCGTATCTTCGTGTGGGCAAAGAATCTGCCTGGCTGAGCCGATCGAATACATGCGGCAGAAACTCTGCGCTGATTCCCTCGCCGCTGTCGCTGATGGACAGGTCCAGATGCGAGCTCACCCGCTCCAGGACAATTTGCACCTTGCCCGCCTGGCCCGTGAATTTCAGGGCGTTGGAGAGGATGTTCCAGACAATCTGCTGAAGCCGCGCCGGATCACCGGTGACGGGTCCGGCCAGCGGATCAATCATCTTTTCGATGCGAATGTTTTTAGCATTGGCGGCCGGCTTGAGTGATTCCATCGCGGCATCGATCACGGCCGGCAGCTCCACCCGCTGCACGTCCAGGCGCATGTGGCCTGAAACCACCCGGCTTATGTCCAGCAGATCGTTGATCAGGTGTGCTTGAAGCCGTGCATTCCGCTGGATGACCTCCAGCGCTTCGACGAGTTCTTCGTTGGTCGATTCTCCCGGTTTGATCAGTTGAGACCAACCGAGAATCGCGTTGATCGGAGTCCGCAGCTCATGCGAGAGATTGGCCAGAAATTGGTCCTTGAGGTGGGCCACACGCTCGGCCTCAAATCGAGCTCTGCGCTCGACATCGAGAAGTTGGTTTTGTTCCACGTTGCCCCGCGCCTCGGGGATTGGCAACTCTTTTCGTGCCGGCGGAATATCACTGGCATCTTCCTGAAGCCCTTGCAGTCCCACCACCATATTTTCGTCAACCGTTTGCAGTTTAGACACTTTGTGCTCCTTGCCTCGTGGGCTCTGAAGGCATTAAGAATCGTTCAGGATGCTCTTGATTTCGTATCCCAATAAAAAAAGCCGACGTGAACGGAGCCATGGTTGGCAGCGTTTCACGTCGGCTTACTCTTTGCCGGGCCTTCCGCAAAGGCGGATTGCCCTTCATTTAGTCATCCGACAACTTAATTTTTTCTCTTTGTACGGCAGCCCGGTAGCTTTCAAGACAGTGAATCATAGCACACACATCCGGATGGAACAATACGAATCGCGGGCTTTATTAGTGTTCCGACGCACATCTTTTGTTGAAACACAGAAAAATGAAGGAGGATTGCGGAAGTACTGCTATAATATTTCCTCGAATGAAAACTCAGGGTGAGATCGAAAGCGCTATTTCCGACGGCATGAGCCGCTTCGAGCAGGAATACATGGGCCGAGGTCCCAAAGACGTCCACGTCCACTTAATCAATGATTTGATAGTTGTGCGGCTAAAGGGCGTTTTAACCGCCGCCGAACAGCATTTGGTCAAGACACTTCCCACCGACAAAGGCAGAGACCTGCTCAAGGAAGTCCGAAGTCATCTCATTGAGATAGCGCGGCCCACCCTGGAGGCAATGATTCACGGGGTCACCGGTGTCCAAGTGGTAAGTCTGCACCATGACATCAGCACGATCACTGGTGAAGAAATAGTTCTCTTTACCCTGGCTGAGTCGCCACTGTTCCGCGAAACGAAGAAAAGGTAGGCCTTTTGGAGCGCAATGGGGTCTTTGGCCGTAGCAAGCGATGAACTGTGTCTTCACCTATTGTTCCTAAACATCGAGTTTGTCATTGCTATTCCTGATCGCTGGACCTACGGTATGGAACGGTGTAGGGGCAAAGCGCCGCCGCACGATGAATAACGGAGGTCGTCGGACGACTAAATAAAAGGCACTCCGGTATGTCCGGGGGGCCACTTGCAGAGTATGCCGACGTGATTGGACACCTACTGGTGTTGGATCACGTCGGTTTTTTTTGCCTTGGGCAAAGACGGCTTCTGAAATGAAAACGGACCCACAGCCGGAGAGAGAAGCAATGGAGGAACTGCCATGGAACAAAAAGAGCCGCATGTGAATTTGGTGTCTCCTTTGCCACACACGATGGCGGAGCAAATTGCCCAAGCGGCAACCGCTTTTCAGCGGCAACGGACCGGGCACCAACCTGCATCGGTGAGCGTTGTTCTCAGCGGCGATACGCTGGTGGTCACCCTGCACGGCGCGTTGTCGCCGGCGGAGCAAGCGATGGCACGAAGTCCGGAGGGTGCCGCCAAGGTTCAGGAGTTTCATCGGGAGCTTTTTCACAACGCTTCCGACACGCTACGACAGGAAATCAAGCGGATCACCGGCATGGATGTCCGCGAAGCAGCCGCAGAAGTGGAGCCAACCTCCGGCGCCGTGGTTCAGGTTTTCACCAGCGGCACCATGGTGGAAGTGTACCTGCTCTCCGGCAAAGTGCCGGCCAGCAGCTTCGGCGGCTAAAACACAGGCCATCGTCCCACGGCTCAAGGGCATTCTAGCGGAGCTGACGCAAGCGATCGGCCACAGGAGCATTAAAATGAATATGGAATCCCAATTGTCAGGTCCCCATCGAAAAGTTTACGACCGTATATTTCAACATCCGATGCCGCATAATCTGGAATGGCGGGAAGTCTGGTCCATGCTTGGCGCGATGGGCGACACAAAAACGGTTGAGGAAAACAACGGGAATCTGAAGGTCATGCGGAACGGGCAAACGCTGGTGCTGCATCGTTCTCGAACAAAAGTTCTGGCTGACAAAAGGGAATTGATGCACATCCGACACTTTCTTGAGCGCTCCGGTGCCCAAGTAGCGGCCTCGGCGCCGGCTGGCACGCATCTGCTGGTGGTCATCGATCATCGAGAAGCGCGGATATACGACACAGAAATGCACGGGTCGGTCCCGCAGCGAATAACCCCTTATGACCCGTTCGGCTTCGGCCGGGATTTGCATTACAACCAGGACGACTCGAATGGCCAGCGAAAACCTGAACGAAAGAGTTTTTACGAGGCCGTCGCCAAGACATTGCACGGTGCGAAACAGATCCTGATGTTCGGCACGGGAACAGGCGCCAGCAGCGCGATGGAACAGTTGCTGCTTGATCTAAAGAAAAATCACCATGACCTGGCGGAGCGAGTCGTCGGCTCAATTGCCGTCGATGAGCATCATCTGACCAATGATCAGCTTCTGGCCAAGGCGCGGGAGTTGTTCGCTGAAGCTAAAACCCCAATTAGTCAGTTATGAGTGGGTTCAGGAGTCATTGGTCAGCGGTGTGACGAAGATCAAACCGATTGTCTGAAAATAATGCGCAAGGGAGTGAACGACCGAACAGGGATTGATCTTGATGACCTTTCCGCGCTCCTCGCCGCCGCCGAGGCCAGCCGGTGGATTCCGGCAGGCGAGCGTCTGCCATCAATCGGCAACATTTCAACCCCTCACAATTGCTTGGCGTGGATCAAAACTCGCGCAGGAGAATATATTGAACTTTTGAGCTGGGTGGGCACTGGATGGGCAATGCCCCACGTCGATTTTCCCGTAGGCATTCCGTTGCCACCGGCACCACGCGAGTTAGCCACGTTATCATTAACTCGGCATCGTGGATTACATCACGGCAAATCGAGGCGTTGGCCCACAAGTTTCCGAACATCGTTTTTGTACTGCAAAACCACACTGGCACCGCTTATCTATCGATCGACCGCAACAGCGACGAATCGGGGATTTTGGCCAACCGCCGGATCATCGACCTTGAACGGTCCATGATAAATGTGCGGGTTTCGGCGAATAATGTCCGTTTCGTGCAGTGGATGCGACGGTCGTTCAGTGCTCCGTGTCTTTATCTTCCAAACCTATATGACCCGGAATCCTTTTCGTCGCCTTATCCATCGAACCGTGATTTTGGGGGGACAATTCGCATCGGCAATTTCGGCGCGCCGCGACCGTGGAAAAATCAACTCACGGCTGCCGAGGCCGCGATTCAATTGGCTCGCCAGCTTGGCGTGAATCTCGAATTCTACGTCAATAGCCGCCGCGATTACCAAAAGGAACTGGACCGATCTCGCCGGGATTTGTTCGCCGGCGAAAAGGATGTGAAGTTGATCGATGTTCCCTGGGAGCCGTGGCCGCAGTTCAAACGCACGGTCGGCCATATGCACCTACTGTTATCAGAAACGTCCCTGAACATGACGCGCGTGCCATTGGTGGTGTAGCCAAAGACCCCGACGTTTTCGCAATTATATCGCCAATCAGGGTAACGAATTTGCAAGACATACGCACAGTGGTAAATGAAGATCAGCGTGAGCTGGTTGCCGGTGATCGCATTGACGCTCTTGGTGACATTAAACGCCGTTTTGATCCTGATCTGGTAGGGATTGAAGGTACGAGCAATGCCACAGATCGTGAATGTGACCGCATCCGTGTTATAGGCGCTAGCCCCACCGCATTGCGGTTATCGCTTAGTGACGAATCTATATCGGGAGTGCTGGCGAAAGCGGACTCGAAATTAACCGAGATTGACTTGTGACCCTTTGCCCCGCCAGAGAGGCGGCAAGGAATGAAAATGGCAAGTCGTGTGAGTTATGAAAAGTCGATGCGTGACAAATCTGCCGCCGACCAGAAGGGGCTTTACGCCATCGACTTGATTAACGCCAACAAGACGCCTGGAAAACACGGTGGCCGCATGACAATGCAGGGGCCCGCAAGCGCCGAAGATTACACGGTGGTGAGTCGATTCATGTTGAAATTTATGAAGGCCCGAGCTGCGAGGAATAAATGAGCAACACTTCTCCCACCCTAAACGGTCGCCCCCTGACGTCTTACCCAATCCAGACCCTAGCGGCCCTACACCGTGACGCGGTTTTCGAGCTAGAGCAGCCGGAGAAGCATCGGGAGATCGGGGAGTATTTGGAATCACGAGAGGAAGACCCCTCAGAACGCGAGCAACGGCTTTACATGCTGGCCGATCGGAGGCGGGAGCACGATGAGATTATGGCCCAAGCGGAAGGGAAGGATTGAAGATGACGCAGACCATCGAATATCAGAAAGGCCGCGAGCTTTTCATCGTCCGCTACGAAGTCGGCGAGGAAGGGCGCGTGCTCGATCACCTGATTACGATGGTCAAGAACCGTACCAGCGGATTCGATTGGTTTGACGCGGCCGTGATATCTCACAAGCTCGATCAGAATCTATGCAAGGAACTCCGAAGTTATTTGCCAAAGAAACCGCCTCCGTGACCATGCCCGACACCGGGACAATTACGGCGAGCCGAGACTGAAATGCGAATGATGCAGGAAAACATGATGACAGACGAAATTGGACCTCACCACGCATGCGAGTTGTTGAGCGTGAGCGTGAAAGAACTTAGCTGCTTAATTCGGCGGAAGTTCCGACCCTCGATTGAGCTTCTAGCCTTCATTGAGAAATTGAAGGCGGAAAGGACTGCGGACGCGGCATGACGATGACCGCCGATCCAATCCCGGTGATTTACTTCCCGCGGCGAGCGAATGAGCCGCCGGACCCAGTGCCATTCGTGCTCACCGAGCACGATATGATTCGGCTGCTGCGGCTGGATGACGTGAAGGTAAAGGAGCCTGGCAAGACACTGGCGAGGTATCGAAAAATGGGACTTCTAAAGGGTACGCGGGTCGGCTTGAAAATCTGCTATCAGTTGCCGGACGTGTTGCGGTTCCTCAACCGTTCCCAAGAAGTGAACCCGTGCGGGTAAAGGCACAAATTTTGGCACAGATTATGGTCTGATAATCATGAAATCAATGCAAGCCTTTTATCCTCAATATGTTCCCGAGAGGTCTCGAACCTCTAACCTTCGGCTCCGGAGGCCGACGCTCTATCCAATTGAGCTACGGGAACGTATTTTTGAAAGAATATCGGGGGTGCCGACATTGAGCAACACAGTCGCTGCCAAAGGCCCACAATCATCACGGAACCCCTGTATTTTCGGGCGATTTTGTTCATTGTCGATGCCAAGATCACCTTGCCCATCCGCGCCGGTGAATGACGGTGCAAGTGCATTGCGTGTCCACCACGTGTCCACCTGTTTGGGATCAGAAAGAACGTCACCGGCGGTGCCGGTCTTTATCACCGTGGCCGAGCCAGCATCGGGTGGTGCCGGCAAGTGTTTAACTGCCTCATACATTTCAGACAGCCGGGCAACCGTGTAGCCATCGGTCATATCACCAGAACCATGACGCATCAGGGCACGGCGGGTACCGTGGCTACATCCGGTTTCATCGAGCAGCGAGGCGAACGTATAACGCAGGCCGTGATACCCCGCTCGACGCCCGTATGCGTCCGAAGGTTCGATCTTGGCCGCGAGCAGGTCTTTCTTGATGGTTCTCTTGTCAGGAATGCTATCAAACAGAGTTGCCCCAGGCATTCCATGCATCAAGCCGCGAAACTCATTTACCAGATACGAATGCAGTGGCAATGTCGCCGCCTGCCCCGTCTTTGTCGTCTCTGCACGGAGTAGAATGTGGGGGATCACAGCGTTGAGTTTGAGATCGCCCCAGGTCAGCTTAGCTGCTTCGTTTCGTCTCAGACCGGCATAAATGGCGACGGCGTATTTCAATCGACGACATGAGGGCACACTTTGCAGTAGTCGCAGCACCTCCTGCGGAGTCAATGGGCGTTTTGCCCGACGCTTGAGGGCTTTCCGCTCGTTTGCTTTTTTGAGCTTTCGCAGTGGATTGAATGGCAGCCGGTCGGGCACACACCAATGCACGAACGATTTCAGTTTCATCAGGAATTTATTGACGTGGGCAACGGTGTAGTTTTTCTCGCCTTGCAGTTTGGCGAGAATCTTTCGCGTGCTCGCCTCATCAATGTCGCAAAGGGCCTTCCATTCCGCGCCGCTTACCAGCCGGTCGAGCATATTTTTGGTGATGCGGTAATGCTCGCTGGATGTCCGCCGCTTCAAATCGGCCAAGTATTCAGCCAAATGATCCGCAAGCGGTCGTTGCGCATGGTCCATTTGCTGCGTGATCACGCCTGCTTGCCGCAATTCGTGATCGCGGATGATTTCATTCCATCGCCGCTGCGATGCCCGTCGGTCGGTGAACAGCTTGAACCACTTCCAGCGACCATTTGCCTTTAGACGACCGTACCAGTTTGCCAGTTCGATGCGATGGACGGCACCTTTGCCGCTAGGAACCACCTTGACGCGCTTTTGCACTTCAAGCCAGCGCCCTTCGGTCTGAATGGAATTCATAAATGCCTGCCTTGAGAAAAACTCTGGCCGAAGCCGGATGGTCACCGTCCCGCGCTCGCGGCGATCCATTCCTCCACCGTCTCGCGCTTCCATAACCGCAGCTTCCCGCCGATGCCGATGTCGGCCTTGGGGAAGCGCCCGGACGAAATCAGCCGGAACAGGGTGCGGGAAGCAATCGGTAAATAATAGCGCCGGATCATCGCCAGGGTTAGCAGAGCGGGAGGAATCTCCGTCTGGGTTTGGCTCGTTTGAAACTGCATTGCGGTATCTCCGTTGTTCGATTCCGGCCGCGCGGCCTTATTTTCATTGACTGTACAACAGGGTCGGACGCGGCCTGTGGCCGCAGCACACACCACTTACCTATTGCGGCAAGGGGCGAATATCTTTCATTAAACTTGTTGTCCGCGACCTGAATAGACCGGCAAAATCTCCGGTCGGCGCAACGCGCCGTGTAACCTGTTCGGGTCGATTGTTCGCTATCGATTCCAGCGGCAGGTGTTCAGCCTTAAAAAACTGCTGCAATACCAAAATTCTCATGCTACAATCCCCGCATGGCTGCAAACCCTAACCAAATCAATCAAGTCGAAGGGCAATGGGATGAGCTGATCCGGCATCCCCACCAGTTCGCCGGTCAGCGCGTTCGTGTGACCGTGCTTTCCGACGCTCGAAGTGCGGCCCCTTCAATGCTTACCGAGATTCGCCGCTGGTTGGCCGAAGGTAACGATCTAAAGAGTACTCCGCCTTCCCAAATCCGGCCGAATGCATTCGGTGACGCCTTGGTTGAGAAATTCCGTAAGCAGGGACTGGTGCTGTAATGCTCGTTGATGCCGGGCCGCTCGTGTCCCTTTGCGACCGCAATCAACCCACCCATGCCCGTTGCCAGGCAGTGCTGGAAGCATCAGCGGTTCCCATCATTTCCACCTGGGCATGTTTTGTCGAAGCGATGTATCTGGTCGGACGCATCGGTGGATACCCGTTGCAAGAGCATCTTTGGGCCTTGTTGAATCGCGGCATCATTCGTTTTCATGAACACAGCGATACCGAATGCAAGCAAATGGCCCAGCTAATGGACCGCTATCAAAACGTACCGATGGATTTGGCGGATGCGTCACTGGTAGCCGTCGCCGAAACATTGGGGGATAGAACTGTCTTTACGTTGGACAATGATTTCCGCGTGTATCGCCTTTCAGACGGTAATGCCTTTGACATGGTTCCAGAATGAGCCAAGCGAATCGGTTAGAGAATTTCCCTGCCCCCAATTTCGACATTGTACGCTTCACGAATCGGCCTCAAGGTACTACTCCATGATTACATGGAGCCTCTTCGCCGACGGTTCCACCTTGACCCCGATTCGCTCCGCTGAAAACAATTCTGTCTACCATCGGTGGCAGGGTAAATGGTGGGTCAAGACGAAAAACAATTGAATCGTCCGGCACCCAGGCCGATGCGTCGAATGCTGCTGCGGCGTCGAACGTCGTGATCCGATATGCACAGCCGATGCGTTTTGGGGCCGACCGCCTTCGCCACAAGCGCTCCCGGATAATGGCCCGGATTTGATCCTCATCTTTCCCGGCAAACTTTTGCGTTTGATATCCGCCTCCGACACGACCGTAGCGGATGCTCAGCGTCCAATCATCGAGCAAATCCCGGCCCACGGTGATTTCGTAACGGCGGTGATGGTTGAGATCATCGTTGTGGGCTTCCAGTGCAATCGTGAGCAGGTTTTCCATGCGGCGAGAAATTCTCTTGTCCCCTTCTGGAAACTGGATCGATGGGGCCGTTCACTGCTTGACCTGGTAACGACGTTGAAGGAATTACACGCGGTGGGCGTCAATTTCGTGTCATTGAACGATTCGCTGGATTTCACGACGCCGAGCGGCCAAGCAATGGCTGGGATGCTGGCCGTGTTTGCTCAATATGAGCGCGACATCCTGCGGGATCGCGTTAAAGCAGGCATCGCCGAGGCCAGGAAGAACGGGAAGCGCCACGGCAGGCCCGCGACGGCGGCGGCGCTGGCGGATGAAGCGAACAAGCTGTTTCATTCGGGAATCAGCAAAAGCCAGATTGCCAAGCGTCTCGGCATCGGACGAACTTCCGTGAGACGGCTTACGCGAATTGGCAGCGAGTGACCCAGAGCAACCGCACATCCGTTGCCCTAAACATTTAACGGGATCCTCGACGCTTTTCACTGCCTTCAACTGCCTTTGACGAACCGGATCGATGAAGGGCATAATGAGGGCATGGTGATCTCCAAACGATCGGCAGAGCGGGCGATGTCCGGTCTCAAACGGCTTTTGCCAATTATTCAGCAACAAAAGACGCGAGATGTGTCGGAGGCCGATACTGTCACATTAGTGAAGGATGTTATGGCGGAGGTATTTGGATTCGACAAGTACACAGACCTAACCAGCGAGCACGAAGTTCGCGGCACTTATTGTGATCTCGCGGTCCGCATCGATCAGAAGCCCGGCGAGAAGCCAATCGAACTCGTGGAAGTAAAATCAGCTGGTACGACGCTGGAAGATCGACACGTCAAGCAGGCGATTGACTACGCGGCAAATGCAGGGGTCGATTGGGTTGTGTTGACCAACGGCTCTCATTGGCGCCTTTACGAAGTTCTGTTTGCCAAGCCTATCGATAAGCGACTCCTCATAGAGGTGGACCTTACCACGCTGGACTTAAAGCGTGACGATTGCGTGGATTGCTTGGCGGTGTTCATGAAAGAAGGATTTGCCAAAGAGGTGCAAGAGGAGTTGCGCGACCGACAAGACGCGACCAGCCGATATCTTCTCTCTGCATTGATCCTAAACAACGACAGTGTTGTTGCCCGGATTAGGCGCGAACTCCGCCGCGTCGTCGATGTTTTGGTAGGGGATGACGAGATTCGCAAAGTGCTTCGCGAAGAAGTCATCAAGCGCGAAACCACGGATGGTCCAGAGGCGGAAGCAGCTCTGCGGCGCGTCACGCGAAAGGAATCCCACCGCTTACGCGCCACAACACCTTGTGAAACACCATCCAAAAATGGTGGGAACATAGCGTCCGCTGATGATGCAGCTATCGATAAGCCGTAATTTGAGAGTCAACTCTCATGCGGAATCATTGTTGACGGTAATACCCCCAGCTTTCTTGTAGCCGTTTTAAGCAGATTGCCATACGCCTCAACGATTCTCGCTGCGTCGCGGTGGAGTTTATTGACCACCCTGCTGAACCTTTCGGGTTGTTCATCCTCCCATTCATCAGGGACGGCATTCCAACCCGAGGTGTGGGTTGGAAAAGTTTCAATGGCAATTGTGCGAGTGAACTCATCAACACCTCCGAAAAGGCTCGCGCGCAGTGTCTCCAAATCCGGATCAATGAACTCGAACGCTGGATTCTTGCAGTGGTGCTCAAATTCGTGGAGATCATCCAATCGAGCCAAATCGAACGAAAAGCCCGCAAAATTGTTCGTTCGTATAAAGTTGATGCTCCCATCCCACGGAAGGACTCTGACGAGTAATTCGTAAACTTGCTTGTCGGTTTCGACGATGGCTGCTCGCGGTGCCACTCCGATGTTACCCTTAACCTTTTCGTACCAAGTATCCCTTTGGCGGCGAAGTTCGGATTCAGAGTATTTATTCCCTTTGGGATGTTTGTGGTCGTACGAACGCATATCCGCATGACAATCAAAGCATAGTGCAATCGCGTTATTGAACGTGTTGGGACCGCCTGCCGACTCTTCTTGGATGTGATGAACCTCTATCTTGATCCCGCAGAACTTGTGGCATAAACAGCAACATCTGCCGCAAGCGACGAAGACGTCCTCTTTTACGTTTGATGGAAACGGCATATCGAAAGTCCGGCTTTGTTTCCAGGCCATACGTATTGCTGGATTTCCCAAATTGACCAACGCGAATTATTTCGACGCTATCGTCGGCGGTGTCGCGCTGAAAGTAAAACGCGCAATACCGACATCACCAAGTAATCTCCTCGATGATCGTCGCCCGGTCGCCTCCATTTAGACTGCCTGGCCTATCGGCTTCTTGCACCCAAGCTATACGGTGGCGGGCGATTCCTTGAAACAATCGCACTTCAGGGCGGATTTCGGCATTCAGGTTCCGGCCCTTGATGAGAATCTTGTCACCATGAATGTGTAACGTGATTCCGTCGGTTGGGTTAAATTCCACGCGCTCAATCCAGTTATAGCCGATCGCCATCACATCGCCGGACTTTTTCCGCAGTTCGAGCATCGTGGCCCTGTCGCGGATTCCCCGAAGCCAGCCAAACGATTGAAAATCATCGACGCTGCCGGAATCCGCCCCCGGAGCCGGGTCGAATCTGTCGTCAATCAGACGACCAGGGCGATGATGTAAAAACTTATCTGTCATATTCGATCCCTTCGCGTGTCGGTGTGCGTTCATTTATTGCTGGCGCCATCGCCGCCAGCCGTTGGAGATGAGCAACACGTGCCCGGCGAGCATGGTCGGACACAAACTCAGTCGCCGTCATCCGGTCATCGGAGCGACTGACAGCATCGAGCAACGATTCCTTGTCATCGGTGTAGATCGTCGCCTGTTGCCGGGCACGCGAAACCGAAACGTAGAATTGCTCGCGGGATGATGCGGGAAACGATTCGGACGATTGCCCGATGAAAACGCGGTCCACCGTCTTGCCTTGGCTGGCGTGGCTTGTGACCACATACCCGTAGTCGAGATGCCCGAAGTTTTTGCCTATCGTCCAACCGTTATCGAGCAGGATGTCGCCTTGCCTGGTGAATCCTTCCACCTTGTATTGCGCTCCGTTGTTGAGTCGGTGTTTTCCATCAGCGGTTTTTCCGTTTTGCGTGACGCGAAGGAGATCACCCTCAGCGATTGATATTTTGCGGGCGCGATACTTCTGAAATTTGCTCGCCTGATCCAGCGGTAACTCGCCATTCCCGGCTACAACCCGTTCGCCCTTGCGATATCCCCTGCCGTTCTGGTGAAACACCAGCACATCGCCGGATGCATAATTCACCGCGTCGCCACGCTCGGCCTGCGTCAGGTTCGACCTTTCCAATATCGAAAACTCGCGGTCCTTCGTATTCACCCGCCCTAATTCTTTCAATGATTGCCGGATATGACCCGTAATGCGATCGCCTTCGGCATGTGTGGGGCTGACAACCAACGCGGATTTTCCCGCGGCGATAGTGGCGACGTAATCATCGGCCAGGGCCTTGTACCTTTCGCCTTCGGGAACCTCCTTGATCCAGCCTAAGCCGTCGAGCTGCTGGAATCCCTTTTCGGTGCGGCCATCGCTCAGCGATTGAACGGCCCGCTTGTATTCCCCTTTTTGTCGCTGAATGTCCCTGATTTCAGCGGAAACGCACCCGGCCTCGGTTTCGAGCAGACGCAGTGCCACACCATGTTCGACTGATCCGTGCTGTCTGCGGTCTCCGGAGAGGATCACGCGGGCATCGAGTTTGTCGGCCACGTCGAAGACCTGTCCCATCGTCTTGGTTCCAATCAACCCAGCCTCATCGATCCAGATAACCTGATCTTTGATGCTCTGTTGTAGCTTCTCATCGACGAGCAGCCGGGCAACCGTATCCGCATTCTCAAATCCCTCCTTCACCAGCACGCCCCGGCTGGCATCGGCGGAGGGTGCGAACGTGAATACCTTGCTTCCACCGGCCTCGATAGCGTCCACCGCTTCACGCATCATCGTGGTTTTGCCGACGCCGGCGGCACCGTTGATGAGAGTCACCCGATCCGGGGAATCAAGTACATGCTCAACCGCCTGACGCTGCCCGGCGTTGAGCTTGTCATCGCGGAAGTGATGCGGCCCGACACCGAGTGCCGGACACGTGCCGCGACCATCACGGGCAAAAGCGAGCATCCGCGTTTCTTCCAGCAGCACATCTTCCGAAGTCACCAGCTTTCGACCATCCCGTTCACCAAAGACCAGATCATGTTCCCGAAAAGCCGATTCCACCGACCGAAGACTCGCTTTCCCTACCCCATGCTTGAGCGCCTTCGCCAGGACAACCCGCTCCGGCACCACCGAATTGCGTTCAAAGCAATGATTAGTAGCGAAAGTAACAGCCTCTTTGGCCAAGGCGGGATCTTCCAGCATCGCCGGTCCGCCGAGGTTCACGGCGACCTTGCCAATGGCATCCTGTTCGTCAGCGGCCAGGCGGGACCGCCATTCCCTCTGTAACTCCGCAAACGGCATATCCTTCTTTTTGTGCTCCCGCGTTTTGGCACCGAGCGAATCTTTTTCCACCGGGTCCGTGATGCCCGCGTCTTTTGCCATTTTCTCAATCTGCGCTGTCCGGCGTGAAAACGTCCGGACGACCGATTTGGGCATACCAGCCAACTCCCAGCCGGTTTTTGTACGCTCGACCGACAATCCTAATTCTTCGACGCGCCGAGCAAACCGAGCGTGAAACGCTGCCTCGAAGAAAGGAGCGTCGCGCTTGAGTTCCCGGAACTGTCCCGCCTTCCAGCGGCTTTCGTTTTCATCGAACGTCGCATTAAAAACGAAACAATGAGCATGGAGGTGGGGATCGGGCACACCGTCCACAGGCCGCGATGTGAAATGCGTGAACTCGGCCCAGGCCATATTACCGGTTGTGCGTTCCTCGTTCTTACCATTCACGCGGACGCGGGTTTTTATTTCCCGCTCAATGTCGCGCATCGTCTCATCGACGGAGGCTTGGAAGGCATTGAGAATGCGATTGTCACGTGTCAGGCCGTAGAGTACGGATACACTCTTGGGGACATGGAAATTGAAGTCGTAACCGACAGTGCGATCCTGATTGCGCCGGGCCGTGAGCGGCAGGCCGGTCGTCGGGTCGCGGTTGTCGCATAGCGCGTCCCAGGTTGCCTTGTCGATGCCGCCAGCCAGGCCAAGGCGCTCGGCAGCCTGCCCACGCCACTGGCCAAGCAGTTCCTGGCCCTCGCTGTAATAGTCCGCCGTGCTGTAGTAGCTCATCGCTCCGGCGGCGGAAGTGTTTTGAATGATGCGAAGCATTGGCCAGTGTAACCCAGGATTGCTTTACAAATCGTTAAAGCGGGCGCACGCGGTGCGCTCATTCTGTATTGCCTTGACATAGCTAATTCTTTCATGGATCGCCCGACGATTTGTGGCCTAGTCACACAGTCGCCGGTAAGGTGCTGAAATCGCCCCAAAAGAGTGACCGGCGAGCCGATTCCGTAGGCCGCTCGGAACATATGGTCCGGTGTACATATCGCAGCAGGAAAATTCTTGAGTACTTGCAGACTTCTTCCCTTAGCACTGCTAAGGAGGATTTTCCCCGGGAAACCGACTTTGCGACGAAACGCAAAGGCGATTCAACGACGCTGCGGAGCGTCGTAAATCTGTATGCACGATTCCCCGGAAATACGACTCATCGGCCATGTGCTTTGCCGCGACTGCTCATGCTGAATTCAATTGACCCACTGGGTGAATCAGCTTAATCAGAAATGACAATCGTAAAATCGTAATCACGACGGATCATGCCTAAGGTCATCGCAATTCTGAATCAAAAAGGCGGCGTCGGTAAGACCACCCTCGCGGTCCACCTGGCTACGGCACTGGCTCGAAAGAAACGCACCGTCATCTTGCTGGATGCCGACCCCCAGGGCAGCGCGCTCGATTGGGCCGCCGCCCGGCATGGCGATCCGCTCTTTCCCGTGGTCGGATTGCCCAAGTCATCCATCCATAAGGAACTGCCCGCACTGGCCGCCAACTATGAATTGGTCATCATCGACGGTCCACCGCGTGTCGAAGGCGTGGCCCGGTCGGCCATCATGGCGGCTGATTTGGTGTTGGTGCCGGTGCAACCCTCACCCTACGACGTGTGGGCCGCCAAGGAGATCATCGACTTGCTGAATGAGGCGACGATTTTTAAGCCCAATCTGCGCAAGGCATTCATCATCAATCGTAAAATCGCCAATACAGCGATCGGCCGCGACGTAGCCGACGCCTTATCCGACTATCCCATTCCGGTACTGGAATCAGCCATTTGCCAGCGTGTGGCTTTCGCAGAAAGCGCCACGCAGGGTCTTACCGTCTACGAACTCGACCCCGCGATGCTCGCCAGTCAGGAAATGGACACGCTGGCCGAGGAGGTGGAAAGGATGCTTGGCAAATGAAAAAGGTGACGTTTGGCGGCAAACGGCCAAGCACAGCCCCAGCAGGCAATGCCGATGATTGGGTGCATAACCGCGAGGTCGGCGAGCCGGAACCCATGAAGCGGCTCACCATTGACGTGCCGCTAAGTCTGCACAAGCGGATCAAAAGCCAGTGTGCGATTGAAAACCTCATCATGGCGGATGTTGTCCGCGACCTGCTGGAAAAGCGATTCCCACCCGCTGGGACACCGTCGTAAATACGATTTGTCGTGGATACGACGATAAGGAAATTAACAACCTGTCGATTCCGCTAGGGGAAGGGCTGGCAATGCCGGGGCATCTTCGAGAGGCAATTCCCGCTGCCGGCGCGCACCCTTCAAATGATACGTCCGTACGAAGGCTGCCGGTCGCCATTATCGCATCACTAAATCATAGCTAATCCACCGGCTCCGCCGGTGAGAATTCCTTAGGCTCGGGTCGTTACGACTGAAAAGACCGGGAAAGACCTAAAATTTCAAAACGTGCTGTGTCACCTCGGATCGTGGTCTGGCGGAATCACGATGTGCGTCGGCATATACGAAAAAGACAATTGGCTCGTAGGTATCGGATTGTCCGTCATAATATTTTGTGCCATCTGGTATATTTCCATTCGCATTTCGACTTGGTGGCGTCACGGGTAAATGACTTGCCTGTTGAGCAGGGTACATAAGCCGAGGCCGATGCCGAAGGGAAAAGCAAAATGAGTGATAATGTTTCAGTTTTATGTGCCTTAATTCCTGCCGCGGCTTCCATTATCGTCGCCATATTTACTTCAAATTCAAAATGGGCACGCTCCAAGGTTTCACAAGCGATGGTGGTATTGCAAATTGTGTCGCTCGGAATCGGACTTACCGCAGTGGCTTTAGCGTTGCGATCTCCTCACTTGAGCAAGCCTGAGATTTGTTCAGCAAACTTTGCTAATCACGCCGACAGTGACGGTTTTATCACCGCAATTCTTGATAACTCGCGCGGGAAAACAAATTGCCGATTTTGGATCAACGTCGGAGATTCTAGAGAGCAAGTTCTTGATCCTCCACAGCCGGATACTGTCACAGTTGCAAATACAATGGTCGGACCAATGTCAGCACCAATTGTGACATTGACAGCCCCCGTTAAGCGAGGCCAGTGGTGGGATGTTCATTACGATGGCGAGCCTGGATATAGCGGAACAATATGCTTCGTTTTGTGGACGGGCTTAAAGCCGAGCTGGTAAGGGCAAACTGGCATGATCCGGCGGATGACGGCAAACTTGCGGCCTTACTCATCATCCTCGGCCTGTTTGTCCAATTTCAAAGCGTTTGACGTTGCATCCCGTCCGGCCTCGTTTATCAATTCGCGTACGGCAAGTTGCATCGCTTCGGTGCATTGGATTCTGATTTTGAATTCATCGGCCAGCTTGGTATCGCCTGACTCCCGCGCAGACTGTTCGCCCTTCACTTCCAACTGGTGTTGCCGAAACACCAGCATGTCGATTGCCTCAAGCAGGGTAGTCGGCCGCTCAAATGGATAGCCGAGTGCCTTGCTGCTGGGAAAGTACAGCGCCACTTTGGCAGCGATGCCACGGCGTTTGTCACATAGTTCAGCCGCTCGCATCAGCGACTGAACAAATCCCTCGTTACGACCCCCCGCAAAATCAAAAAGGTTAACATTCTGTTTAAGCGTTATGCCGTGTGATGCCGCTTTGTTTATAAGCGATTCATGGTCGTCGCTGCTACTGGCATAGACTGTCCCAACAATAAGGTGACGCCATGGTCTCGGCAAGGTCGGATCAGTTGCCACGCCGTTGGTATCAAGCCTGAACGCCGTCTTTAACCCGCTATATACTACGTCAAATCCATCCCAGTCATGCTTCCCATATCTAATGTCGAGAATTAGAACACAAAACTGCATCCAGACCTCTTCGTTTAGCATAAGCGAGGACGCAGTCTTTAACACCTCTTCCGCATCACTAAATGTAACGTCGCGTAATATAAACTCCGGGTTATAGCCGAGGCGCTCAACGGCAGTGCGTGCCGCCACCCGCCATCTGTCAGCCACCGCAGGGACATCACCGAGGTAAAGGCATCGAATAGACATTAAGACTCCTATCTCATTTCCGCAAGTAAAGTAGCAGTGAATGTGGTTCCGGGGCTGTCGCATCGGGGCGAAAGCTTCGGTGCATCGCCAACGGGCGATAGAATCCTACCAAGACGAAAAGCGACAATCGTCCCGAGACCACCCTGGATAAGCGCTCGATCAATATCGCCTCGTGTGCCCTCTATAGTGGGAAGGGGCCGCTGTTCACAACCTGTGTCTGAGACTTTTAGCTCAACAACATTCATTTGCTCGCCCGCCTTCGCAATATTTTCAGGGTATAGTTCTGGATCCCAGGCTTGGCACTCGACAGTAACTTGAACCACACCATCAGAAGATTTCCCGTGTTCCAAACAATTAGTTAAGACCGCAACAAGCATAGCTCGAATATAACTATCCAGAACCAAAACGACCAATTGTGGATCTATGTAATTTCGAAACTCAGTGCTCTTGCGAGTATAAATTTGTGTAGCCACTTGCCAACATTCGTCTACAACCGATTTAAGATTGATAGGGCCCCGCCGTTCTTCGACCATCGCTGCGGATAACTCCATCCCTCCCACTGTATCTGTATGCCCTACAAAGCTCTCAATATGGTGCTCAACGTAGCGAATAAGCAAATGAGCATTAGAAAGCCGTGACCGAATGACATTGATGTCTTTATCAAGGTCATCCAAAGCAAACTGAATCGAATTGGCAGCACTCATCAATAATTGGTTTACATGCCCATGTCGCAAGAGCGCCAGAAGCCTTTCATATTCGCGACGGCGAGGCCGAAGTCCGGTGGATACAATGGAGCAAGTATCAGCCACAGCAGAAAGTCTTGAAAGGTATTCTGCCATATGTACAGTAAATTCTTGTCCAATCTTCCATTTCTGCACATTGATACACCCACTCCGGCGGTGTGCAATCCACATGACAGCAATGTGCGCGGATGCCGGACTTTGCGGCTCGATAGATTGCTTTTCGTCGCGGTGAATAGCCCGAATTTGTCCTGACGCCCGTTCTTCAAGCCTAATGGCTGTGAAGTATCGGCAATCCAAAGCGCTGTCGTCGGCATTGATCGGATTGCTGGCAATCTCGGTGTCGGGAATACGATTATAACGAAACTTACTGCCATCGCGGCAAATTCGCCAGGCCTGGGTGGGACGCGGATACTTCGGATCAATCTGTTTATCTAATTCAAAAAGATATCCGATGCAAGATGGATCGGGATCTTCAGCGACCCGACGTGTCCAACCAGTCTTACGGGGCGGCGCAGTGACCTTTGGATCGTTGCGCCATCCACGCATAGAGCTCGCAAGCCGATCATATACTGGTATAAACTGTGTGAGCGCGCGCGTTGGTTGGACCGTCGCCGAATCTAGTTTTGCAGAGTCGATGACCTGATCGGATCTCATGAAATGGACTCTCTTGCATTGAATACTGCCCTGAACTCCTTTAGCAAACTCATCGAGACTTTGGCGCTCGCGATGCACTGATTGGCCAAATGCGAGTGAAGTTGCACACTTTCGAGCAGCATCCACGATTGATGCGTCCATCCCTCGAGCAATAGCCGATCCAATCACCCGCCCAAGGAAGGACAATGTGCTTACGCTAGAGGGGATCCATCGATAGGGCTGCTCACTCTCGATGTTGATGCAGCCAATCGCTTGTCCGCCAACGAGAATCGGAATCGTGAGCTCAGAACAAGGCCTCCGCCAATTGTCTAACAGTGGTTTAAAAATCTGCGCGTAACCGCACTTCACGCGGGCCAGTAGCTTCTCCACCAACCATGAGTGCCTTTTGCCAAGGTCAGTATTACTCAACGCGGCAAATGACTCGGTAATGGAATTGCCAGAGAATTCTAGTCGATGCAGACAGTGATTTGGGCCAGATACTGATTGAAGCACATCGTGGATAAGCTTCATACCTTGCGGAAGCTGGTCGGAGTTGGTTAAAAACTCAACCGCGATGTTCGCGGGGAGCAAGACACTACTGGCTCCTTCCCTATCGACATAATTTAAAACATGGCATCGCTCGGTCAGTACGGTCAAACATGTTATGCTCAATCCTCCATAAAGAAGCTGCTCCCGTTCGGCATACTTCCCAACTGGGTACTCGCATTTTCGTCGTAGAAAGACATTCTCTTCATCTTCTTCCACGAGTTGAAGGGATGCAATCTCGCGTACGTCGACACGATCTCTAGCAGGTCGAATAATATGCAATAAGTCCTTTAAAATTGCCTCATAAAAGTTACTTCCTGGATTGACAGGCGAATGACGGTCTGCGTCTTCGCAAACTGCGCTAACAATTTCGGTATATGCGTTAATCGCGCGATGCAACGCCGGTCGCCAACGGTGTTGCCTTGCTTCGTGCACATGCGCCGCTGCTCGCATAACCCTGGTGGCGAGTAACGTCAGTTCATCGCGAAGCGTTTGGTTGGAATCCAGCTCAAGTCCGGCGTCGGTGCGGAAGTTCAAAAAAAGCATTTCTGGGACGCGGAGATTTGCAAATTTAGCCTGGGGAGGTGAGAACACTGCGCAGCTGCGAATTCCCTCCCGAACCGCAAATGCAGCAAAAAGACGTTCAAACTGTTGATGGTGAGTATCTCCAATTCGCTCAACGAAAGTAGATGCAACGCCCAAACCAGTTGGCGAATCAGTAAAATATGTCCTCAGATCAGATTGTTGCTCAAGGACGAGTCGTTCCTCAATGGATGCAAATCTTTGAGGGGAAATACCTGCGTAAAAGGTTTCGGGATAATATACATGAGTATCATGCTCATGCAAAATATAATTACCCCGTTGCCAAGAATCTTCGGCAAAAAGGCAGAAGCAATCGACATGAAGACGCTTAAAATCGTTATCAAAAATTCGTCGCGTATCCGGCTGATCTAGCACCAGTGAAGAGAGATCCATCTGCTATCTCGGATACCAACCCTCATGTGGGGCAACCTTCGACGAACATCATGCATTTTATCGATCTTTTGACGTATTACCACCCGCTTTCGGTGGATTTCTCAAAGTATTAATTTCATTGCGAATGCGTTCGTGCAGTTTTGCTGCTGCTAAATATTTCTCTGAGAGCTCGTTATCGATACTCTCTGCAGTACGCGTGGGATCAAGAATCTCAGTAGTCACGTCAGCTTTCTGAAGCTGACGCCAGATTTGCGGAACTTGGAAGAGGGCGCTTCCACGACCGGCGCGCAACAACGCATAACACTCGAGGGCGGCCTCGATATGGAGCATTTGTTTTGGCGTATAATCCTTTCTTTCGGTCATCCCCCTCTTCCCACTCCGCATGCGTAACATATCACGATCTAAATCCCCTGTAAAGCCGGGCGATTAATCAGAAAGCAAAAAGACGATATATTGGTGATGAAATTCAGTATCGCGGTAAAACTGTGTCAAAACAGGGGTCATACTCTTCAAATCGGTATTTGAACTGCAAATATTCAGGGTGTTCGGATTCAAACCGCTGACTTCTTTAAGCCGGAGACTATCCGGTGTCCCATAACTCTTATCACGGACCAGTGTGCACAGGAAATTCCATTTGAAGTCGGCGCGATGCACGAGGAACGAAGGTCCGAAACTTCGTTGGTATCACCAAACGATCTCTTTAATAATCATGGCCCGGTTGCCCTACTTAAGGCCACTGGGGCGATGCGTGAAGCGGTGAATGCTATCGAAGCCGGTGGAAGCAAGGTATTCACGTTCGCACCCTCCGCTGATGCCAGCCGGGGTGTGCTGGTGAAGGAGGGATTTGAGAAGCGGACACGGTTGCCCGGCTGCTCGTCGATGAGAATCTCCAGCAATCGCCCCAGAAGATGGACCAGCGAGCCGGTTCCGTAGGCGGCTCGGAACACAGCCTCCACAAGCGGATTAAGAGCCAATGTGCGATTGAAAACCTCATCATGGCGGATGTTGTCAGTGAACTGTTGGAAAAGCGATTCCCGCCCGATGGGACAGGGTCCTAAATACGATTCATCGTGGATACGATAGTACGACGGAGGCTAATTGCTGACAGGTTCCGGCAGGGAAGGGGCGGAGAGTGCCAGTGTGTCGGCCAGGGGCAATTCCTGTTGACGGCCCGCACCTTTCAAATGGTACGTCCGCACAAATGCAAGCCGGTCGCCATTGAACATGAACCGGATGTTGATGAAGAACACGCCGTCGCTAGTGCTGCGGTACAGAAACTCTTTTTCCAGTAATTCCCGCAGGCCACGGCGAAACGTACGCTCATTCAAGCCGCGATCCTGGGCCAGATATTGGCTCAGTTCGATTTTGTCGTTGCCGGGATGTTCCTGAATCTCATGGTATACCAGTGCAAAGACTGCCATACCCGATTTAGACAGGCCGCAGGCTTGCTTGATACCGTCAAGAAACATCTTCACGAATCGGCTGGCATCCACTTCCTCTTGCCACCAGAAGCCCATGCCGCCAATGCCCCTGATTTCGCCGGTGCCATTATCCATGATAACCGACGCATTTCCGCCTGGCACCTCAAATCGCTTTTGCCGTGTCGTCAACCCATGCGCCCCAGGTATGGAGGGATTGACACGGTACACCGGCAATCCCCGTTTGGTGGCGACCGGGCTGCCTTCCGGTCGCGGTTTCTGTCCGTTTTCGGTCATTTTGATATCACCATTCTGGTCGTTGACTACCAGCACCCTTGCACTATTCGACCAATATTGCAACAGTTTTTTGACCGTTGAAAACCACAAATTGGCCGTTCTTGGACAGAAACTGTCCGTCACGATCCAGACAATTCAAAGCCTTACCTGGTTCCTCTTTCTTATACTAAAAAGCCCCCTTTAATCTTACCCCGCCGCCGCGCAATGCAATTGAGCGCCGTAGGCGGCGGGGCGGCACCATGCTCAAAAGAATCCGCTGTCGTGTGGATAACATCGAGAAGACCGGCGGGCCATCTACCCAATTACCACCGCCTTACCGTGTGGAGAGGAAGGATTGCATGCAAAATGAGATCGCGGCCCTGGCACCGACATCACCAAAAATTCAGCAATGGTTCCTTAGAGCTTCTAAAAATGCCCCTTGTCACGATAGACGGCTTCGGCCAATGTATAGCGTCTAAACGTCATGGAGGACGCTATGGGCAAGTTGTTGGTGCCCGACGAACTGTGGGCATTGGTTGAA
>Ga0302325_10003035_pt1 | contig 40021 bp, 35 predicted proteins | sample Palsa_T0_2_FD_201948 | JGI IMG/M metagenome (GOLD analysis project Ga0302325, IMG submission 201948) | Peat permafrost microbial communities from Stordalen Mire near Abisko, Sweden - Palsa_T0_2 | ecosystem: Environmental > Terrestrial > Soil > Palsa > Peat permafrost | place: Sweden: Abisko...
GTGGCCCTCGGGACCCTTGGCCGGGTGTGGTCGGGGCCGGCGACCTTGATGTCACACCTCGACCTCTGGGGTACGGCAGCTGTTGCGGCGGTCTCGTCGGTTCTGGTCAACAACCTCCCAGCCGCCTCGCTCCTCGCTGCTCGCGTTCCGGCGCATCCGTTCGCCATGCTGGTCGGGCTCAACCTCGGGCCGAACCTGTTCGCGACGGGCTCTTTGGCCTGGTTCCTCTGGCTGCGGGCGGCCCGAACGGCTGGCAGTCGACCCTCGATCGCCAAGGCCAGCCGTCTGGGTGTCGTCGCCGTGCCCCTCTCGATGGCCGCCGCTCTCGGTGCACTAGTGCTGACTGGTGCCCACTGAGCAAAGCTCGAAGCGCCGACCACCTGGAAAGGCAGATCCGCTCGGGTTCGTCTCCGGGGACTAGACACCCGTAGAACTATCTAGTAAGATACTCAGTATGCTAACGAATTTGGGACTCCGATGAGTGTCCGCCATGCCTTGTTGGCGCTTCTGAGCGAGGGCCCTAAATACGGCCTTCAGCTGCGACAGGAGTTCGAGGCCCGGACAGGGGAGGTCTGGCCATTGAATGTCGGCCAGGTGTACACCACGCTGCAACGCCTCGAACGTGATGGGTTGGTCGAGGCCGACGACACCGCCGAGGAGGGCCCCCAGAAGGGGTTCCACATCACCGACGAGGGACAGGCTGAGCTGAACGACTGGCTGCGCACGCCGCCCGATCTCAGCTCGCCTCCCCGCGACGAACTGGTGATCAAGGTCATGGTGGCAATTCGTATGCCGGGTATCAACGTGCACGAGGTGATCCAGGTTCATCGCCGGTACCTGGTCCAACTCATGCAGCAGTGGACGCACCTCAAGGAGGACGAGTCCCGCTTCGACTTGAATTTCGCCCTGGTCGTCGACGCCGAGTTGTTCCGCCTGGATTCTCTGATTCGGTGGCTCGACACGGCGGACGGCCGCTTGAAGAAAGCGACGGCGGAGGGCGGGGCGCCAACCCCCCAGCCCTTCCCCCTTCCCAAGGCTCGGCGCAAGGTGGGAGTGCGGCCATGAGCTACCTCGAATTGCGCGACGTCTCCAAGGTCTACGGGGAAGGGGCAGCAGAGGTTCACGCCCTTCAACGCATCGATCTCTCCGTCGAAGCCGGGTCTCTGGTAGCCGTCATGGGCGCCAGCGGCTCGGGCAAGAGCACGCTGTTGACCATCGCCGGCAGCCTCGAAGATCCCAGCAGTGGTGAGGTCTACGTCGAAGGTCGGGCCCTGTCGTCGCTCTCACGCAACGGCAAAGCCCAGTTGCGGCGGCAGTCCATCGGCTATGTCTTCCAGGACTACAACTTGCTCGCCGGGCTCAGTGCGGTGGAGAACGTCTCCCTACCCCTGGAACTCGACGGCGTCGCGGCCCGCAAGGCCCAGGCGGCGGCGCTGGAGTCGCTGGAGAATTTCGGGCTGAAGGACCGGGCGTCGCACTACCCCGACCAGCTGTCGGGAGGCGAGCGCCAGCGGGTCGCCATCGCCCGCGCCGTGGTGGGCAACCGCCGCCTGCTCCTGGCCGACGAGCCCTCCGGTGCCCTTGACTCCACCAACGCCGAGTCCGTCATGCGCCTGATCCTGGCGGCCTGCCGCAGCGGCATGGCCGCTGTCGTGGTGACCCACGACGCCCAGCTCGCCTCGTGGGCCGACCGCGTGGTCTTCCTGCGCGACGGCAGAATCGTCGACCAGACCCTCCCGGTCGAGGGCCCCGAAGCGATCCTCGCCCACCTCCCGAACCAGTGAGCGTCGGCGTCCTCGAACGGCCGGTCACCGGGTCGGCCCCAGCTCCGAGCACCGGGGGTGTCCCGGCTCGCCGGGCCATGATCCGATGGGCCTGGCGCCTCTTCAAGCGCGAGTGGCGTCAACAGCTGCTGATCCTGCTCCTCGTCATCGTCGCCGTGGCCGCCGTCGTGGTCGGAGCGGCCGTCGCGGTGAATACCCCACCACCGGCTAACGCCGGCTACGGCACGGCCGACGACCTGGCCACCTACACGAGCTCCTCGCACGCGACCAGCTCCTCGAACGCGAAGCAGTCCCACACTCTCAATCTGCAGTCGGTGGACACCCAGATTGCCGCGCTGACGCACCGTTTCGGGACCGTCCAGGTGATTGAGAACGAGGTCTTCCATGTCCCCGGCAGCACCCAGACCTACGATCTTCGGTCCCAAGACCCGCACGGCCCCTACGGCGGCCCGATGCTGCAACTGCTCTCAGGGCACTACCCGTCCGGACCGGACCAGATCGCACTTACCCCTGGGCTGGCGTCCGAGCTCAACCTCAGAGTGGGCGACACCTGGTCCACAGACGGCAAACTCGTCGTCGGCATTGTGCAGAACCCTCAGAGTCTGCTCGACGAGTTCGCGCTTGTTCCTCCCGGACAGGTGACGTACCCAACCACGATCGACGTCTTCTTCGACGCACCGGGCGTGGATCCGGGCAGAATTGGGCCCAACGTTTCGACTCCGGGCTCGCTTACCAACAACCCGATCAACCCTGACACCATCGTGCTGGCGTTGGCGACCGTCGGCATGTTGCTGATCGCCCTGGTATCGGTCGGTGGATTCACCGTACTGGCGCAGCGCCGCCTGCGCGCCATCGGGATGTTGGAATCCATGGGGGCAACGGACCGCAACGTCCGGCTCGTGCTGGAGGCCAACGGCGTCATCGTCGGCGCTGTGGGCGCCGTGGTGGGTTTCGGGCTGGGCCTGGTCGCCTGGCTCGCCTACCGCCCACACAACGAGCAGAGCGCGCATCACCTCATCGCGATGTTCGCCCTGCCGTGGACCGTGATCGTGGTGTCGATGGTGCTTGCCGTCGTCGCCACCTTCTTCGCCGCCGGCCACCCCGCCCGCGCCATGACTCGCGTCCCGGTGGTCAGCGCCCTGGCCGGGCGCCCCGCGCCGCCGCGCCAGATCCACCGCTCGTTCGTTCCCGGCGTGATCGCGCTGGTCATCGGATTCATCATGTTTTCCCTTTCGGGCGCGGCCGGGAACGGCGGCGGCGTGGTATGGCTGATTCCCGGCTTCGTCGCGCTAATTGCGGGGATCATTCTGGTGTCCCCCTTCTTCTTGGTCCTCCTGGCCCGGATCGGGCGGAAGGCACCGATCGCCATCCGCCTGCCCCTGCGCGACCTCTCGAGGTACCGGGCCCGCTCCGGCTCGGCCCTCTCGGCCATCAGCGTCGGCGTGCTGATCGCGGTGGTCATCTGCGCCGTCGCCGTCGCCCGCTACAGCAACCCGTTCGACTACGTCGGGCCGAACCTGGCATCGAACGAGCTCGCCGTCTGGAGCCCGAATGGCCAGAACGGCAACAGCCCCAATCCCAGCGCGCCGACGCCGCAGGATATCGCGTCGCAGGAGGCCGGCGCCCACGCCATCGCATCCGCTGTCGGCGCCAGCGACGTCGTAGAACTCGACAATCCCGCGTCCTCGGTAGGCCTGCAGAACTCCAGCGCCTCAGGCCGCCAGTGGGACGGACAGATCTACGTGGCGACACCGGCGCTTCTGCGAGCATACGGCATCAATCCGTCATCCGTTCCGTCCAACGTCGACGTCCTCAGCTCGCGCCCCGGCCTCTCGGGCTCAGGGGTGCAGCTGACCTACGGAGGAGGCGGCGGAAAGGTTGGCGGCCAGTTGGTCGGCCCCGGCTCGGGCAACCCGGGGGGTCCAGGCGGCGGGGGTCCCGGGCCGGGGAACACGAACACCTGCTCTTCTCACGGATGCATCGCCCACCCTGTGGTCCTCGAAGAGAGCAAGCTGCCCACGGGCACTGATGCGCCGAACACACTGATCACCGAGAGTGTGCTGCACCGGCTGCACCTTGCGGGCCAGAGCAGCCTCGACGGCTGGATCATCCAAGCGAAGAGCCCGATCACCTCGGCCCAGATCACGAACGCCCAGGCGGTGTCGGCCACCAACAACCTGAGCATCGAGTCGAAGAACGACGCCCCGACGTCGCACGAAATCGTGAACTGGGCCACCGTGTTCGCCATCGCACTCGCCCTCGGCATCCTGGGCATGAGCATCGGCCTCATCCGAAGCGAGACGGCGAGCGAACTTCGCACGCTTGCCGCCACCGGCGCCAGCTCCCGAACCCGGCGCACCCTGACGGCGGTCACCGCCGGCGGCCTCGCCTTCCTCGGCGCTCTGCTCGGAACGGTGGCCGCCTACGTCGGGCTGGCCGGATGGTTCCACTCGAATGCGCTGGAAGGTGGACTGTCGGACATCATCGACCACATCCCCTGGAGCAACCTGTTCCTCATCGTGATCGCCATGCCGGTCGCCGCCGCCGTTGTCGGCTGGGTGCTGGCGGGACGGGACCCGACGGGGATCTCCAGCCGCCCGATGGAGTAGGAGCGCCCGGTGGCGCAGGTGGGGTGATTGTGCCGCAGGCCAGAACATCGCTCGAGCAGTTGCATGACCGCCGGTCTGTATGGCGCGCCCGATCCCGGTGGGCAGTCCATCTCGGTCTGCTGTGCTCGGCCGCGGCCGCGCTCGGCACGCTGCAGCTTCTGCACGTCAAGGTCGATTATCACACTGTCGTCGGCCTCGTATTCGTCGGCCTGGTGGCCGTCCATCTGGTCCAGCGCCGCCGGGCCATTGCCCGCATGGCCACCCAGCTTGTCCGGGCCCGGACGTTCGTCGAACGCAGGACCCGACTTGCCGTCTCGGACCTCCTCCTGCTCTTCATCACGGTGAACGTCCTCGTGTCGGGGATCGTCGACTGGGAACGAGGCCAGCCAACACAAGTTCCACTCCCCGTGCCATTTGACCGCTGGCACCTCGACTCTGGCCTCGCTCTCGTCGTCTACCTCACGGTGCACGTCTGGCAGCGGAGAAAGCGACTGCGGCGATCGACAATCCGGTAGTAACCGGAGTACGACTCCCTCGGTGCAGCCGTCTATGGGCAGCGTCGTCTGTCCACGCCGATCGGTTGAACCCGGCCGTGTTCGGGTAACTGACAGAGGACTCCCCCGGAGGAGACGGCGGTGAACCAATCGAAAAGATCTCCCTGGACGCATGACATCTGATCCCGCAAGCTAGGTCCCAGAGGCCAGCAACCCAGCTTCCTCGCAAAGAGTCAGGAGCACTGCACATGCCGACCGTCGCCGACAACATTGTTGCCACCCTGAAGGCTTCCGGAGTGCGTCGCGTCTACGGGCTCCCGGGCGACTCGCTGAACGGTTTTACCGACGCGCTGCGCCGCGACGGCAGCTTCACGTGGGAGCACGTCCGCCATGAAGAAGCGGCGGCGTTTGCTGCCGCGGGTGAGGCGGCGATCACCGGCGAGCTGGCCGTGGTGGCGGCGAGCTGCGGACCGGGAAATCTTCACCTCATCAACGGTCTGTTCGACGCCAATCGCAGCCGGGTGCCGGTGTTGGCGATCGCAGCTCATATCCCGCGTGAGGAGATCGGCGGCGACTACTTCCAAGAGACGCACCCCCAAGAGCTCTTCCGGGAGTGCAGCGTCTACAGAGAGCTGGTGAGCATCCCCGAGCAGTTCCCGCGGGTGCTGGAGATGGCCATGCGCGCCGCCGTCGAGCAGCGCGGCGTCGCAGTGATCGTTGTTCCCGGCGAGGTGTTCTTGAGCGACAGCCCATCGGGCTGGAAGGTGCGACCCGTCCTCAAGACCGAGTCGGTTATCAGGCCTGATGAGAACTCGTTGGCTGCTGCCGCCGAGATTCTCAACCGATCAGGCCGAGTCACCATATTGGCTGGTGCCGGGTGTGCCGGCGCTCATGACCAGCTGATCTCGATCGCAGCGACCCTGAAGGCGCCCGTGCTGCATGCGCTGCGCGGGAAGGAGTTCGTGGAGTACGACAATCCCTACGACGTGGGCATGACCGGGCTGATCGGCTTCAGCTCGGGCTACCGGGCGATGGAGCACTGCGACGCGCTGCTGATGCTCGGCACCGACTTTCCCTACCGGTCGTTCTATCCCGAGGGGGTCCCGGTGATTCAGGTCGACGTGCGGGGCGAACAGATCGGCCGGCGGGTCCCTGTCGATGTGCCCCTGGTCGGTACGGTCAAGGACACGGTCGATGCCCTCCTCCCCCGCTTGGCCGTCAAGTCCGATACGGAACACCTCGACCGGATGACGGCGCACTACCAGCGGGCCCGAGCCCACCTTGACCGGCTCGGCACCGAAGGACGCACCACGTCCCCGCACCCGCAGTTCGTGGCCGCCACCATCGACCGACTGGCGGCCGACGACGCCATCTTCCTCGCCGATGTCGGTAACCCGACGATCTGGGCCGCCCGGTACCTCCACATGAACGGGAAGCGGCGGCTGATCGGGTCGTTCAACCATGGCAGCATGGCCAACGCCCTCCCCCAGGGCCTCGGAGCCCAGGCCAGCCAGCCCGGACGCCAGGTCGTGACGTTGTCCGGTGACGGGGGCCTGGCCATGCTGCTCGGTGAGCTGATCACGCTCCGCCAGATGCACCTCCCGGTCAAGGTGGTCGTGTTCAACAACGGCGCGTTGTCATTCGTGGAGCTGGAGATGAAGGCGGCCGGCATCGTGAACTACGGGACCGATCTGGACAACCCGGACTTTGCCGGCATCGCCCACGCGGTCGGTCTGTTCGCTACGAGCGTGGAAAAGGCCGACGAGCTCGAAGGAGCGCTGCAGGCCGCGTTCGACCACGACGGTCCCGCCCTGGTCGATGTCCGAGTCGCCCGCCAGGAGCTGTCCATACCGCCCAAGATCACCATGGAGCAGGCCAAGGGATTCAGCCTCTTCGCCCTGAGAACAGTTCTCTCGGGCGGTACCGACGAGATCGTCGAGCTGGCCAAGACGAACCTGCGCCAGCTCGGCCGGGAATGATCCGAGGTCCTTCGCCCGACTCCTCCCAAACCGGCGGCAAGATGGTGCTGCGCGTGACGGGCCACTGATGTCGGACGAACCGGAGAGACTGCAACTCGTTGCCCGACACGTACATCAAGGCCGGCGACCCGACAGATCGAGAAGGCGCACCTGTAACGGGGCGTCTCGGCCAACCTCCCCGCTGGGACCCGGTCCGAACACGCCCGTCTGAGCAATGAACGGTGCCATGGGTGAGAGGAGCGTCCAGACTGCCTCGACCAACTCCGAGTCGAGGGCCTCATCACCTCCACACCCGCGTGCCAAGTCCCATGCATGCAACGTAAGACCGCCGATCCTGAAGCCGAGTAGCTGTGCCCCAGGCATATCCATGGCCGGGTGGTGGACGATCTGCTCCATGGCGCCGGGCTCATCAAACGCGTCACGCTCGGCCGACGCTGCCGCTGCAAAGGCGCCGAATGGATCGTCACCCAAAGTGTCGCCGTCGAGTCCAACCATCGCCCTCCGGCATCAGCGCCCTGGAGGAGGCGCACCGACGTGATGGATTCACCGACAACGTGGCTCACGAGATCTCGCACCGTCCATTCGTCACACGGGGTGGGCTGCAGCAGCTGGTCTGGCGTGGTAGCGAGGAGCCGACGCTCGAATTCGGCACCGGCGTGACGGAGTAAGGGAATTTGGTTCATTGTCGTCCAATCCTGCATCACACGTGGACTTGGCGGGCGGACTGGGTGCCGGAGCGTACTCAAGGTTCAGGCGTCTCGGTGGGACATCCGGACCGATGCCGCCGCCAAGGCGATGGCGGCATAGACGCCGAGCACCATAACGGCAGTGCCTGGCCTCAGGAGTCCCGCCGAATGGTTGACAGTGACGGCGGCCTGGAGTGCGGTCCCGGGCACGTACTGGCGGAGGCCGGCCGGAAGCAGCTGGCCGAGCGTGACGCCTCCCACAATGACCAGCACCAGTGCCGTGGTCGCTGCTGCAGTGTGTCGGATGAGGCCGCCCAGCCCGACCCCGATGACGGCAATGAGGCTCACCGCCAGGGCACCCAAGACCACCGCTTGGAGGACGCCGGGATGCGCGAAGGACACTTCGAGGTGCTTGCCGGCAAAGACCCGCTGTCCGACCTCGAAGCTGACCACGGCAGTCAGCAGCGCCACCGGGAACACGAACGCCGCAGTGACCCCAGCCTTGGCTGCCAGTACCCGGCGCCGAGTTGGCGTGGCGGCAAAGGTGGACCGAATCATCCCGGTCGCGTACTCGGCAGTCATGGCCCGTACCCCAAGTGCCGCAAGCAGCACGGCTCCGACGAAGACGACACCGAAGAGGGAACAGGCCGTTGGGTCGAACGTCTGGCGCTGCACCGCTGTCATCTTCGACCACTGTTGGACTTGGGAGACACAAAGGATCGCCCCCAGGGCAACCGAGATGACAATGGCCATGACCACCGTGCGCCAGGTGGAGGGAAGGGTGCGCAGCTTGGTCCACTCCGCCTTGGCAATCCTGCGGAACTTGGGAGTCCGCACCGGCGAAGCCGTGGCTGTGCGGTGAGTGGCATCGATGCTGTAGGTCGCAGTGCTCATGTCAGGCTCCTTTGGTTGCGTCGGCCAGCTGGCCGGCGTGGTAGTCGGTGTGGTCCTTGGTCAGATCGAAATACGCCTCTTCGAGCGACGATCCCAGTGGGGCCAGCTCGACGAGGGTGATGTCGTGGGAACGAGCGGCTGCGCCGATCGTGGCGGAGTCCATTCCGGTGACGACCATGGCGCCGTCAGATCCACACTCGATCAGCGCGCCTCGCTGGGTCAGGGTCTCGGCCAGGTCGGCCTGCTCCACGGCCCGGACCCGGACACTCGAGGCCGTGTGCCGGTTGATGAATTCATCTGTGCCGGCGTCGGCGATGATGCGGCCCCGACCGATCACGATCAGGTGATCGGCGGTCTGGGCCATCTCGCTCATGAGGTGGCTCGAGAGGAACACCGTGCGGCCTTGTGACGCCAGGGACTTCATCAGGTTGCGGATCCACAGGATGCCCTCGGGGTCGAGCCCGTTGATCGGCTCGTCGAACATCACCGTCTCGGGGTCGCCGAGCAGGGCGGCGGCGATGCCGAGCCGCTGGTTCATCCCGAGCGAGAAGGTGCCAACCTTTCTTCCTGCCACGTCGCTGAGTCCGACGATGTCGAGCACTTCGGCCACCCGTCGTCGGGGGATGCCATTGCTGTCGGCCATCCACATGAGGTGGTTGGCAGCACTGCGGCCGCCGACAATGGCTTTGGCATCCAAGAGCGCCCCGACCGACCGGAGTGGGTCGGCCAGCTGACGGTAGGGTTTGCCGTCCACCCGGACTTCACCTGACGTTGGGGCGTCCAGACCCAGGATCATGCGCATGGTGGTCGATTTGCCGGCCCCGTTGGGGCCGAGGAAGCCGGTCACCTGCCCGGGCCGGACGGTGAAGGAGACCTCATTGACCGCCACGGTCTTGCCGTAGCGCTTGGTCAGGTACTTTGCCTCGATCATGGTGCTTCCTTTCCTCGTCGATCGCTCTGGGAAGCAGCCTGCGCTCGGGACCTGAGGTGGGACTGACGTGGCCCTGACATGAGCGGATCAGCTCAACGACGCTCCGCCTGGTCATCGGTCGTACCGTGGGGGGGTGGAAGTGAAGCTCTTCGGCGAGCTCGAGGTGGTCAAAGGGGGCGTGGCGATTCCCATTCGTGGCGCCAAGCAGCGTGCCCTCCTGGCTCTCCTGGCCCTCAACCGAGGGCGTCCGGTCAGCGCCGAGCGTCTGATCGACCAGCTGTGGGGCGACGGTCAGACCGCCAAGCCAGCCAACGCCTTGCAGGCGCAGATCGTCCAGCTACGCCGGACTCTCGGAGCTTCAGCCATCGTCACCTCCGAATCCGGCTATGCGCTCGATGTCAGTGCCGGTGACCTGGACGCAGGCCGATTCGAAGAGCTGGTCGCCGAAGGTCGTCGCCTGAGCGCCGAGGGCGAGCTCGCCTTAGCGGCCGCCGCGCTTGGCGACGCCCTCCGGTTGCGCCGCGGCGAACCGCTGTCCGAGTTCGCCTACGCCGGCTTCGCCGACGCCGAACGGGCCCATCTCAACGAGCTGGCCCTGGTGGCGACGGAGTTCCGAGTCGAAGCGGACCTGGGGCTCGGCCATCACAACGAGCTGGTAGGCGAGCTGGAAGCACTCTGCCATGAGCACTCGCTCCGCGAACGCCTATGGGAGCTGCTCATGCTCGCTCTCTACCGGGCGGGACGCCAAGCCGAAGCGTTGCGCGCCTACACCGAGATCCGTGACCGCCTGGTCAACGAGCTCGGGGTCGACCCGGGTTCGAGCCTGCGCGAGCTGGAAGCCCGCATCCTTGACCACGACCCGTCCCTCGTCGCCGAGCAACCACGACTGCCCCGGGCTCCGGCGTTGCCATCCATGCCGGGTAACCTGGCCGAACCGTTGAGCAGCTTCCTCGGGCGTGACGCGGAACTGGAACAGGTGCGCGCAGCGATTGGCTCCAGCCGTTTGGTCACGCTGATCGGACCCGGTGGAGTGGGCAAGACACGCCTGGCAGTCGAGGCGGCGGGCCGCTTGCGCGGGCAGCACTCGGGGGGCGCCTGGCTCATCGAGCTGGGCGGTCTCACCGATCCTGAAGGAGTCGCCCCGGCCGCAGCCGGGACGCTCGGAGCCTTGGGGTCCACTCTGGGCGACGCCCAACCCTCTCGATCGACGGCAGAGCTCATCGCCCGACACCTCACCGGCCGCTCGCTCGTGGTCGTCCTCGACAACTGTGAACACGTCATCGACGAGGCTGCAAGCCTCGCCCACACCCTGGTCGGAAAGGTACCCGGCCTTCGACTGGTGGCCACCAGCCGCGAGCCCCTCGGACTTCCGGGCGAGATCCTCATCCCCATATCCGGCCTGGCACCTCCGGCTGCCATCGAACTGTTCGTGGATCGTGCCCGTGCGGTGCAGCCAGGCTTCGAAGGCGGCGGCCCGGCCGAAAGCGTCATCGAAGGGATCTGCCGTCGACTCGACGGCCTGCCCCTGGCCATCGAGCTAGCCGCCGCCCGCCTGCGGGCGCTTCCCCTGTCCACGCTGGCCGAACGGCTGGACGACCGCTTCGCGCTGCTCACCCGCGGCTCCCGCACCGCGCTGCCCCGCCAACAGACGCTGCGTGCAGTCGTGGACTGGAGCTACGACCTCCTCTTCGATGACGAGCGGCGTTTGTTCGCTCGGCTGTCGGTCTTCGTCGGTGGCTGCGAGCTCGAGGCGATCGAGGCGGTCTGCGCCGGCGACGAGGTTCCACGGGCCGACGTCCTCGACGTCATGAGTCGCCTGGTGGACAAGTCCCTTGTCACTGCGCCGGTCTCCGGCGAGACCCGGTTCACTCAGCTGCAGACGTTATGGCAGTACGGCACCAACCGCCTCGACGACTCCGACGAGGCCGAAACGGTTCGCGCCCGGCACGCTTCCTACTACCGTCGCTTCGCCGAGAACGCCAACGAACGCCTTCGAGGTGCCGCCGGGCCGGAGTGGAGCGAACGCCTGAACCAAGAGTTGGGCAATCTGAAGACCGCGCTCGATTGGTACCTGGCCGCTGGGAACCTCGATGCTGCACTCTCCTTGGCCTCTGGAATGGCCTGGATGTGGTTCATCAACACCGATTTCGCCGAAGGTGCCCGTTGGCTGGCCAGCGCGCTCGGCGCCGAAGGGGCACGGCGTGCTGAGCTACACGCCACCGCTCTCGTCTGGAGCGGCTACTGCGTCGGCATGTCGTCCAGCCCGTCGGCGGGGCTCGTCGACTGTGAAGAGGCGATTGCTGTCTTGAGGCCGCATGGCGACGCAGTTCGTCTGGCCGAGGCGCTCCTGCTCGGCGCGTCGGTACTGGTACGCGCCCATCAGTTCGACCGGTCGCTGGCGGCCTTGGCGGAGGCGAAGATGCTGCTCGGGCCTGATCGGCACGGGACCCGACACGGTACACAGGACATCCCGGAGACGCAGATGCTCCTCGGGCCTCATGAGCACGGGTGGCTGCTCGCCACCCACGACATGTTGGTCAGCTGGAACATGGCGTCGTTCGGGCGTCTCGACGAGGCCGAGGCGGCCGCCCTTTCGAGCATTGCGCGCTTCGAAGCAGCAGGTGAAGTCTTGCTGGTGGTCAACTCGCTGAACGCTCTGGCCGGAATCGCCGCGGCAAAGGGAGATCTGGAGGGCGCTGCCGTAGCGTACGAAGCACTCTTGGAACGGTGCCGGGCTACCGGGCAACATCCCTACCTGCCTTTTTGCCTCGTCTCTTTCGCCACGGTGCGGGCCAGGCAAGGAGACGACAACGACGCCGACCGTCTCTACCAAGAGGCGATCGGGTGCTGCTACAACCCGTGGCTCTCGGCCGATGCCATGGTCGGCCAAGCGGCCGTCGCACGTCGCCTCGGTGACCTCGCACGGGCTGGAGTTCTGCTCGACAGGGCCGCAGACCGTTACCGGGACGCCGACCTACCCGCCGGCCAAGCCCGGGTGCTTGCGGGACTGGCCTGGCGGGCACTGGGCGCAGGTCAACCCGATGTTGCCGTCGTCTTCGCGGCAGATGCCGCCAGAGCCGCGGGGACCATAGGGGATCCCCAAACCCAACTGCTCGCCGATTCCGCGCTGGCCGCAGCCAACGCGATCGCAGACCCCACGCAGCAGAACACCGACCACCTCGTTGCCTTGGCCCAACAACGAGCCCTGGGTGTCTCACATCGCTCCCTCACCGACGAGCGAGATCTGATCGCACTCGCGGCTCGGCTCACACCAACCGCGACCTGAACAGGCGGCGCTGCCGCTCGAGGCGCCTCTGAGCACCCATCTCAATGTGGGGCACCGGTACCTCAGCACCGCCTCAGGGCGACCTCAGGGGAGAGGCCCAACCTGATCGTTATGCATCGCGACCGAGCGCAGCCCACGGCCCGGCATGACACGTCGGCCACTGCCGGTCCGGCCGTCGAGGACCACGGTCGGGTGGTCACGGCAAACATGGAGGCCGCCGCCTTCTATCGCCACGCACAGCAAGCCACCGATGCGTCCGACACCGTCACGGCGCTCCGTCACGCAGTCACGGCCGATCCGACCTTCGGACTCGCCATCGCCGATCTCGACGCCTTCACCGAAACATCCTCGCGTACCACCAGCGGCCGACAGATGAACTGGGAACGCCATCACATCGAAGTAGTCCGCACGGCGGCCGCCGGCAACCTCGGCCGAGCCGCCGACCTTCTGCGTGAGCATCTGGCCAGTGTCGGCTGCGACCCGATTGCTCTGCGCATCGTCACAGAACTCCAACAGCACGCAGGACTGCGGGATGGGCTCGATGATCTGACCGGCCGCCTTCCCGCTTGTCATGCTGTCTACACCATGGTCAGGCCGGTGGATCTTCCTCCCGATTTTGCCTAGCCCTTCCTTCGCCCGTTTCATTTTCCTCTGAGGCATTCGCTGGTTCAGCCTTCCCACCGGCGCGAGGGTGACGGGCCGGTTCGTCGGGCAACTCCTTTTCGGTAACACCTTGTGCTGCGAGGTGGTCGACGATCTCCTGGTCTCGGCCGGCCGCTGCTCCGAAGGCTTTGTCCTGGGGATCTTGCCTTGGCTCTTGAGTACTCATTCCTTCTCCTCTGTATTCTTCGTTCGGCGTAACCTGCCATTGATCCGGCCAACGACAACGGATCAGCGAGCGCGCCACACTGAGATGTGGTCAGTACTGCGCGCGTCAAAGGGCCGACGATGCCAGTCACCCCAGCGGTTCTCAAGCGTCATTCCATTGAGACGCGCCATGAGATCGAGTTCGGCGGGCCAGGCATAGCGATGCACGACGGGAAAGCTCCGTGTATGGCCAGACTCGTTGATGACGATCTGGGTCGTCGCCAGTATCTGGCGGGCCGCGTCGTGATCTTCGATGACCAAGCCGGCGAAGCCCCGACCGAGCCGACGCGCCCGAAGGCCGAGGGCGTCGCCACGGGGCGGGTCGGGAACCCATGCCTCGACCACGAAACGCCCTCCTGGTGCGAGATGCCGAGCGGCATTGGCAAAGCAAGTGATCTGGTCGTCCTGAGTCGGCATGGCGTAAATCGTGTTGACCAACAATAAGACGAGATCGAATTTGCCCTCAGCGCTGACGGAAGCAAAATCGCCGCACAACGTGGTGACTTTCTCGCCACCCGGCTTCTCTCGCAGGCGGTCGAGCATTCCAGGCGATCCGTCCACCCCCCACACGTCAAGGGATCGCTCGGCTAAGGGAAGGGCGATCCGACCAGTGCCCACCCCAAATTCGAGGACCCGTCCACCATGGGCCAGGTCGAACAGGAGGTCGACAGCACCTTCGGTATCGAAGACTCCCCCGTAAATGGCGTCATAGTCGTCGGCCAGACGGACACCGTACGCCGCGACGTCAGGGGATTCGTCGTTCACGGCGTCCACAGCGAACTTCGATCGCTCTTCCAAGCGGACACGACATGGCCAGCGAAAGCTGATTCGACGAACGCCGCGGCTCTCGCCCCGAACATCACCGCAGCTGCTTGATCGGGCTCATCCTCAAGCAGCCCTCCGACTAATTCGTTTACCGCAACGTACTGGTGCACCTCGTCAGCTTCGACGTGGACGTCGTAGAATCGGCGACCCTCGACCGGCACGCCGAGCGATTCGAGCCACGAGCTGTAGCGGCCCATCGGGCCCACCGAATTCATCTCGAAGCTCGCCAAATGTCCGACCAGCGCACCTCGGAGACGGCGGTGGAGGCCGAACATCGAGATCAGATTCGTCGTAGCCAAGGTGACCGCAGGAATAAGGTCGACGTACGTGCCGTAGGTGGGGTCGAGGCCCAGAGCCGACATCGCATCTGCAAACAGCGATGCGTGCATTTCCCTGGGCTTTCCATTGCCGTACTCGTCCGACTGAATCATGACCATGGCGGCTTTCGCCCGCCCAGTGAGCCGGGGGATCCCCCAGCTGTGGGGATCAGCCTCCTTCAGCTGGTAGGCGGACCGATGGATGGCAAACTCCTCCGCATGGAAGCGATTTCCGTGCTCGGACAGCCACTCCGAAAGCGAGAATCCCCCTCCCTGGCTCAGATCCCACAGGGCTTCCGGTACCTCGCCTGCCGCCACATTCCAGTAGTCCGGCAGGCTCAACCGGAGCTGCCGCTCGAAGAGCTCCTCCAGTTCGGAGCGGAAGGCGATGAGTGAGGGCTCCCACTCCCAATCTCCCGTCACTCCGCTGAAGCCTCGATAGTGCAATTCGTAACAGCAATACAGCGCCAGTTGGAGATCTTCGTCTACGACTGCGTCTTCGGAACACACAGACGGCGCGGACAATTGGTGACGGGCCTGGCGGAGGGAGGCAAAGAGATAGCTACTCACGGGACCCCGCGGGAGCGGAAGCTCAGGCATCACGATCGGATTACTCCGACATGAGGATGACGCACGGCCTCGCGGCGGCACTTTTCTCCAGGCAGCCCTGCCGTACCCCTCCAAGCTCGACTCCGGTTCATCTTCGCCCTCTCGTTCCCGCTCAGCAAACAGCTCCGGATCCTCGTTGGTTCGCCTCCAAGCTGTACCCGGCGCTGCGCCGGCGAAACAGCCGGCCATGTGGGACGAGGTGTACGAGGACCAATCGCCAGATCAGGTGGGTCCGCTTCGCTGGCGCGTGGTGGTCCCCTCGCCGACCGGCGGTACCACCGAGGCCATCACCAGAGGGGCACGATCCCAAGCACGGTGCATTCCGACAGCCCAGATGAGCCCGTCGACGAAACTTTTCGCCAGCGATGCGTCCACCAGCACGCCAGGCGCGTCGGTCGTGATCTGAACGGACTCTAGATTGGCCTGTGGGGCACCCCTTCGAACGGTTATCCGCCTTCGGTGATCCGGATCAACGAGAGTACATCACTGCTCATGCCTTACGGGGTACACCTAATAAACTCGTCGTGACGGCCGCAGACTTATTGAGGGCGATCTCTGCATTCGCTATCTGTCCGGCTCCCGACAGGGGGGTGCCTGGAGTCGGACAGATAGCGATGCAGGGCATTCGTAAATCGGAGCGCGAGTCCAGCCGCGGGTGGTTTTAATCGGAGCGCGTCCTATTGCTCTACCGGATCGATCCCGCCGAGATCCGAGTCGCTAAATGCGACCATGTATATATGCGACCATGTATGCAACTGCCCCTCGTCTGTGTCCGCCACCTCGTGGCGGGGCTCTAGTCCCTCAAAATCCTTGGTCGCGACATAGACTCGGCGCGAATCACCCGATAGAAACGGGTAGTGACGACCAGCCTCTGACGTTCGTCGAGCCGAGTTCCGCATTGTCCAAATCGATGGACCAATCTGGGAAGCGGTTGAGCACTTCGTCGAGTGCGATCCGGGCTTCGAGTCTCGCCAAGGCGGCACCCAAGCAGAAGTGCGCCCCATAGCCGAAGGCTACGTGGTGTCGTATTTTCCGGCGGATGTCGAATCGATCGCCATCTGGAGGAAAGGCGCGGTGATCGCGGTTGGCTGCTCCGGCGAGCAGCATCATCACAGCTCCAGCCGGGACCGTGTCTCCGTAGTACGACACGTCCCGCGTGACGTAACGGCAAATCCTTTGCGCCGGCGACTCGTAGCGCAACACCTCCTCGACTGCATTGGGCAGAAGCGAACGGTCGGCGACCAAGTCCCGTCGTTGGTCAGGATGATCCGCGAGAACCCTTCCGCTCCAGCCGATCAGTCGGTTGGTTGTCTCGTTACCAGCCGTGGCAAGCAGATTCACAAAAATCAGGATCTCGTCCCGGGTCATCCGGCGAACGGTTCCCGTAGAGTCCTCAAACTCGGTGTTCAAGAGCTCCGTCATAAGGTCGTCGGCGGGATGCGTCGCGCGCCAGTCGACATACTCCACGAAGAACGCGTCAGCAAAGTTGCTGTCGGAGAAGTCGCGAGGCTGGCCGGGTGCCTGGCGTACCTTCGTATCGGCATGTTCGCGGACCGCCTCCAGGTCGCCATCCGGGATTCCGAGCAGCATGCCAATCACTTGCATCGGCATGCGTGCACCGAGATCGCGCACAAAGTCAAAACGACCGTCGACAACGGAATCGAGAGCCGAAACGCAAAGAAGACGAACGCTCTGCTCCAGAGCATTCATTCGCTTCGGCGTGAACACGCGCGAAATAACCCCTCGATAGGCCGTGTGAACCGGTGGATCTTCGAAGATGAACAAGCCGTCAGGAATCTCGATGTCCGCCTGGATCATTTCCAGGATGGCTCCCCGCGCCGAACTGAAGGTGGCGTGGTCCAAAAGCGCATTTTGCACGTCGTCGAAGCGGCTTAGTGCGTAAAAACGATACGTTTCGTTGTAGTAGAGGGGCACCTCTTCCCGAAGCCGTCCAAACACCGGATAAGGGTCCGCATGGATCTCCGGGTCGTAGGGGTCATAGTAAACAGCGGCATCGGTCGCAGTCACCCGGTTCCTCCCTCGGCGAATGCAGGCGTTATCTCAAAACAATAGCTCGAGATCACAGCAGAGAAGCCGGTGATGGCTGGGTGCTTCGTGTCTATCGACCGACCCACTTCGGTTTCCTCTTCTCGACGAAGGCCATTGCCCCTTCCCGTGCGTCTTCCGTCGCGTAGACGCGATCGGAAGCCGCACGTAAAAGCACTGGTACCTCCTCTTGCTTCGCGTCCCGGGAAGCAAGAATCACTTGCTTGGAAGCCTGCACCGCGATGGGTCCGTTCTCGGCGATTTTCTCGGCTAGCGCCAGAGCACCGTCCAGAACCTCCGCAGCAGGAACGACAGCGTTTAGGATTCCCAGCGCGAGGGCACGGTGTGCGTCGATTGGCGCGCCAGTTAGCGCGATTTCCAGCGCCACTGCGCGTGGAACACGAGTTGCTACAAACGCCAGTCCGTAGCCCCCAATGAGCCCCTGCCGAACCTCCGGGAGGCCGAATAGTGCGTGATCGGCGCCAACTGCGAGGTCGCAGCACAGCATCAGGCCAAGGCCGCCGCCGAACGCCAACCCGTTTACCGCCGCGATCACCGGCTTCGGGATGCTCTCCGCCTCGAAGCGTAGGTAGCTCTCGATCCCACCTCGCCCGGCGTCGTGGAACTCAAGCGCCTTTCCGCCGGAAAAGGATTTGAGATCTATCCCGGCAGAGAACGCACGATCGCCCGTAGCGGTTAGTACGACGGCGCTGATTTCTGCGTCCTCAGACGCTTCGTCGAGCGCCGCTCCGATACCCTGGATGACGGCGAGGTTCAGAGCGTTGCGCACCTCGGGCCGATTGATGGTGAGGATCAACACTGAACCGCGCCGTTCCTTCAGCAACTCCATGGATCTCCTCCTTTGAAAGGTGTGAGTGTGAGGGCTCGAACCGTCGCCCGGTTCGACTCTTATCAGCCAGACGATTGCCCTAACTGAGTACCCCTCCCCCCTCAGCCTAGGGACTGACCGTGACGCCGGGGATGATGTAACCGCACAGTGGACTTGCTCCAGCCACGAGAAGGAATTTCTTGCCCACGTATTTGGTGAACCAGCTGCAGTTGTCCGCTCCGAACGCCGTTCCGCGATAGCTCATGTTGAAGCCAATGGAGTGGCCTCCCCACAAACCGAGCCCCGCATAGTGAGTGATCTTCAGCATGGCATTGATGAGAGAGGCCTGAGTCGGGTTCGCACCCGCTTTTTTGAGCCCTTGAACGAAGGCGTCCACCGAGAGATAGCCGATGTACTCGCCAAAGGTCGGGTCGCCCTTGACTCCGGCGTACGTCTTGAGTGCGCCTTGCAGCGTGATGGTTGCTGCAGTGTGCATCTCGACGGGCTCCCATCCCGACACGAAGAACAGTCCCTGGGCCTGCTTCGAAGCGTCGGGTCCTCCCTGTACCAAGTCTCCGCCATAACCGCTGGGGGGAACACCCGCCTTGAGCTTCACGCCTTGCTGCTCAAGCCCGGCGATAATGGCGAAGGTGCTACTGGTGGCTATGCCGGTATAGAGCCCGTTGATCCCCGCCTGCTTCATCTGCAGCACTATCGGAGCGACGTTGGTGCTTCCTAACGGGAAATTTGTGTTGAGGTAGCCGGTTTTGATTCCTACGTGCGCGGCCGACACGGCGTAGGCCTTGGCGGCTTGGGCAGAACTGGGCTCAATTCCGTATCCGACCGATGCGAGGTTGGTCACACCTTCCAGCTTGGCGAACGTTCCCCAGATGCTAGGGACCGTGTTGTAGTTCTGATAGCCAAGGACTGAGAACATATTCCGGTCAGTTATCCACTCCGATCCATCGATGGCACCGCCATAGACCGGGATTCCTTGCGAAAGGAGGTATGGAGCCGCGGCGAAGCCGAGCACGGAGGTCAGGAACACAGCAAAGACGTGGTTTTGCTCGACCAGCTTCTGAGCTCCAGCTAGTGCTCCGGCGGGTGTGGTCGCAGTGTCCGCCACGACGTATTTGATGGTGTAGCCCGAATGCTTCGCCAATCCGATGCCTGCCTTGACACCAAGAGGAAAGGTCCCACCGATGGTCGAGCCCGCGCCAGTTATGTCTGTAAGTATGCCAATCGTGTAGGTCTTCGAACCCCCTGAACTGGACGCGGCGGAACTGGGGTTAGAGAAACCGATACTGCACGCCACGACCATTAGTAAGGCCGACGCGGCAGCCACCAACCTCGTCTTAAGTTGGGTCACTTTCGCCTTTTCCCTCCCATTTTCAGTGCTCCCGGACTCTGATTCCGGTAGCTTATAGAACACAACTCACGGAAAAAACTGCGCGACTTACTCGCCACTGCTCGGTGATTCACCCCGCTGAAAGTTTCGAACGTCAGAAGATGAGATCGCCATAGTCATCAGGTCAGTAGACATCTGCATGTGCATTCGTAGGCCCATGAGCTCCCAGGCTCGCTTGAGCATGGTCTTGGTCGCCATAAGTGTCGAGAGCGGTACGCGCGCTATTTCCGCGGCCAAGTCCTCCACGACTTGCTCCAATTCGGAGCGCGGCACGACGCGGTTGACGAGCCCCATTTGAAGCGCCTGCTCGGCTGTAAGTCTTTGCGCCGTGTACAGGTACTCAGAGGCACGCTTCCAGTTCATGAATATCCACGGCTCGATCATCGTTTCTCCTCCCGGAAGGCCGTGGCCCTGAAGGAGTGGCATCTGGAAGTAGGCGTCGTCGGCGGCAACCGTGATATCGGTGAATAGACCGTAGTAGGTGCCACTTCCTACGCAATATCCGTGCACCTGTGCGATCACGGGTTTTGGGAACTCCCACAGGTACAGGACTGGCCACAAATAGAGGTCGGAGTGTGCTTTCCACGGCACACCGGTGTTGGCCATGCTGGCTTCGAATTCAGGATTCGTGCCGGGACGCATACTCACATCGTGACCGGAGCAAAAACCATTGCCGTTGGCCTTTATGATGACGACCTTGACGTCGTAATCCCCGTCAGCAAGCTTCAAGGCTCTATCAAAATCCCACACCATCGCCGACGACTGTGCGTTTGCCTTGTCGGGCCGATTCATGATTATCCGTGCTACCGACCCATCCTTCTCGTAAATCACATTCTCGAACGTCTGCGTCTCGCTCACTGTTCCCTCCTAGGGAGCACAATCGACTCACACCACTGGTGAACTAAGGGCGGGTGGCGCGAGTTTCCAGCCACGATGCCAAGACGAGCCAGTGCTGTGCTCGACGACGGGCTTCGTCGGCTACCTCGTAGATCCTGCTGACGGGAATCCCCTGTGCGAGATCGCGCCACTCCTCGTCAATGCTGGTCCGTTCAAACCACTTCGCGAAGGATGTGCCCTCACGGGTCGAAAGTAGCGCCGCATCAGTTATCCGGGTGGAAGAGGACAAGGACGGTGCAGTGGCCGGTTCGACACTGGACTTCGAATCCGCTCGATCAGACTCGGCGAGGCGGGCCTTGACCGCTCGAACGGTTGCCGGAGATGTCCCGGTAGCTTGGGCAATGCTCCGCAGTGATCCTTCCGGCTTCTCGCGGATGGCCGTGCTGATCCGTTGCCGCAAGGCACCAAGGTCCGCATGGTAGCGCTTGCCATCTCTCCCCCATCGAGTGTTCAGGTGACCATTTTGGTCAGGTGAATGCCCGAGGGAACTTCGCAGCTGTCCGACCGTTCCTGGCGACAAGCCACACGCTTCGCTAAGTCGGCGATCCGACCATTCCGGGTGAAAGGCCAAGACCGTTCGGGCCGCTGATTCGCGCTCTTTGAGGGAGAGCGGAAGGCCATGATGAAGGTTTCGTCGCAGCGCCTCCATGAAGGCTTCGTCTGACCCACCGTCGTAGTAAATGCAGTCCATGTGACTATGGCCCAGTCTTTGCGCCGCTAAATACCTGTAACACCCATCGATGATGGTGTTGTCCTCACGGCGTACGACGATCGGCGGCCAATTCCCACCCGATTGGACAAGGACGTCCAGATGGTCGGGCTTGATACCACCTACTCGCAGTCTGGGACCAGGCCGTAAGTGATCAACTTCGACTTGGGTAATTGCCCCTAGGCGTTCCGGTACGGGTGACTCGATCTCGTAGAAGCCGACCAATTGCGACATCACACCCCCCTAGGAGCCCCATCAGGGGCAGACATTGAAACATGACGCTCGTATGGTGCTGGTCATCCAGGCTTCCCGCCTGGCTCTGCATCGGACATTCACCGTGATGCGATCGACGGTCAGTAAAAGGTCGACACAGATCGTGCAGTCCACCTCTGTCGTGCCCGTGCCTCACCAACTCCTCCTGTGAGTCATCGCTCCCAGCCGAGTTTGGCCACACCGCAGCTTGCAGCTTCGAACCATCTGCATTAGCCTACCAAGCGCTTGGCCGGTGCGCCACTTACGTTGGGACTGAGCCGGGTGTTAGCCCACTAGGTGTACAAAGAAGGAAAGGGGGTGTCATGCAGCCAGATGATCTGATCATCATCAGCGTCGATGATCATGTGGTCGAACCTCCGAACCTGTTCGAGAACCACCTGCCGGCCAAATACAAGGACATCGCGCCCACAATCAAACACATGGACGACGGGAGCGATCAGTGGGAGTTCTGCGGCATCAACATCCCTAACGTGGGCCTCAATGCGGTGGCTGGCCGTCCCCCAGAGGAGTACGGCCGGGAGCCCACCTCGTTCGACGAGCTGCGGACGGGCTGTTATGACGTCCATGAGCGGGTCAAGGACATGAGTGCCGGCGGGGTGCTTGCTTCCCTGTGTTTCCCCTCCATGGTCGCCTTCGCCGGACGGATTTTCGCCCAGATGGACGACAAGGATGCGGCCCTCGCGCTTCTGCGTGCCTACAACGACTGGCACATCGACGATTGGTGTGGGGCCTACCCGGGCCGGTTTATCCCACTTTCGGTGACGGCCATCTGGGATCCCGAACTGGCGGCCCAAGAGATCCGTCGGGTGGCAAGGAAAGGCTGTCACGCAGTGAGCTTCGTCGAGAACCCGGTGCCGCTGGGCTACCCGAGCCTGCATTCTGATCATTGGGACCCGTTGTGGCGGGCGTGCGCAGACGAGGCCATGACCGTGTGTATGCACATCGGATCGTCATCAAAACTACCCAGCACGGCTCCCGACGCGCCCATTGACGTGGCGATCACCCTGACACCGATCAACAGCCTGCAGGCGGCGGCCGATATCGTGCATTCGCCGATCTTTCGAAAGTTCCCCACCCTAAAGGTGGCGCTCTCCGAGGGTGGCATTGGTTGGGTTCCCTACTTCCTCGAACGGCTCGACCACAGTTTTAGGGTGCACCACGCCTGGACGGGTGCCGACTTCGGCGGTCGATTGCCTTCCGAGGTCTTTCTCGATCACGTGCTTCTCTGCTACATCTCTGATGGCGTCGGTGTGAAGCTGGCGCGCGACATCGGTATCGGTAACATCACGGTGGAGGTCGACTACCCACACTCAGACACCAGTTGGCCCAACTCGCCCGAGGTGTTGTGGAAGGACTTCGCGAACTCCGACCTCACTGAGGACGAGATCCATCAGATCACGCACCGCAACGCGATGAAGTGGTTCCACTTCGACCCCTTCACGGTCCGCCCGCCGGAGAACGCTACGGCAGGAGCGCTTCGAGCTGAGGTTGAAGGACATGACGTGTCGATCCAGTCGCGGGGCAAGAGCGGACGAAACGCCCTGCGGATGGGCGATCTCCAATCCATCGCGGCAAGCGCTCGGGCGTGAGTTCGTGATTCGTCGGCCGTTCACGCGTCGCATTTGCACCATAGATGTCGCGCCATCGTATGTTCAGTTTGTGAAGAGCACGGTTTAAGACCTTAGATTCGGCCATTGTGGGTCACGGAGGAAGGAATTCATGACGGTCACAGATGGGTTGCGTTACATCGATTCGGACGGCCACATCCTCGAACACCCGACGGCCATTCCCCAGTACGCTCCGGCCAAGTACCGTGATCGCATCTGGCACGTCGAGACCGACGAGGCCGGCGAGGAGTGGGTGATCTACAACGGCAACCGCACTTCGGCCAATATCAAGGCGGCCGCCGGTACGGCCGGAATGAGCGACGAGGATCGGGCACGCGCCCTGCGGGGTGAGTTGCGCTACACCGAGACCCGTCCCGCCGGCTGGAACGCAAAGGCCCGCCTTGAGGACATGGACCAAGACGACATCGATCTGGCCGTGTTATATCCCACATTGCTGCTCGGCCTACAAAGCGAGCGGGATGTTGACTTCGCCGAGGTCCAAGCCCGCGCCTACAACGACTGGTGCTCGGACCACGTACAAGAGGGCGAGGGGCGCCTCTTCGGCGCCGGCGCGATGCCCCCAATGCACAGCAGCGACGACGTGGCCCGCGTGGCCGCGGAGATCCGTCGGGTGGCTGAGCTGCCCGGCCTGGTGTCGGTGTTCATGCGGCCCAACCCGACGGTGGACTGGCGACCGTTCAACGACCCGGTCTACGACCCCGTTTGGCAGGCAGCTGCCGACACCGGTCTTCCCATTGCGCTGCACCCATTCCTCGCACCCGACCTGCCCGGTGCATGCATTGGGCTGCGGCTGAGCCGGCCGCGTCGGGCCGATGGCTCCTATGTCGACGATTTCGACCCCAACCACACGATCAACGTCATGAACACGAAGCTGGACCCCGATGCCCGGCCGAGTACGCTCTTCACCCAGGCGATCGCCAACCCCTTCGACGTGATGAGCTCCATCGCCTATCTGTTGGCCGGCGGGGTGTGCGAACGATTCCCCGATGCCAAGTTCATCTTCCTCGAGGCCAACGGAGGATGGCTAGTACCCTGGATCGAACGGTTAGACCACCACTGTCGAAAGTTCCCGTGGGAGGTCACCGACCTGTCGCTGCTCCCCTCGGAGTACTTCCGACGCCAGTGCTGGATCAGCTTCGACCCAGATGAGGCCATGCTGCGCACTACCGCAGAGTCCCCCCTCGTTGGCGCCGACCGCATCATCTGGGCCAGTGACTACCCGCACCCCGACGCCAAGTTCCCCGGCGTGACTGACGAGTTGACCGAAGCCCTCGAGGGATTGACCTTCGAGCAGAAACGCCAGATCACATCGGAGAGCGCCATCGCCCTCTATGGCATCGGAAGGTAGAGCTCCGTCGCACCAAGCGCGAAAGACCCCCTGGCACAGATGGGTTACGCCCACTCACTGCGAGCACCGAGTTGAGGGGCTCGCCGTTGCGGTTCGTCGCGATGCAGGAAAGGTAACAAACCGTTTGGCCAACAGGAGTTCGCTTGATGTCTGGCCTCTCGTCAACCCGCAATCCGGAGCGAAGAGGAGGAAGCGAAGTGGGCGTCACCAGGCCGTTGCCGCTACTAAAACCGGAGACCAAGTTTTTCTGGACAGCCGGTCGCGAGGGCGAACTGCGGTTCCAGAGATGCGGTGGGTGCAGCGCCCTTCTGCACCCTCCCGGCCCAATCTGTCCGTACTGTCGCTCACGTGACATCGGCACTGCCTCGGTCTCGGGCAGAGGTGTCATTTGCGGGTTCACGATCAACCATCATCCCTGGCTGGCGAGCTTCCCGCCTCCCTACGTGGTGGCGATCGTCGCTATTGACGAAGACCCACGCGTCCGTCTGACAACGAACATCGTCGGCTGCGCGCCGGAGGACGTCTTCGTCGGCATGCGGGTAAAGACTCGCTTCGAGCGGCATGGTGACGTCTGGTTCCCCCTCTTCGAAACAACGAGGGAAGCCGAGCCAGGGCCGCTTCCCGAACCCGAACCCGTGCAGCCGTTCGTGAGGCCAATGGCGTGCCCCGAGAAGTTCGAGGAGCGGGTCGCGATCACCGGCATCGGCATGTCGCAGGTGGGGCGTCGCCTCATGGTTGATCCGCTCTCGCTCACCGTCGACGCGTGCCTCGAGGCGGTCGACGACGCCGGCCTTCGCCTCGAAGACATCGACGGACTCTCCACGTACCCGGGCGGCCAGAGCGGCCCCTATGGGGAGGGAGGCATCACGGCGGTCGAGGAGGCGCTACGCCTACGGCCGACGTGGTTCAACGGGGGGGTCGAGGCCGCCGGGCAGACGGGCTCGGTCGTAGCCGCCATGCTTGCCGTCGCCGCGGGCCTGTGCCGGCACGTCCTTTGCTTCCGCACAGTGTGGACGACCACCTATAAAGAGCTTGGGCGTGCCAGTCAGATCATGGACCCCCAAGACCGCATCACCGACGACATGATGGTGTGGCGGGTTCCGTTTGGGGCATCCTCGGCAGCCAACTGGATCGCCATGCAGGCCTCCCATCACTTCCACAGGTACGGGACGACACGGGAGGCATTGGGGCGGATCGCCATCAATGCCCGTGCGAACGCAGCGCGCAACCCGGCCGCGATCTACCGCCAGCCGTTGACGATGGACGACTACATGTCGGGACGGATGATTACCACCCCATTCGGGCTCTACGACTGCGACGTGCCGTGTGACGGCTCGGTTGCGGTGATCGTCTCGGCGATCGATGCTGCACGCGACCTGCCGAAGCCGCCGGTTCTGGTGGAGGCGGTGGGGACCCAGATCATCGATCGGGTGTCCTGGGACCAGGGGACCCTCGAGTACGAACCACAGGTGCTCGGACCAGCCGCGCATCTGTGGAGCCGCACCTCACTCCGCCCGGCTGACGTCGACGTCGCCGAGCTCTATGACGGATTCACCTTCAACTGCTTGACCTGGCTCGAGGCCCTCGGTTTCTGCGAGGTGGGCGAGGCCAAGGACTTCCTCGGTGACGGCAAGCGCATCGCTCTCGACGGCGACCTCCCTTTGAATACGCACGGCGGTCAGCTCTCTGGCGGCCGGACGCACGGCTATGGCTTCCTGCACGAGGCGGTGGTGCAACTGCGCGGCGAGGGTGGCGACCGTCAGGTTCGGGGCGCAGAGGTCGCGGTGCTGAGTAGCGGTGGCGGGACGCCCGGGGGCTGCATGCTGCTCACTCGCGCTCGATGAGGCTGGTGGTTGCACGCCACAGTCCCAAGCACCGAACCTACCCTCATGGAGGCCATCGGCCCTCCGACATCGATCATGGAATTTACTAACATCGTGGGAACCAACCAAGCAGTTGGTCGACAGCAACGAGGGAGACAACCGTGAGCCAGCGGCCGAATCTGAACTTTGAATCCCGGATGCTGATCGACGGGAGGCTGGTCGAGACCATCGAGGGCACGACCTTCGACAACGTAAATCCAGCGACCGAGGAGGTGATAGGCGCATGCTCCGACGCGTCCAAGCGGGACATGGAGCAGGCCATCGCCGCAGCCCGCCGGGCCTTCGACGAGACGGACTGGGCGACCAATAAGGCGCTGCGCAAGCAATGCCTCGAAGAGCTCGCCGAGGCCCTCGAGTATGAGCGTGAGGAGTTCCGCCAGGAGCTGGTGGCCGAAGTGGGCTGCCCGGTTGCGACCACCAAGGCGGGCCAGCTCGACGGTCCCCTGCGAGAGGCTCTGAGATGGCCGGCCAAGTACATCGAGGAGTTCGACTGGGAGCGGGACCTCGGGGTCGATGAGTCTTCGGGCACGACGAACCGACTTGTGGTGACCAAAGAGCCGGTCGGCGTGGTTGGAGCCATCGTGCCTTGGAACTACCCGCTGGGTGTCACCCTCGACAAGCTTGGCCCCGCCCTGGCCGCCGGCAATACGGTCGTGCTGAAGGCGGCACCCGACACACCGTTCAACGCGCTGCGACTAGGAAGGTTGGCCGTAGAGCGGACCAACCTGCCCCCGGGCGTGCTGAACGTGGTCACCTCGTCGGACCACTTGGTAGGCGAAGTGCTCACCCTCGACCCCCGCGTTGATCTGATCTCCTTCACGGGGTCGACGGTTACCGGTCGGCGTATCATGGAGAAGGGTGCGGCCAGCCTCAAGCGCCTCTTCCTTGAGCTTGGTGGGAAGTCGGCCCAGATCCTCCTGGACGGCGCCGATCTCGAAGCGATTGTGCCGAAAGCGGCGCTCTTATGCACGCACGCTGGTCAGGGCTGCACGATGACCACCCGGCTGCTGGTCCCCCGCTCGCGCTACGAGTGGACCCTTGAGACTCTAAAAGAGGCCTTCGAAAGCGTGCACTACGGTAACCCAACCGATCCGCAGAACATCATGGGTCCGGTTATAAACGCCCGCCAGCGCGATCGGATCCTTGGTTACATCGAGAAGGGCAAAGAGGAAGGCGCCGCGCTGGTTACCGGGGGCGGACGGCCCGCTCATCTACCCAAGGGCTTCTACGTCGAGCCGACGGTGTTCGGCGTACCCGACAACCGGATCACCATTTCGCAGGAGGAGATCTTTGGGCCCGTGCTCTGCGTCATCCCCCACGACGGAGACGACGACGCCGTGCGGATCGCCAACGAATCGCAGTACGGCCTCGGAGGCGCCGTGAACTCAGGTTCGTTGGAGCGCTCCATGGCGGTGGCGAGGCGCATTCGAGCGGGCGTGATCGGCGTCAACGGGGGGCGATGGTACAGCCCAATGAGCCCGTTCGGGGGATTCAAACAAAGCGGCCTCGGACGCCAGTACGGCCGCGAGGGTTTTGAACAGTATCTCGAGACCAAAACCGTCGCCGCACTGGTGGACTGACAGGCGTGATCGCGGCACACACAAAAAAGATGGCGCTCGCGCCGAGAGGATTCTTCGTCGTGATCGCGGCAAGTTTTCAAAAGCTTGGGGCCGTAACCGGCCGAGAGACAAGGAGAGCAAATCGATGAATGACGCACTCGGCTACGCCGGAAAAAATGTAGTTGTGACCGGCTCGGCATCGGGCATGGGTCAGGCAGCCGCTAACATCCTGCTCGATCTCGGCGCGAAGGTGACCGCGCTCGACATCAAAACGATCTCACTCCCCGTCCACCGAGCAATCGAGGTCGACTTGCGCGACCCGACTGCCATCGACACCGCTGCAGCCTCTATCGATGGGCCGATCGACGCCCTCTTGAGCTGCGCCGGGTTACCGGGCCCTCCCGACAGCCAACTCGACACCATGCTGGTCAACTTCGTTGGGGCACGTCAATTGGTCGAGCAGCTCGTTTCGAAAATGGCCGACGGTTCAGCCATCGGGATCATCTCGTCATCAGCGGCAACCGGCTGGCAACAACACCTCGCAGTTCTCACCGAGCTACTCGAAACGAACGGTTTCGATGGAGCGCTCACGTGGCTCCAGAAGAACGAGGAGCTGTGGTCGCGCAGCGGCTATGTGTGGTCAAAGTACGCCATAGATGCGTGGGTCAATTGGTCGTGTCGGGATCTCATCACGCGCGGCATCCGGATCAACTGCATCAACCCGGGACCAACCGAGACACCAATGATGGCCGCATTTCATGCCCGAGCCGGCAAGGAGACCGTCGATCGGTCCGTCGGACCGATCGGCCGCTACGCGCAACCTTCAGAACAGGGTTGGCCGCTGGTCCTTCTCTGCAGTCCGCGCATGAGCTACGTCACCGGCGAAGTGCTCTGGACGGACGGCGGCTTCGCCGGGGCCGTCGCGGTCGGACAGCAGACGCCGATGGGCCGTGCCTGACGCCTCGACGTCGTGTACTCACCCAAACCGGCCGCCGGACACATGGAGCACGTCGCCTGAGACGAACCCTGCCTCGGGAGATGCGAGGTACACGACTGCTGCCGCCACGTCGTCGGGAACCCCAAGCCGCCGAATGGCGTTCTCGGCTATTGCTCGCTCGGCAATGGCGTCGAACTTCGGGTGCGAGCGAACCATCTCTGTCTCGATCAACCCCGGCGCGATCGCGTTGACGGTAATGCCGTGGCGTCCAAGTTCCTTGGCGATCGCTTTGGTCAAGCCGATTACACCTGCCTTCGCGGCGGAATAGTTGGCCTGACCGGGATTTCCCAAGTAGGCCCGAGACGAGAGGTTGATGATCCGTCCATATTGACGATCGATCATCCCTTGGGCGACCGCCCGACACATCGCGAACGTGCCGTACAGACAGACGTCGAGAACTTGGCGCCATGCGTCGTCATCCATCTTTACCAGTGGACGATCGACTGGGAAGCCGGCGCAGTTGATCAAGATATCAATGCGGCCATATCCAGCGATCGTGGAGGCTACGACCTCTTCGATGCTCGATGGCGAGGTGACGTCCAAAACGGCCGGAACGAGGTGGCCCCCACTGGATCTTTCGAGGTCGCTCGCCACGGCCTGGGCACGATCCAACGCGATGTCAGCCACGACAACCGTGACTCCACGTCGCGCAAGCGACGCGCAGATTGCGGTACCAAGTCCACCGGCGCCGCCAGTCACGATGGCAACCTGTTCCTGAATGGGCACCATGTACGTTGCATCCCTCCGCACGGGTGTCGCCATTGACAAGGCGACATATGGACTGGGTGTTCGTGGGCCTATTGTCTGGGAGTTTCGTCCTACAGGGGCCCAGCAATTCCTTCGAAGATCAAGACGTTGTAGAGCTCGGCCAGTTCCGCAAGGGACAACTTGGAACTGGGTTGATGCCAGCTTGAGATGGAGTTACGGATGAATCGATAGAGCACCGACGAGTCTACGTCACTCCTCACCTGACCGGTCCGTTTCCCCTCGTCAATTATGCGCAACCATAGGCCATCGAGTTCTCGTCCTACTTCCTCTATGTATGCGAACCGGGGAAGCTGACGCAACTGGTCGTGGTCGTTCTTGAGAATGGTCGGCGCCGTCCAGTCATAGGCAATCACCCGGAAAATCGTACGAACCAGCCGTCGTAGAGCTTCTGACGGAGGACCGTCCGCGACCGCTTCTTGGCACTCAGCAACCAACATCCGAAGATGGCTGGACAGTATCTCGTCGACCATCTCCTCCTTTGAGTTGAAGTAGTGGTAGAGACTTCCCGAAAGAATTCCCACTTCCTCTGCAATGTCACGAATGGTGGTCTTGAAGAAGCCGTTCTGTGCGAAGAGTTTTCCGGCGACTTCCAGAATGTGGGCGCGTCGATCGAATGTCGAATCTCCACGCGCCTCTTTGTAGGTGACGGTGCGCCGGTGTTTGTCGAGCTCGGCCTCCAATAACGCTATGCGTGCATTGGCCGCCGCGAGATCGCTAGGCATTTTCTCTGTTCGCCCTGCCTTTGTACCCGACGAATTCGCAACGGCCGATTTGGCTCGCCTGGTCGTCACCGGATCAATATCTTTACTCATTGGCAGGACCACATTCTTTTGGTACTTCGGCTACTCCTTGCCGGTGTTGAGCGTGTTCGTGCCCGAAACTTGGAGCCACGCACCATCGCTCGAATGCAGCACTAGACAGGATAGGCAATAGGGGCTGTTGAGGTGCGACAACGCGTGGTGGGGTCATGAGCCCGCTCACCTCACCCATGGACACATTCGCTCCCACGCTCGCTCACCAACGAACAAATTAGCGCACGCTTTAAAAGCGTCGTTGGTGACATGCTAGCGGCCACGCGAGGGATGACACGAGGTCGCCAGGCTGGCACCATGACGGGCACCACCGTCCCTTCCGCGCTCACCCGAACAACCACAGCATCGGTCTAAGAAGGCGGGTACCCATCCTCAAAGCGATAGCGCCTCGAATGCAAGTGAGGCCCCCTCGCACACCCAGGGGGTCTTATAGAGCAATCCGAGCCCGGATGAGGTCACATATGCCAGACGACGATCTGTCACATCGAAGCAGATGTTGCTAATCAGTGGGTCATGTACGGGAGCCGGCATGTACCAGACGAGTTTGCCGTCCTTGTCGATCCTCGAAACCCCGCCCTTCGCCACGGTGCCAACACACACGGCGCCCTCGCTGTCGATGGCCAGTGAATCGAGATAGGCGAAATGATCGAACACATAGAGAAGTGTGCCGCCCCCGGGGGCAAAGTCCACGGTTCCACGGGCGAGCTGACCGGGTGCATCGATGTGCCAATACCAAATACGTGCCGTCCTGCTCTCGACGACGTACAGTCTCGTACCATCCGGTGAGAGGCCGATGCCGTTAGGTCGATCAATCCCTGCAACGACTCGGGTGATGCTGTCGCCCTCAGGGCGGGCGTAGTAGACGCTCCCGATGTCCGACTTCCCGCCATAGGAAGTACCTGTATCTGTAAAGTAGAAGCCGCCGTCGCCGTCAAACACTAAGTCGTTCGGAGCGTTGAGCGGCTCCTCGGCACACGATGAGTAAAGAGTTTCCACCTCGCCGGTTCGAGGGTTAACTCGCTGAATTCTACCGCCGATGTAGTCCTCTGACCGGCCGGTTGCGGCAAGGAATTGTCCACGTCGAGCCCAGCCAAACCCTCCGTTGTTGCATACGTAGACGTGGTCGTCCGGGCCAATGGCGGCACCATTGGGTCCGCCCCCACAGTGAGCCAGGACCGATTTGCTTCCGCTTGGGGTAATACGGCTGAGGTTGCCCGATTGGATCTCGACAACCAAGACGCTTCCGTCGGCTAACGAGATCGGCCCTTCGGGGAACTGCAGGTCACGAGCGACTTCCTCCACGCCTACCCTCCGTCTACATGACGTCCAGATTGGATCTGGTATCCAGATCGCGCACCAGACCGGTCAGCGCGCCGGCGTCGGCTTTCCCAACGTGTACACCTAACGGGTTGTGACCCACACCCTTCGTGATGCAGGCTTCTCGAGGCCGTTCGGATCGACCTCAGAATGCGTGAACGGTGAGTTCAAGTTGCTGGCCAAACGCCAAGGAACCGGAGGCCAGGACGTCGGTCCAAATGAACGCCTGGTACACGGAGGACGACATCGCGCCTGGTTCGCCCGGTCGGTACACACCTCGGAGCGTCACCCGGTCGGCTAATACCGGGGCGTGTACTCCTACGTCACCGACACGTGCGACCGTCTCCTCCCACTCGTCGAGCGACTCGAACCGGATGCCAACGTGCATTCCCCATTGCGGATCCCGCTCGAGCAGGTTCTTGTATCCATCAAACGCCGTAGCCAAAGGCTCTTGGCGCAGCGCCTCAGCGAGCGCTTGATCAAATTCCCACTGTTCGGGTTTCACTTCTGAGCCAGCGACAAAATTGTCAGCGGGCTCGGTGGAGTCGATGAAGCCAAGGAGGAATACACCGCCGTGCTCATCGTGCTTCTGGAAACCAAGGAGATCGAAGAGGGCCAGCACGAGATCGCGCTCGCCCGGCCGATAGACGAACTCCATGTGGTTGAGCCGTCGAGCAGCGCGAACACCAGTCACACCTGGGGTCATGATTACCTCCAGCTTCTTTGCAGCCAGTCTACCAAGCGCTTGGCACCTTCGCCAGGCCTCGGAACGTCGCCGTTCTGCCTCCCAGGCCAGGGCACCGAGTTCGAATCCTTCGGCAAAGCCGCAGCACGGCCCCTCCTAACGGCCCTTCCAGGTCGGCGCCCGCTTCTCGATAAATGCTGTAGCGCCTTCCTTTGCGTCCTCACTGGCGAACACCGAGTGATGTAGCTCGGTTCGTCGCTGCTCGGCCCGTTGAACGTCCACGGGCCACAGCCGGACTAGCTCCTTGGTTGCCGCGACGGCCAAAGGTCCATTGGCGGCGATCCGCTCAGCGAGCACGAGCGCCGCCTCCAGCACTCGGTCGGGCGGGACCACCTGGTTCACCAGACCCAGCTCGTAGGCGCGCGACGCGTCGATGCTATCGCCCGTCAAGGTCAGTTCCAGGGCGACGGCGAGCGGGAGGCGCATGGCGAGCTGTGTCCCATTGCCCGCGGCGAAGAGACCCCGCTTGACCTCGGGCAGGCCAAACTTCGCCTCCGAGGAAGCGACGATGACATCGCACCCGAGCAGCAGCTCAAAACCCCCGGCGAGGGCCGACGCGTTGGCTGCGCCGACGACCGGAACCGCCACCTCACCACGGGTGAGTCGCACCATGGCGTCCAAAAGGTCCGGGTCGATCGGCGTCTGGTCGCCACTGGCGAACGCTCGTAGGTCCATCCCGGCACTAAACGCCTTGTCTCCCGTGCCGATCAGCACCAATGCCCGGATCTCCGGATCAGCTTCGGCCTCTTTCACAGCGGCTCCGATGCCTGCCATCACCGGCCGGTTGTATGCATTACGAGCCTCGGGCCGGTTGAGGCGGGCGACCAGTACACCGCCTCGCCGTTCGATCACCACCTCATTGTTGGGGGCGCTCATCTCGCATGCTCCGCTGCCCGAGCAACGCACGGGGAGTTGTCCATGCGCGCCGGCACTTGACGTTCGAAGACGTCCGAGGGGTCGAGTGCGCATTCAGCGACCTTGACGGTGGTCAGCTCATATGGCTGCATGTCATTCCCTTTCTCGATACCCGGGCCCCGCTCGGGTCTGGCGCACGCTTTATCCATCGCGCCGGTGGCGAGACGGCCAAGCGCTTGGTAGGCTAGCAAGATGCTGCCGGGCGGCAATCGGCTCATGAACAATGTCAGCGTGGATCAGGACGCCGGAGAAGCTAAGGGGCATGGGCATGACCGTCAGATGTGATCTCGCCGGAAAGGTAGTAGCGGTGACCGGGGCCTCGCGTGGCTTGGGCGCAGTCGCTGCCCGTGCGTTTGCCCAAGCGGGAGCTCAGGTTGCGTTGCTGGGTCGCACGGAGCAAGACCTCGAGGAGCAAGCGGCCTACATCGGCTCCAGCGCGTTGCCCATCGTCGCCGACGTCGGACACCCCGAAGACGTCCGGCGCGCCTTCGCATTGATCGATGAGAAGTTCGGGCGACTAGATGTCCTGGTCAACAACGCGGCGACAATGGCACACGCGCTCATTCAAGAGGCGACTGACGAGGACATTTCATCGATCGTTGGGTCCAACTTCCTTGGACCCATCTACACGACGCGAGCGGCTATCCCGGCAATGCGACGGGTGGGAAGCGGACACATCCTCAACATCTCGACCGAGGGCACCATGTTTCCCGAAGCGCCCTACCTAGGGCTGTACGTAGCGACGAAGACCGGGCTCGACATGTTCAGCCGCGTCAGCTACGAGGAGCTGAAGCCGCTAGGGATCCGGGTAACGCTGATCGTTCCAGGCGCAATGCAACCCCGAGATCCCGGGCCGGAGTTAGCGGCCCGACCTGGGACAGATCCCCAACGCGTGGCCAAAATCGTGAATGCGCTGGAGGTGAGTGGCCATCTCGCCCTACTTCGCGATGGAAATCGTGCATACTGCGAAGACGTCGTCGATGCGATGTTATTTGCCATCTCTGCTCCGCACAGTTGCGCGATCGATGTGATCCGTGTCCGTCCATTCCCAGAGGTTCCTGTCGAGGAGCCTCTCGCCGACACGACCGCGCTGAGCGTCTCGTCTTGATCGGTTTTCGCCACATCTGGCGCACTGGGCACCCGAAAGCCAACGAACTCAGCGGCGACAACGCGGAGAGAGTCGGCTACTCGAAGCCGATCGAGAACGCGACGGCGGCGGCGTGACGTTGGCGACGGGGATTCTCAGCTACGGCACCTATCTACCTTCATACCGGCTCCAGCGATCGGCCATCAAACATGCACTGGGGGCTGGCGGGGGCAACGGTACACGATCGATCGCTGGCAGCGACGAGGATGCGACCACCCTAGGCGTCGCTGCCGCCCGCCGTGCGCTCTATGGCATTTCGGACACAACCGTTGTCCGTTCGGTCTGGCTGGCTACGACTTCGGCACCGTACGCCGACAAGACAAACGCAGTCGCAATCCATGCCGCCCTCGGGCTCGGCGGCGACATCCCCGCCTACGACCTCTCTGGGTCGGTCCGGTGTGCTGCCGGCGCCCTCGCCGCAGCCACCGACGGTGCCCTCGTCGTCCTATCAGACCTTCGGGGCGGCCTGCCGGGGAGCGGTGACGAACGCGAAGGTGGAGATGGTGCAGCGGCGATTGTTCTCGGAAGTGGTCCGGTGCTCGCGGAACTCGTCGGCCGTGGCGCCTCGACCGCAGAGTTCTTGGACCGCTGGCGGGTGCCCGGGGAGCTCGGATCACGAACGTGGGAGGAGCGTTTCGGCGAACAGGTTTATGTGAGCCTTGGCAGCGCCGCAGCGCAATCGGCAGCGGACGACGCAAAGGTTGCTCTGACCGCTGTCGACCACATCGCCATCACGGGCGTCCACCCACGTGCAGCTAGAACACTTGCTCGTTCGCTGGACGTCAAACCCGACGTCCTCATCGATGACCTTGCCTCAACCGTGGGCAACTGTGGGACGGCTCATCTTGGTCTGGTCTTGGCCCTCGCATTGGACCGAGCGTCTCCAGGCGACACCATCGCCCTCTTGGTACTGGCCGACGGTGCCGACGCGTTTGTCTTCCGCTGCACCGAGCGGCTCATCGAATGGCGAGAGGGTGCCAGGCCCCAAGGCGGCGACCAAGGCATCGCCAATGACGTGAGCTATACCACCTACCTCCGATGGCGTGGCCACCTACACACGGAACCACCGCGACGACCCCCACCTGATCTTCCCGTCGCGCCCGCCTCCTATAGGGGGCACGAGTGGAAGTTCGCCTTCTGCGGATCACGCTGTGGTCAATGCGGCACAATGCACCTGCCGCCACAAAGGGTGTGCGCTGCGTGCGGTGCCCTCGACGCAATGACCCCAGAGCCCGCACACGACGCGAAGGGAACCATCGTCACCGTGACGGCGGACCACTTGGCCTATTCACCGGATCCTCCAATGGTGGTGGCGGTTGTCAACCTCGACAACGGTGGTCGCGTCCAGTGTGAGATGACCGACCTAGGGCTGCGCACTCCGACGAATGGCGACCGCGTCGAAATGACGTTCCGGCGGGCCTACACGGTCGACGGCGTGCACAACTACGTGTGGAAAGCCCGCCTCGCCGCTCCCCACCTCGGTGCCACCCATGGCTAGTCACGGCATATGCGATCGGGTGGCGATCGTCGGTATGGGTTGCACTCGATTCGGGGAGCGCTGGGATCGATCGGTCGAAGATCTGCTCATTGACGCAGTGCGAGACAGTGTCGAGGATACCCCCGGCCTCGCGCTGAACGATGTCGATGCTTTCTGGCTCGGAACTGCGAGTTCTGGCGTCAGCGGACTGACACTGTCCCGGCCCTTAAAGCTCGACTACAAGCCCGTAACTCGCGTCGAGAATTACTGCGCCACCGGGTCGGAAGCGTTTCGCAACGCGGCATACGCTGTCGCATCCGGCGCCTACGACGTGGTCATGGCGGTTGGGGTCGAGAAGTTGAAAGAGTCAGGCTTCTCTGGACTCGTCAGTCAGACCGTCCCAGGCGACGGCACGGCGGTCCCTATCACTGCGCCGGCGAGTTTCAGCTTCATCCCCGGCGCGTACGCCCAGAAACACGGCGTGACCCCCGAGCGCTTCAAAGACGCGATGACCCGGGTCGCCTGGAAGAACCATTTCAACGGGGCAAGGAACCCGCGTGCGCAGTTCCGCTCCGAGGTGCCCATTGATGTAATACGAAAGAGCCCACTCATAGCCGGAGGCCTTGGCGTGTACGACTGCTCGGGCGTCAGCGACGGTGCTGCCGCTGCAATCCTCGTCCGGTCAGAGGATGCGTATCGATACACTGAAATGCCCCTGTACCTAAAGGCGCTCTCCTTTATCGCCGGGCCGGCCACGGGCAACATGACCTCTGACTATGACTACACCACATTCCCCGAGGTCGTTCGTGCCGCTGACGATGCATATCGCCAGGCATCGATAGACGATCCTCGAGCCCAGCTCGCGCTGGCCGAGGTCCACGACTGCTTCACTCCGACCGAAATCGTCCTCATGGAGGACCTCGGGTTTTCAGATCGTGGAGCCGCAGTACATGATGTTCTCAACGGGAACTTCGACCTCGACGGCCGGCTTTCTGTCAATCCGGATGGCGGGTTGAAAAGCTTTGGCCACCCGATTGGCGCCAGCGGTTTGCGAATGCTCTTTGAGTGTTGGCTCCAGCTTCGCAACGAGGCGCCGCCCGAGCGGCAGCTCTCGGCCGTCACGGAAGGCCGGAAGCTCGGGATGACACACAACCTCGGCGGTCGGCCGGGCGCCTGCGTGAGCTTCGTCAGCATCGTCGGTTCCGAGCGCACTCTCTAAGCACCATTTGATCGATCAAGGGGGTCAGCCTCAGTGCACCAACCAATGAAGGGCGTCAAGGTCATCGAGGTCGCCCAGTTCACTTTCACGCCATCCGCCGGAGCGGTCCTCGCCGACTGGGGCGCCGACGTCATCAAAATTGAGCATTCCGTGGCGGGAGATGCCCAACGGGGCCTACGCATTGGAACGAATGCGGCCGCATCGGGTTCGTTCCAACCGCTCATGGAGCACCCAAATCGTGGAAAGAGCAGCATCGGTCTAAGCCTGGACACACCCGGCGGGCACGAAGTTCTCCTCGATCTGTGCCGCGACGCAGATGTGTTTCTTACGAACTTCCTGCCTGACGCTCGGCGGCGAATGAACCTCGAAGTCGAAGACATCCGCAATGCCAACCCTAAGGTCATCTACGTGCGCGGCTCGGGCCACGGCCAACGTGGCCCAGACGCCGAAAAGGGTGGCTACGACTCATGCAGCTTCTGGTGTCGCATGGGCGCCGCTTGGGGGGCTACTCCCGTCGATAGTCCGCGAGTAATCTCTCAGCCGGCCGCCGCCTTCGGGGATTCGATAGGTGGCATGACAATCGCCGGCGGTATTGCTGCAGCCCTCTACGCCCGCGAACGCACGGGCGAACCATCCGTGATCGACGTGTCGCTCATGGGCGTTGGCGCCTGGGCTGTAGGCCTCGCGTTGGGGAACGCCGCCTTGTCGGGTGAGGAGCACTCACCACCGCCTCTGAATGCGCCTCTGGTCGCTCCCCACAACCCCTTATCGGGGATCTACCGAACATCGGACGGGCGTTGGCTTAACTTCGTCATGCTCCAACCCGGTCGTTACTTTGCCGATGCCTGCCGCCACCTGGACCTCGAGCACCTCATCAATGACGACCGGTTCAATACAGCGGAGAAACTCATGGATAATGCCCTGGAGGCGGGCGAATACGTGGCCGCTGCGATCGCCGCTAGGCCTTATTCATACTGGATCGAGCATCTACGGACTATTGATGGACCGTGGGCTCCCGTACAAAGCCCCCTCGAAATCCTTGCTGACCCCCAGATGGAGGCCAACGGTTATCTCTTGCCCGTCACCGACCTCGAGGGTAACGAACGCAAATTGGTGGCGAACCCCGTGCAGTTTGACGAGACACCTCCGGTACTGACGCGTGCGCCTCAGTTCGCCGAGCACACCGACAGTATCTTGCGGAAGCTTGGCCGTACCGAAGATGAAATCCTTCAATTGAAAATCGATGGAGCGGTGACGTAAGTCAAGTCGCGGACACAACTTGCACAACGTGAGCTGTAGCGCTTCGGCAACTGCCATTGCAGACCTGTGGGATCGACCTGCCGCTGCGGTGGCCGTGACACGATGGGGTTGAGGACCCGGCGACCCTTCCATCCACGCCGATCGGTTGAACCCGGTCGTGTCCGGGTAACTGACAGAGGACTCCCCGGAGGAGACCGCCGTGAACCCAATCGAAAAGGTCTTTCGGCGGATCGATGCCGCGCAGCAACGGTTCGGTCCCGCCGCGATGGTCTTCGGCGTGATGAAGAAGTTCGGCGACGACAACGCGGGAGTCCTCGTCGCCAACCTGGCGTTCTCCGCCTTCCTCTGCGTCTTCCCCCTCCTGTTGTTGCTGGTCACGGTGCTCGACATCGTGCTGGCGCACGACACGTCGGCCCGCACGGCCGTGCTGCACTCGACGCTGCGCGAGTTCCCCGTGGTCGGCACCCAGCTCGGAAACAACATTCATGGGCTGCACCGCAGCTCGGTGATCGGACTCATCGTGGGGCTCCTCGGTCTTCTGTGGGGTTCGACGGGACTGGCGCAGTCCGGACTGTTCTCCATGTCCCAGATCTGGAATCTCGTGGGGCCCGACCGACCGAACTACCTCTCGCGCCTGGGCCGCGGGTTCGCCTTTCTCGTCGTGCTCGGGGTAGGCCTCATCGTGACGACCGGTCTCGCCAGTTTCGCCACCTTCGGGCGCCACAACGTCTGGCTCGGCGTGCTGAGCGTGGCGTTGGCGGTCCTGGTCAACATCGCCGTCTACCTCGGGGCGTTCCGGGTCCTGACACCCAAGGTGGTGCCCACCCGTCAGCTGCGGGCGGGCGCGGTGCTGGGCGGCGTGGCGTGGACCGTCCTGCAAGCAGTGGGTGGCTACCTGATCGGTCACGACGTCAAGAACGACAGCGTCACCTACGGTGTGTTCGCCGCGGTGTTGGGGCTGGTGGCCTGGATCTACCTCAGCTGTGAGATCACCGTCTACGCCGCTGAGCTCAATACCGTCCTGGCCGCTCACCTCTGGCCCCGCGGCATGGTCCAACCGCCCCTCACCGAGGCCGATCAGCGATCGCTCGCCCGGCAGGCCACACAGAACCAGCGCCGTCCCGAGCAGCAGGTCTCGGTCGATTTCACCACACCGGCCATGACCCAGAGCGAGTGGCTCTCGTCGCCGGAGCGTCAGTCGGACGAGTCGAAAGAGGATCAAGAGGAGTCGAAGGAGGATCAAGGAAAGGAAGACCAGGGAGTCCACTCGGGGTAGCGGAGCCCCAGCGCGCCACGAGGCCAGAGCTGGGCGACGCGACCGGGCAGGGCAAGGCGTGCCACACCACTGTGCACCGTGGCACGCGAGAATCACCCGGTAATGGTCTCCGCCCTGGACGCCACGACGACGAGAGCAGCCCGACGCCGGCCCCGTCCAGGGCACGCACCGAGGCCCGGGTTCGCCGACGCCCTGGCCGGACTGGCCGGTCTCGGCCTGGGCATCAC
>Ga0302325_10003037_pt1 | contig 40015 bp, 31 predicted proteins | sample Palsa_T0_2_FD_201948 | JGI IMG/M metagenome (GOLD analysis project Ga0302325, IMG submission 201948) | Peat permafrost microbial communities from Stordalen Mire near Abisko, Sweden - Palsa_T0_2 | ecosystem: Environmental > Terrestrial > Soil > Palsa > Peat permafrost | place: Sweden: Abisko...
AGCCCAAGCCTCGAAGCGATCGTCGGACTCAAGCCAGATCTCGTTCTCGCATCGACCTCGATCAATCGCCGCGAGACCGTTGACGCGCTCGAACACCTCGGCGTAGCCGTTTACGCTACCGATCCGCACACCATCGATGGTTTGCTCGCTGGCATCGAGCATCTCGCCGGAATTCTTGGCATCGCGCAGCAAGGCCACGAACTCGTCACAGGCTTGCAAGCGCGATTGGCCGCGATACAAACGGCGCTCGCGGGACAGCCACATTGCCGTGTTCTTTTTGTGGTCTGGGATGATCCCTTGATCTCGATCGGGCCACACACGTTTATCGCCGATGCTCTTCGGCGCGCCGGCGCGGAATCGGTTGTGGAAACGACGCAGGACTGGCCGCACGTCAGTCTTGAATCCATCGTTCACTCTCAGCCAGATTATTTGATTTTTGCGGGCGACCATGGCGACGAGATTCCACAACTTTCCGACTTGCGTGCGCGTCCAGTCTGGCGCGACCTCAGCGCGGTAAAGCAGGGCAACATTGCGCTCATGAGCGGCGAAGTGGATCGACCGTCGCCGGGACTGATTGATGCCATCGAGAGCCTCGCCAAACAGTTGCATTCGTCGGCATTCGCGAACTCAGCGGGGAGCGCACGATGATGCAGCCAATGACGCCGCGAAGAATCATAGGAGTGTGCGCCATTTTGGCGAGCGCGTTGTTCGTCGCGATGGTGGTTTCGCTGCGGCTCGGCGCGTATCCGATGTCGGTAACATCGGTCGTCACCACGCTTTACCACGGAGCGATCGGCCAGATGGATCGGATTCCGTCAGATTTTCGGCTGGTAATTTTTGGGATACGTCTGCCGCGGATCGCGATGGGAATCGTCGTTGGCGCGTCGCTCGCGGTGGCAGGCGCGGGATTCCAATCGCTGCTGCGGAATCCGCTCGCGGACCCGTACGTTCTCGGTGTCTCGACCGGTGCGGCGCTTGGCGCAATCATAAGCTTGATCGTCGCGCCGCACGTGCCGCTGGCGATGCAGATCGCGGCGTTTGCAGGCGCGACCGCGACGATCGCTGCAGTGTATTTTCTCGGGCGGCGCGGCGGGCAACTCGACAGCGCCACCCTGCTGCTCGCGGGAATTATATCGGCGTCGTTTCTTTCGGCCGTGATCATGTTCCTGATGACCACGCTCAGCGGGCGCGATCTCCGCGGCATGGCGTTCTGGCTGATGGGCGATCTCGCGACACCGCCGCAAATTTCAATCAGCTTTCTGTTTGTCGTGATGATTGCAGCGGTTGGCGCGATTTATACGACGGCGTCGGATCTGAATTTGATTTTGACCGGCGAGCAGGAGGCGCGGCATCTTGGCGTGAACGTGGCGCGCGTGAAAATCGTTGTCTATATTTCGGCGTCGCTGCTCACGGGCCTTGCCGTATCGGTGAGCGGCGCGATCGGCTATGTGGGCTTGCTCGTGCCGCACGTGATGCGAATGATGTTCGGCTCGGACTATCGCGTGCTGATTCCGTCGTCGGCATTCGGCGGCGCGATTGCGATCGTGCTCGCCGACACGCTCGCACGCACAGTGGTTGCACCAACGGAGTTGCCGGTCGGTGCGATGACGGCAATCGTCGGCGCGCCCGTGTTCATTTATCTGCTGCGCCGGAGAGTGCGATGAATGCGCACGGCACACCCGTCGAGAATGCACCGCGCGGCGGAAATCCGGCGGCAGCGGCGAGCGATGTCCGTTTGACCGTCGAACAAGCGAGCTATGCGTATTCGGTGACAGATCGCGGCGCGCCAAAGTTTGCGCTTGGACCGGTAACATTTGAAGCGCGGCGGCGCGAAATCGTCGCAATTCTTGGCCCCAACGCCAGCGGCAAATCCACGCTACTTAAACTTCTCGCGGGACTATGCAAACCGCTCTCAGGATTCGTACGGGTGGATGACAAGGAGCCGAGCCAGCTCGATCCGCGCGAGCGAGCGCAGCGGATTGCGCTGGTGCAGCAAGAGAGCGCACTGATATTTCCGCTGCGTGTTTGGGAATACGTGTTGCAAGGCCGCTATCCCTACGGGCGGCGGCTGCGCTTCGAGTCGAAAGAAGATTGCCTGATGGCGGAAAATGCACTCTCGCAGGTGGGCGCGAGCGAACTGCGCGACCGCTGGATGGAGCAGCTTTCCGGCGGCGAGAAGCAGCGCGTGATTTTGGCGCGCGCGCTGGCGCAGCAGCCTTCGCTCCTGCTACTTGACGAGCCCACTCAGCACCTCGACATCGGCGGCAAAGTGGAATTGCTGCGGCGGCTGCGGCGGCTCGTGGATGAAAATCGCTACACGGTGGTGGTTGTCACGCACGAACTCAATCTGGCGGCGGAATTTTCGGACCGAATCGTGCTGCTGCATCGTGGAAAATGCGAGATTACCGGCACGCCGAGAGAAGTCTACCAGCGCGATATTCTCGAGGATGTGTTTGCCGCACCGCTCGATGTAGAAATCCGGCCGGGCGGGAAGCCTCGTGTTCTGCTGCGCGATGCCAATGGAAGAGGCGAGCGAATGGAGTAGCGCGAGACTCGCCGCGCTTTTGAGTGCAGCGGCGAATCCGATGATTCAGGCAGGACATTTCAGATTTCAAGTTCGAAATGTCAAATCTGGGATTCAACGGCGTAATTTCGGATTCGGATTTGAAGTTCGGATTTCACTAGAAAGACAAAAGTAATTCGTAAGAAGGAAAACGTAAGCAGCAAGAAGTGAGAAGTACGTTCCCGCGGCGCGTGAGGTTGCATTTTGCAGGTTTCACGAGCCGTTCACAATGACCGAGACTCCGTGCACGGGAAGACGGTGAAAAACCGTCGCCGCCGCGCGACTGTAAGGCGGAAATTGCCGGGCGCGCACCACTGTTTCGTCCGCTGATTCGATCCCTCGAATCGGCGCCGGAATGGGAAGGCCGCGCCTCACACTGCCGCCAAGCCAGGAGACCGACGGAGCCTCAATCCCGATTCGGCCATCGAGAACACATCTCGAGGCGCCGTTTTAGGACAACCTTCAACTCCCGCGCGAGAGGGAGAGGAGGAATCCATGAAAACTAGCTGGCTTGCAGTGGCTGTTATTGCTGTTTTGGCAGTTTCCCTACCCGCAGTTTCATTTGCACAGACTGAAGCGCGCGCAACTTTGACCGGGGATTTCACGGATCCGAGCGGCGCGGCAGTTAGCGGCCTAAACATTCACGCAGAACCTCAAACGAACAACAATGGAACCGCGGCAGAAACAAAGAGCGACGCGGCGGGACATTTTTCTCTCACACTCGTTCCGGGAAGCTATCGGGTTGTGATTTCCGCTTCTTCCTTCACACCAGTGGAAGAAACCGTCACACTCACTGCCGGAGAGACGCGCGAGCTGAACGCGAAGCTCACGCTTGAAAAGCTTTCGGCCAGCGTCGTCGTCACGGCAGCAGTCGAGCCCACACTCGCTGCGGAGAGCGTGGCGCCGGTGGATGTGGTCACGAGAGAGGACATTGACGAGCGCGATGAAATGTGGCTCTCGCCGTTGCTCGCGAGCGAGCCCGGGGCGGTGATTTCGCGCCTTGGAGCGGAAGGCGGCGTTACGACGTATTTTCTCGACGGCGGAGACTCGGACTTCACCAAGTTCCTGGTGGACGGAATTCCCATCAACCAGCCGGGCGGCGCGATCGAACTCGAAAACTACTACCTCAATGGCGTGGATAAAATTGAGATCGTGCACGGAGCGTCGAGTGCGCTCTTCGGCTCGGATGCCATGACCGGCGTCGTGCAGATTCTTTCGCATCGCGGCACCACCAGCACTCCCGAACTCGAACTAACCGGCGAAGGCGGAACTTTCGGCACAGGCTTGGGCAACGTGCAATTGAGCGGAGTCGCGGGGCGATTCGATTACTCCGCGTCGGGCGGATATTTTGCGACGGGCGGACAGGGACCGAACGATTATTTCCGCGACGTTCCATTCGCGGGGAATTTCGGCTGGAAATTCTCAGACACGGATACGCTGCGACTGACGGTGCGCGAGGCGGGAAGCGACGCGGGCGTGCCAGGCCAGACAATCTTTCTTCCGCCGAGCCTTGAAGATCACAATGACCTTCACAATCTTGCGGCCGGAATCACGTGGGACTTCATGGCCGGCGATCACTGGCACAACGAGCTGCGCGCCACGGATTCACGCATCCAGCAAGCGTTCATCAACTCGTTCGGCAACTCGTACAACCTATTCAATCGTTCGAATTTCGACGAGCAGGCGACTTATCTTTTTCCGCATGGCGGCGTGTCTGCCGGCTACATGTACGAAGTGGAGAACGGCGCCGAAGGCGGACCGGACTCGCGGCGAAACAATCAGGCAGGCTACGTGGAGGTGCGCTACCAGTTCGGACGGCGCGTGACCGCGACGGCGGGCATGCGCGCGGAGGCGAATGCGAGTTTCGGAACGCGCGTGGTTCCGCGGGCGGGCATTGCGTACGCTTTGCGCTATGGCCACGATTTCTGGGGCGCAACGCGGCTGCGTGCATCGTACGGCGAAGGCATCAAGGAACCGGATTTTTACGACTCCTTCTCGAACGATCCGTGCAATCCAGGCAATCCGAATTTGAAGCCGGAGCAGAGCACGACGATTCACGCGGGCGCAGACCAGGTGCTGGCGAACGACCGATTCCGAATTTCGTTGGATTATTTTCACAATGATTTCAGCGACATCGTGAGCTTCGCGTCGCTGCCGCCAACCGCGGCGTGTCCCTACGGCACGGGCCAATTTTTCAATACGGACAAGGCGCGCGCATTCGGAGCGAATAGCTCATTCGAAACGAGGGCGACGCGCTGGCTGCATATTCATGGCAACTACACGTATGACGACACGCTTGTGATTGCTTCGCCGAATTTCTACGATCCGACGCTGGGGCCGGGAAATCGTCTGGCGAAGAGGCCGCTGCACTCGGCGACGCTCATCGCGAACGCGAACTTTCATCGAATGAACTGGAATCTCGCGGGCTACTACGTCGGACGGCGCACGGACAGCGATTATCTCGGGCTCGGAATTACGAGCAATCCGAGCTACGTGCGCTGGGATCTCGGCACGAGCTACCACTTCACGCGAAAACTCTCGGCGCTCGCACGCGTTGAGAATTTGTTCGACCGGCGATATCAGGATGCTGTCGGGTATCCCGCGCTGGGGCTGAACTGGAGGCTCGGAATGAAATACGTGTGGGGCGGCGAGTAGCGCCGCGGATGCTATAATTGCCGCTTTCTCATGGCGAAAACGACCACAGAGGGAGCGGGCATCGCGCCGGAAGTGCTGGCGAAATACGAAGCCGTGATCGGCCTCGAAGTGCACGCGCAGCTTTTGACGGCGACGAAGGCGTTCTGCGCGTGCTCGCCGCGCTTTGGCGATCCGCCGAATACGAACACGTGCCCGGTTTGCCTGGGGCTGCCGGGCGCGCTGCCCGTGCTGAACTCGAAGGCGCTCGAACTCGCATTGCGAGCGTCGATCGCGCTTAATTGCGAGGTGCAAGAGCGCTCGCGATTCGCGCGAAAGAATTATTTTTATCCGGATTTGCCGAAGGGCTATCAGATTTCCATGTACGAGCTGCCGCTGGCGACGGGCGGATGGCTGGAAGTGGACGTTGCTGGCGCGGCGAAGCGCATCGGGATCACGCGCGTTCACATGGAGGAAGATGCGGCGAAGAATTTGCACGAAGGCTTCGATGATTCCGACCGCTGCAGCTATATTGATTTCAACCGCTGCGGCGCGCCGCTGATTGAAATTGTTTCCGAGCCCGACCTGCGCACACCTGCCGAGGCGCATGCCTATCTCACCGCGCTGAAGCAGATCCTGCTCTATACGGAAGTGAGCGATTGCAATATGGAGGAGGGCTCGCTTCGCTGCGACGCGAATGTTAGCGTGCGTTTGCGCGGCGCCGAGAAATTCGGGACGAAAGCGGAAGTGAAAAATTTGAACTCGTTTCGATTCCTGCAGCGCGCGCTCGAACATGAAATCGAGCGGCAAATCGGCGTGATCGAATCGGGCGGAAAGATTCCGCAGGAGACGCGGCTGTATAACTCCGCGTCCGGGCGCACCGAGCCGATGCGCTCGAAAGAATTTGCGCACGATTACCGCTATTTTCCTGATCCCGACCTATTGCCCGTGCACGTAAGCGCGAAACTTCAAGAGCAGGTTCGCACGGAGATGCCGGAATTGCCGGCTGCCAGGCGGGCGCGATTTATCGGCGCGTTCGGCTTGACTGCGTACGACGCTGGTGTGCTAACCGCGTCTCGAGCGCTCGCCGGCTATTTCGAGGCAGCGGTTCGCGCGGGTGCGCCGGCGAAGGCTGCAGCGAACTGGATTTCGACAGAACTTTTGGGACGGCTCAACGAGACCGGAAAAGAGATTGGCGATTCGAGCGTGTCGCCGGCGATGCTGGCGGAACTTTTAGCAAAGATCGAGTCGGGAGAAATAACTGCTTCGACGGGCAAGAAAGTGTTCGCGCGAATGTTTGAGAGCGGCAAAGCGCCTGCTGAAATTATCGCGGCTGAGGGGTATGCGCAAATCAGCGATACCAGCGCGATTGAAAGCGTTGCGCGCGCGATCGTCGCGAAGAATCCCGAGAACGTGGCGAAGTACAAGGCTGGCAATGAAGGTGTTTTCAAGTTTTTCGTCGGCCAGGTGATGCGCGGGATGCGGGGACAGGCGAATCCGCAAGCGGTGAACGAGATTCTCAAGCGCATTCTGGGCGAGGTGTAGGCGTATGGCAACGCTAAAAGAAGGAGACAAGGCGCCGGCGTTCCGGCTACCCGCGGACGATGGCAGTGCGGTCGCGCTCGCCGACTATCGCGGGAAGAACGTGATTTTTTATTTTTTTCCGAAGGCGCTGACACCGGGCTGAACCAACGAGGCGACCGAGTTTCGGGACGCAAAGAAGAAATTCGACGCACTGGACGCGGTTGTTATCGGGTGCAGCGCGGATAGCGTGGCTACGCAGGCGAAGTTCAAAGAGCGGCATAAATTGAATTTCCCGCTGCTTTCGGATCCGGAATTTACGGCGATTGAAGCGTATGGGGCGCGGCGTATGAAGCGATTTCTCGGAAAATCGTTTCTCGGGATCGTGCGCATGACGTTCTGGATCGGCAAGGATGGAAAAATTCGCAAGATCTGGGACAACGTTTCGGTGAAGGGCCACGCCGCGGATGTTCTGAAGACATTGGAGCAGGGCTCGGCGGAATAATTGCAGGGCATCGTTTCATTACTCGGCGGCGCGGACGGCGAACGCGTCGAGCAATTGTGGGACGAATTGCGGCGGGATTTCGGCGTTCGCGGAATTCATTCGAAGCGCTTTCCTCATTTTTCCTACCACGTAGCTGAAGAATACGATTTGGCGCGCGCGCAGGCGATGCTTGGCGCGCGCGCTTCGCAAATACGAAGTTTTCCGGCACAGACGAGCGGAATCGGCATCTTCACGCGCAAAGAGCCTGTGATTTATTTGCCGGTGGTGAGAACGTGGGAGCTTGCTGTGCTGCACAAGGAAATTGCTGCGGCCGTTTCTACGCTGGCGACCGGGATCAACGAATACTACGCCGAGGAAATCTGGATCCCGCATATTACGATTGCGGAAGGCGACGTTGATTCGCTGGTGCTGCCGGAAATCGTTCGGCGATTCGGCGAGAGGAATTTTCGGTGGGAGCTGCGAGTGACAAATTTCGCGGTGATCCGCGCGACGGACGATGTGCAGGAAGTTTGCTTCCGGTGCGATTTTGGCGCATGAGAAAGAAAATGCAGATTCGTCCTCCGACCCTCATCGGGTCGTCGTCGGAATGACAACGTTAAAATTCGAGCCGGAAAGCATTACAGAGTGACAACGCAAGCCTCCATGGGAGAAAGCGCTAGAGCGAAACTGAGAATGTATCGCCGGATTCTTCGATGAGGGCGTTATCGATGAGGCGTGTTTTGCCGATGAAGGCAGCGACGAGCGCGAAGCACGTCTTACGCAGACGGATTATAGGGTCGAGAGAACCTGCGTCAACGATTTCGGCATAATCGAGAGCCGCGCCGGGTTCTGTCTCAAAAATGCGACGGATCGTTGCAGTGAGCCACGCGGCGTCGAGTTCGCCTGCTTCGATTTCCTTTTTCATCGCGCTGAGAGCACGGTAAAGAACCGTTGCGGCTTGCCGGTCGCCGCCGTTTAGGTATGAGTTGCGCGACGACATCGCGAGGCCATCCGGTTCGCGCACAATCGGGCAGGCGATCAGCTGCGTATCGAGATTCAAATCTCCCGCCATTTGTTGGATGATTCTCACCTGCTGGGCGTCTTTGCGGCCGAAATAGGCGAAGCGCGGCTGGATGATTTCGAATAGCTTTAGGACGACAGTTGCGACGCCGCGAAAATGCCCTGGCCGCGAGCGGCCTTCGAGGCGATCGCCCAAGCCTTCGACGTTAACGGCCGTGCGAAAACCATCCGGATACATGTCGGCAACGGAAGGCGCGAATACATAATCCACGCCGAGAGCTTCGAGAGCGGCTGTGTCCTGTTCCATGCGCCGCGGATACTTCTGAAAATCTTCTGCGGGGCCAAACTGTTTTGGATTTACAAAAATGGAGACGACTACGGGCGAGCATTCCTTTTTGGCGGCGCGGATTAGGGAGAGATGGCCTTCGTGAAGCGCGCCCATGGTAGGAACCAGGCCGACGAGGCGCTCTTTCGCTCGCGCGTCACGCGCAACCTGCTTCATCCATTCGACCGTGCGAATTATTTCCATGAAGTGGAATTTAGGAAAAAGTATCAGCGAGGAAGGTGACTGTTTGCAGGGCGATCACGCTTTGGCCTGAGCGGCGCGCTCGCGATAAAACAAGATCAAATCGGTGCTTTGGGACTTGTTGCCGAGCTGGCGAAGCATGGTTGCGATTTGGCCGCGGTGATATGTCCCGTGATTGACGACGTGCTGGAGCATCTGCCACGCGGGCGAGGCATAGGGAACGCCTTCCGTGGTCTTGTATTCGTAAACGCGGGAGACATCATCGTCGGTGAGCGACGCGACGAAATCCGTGAGGTCGCGCTCGACTTCAGCCCAGCGCGCGCGGATGGCGCTGAGATCGGAAAAATCTCCCGCGAAAAGTAAACTGGAATGCGAGCGGCCGTGCCAGCGCTCGAGCCAGAGCCATTCGGCGCCGAGAATGTGAGCGAGTGTGTCGCGAACGGAATGGAAACTCGAAACGAGATCGCGCGTGAATTGATCGGCGTTCAATCGGGCGCACGATTCCATCACGCGGCGATTCGCCCACGCATTGTATTCATAGAGAGTGCGGAATTCTTCAGCGTTCATGATGGTCCTCTCGCGGCCCCCGTCGGGGTTTGAAGCGTACGTCAGCGGCCGAAGAGACTCAAGAGTTTAAGCGCGTTCGCGCGCGAGGAAGCGGCTGCGCAGCTCGGCCGGCAGATGATACGACTCCTCGTCCGACGGGAAGCGGCCATTGCGGACATCGTCGCAATATTCGGCGGCGGCGCACGCGATGATTTCGGAAAGATTCGCGTAGCGGCGTGCGAATTTCGGCGTGTGGCCGGTGGTCAATCCGAGCGCGTCGTTGATGACGAGCACCTGGCCATCGCAATCAGGGCCGGCGCCGATGCCGATCGTTGGAATGTGGAGATCTTCCGTGATGCGCGCGGCGATTTCGCGCGGAATGGATTCGAGGACGATCGAAAATGCTCCGGCAGCCTCGACGGCGCGGGCATCGCGGAGAAGTTGCTGCGCCGCGTCGGCGCTGCGGCCCTGCACTTTGAAGCCACCGAGCGCGTTGACGGATTGCGGCGTGAGGCCGACGTGGCCCATGACAGGAATTTCGGCTTCGACGAGCCGCGAGATCAGCTCGATGCGGCGCTCGCCGCCCTCGACTTTCACAGCTTCGGCGCCGCCTTCTTTGATAAATCGCAGTGCAGCGCGGATGGAATCGTCAATCGAGGTGTGATAGCTGCCGTAAGGCATGTCGGCCACAACGAGTGCGTGGTGCGTGCCGCGACGCACTGCCTTGACGTGGTGCAACATCTCGTCAACGGTGACGGGGAGTGTGCTGGCGTAGCCGAGAACGACCATGGCGAGCGAATCGCCGACGAGGAGAATGTCCACATTCGCGTCGTCAAGAATTCGCGCGGTCGGATAATCGTACGCCGTCAGGCAGGTGATTTTTTCGGCGGTAGAAGTCGAGTCGGAAAAACGGCGGGACTTGCGTTCCACGATGTCAGGCACGGTGATCTTGCCGTTGCCCGCACGAGGTGCAGCGCTCATAACAGCCTCCGGTGCCGCTCCGTGAACTCAGGATGCAGCCCTTCAACTGGGATTCTAGCAAAACGCGCGGTTGAGCGCCACTCGGACCGAGAGGCGGCATTGTCCTAATTTGGCTCTCTTACTTCGCTGTGCCGCCATTTCTTGATATCGCCTTGCGCCAACAAACGGCCACCTCGGACAAGTATCTCGATACGTTTGGCGATAAGATTGTATGCAGCATCACCTTCCGGTAGGCCGCTGCCCATCGTGGCTGCGACTTTGGTAATCACAAAAGCCACTTTCGTCCAAGATGCTTCAGTAACGGAGAGAATAGCCTCATCAATTTGGAGGTCGCTCAAAGGACTCATTGTCAACACCTTCAGAATGCTCTCACGCTTTGGAACTCTGTTCCATCGAAGGATGCGTTTTCGAAATTAGGACACTACCCCGAGAGGCGCAGCGAACGGATTACACTAGTTCGGAAATCCGATTTTCTTGCGAAGCTCAGCAAACCGCGGGTCGGAGCGAAGGCTGTCCAGGCGTGCGTCCGTGGTCAGATAAACGGCCAGATAGTAGGACCGATCTTTGTAAGCCCGATCGAGCCAACCAAAAACCTGATCTTTTTCTCCAAGGCCGGCATAAATAACTGCGACGTTGTATGGCGCGACGTAGCTCTGCGCTGATATTTTTTTGAAATCATCCAATACCTTTTGCGCTTCGGCCCGTTCCCCCGCCAAGGCGTAGGCGTGTCCCAAGCCTGACCAAATCTCGGGATTGTCCTTCTCCAGCTCGCGCGCGTGCTGAAACTCGGCAATCGCTTCCGGCAACTTTCCTCTTTGCTCATATGCCCGGCCCAAGAAACAAGGATCAAACCAGAAAGTGGGGTCAAGTTCCTTGGCCCTACGCAGTTGTTCAATCGCCGGGTCCCACTGGCGCGTGAAGACCAAAATCGATCCGACGAAGAAGTTCGCCAACGAAGACAGTGAGTCGAGTTTCTGAGACCGCTCGGCTTCCGCGAGTGCCTCGTCCTTTCGGCCCATCGGCGCCAAGAACCAAGAGTAGTACCCGTGAGCCTCCGAATCGCTGGGATTCAGTTCAATGGCTCGTTTGAACTCACGTTCGGCGGCGGTCCAATCCCACTCGTACCATTGGGTCTCGATTGCCAGTGAAAGGTGAGCGTCAGCGTCCGTATCGTCTATCGCCAATGCCTTCTTGGCGGCATCCCTGGCCTTTGGCCCTGCTTCGTTGGGAGACATATACCAATCGACTTGGTTGATGTAGTTGAACGCCAAACCGCTGTAAGCCAAGCCATAATTCGGATCGACCGCGATGGCCTTGTTGAAGTAATCGATGCCTTTGCGGAAGCCGTCCTCGCTGAGTTCATTCGTATAATATTTGCCTTTTAGGTAGAACTGATAGGCCTCGGGATTGTCCGTTGAGCCTTTCGTCAGCTTTTGCTGGTCCTCAGGGGAAAGTTGCGAGCGCAATTGCTGAGAAACCTCCCTGGCGATGTCACTCTGGATCGCGAGAAGATCGGCCACCTTGCGGTTGTACTGCTCGCCCCATAGCTGCTTGCCGTTGCGAACGTCGTCGAGCTCGACGTCAATTGAGAGGTCGTCGCCTCGCTGTTCGACGCGACCCGTGAGCACGGCTTGGACGCCAAGTTCGTCACCGACCTTTTGGGCATCCACCGCTTTGCCTTTGTAATGGAAAGCGACACTGTGCGGAATGACTTTCAGACCCGGCAGACGCGCCAAGCTGTTGTTTATGCTATCGGTGATTCCATCGGAAATGTAGTCCGCTTCGGGATCGTTGCTCCGGATATCGAGAGGGAGGACGGCGACGGAATTAATCCGGCCCATCCAAGACCCTTTCAGATAAATCGCGAGGCCGGCCGCGATTACAAGCAGACCGACGATAATAGCGGCCGGAAGTGCGTACCGTTGGATTCGATGAGCAAAGTGGGAACCGCCACTCGTCGGAACGCGTTCGAGCGCCTGAAGGAGATCGCTTGCCGTCTGGAAACGGCCATCCGGAGATTTGGAGAGGCACGTGAGTACGATCGCTTTGAGCGCGGGCGGCGCGTTGAACGGTTCCGGATCCTTGTGAACGATGGCCCCGATTGTCGCGGCAGCCGAGCCTCCGGCGAAAGCGCGGCGTCCGGCGAGCATTTCGTAGAGCACCGCTCCGAATGAGAAAATATCGGAGCGCGCATCGGCTGGCCTGCCCTCGGCCTGCTCTGGCGACATATACGCCGGAGTGCCCATGATCGTGCCAGGCTGGGTGGCGCCGATGGTCTGGGTGAGGTCCTCGGATGCGCTGCCACGAGTCTGTTTCGCGAGTCCAAAATCCAGCAGCTTTACTACGCCGCTCGAAGTCGCGAGGATATTTGCGGGCTTCAAATCGCGATGAATGATTCCTTTGGCGTGCGCGGCTTCGAGCGCTGCAGCGATTTGCTTGGCGAGCGCTAGGGCCTCATCCGGCGGAAGAGCCAGCGGAAATTCGCGGGAGACAATCGGGACTCCGTTAACGCACTCCATGACCAGATAGTTCGGGCCGATATCGTAAATCTGGCAGATGTTGGGATGATTCAGCGCGGCGATGGCTTTTGCTTCACGCTCGAACCGCTCGCTGAACTGAGCGGTGGAAACTTTGATGGCGACATCCCGGCTCAAACGCGCGTCTCTGGCGCGATACACTTCTCCCATTCCACCGGCGCCAATCGGCGCGAGGATTTCATACGGGCCGAGCTTATCGCCTACGGAGAGCGGCATATGGGTGAGCCGGCTAAGTCTATCGCATCAAAAGAGTGCAGGCGGAATGTATCACGGGGTACGCGGAAACCGACAGGCAGCGCGGGAGCTAACTGGCATCTTCTACTGAGAGTATCGTCGTCGGGTTATTCGCCGATTTTTTTGCTCCAGTGGTCGTGATCACCACTACGCTGATTAGAACAAACACGGTTCCCAGAATCGTTCGAAGGCCAAGCGGTTCGCCGCCCAGGAAATAACCAATCACCACCGCGACGACGGGATTTACGTATGCATAGGTTCCCACTTTTGTCGGGGACTCATGATGAATCAGCCACACGTAAGCCGTGAACGCGACGATGGAGCCAAAAATAATCAGATAGACCAACGAGAGCCAGGCTGCGCGTGAAACGATCGACGGATGAAAATTACGAAATTCGCCGAGCGTAGCCGCCGTGAGCGTGAGCATCACTCCTCCGGCGAGCATCTGAACGCCCGAGCTCATGACTTTGGAGGGCGGGAGCGGCAGTTTGCGCGTGAGCGTTGCGGCTGCCGACCAGCTGATTCCTGCTACAAGCAGCGCCAACGCGCCGAGCCTGTCGATCGGCGCCCCGCCCACGTTTAGCGAGCGGCTCACCAGTACTGCCACTCCGCCAACGCCGATCAATAGCGCCACGGCCAAACGAACAGTGAGTTTCTGTGTTCTAAGAAAGATGATTTCCGAGAGCGCCATATACACGGGGATCGTGGCCAGCATGACCGCAGCCATGCCCGAAGGGACGCGCTGCTCTGCCCAAAACAACAATCCGTAGTCGAAGACGAAGATTAGGATGGCGAGCAAAAATGCCGACCTCCATTGGCGGCTGGTCGGCGAGCGTTCTCCGCTGGCGATCATCCAGGCATAAAGAATGAGTCCGGCAACCGAGAAGCGCACCGCCGCGAGGAGGAAAGGCGGAACTTCGCGGACGCCAACGCGAATTGCGAAAAAGGTGGATCCCCAGACAAAATAGATAATCGCGAAAGCCAAAAGAGTCTTCCACGTTGGGGGGTGAGTGTGGGATTCCATGGCAGATTCCTACTAGAAATCTACCAATTTACCCGTGTGAATGCGCGGACATCCGCGGGTCACGGCGCGATTACGGAAGATCAATTTGGCAGTCAACGCGCGATCTTGAAATTCGGGGGCCAGAATCCTTACGTCTCGGCACGCCTTTCGCGTGCCGGGGACGTGAGCTACAAGGCGCTACGCCAAGTCTGCCGCGCGGATCGGGAGGCGGCGGATGCGCTTGCCGGTGGCCGCGAAAATTGCGCTTGTAACCGCGGGAGCGAGCGGCGGCAGACCCGGCTCGCCGACGCCGGTGGGGCGTTCGGTGCTGGGCACGATGTGGACTTCGACTTCGGGCATGTCGCGCATACGCATCACTTTGTAATCGTTGAAATTGCTCTGCTCGACGCGGCCTTTGGCGATGGTGATTTCGCCGGTGAGTAAAGCGGAAAGGGCATACACGATGCCGCCTTCGATCTGTGCTTTCACGCCGTCGGGCTCGATCGCTCTGCCGCAATCCACGGCGCAAACGACGCGGTGGACGCGAAACTTCCCGCCAGTAGCAACGGAAACTTCGGCAACTTCGGCGGCGTAGGTGTTGAACGAATAGAAGCAAGCGATGCCACGCGAACGGCCTTCGGGCGCAGCCGTTCCCCATCCGGCTTTTTCTGCCGCGAGCTTCAGCGTGGCTTTCATTCGCGCGACATTGAGCGGCGGACCTTCCGGCCACAGCTTGCTCGACATCGGCTTGCGTTCGTCGAACAGGCGCAAGCGATATTCGAGCGGATCGATTTTTGCGGCAACGGCTAATTCGTCCACGAAGCTTTCCACGGCGAAGGCGCTCGTGGATTGCTCGACAGACCGCCACCACGCGCGCGGCACGCCGGATTTCGCCGGCGCGTATTCGATCTGGAAATTCGCAATCGCATACGGAAGCACTTCAGCGCTGCCGATTTCCTGCTCGGCAGGATTGGGGCCCGAGCGCCAAAATTCGGAGATGGAAGTGGATGAAACGCGATGGCGCCAGGCGACGATTGCGCCCTTTTCATCGAGAGCCGCGGCCATGCGATGGTGGAAGGCGGGGCGATAGAAATCGTGCTGCATGTCGTCTTCGCGCGTCCAAAGCAATTGGACGGGCTTGCCGATCGACTTCGAGACTTGTGCGGCTTCGACGGCGAAATCGGTTTGATAGCGGCGGCCGAACGCGCCGCCCATGAGCACGGTGTGCACGACCACCGAATGTTTTGGCAGCTTCAGGACTTGCGCGACCATGCTTTGGTTCCAGTCGGGTCCTTGAGTCGGCGCCCAGAGCTCCGCGCGGTTGCTGCGAACGTCGGCGGTGCAGTTCATCGGCTCCATGGACGCGTGCGCTAGGAAAGGCATGTCGTAGCCGGCTTCGATTTTATTCGGCGCGTGGGCAAGCGCCGCTTCCACGTCACCTTCCTTGCGGACGAGCTTGCCGGGTTTAATCGTGAGAGATTGCAATTGTTCGCGCAGTGAATCGCTGGATTCGTCCGCGTACGGTCCATTGTCCCATTCGATTTCCAACGCGTCGCGGCCCTGCATCGCAGCCCAAGTGGAATCGGCAGCGACGGCGATGCCACCTGCTGTGTGCGCGCCTTTCTCGACAGCGGGAATTTCCACGACTTCGCGAACGCCGGGAAGGGCCTTGGCTTTGGCCGCGTCGAAACTCTTCACCTTGCCGCCAAATGTGGGACAGCGCGCGATGACGGCATAGAGCATTCCGGGCACGCGAACGTCAATGCCGAATTTCGCCGAGCCGTCCACTTTCGAAGGAATGTCCAGGCGCGGCAGCGATGTGCCGATGTAACGGAAGTTGTCCGGATTTTTCAAGACGACTTTCTTGGGATCGGGAACAGGCAATTTCGAAGCCTTGGCGACGAGTTCGCCGTATTCGAGACGATGGCCGCGCGGATTGTGAATTACGCCTCCATCTTTGGCGAAACAACTTGCGGCATCCACGCCCCAGGTATCGGCAGCCGCCTGAATCAGCATTTGCCGCGCCGTCGCTCCGGCCTGACGCAACGGCATCCAGGAATCGAGAACGCTGCCGCTTCCTCCCGTGCCGAGAGATTCGTAAATATCCGGCTTTGTCGCCGCCTGCTCCACGTGGACGACGTTCCAATCCACTTCCAATTCATCCGCCAGAATCATGGGCAGCGTCGTCATGATGCCCTGGCCCATTTCCGACTTGCCGACGATCAGCGTGACTTTGCCGTCCTGGGCGATTCGAACCCATGCGTTCAAAGGATTGATGCGCGGAGCTTCTTTACCGGGGCCGCCGCCCTCTTGCTGCGCCCCGGCGATTGACGGCAGATAAAATCCGATGACGAGCGCTGCGCTGCTTAATGCGCCCACTTTCACGAAGCGGCGGCGAGTAAGTTTTGGCGTGAGGACGGTCGGACTCATTGGGCGCCGCCTTTCGCCGACGCGGCCAAAGGTACGGCGTCTGTCGGCAAAGCGTTTGTCGTGAGTTGGCCCGCGGCGCGATGGATCGCTTTGCGCATTCGCTGGTACGTGCCGCATCTGCAGATGTTGCCGGAGAGAGCCTGGTCTATGTCTGCATCGGTGGGTTTGGGAGTACGCGCGAGAAGCGCTGCGGCGGTCATGATCTGCCCGGATTGGCAATAGCCGCATTGGGGAACTTGCTCGGCGATCCAAGCCTGCTGGATCGGATGGTTGCGATCGAGCGAAAGACCTTCGATCGTCGTGATGCTTTTACCGGCGATGGCGGAAACTGGAGTGACACAAGACCGGGTGGGATCGCCGTCAACGTGGACCGTACAGGCGCCGCACTGCGAAATTCCGCAGCCGTATTTCGAGCCGGTCAATTGCAGCGTGTCGCGCAAGACCCAGAGCAGCGGGGTGTCGGGGCTCACGTCAACCGTTCGGGGGTTTCCGTTTACCTGGAAGGAAATCGAAGCCATCGCTCACCTCTCGAGTCTGGACGGAACTTACCGGGCTTTCAGAATCGCTCTAGTTAGACTGCTCGACAAGCGAAAAAGTTTACAGACTCCACGTGCGGCGCGGTTCGCAGCGGCTCAAGCGGCGGAGCCGAAAGTCCTCACGTCTCGTCCCGATTTCATCGGGCCGGGGACGTGAGCTACAGGCCCGCGATGTCGTCGCGTCAATCGCTGGGCACGGGCGCGGGCATTTGTGGCTCGACGCCGCGCCAGCCGACCGGGCGGCCGCGCACAGCTTCCTTGAGCGCGCGGAAGAGCACGACGTACATCATCTGGCGGTAATAGAAGCGCTGGATGAGCAGAGGAGCGAGCAGCGTCCAGTCCTCGTGCTTTTCGAGCGCGAACGCGATCACGCAGGTCAGCAGGTCGATCACCATAAAAACCGCAAAGAAAATCAGGGAGCGCTCCATGTCCTGCGCGGTCCAGAGCTGCGGCAGGCGCGTGATGCGAAATTGCGCGAGGCCCCAGAGAAGGAGCGACATCAGGAACAGCAGGTCAATCACCGGCGAGACGAGCGGCAGTAAAATTTGGAATAGGAAAATATTCGGCAGCGCGATCCAGCCAAGCGAGCCATATTTTTTGCGGCCAAGCGTGTCGTGATGTTTCCAGACGGCCTGGATCGTACCGAAGGTCCAGCGGAACCGCTGACGGATGAGCGCGCTTACGGTTTCAGGCGCTTCCGTGTATCCGATGGCGTCTTCGTCGTAGAGAATCTTCCATCCCTGCCGGCGAATAGTCATCGTTAGATCGGTGTCTTCGGCGACAGTGTCGCGCGAGAAACCGCCACAACTACGGACTACGTCTGAGCGCCACGCGCCGACGGCGCCGGGCACGACGGGTATGCAATTCAGCAAATCGAATGCGCGCTTCTCCAGATTTTGGCTGGTGATGTATTCGAGCGCCTGCCAGCGCGTGAGCCAGCGATTGCGGTTCATGACTTTCACATTGCCGGCAACGGCGGCAACGCGGGCATCGGCAAAATTGCGAACGAGTTTTCTAACGGCGTCGCGATTCACGCACGTATCCGCGTCAATCGTGACCATGACTTCGCCGGTGGCCGAGGCGAGGGCATGATTCAGCGCCGCGGGCTTGCCGCGATTAGGTTGCGTGATGAGGCGGACGCGAGGATCCGAGTCGAATTCGGCGCGGAGGCGCTCGTTCGTACGATCGGTCGAGCCGTCATCCACGACAAGGATTTCGAGCTTCGGATAATCCGAAGCGAGCGCGGAACGAACTGTGGCCACGATGACGGCTTCTTCGTTGTACGCCGGAATGAGAACGCTCACGGTTGGCTGATACTCCGGATGATCGCCGGGCGCCGGACGCGCTTTCTCGATGAGCGCGAGTAGGCCGACGATCAGCGCTCGAAAACTGACGAGAAGAATTCCCGCCATAAAGACGAACGCGATGCCCATTCGGAACCAGTGCGCGATCTCGAACATGAACCAGTCAATGCGCGCGAAAATCCATTCCTTTTCGCTGAGTGGCGGCATCACTTGCGCGCGCGTTTGGCCGAGCAAATCCGAAACCTGGACGAATTCGAAACCCTTCGCGCGCAGACCGTCGATCACTTGCGGCAATGCCTCGACGGTATGACTGCGATCACCGCCGCCATCGTGCATGAGAATAATGTTGCCCTGTCCGCTGCGGACCTGCTTATCGGCATCGGCAAGAACGCGCTTTACGATTTCATCAGTTGGGGGCGGCGGCTGATCGCCGACTTCTCCCCAATCGTGCGGATCGATGCGCGCGCCGACGATGACGTAGCCCATGGATTGCGGAATCGGCAAAAGCGCTATTTCGCTCGCCGTCTCCGGTTGGTGGTCAATACCGTAAGGGGGGCGAAAGAGAATTGTTTTCACGCCGAGCGTGGACTCGAGCAATCGCTCGGTAACATTCAGCTCGAGTTGAATCACCCCTTTGGAAGCCTGCTCGAAATCGGGATGCGTGTAAGTGTGATTTCCGATTTCGTTGCCATCAGCATACTCGCGGCGAATCAATCCGGGTTCGGCGTCGGCTTCGGTTCCGATGGCAAAGAATGTGGCGGGCGCGTTCTTTTCTTTCAGGATGTCGAGAATTTTCGGCGTCCAAGTAGGATCGGGGCCATCGTCGAACGTAAGGGCCACTTTGTTCGGCGAGGCGCCCATCTGTTCGATGCGCCACGGCATCGGAAAAACTTCGAAGCTTTCGTCGTCGAAATCGTCCGACGACGCGTCGTAATCAAAGCTGCGCTTGCCGCTGACCGGCGTGTTGGTAATGCGCCAAATATCTCCGCTCCCCTCGAGAACCAGATCGTAGCCGGGCGGCAGATCGGTGAGCTTGCTGCGATCGGCGTCGGTTGGATGAATCGTGTCCCAGATGAACCACATCGAGGGATCTTCCGAGCCGAGACGCCAGACAACAGTTCCTCGAACGCCTTCCTGTTCTGCGGCGCGTAATTCGTTGTACGCAGTAACGCCATCCAACATCCATACCTGGTGGACAACATTATTTTCGTCTTCGTAGGAGTAGTGCGGATTGAGCGCATCGGAATCGAAAGTGATGTCGGCTTCCGATTCGACTGCGCGCACGACGGCGCCTTGATACGTCAAGGCCGATCCAACGGGATGCGGATCGCTCTTCGATTTCTCGGGCCAGTCGTAGGCGTAATTGGCGATGCCCATCACAAGCTTTTCGCGCGGCACCAGAAGCAAAATCTTGGTGAAGTTCGTGAGATACCAATCCTGAGCGGCAATCGGGCCAGGCAGCGAAGACAGCCAGTGCTGATCGTAGTTCATGAGAATGACGGCGTCGGATGCCTGCGCGATGCCCTTGTAGTCATACGACCAGTCGGCAGCGGGCAACGCGACCATCAGCTTCAGGTTCTGCGCGTGAAGCGCAGCGGCAAGTTCCTCGACAAATTTCTTGAAATCATTTTGGCTCGCGTCCGGGACTTGTTCGAAATCTAGGGCGACTCCGGCGAAATGCTGGGCCACTTCGTAGCGAACGATAGAACTTATCAATGCCGAACGCGCAGGCTGGTGCGAGAGCATTTCCGACATTTCTTTGATGTGCCAGACAACGCCGTCCGAATTTTGCAGCAGCGGCATGAGCGGCAGCTCGACACCCGTGGTGTGCATCCAGTCCGGGATTTTGGGATCGAGGTCAACATCGAGGCGGCCATCGGCAGTAATGGACTTCAAGCCTTCGGGAATCAGCAAATCGAGATCGTGATAGTGCTGCTGGAGCGACGCGAAGCCGCTCGGGTCTCCATTTTCATAGAACGCTGCGCGAAGCGGGTCGTAATGATCGGGCTCCTGGCCGAGCGCGGAGATACGCTTCTTGCGCCCGTGACGAAGAACGGGCAATTTGGAATTCTTGGCTCCGCGGATGCCGCGCAGCAGCGGCCGCGTGTAGGGAATCAAGAGCTCAGGCAGGTCGGGCTTGCGAAGAACGTTGATAACAAAAACTACGACGATGAACGCGAAGAGAGCGCCCGATATTTCCAGTACGCGGCGCGTCCGCTTCCATCGCCGGCGCTCCTCATCGTAGAAAATGGGCTTGCCATCAGCCATCAGGACAATCCAAGCTAGCCATCCACTGGAACAGTGTCAATGACGAGTTCGATCAAAGTACGCGCAAGTGCGGTCATGGCTCTCTGCGCAGGGCTCGCGTTGCGTTTGTATCTCATCTTGAGGTTTCCGATGAACGCCGCAAGCGATTCAGCGACGTACATGGACCTCGCGCAGAACTGGCTCGAACACGGAATCTACGGCGTAAACATTCAAGGGCAGATCCTGCCGGTGGACGTGCGTCCCCCTGGCTACCCTGCGTTCCTCGTCGCCGTGGCTGTCGCGCTGGGCCGGTCGCACCTGGCCGTCTTGCTGGCACAAGTTTTTGTAGATCTTGCGACTTGCTGCGTCGTGGCGTTGCTCGCGGCGCGAGTTTCTCCTGTTGCTGGACGAAAGCGCGCGGCACTGGCTGGGCTGTGGATCGCGGAGCTTTGCCCGTTCATTGCTAATTATACGACAGGCGTCCTCACAGAGGTGCTGGCAACATTTTTTACGGCCGTCGCGCTGATGGTGCTCGCCGAAGGCTTCGAGCCGACAAGGATCGTCGAAGCGGACCCCGACCGGCCGAAATGGGCGGAATGGGTGCAAGATCGCTGGTTTCTCGGAGGACTGATCGTTGGATTCGGCACGCTGGTGCGGCCCGAAACGCCGCTACTCCTGTGTGCCGCGGGGCTCGTGCTGCTCGTTCGCTGGTGGCGACCGGCAAATTGGCCGAAGCTCCTGCGCGCGGGCGTGCTGATGCTCGCCGGGATGCTGCTGCCTCTTTTGCCGTGGGCGGCGCGAAATCTGCGGGCGGTCGGCGAAGTTCAATTTCTTGCGCCGCGTTACACGCAGTTGCCCGGCGAATTCGTGCCGCGCGGTTTTTATTCGTGGACGAACACGTGGCTCTGGCGTTTCCGAGACGTTTACCTTGTGCCATGGAAGCTCGATGACGAAGAAATCTACATGGACGATATTCCGGCTTACGCATTCGATTCGCAGGAGGAGCGCGATCGTGTCGCGGCTGTTTTCGATGAATACAACGACACGCTCACCATTTCTCCGGAGGAAGACGCGTTCTTCGCCGAAGTTGCAAACGGGCGGACTGCGCGGCATCCGTTGCGAACTTATTTGACGGTCCCGGTCAAGCGCGCGTTCACGCTGTGGTTCACGCCGCGGATCGAGCTGCTTCCATTCTCCGGACAACTTTGGCCGATTCGAGCGGCGTGGCGGGAAGACCCGGTGGATTTCTGCGTGACGGTGGGATTCGGAGCACTGGCGATTCTGCTTGCTGCAACAGGATTGGCGGGCGCGTGGCTCGCGCGAAAATCCCCGCTCACTTTGTTTCTAGTTGCGTTTTGCGTAGTTCGCACGGTTTTCTTTCTGCATTACGAAACGCCCGAGCCGCGCTACGTGCTCGAATGTTTTCCGGCCGTAATCGCGCTCGCGGCGCAAGTGTTCGTGAGACACCGCACCGCCGAAAAACTCTCGTTGCACATCGTGGACTAACTCTCTTCAACAGGTTCGGGGTGAATCGTAACGCGGGAAATCTGGGGAAATTTCTCTTTGACGCGGTCTTCGAGACCGGCCGTGATGTCATGGACCGTCAGGACGGGAAGACTGCCGCGCATAGCGCAGTGGCATGAAACGAGAATCTTGTGGTCCACACTGCGAACATGAACCTCGTGGCAATCCGAGATCTCGCTGTACTCGGATTGTAACGAACCCAAAAAGCCCTGCACGGAACGCCCAAGCTCGCGCATTTCTTCGGCGCTGGCGATCTGTGCGCCCAGTGGCTCGATATGGATATTGATGAGCGCGTTCCGGTCAGTGGCGCTGCGGATTTCATCTTCAAGTAAAGTGGCGCGCTGATGCGCCTCGTGCAGGCTCAGTGTCTCGTCCACCTCAAGATGCATTTCGATAAAAAGTCTGCCGTCGAACATGTGCGCGGAAAGCTCGTGAACGGGAAGGCCATGGCGCTGAGCGATGGCGCGGATGGTTTCGAAGAGATTTTCGTTCAAGCGTGCGCGCGGCTCCATGTGAACGACGACATCCGACGGAACGATCTGCTCGATGCGGTGCTCGACGGCGTCGCTCGTAGCGTGCGCCTCCTCCAGACTGGCCGTGCGCGGCACGCTGATCGTTATGTCCACGAAGTGGCGCTGGCCCGCGCGCCGAACGCGCACGCGGCTCGTGTTCAACACGCCTTCCATTCCGCTGACCGCGGTCTCGATTCGCTCGCGAAGGCCTGAGGGTGCAACGTCGAGAAGGCCATCAAGCGTTCGTTTGCCGAGACGCCCGCCGATCCAAAGAATCACGCTCGCAACACCGAGTGCCGCGATCGCGTCGGCGTAGGCCATCCACGGGATGCCGAACTTCATGCCGACCCAAGCGCCCGAAATGCCCAAAATGACGACGAATGTGCTCCAGACGTCCGTCGAAAAATGCAGCGCGTCGGCTTCTAACGCTTCGCTCGGATACTTCTGCGCCACGCGATTGAGTGTGCGCGACCGGGCGAGATCAATTCCCATGGCGATTACGAGCACAACTATCGCGGTGATGCTCGGGCGAATGTGCACCGATTGATGTACGAGGCGATCGATTGCTTCCCAAATGATGTACACGGCCGTGACGAGCAGCAAGCCGGTTTCTACGAATGCCGAGAAACTTTCCACTTTACCGTGGCCGTAAAGATGTTCGGCATCCGCCGGCTTATCGGCCACACGAACGGAAAGATAGGTGATGACTGCTGCGATGAGATCGAGAATTGAATGCAGCATTTCGGAAAGAATTCCGAGGCTGCCGGTCGCGATTACCAGAAAGGCCTTCAGGCAGACGAGAACCACCGCCGATCCGACCGAACCGAGGGCGGCGAGTTTCTTCTGGCGAACGGCATCGTCCATGATCTTCATCGCGTCTTCATCATCTGCATGGAGTGTTGGCCGATTATACATGGGCGGATGCATCGCCATGGAAGAGCCACGGAAAATGAGGACCACAAAAAACGGGCCGCAAAACGAGCAGGCGTTTGCGGCGCATCGGACGTGTAGCGCGGAGAAGGGTAAAGGCTTTGTATATCCGATTCGTGGTTTAGACTGAATCGAGGGTCAATGACGGCAGTTGATACATATACCGGCCAGACCGCTGCGCCGCCGAGTAGAGGCCGCTGGCTCCTTTTAGCCATGCTGGTGATGCTGGCGATTGGAATCGCAGTATTTGCCGACGCGTTGTGGATCGAGCCGAATTGGATCGAGGTCACTCACTACGACACTGCGGGCAAGGTCACGTCGCCAATAAAAATTGCGCAATTGACCGATCTCCACACCAACGGTCTGGGCCGGCGCGAACTGCACGTGATAAGCATCCTGGACCAAGAAAAACCCGACATCATCCTGATCACAGGCGATTCGCTTTCCCCTTGGAATCCTTCCTATGCGGAGGTGCAGGAGGTGTACGAGCGGTTGCACGCGCCGCTGGGCGTCTGGTTTGTGCGGGGGAATTTCGAGAATTGGAAACTGGTTCCACACGAGCGCACCTTCTACGCCAATGCCGGCGTGCACTTGCTGTTGAATACCGGCGCGCTTGTGAGGCCGGACCTGTGGCTCGCGGGAGTAGATGATTCGTTTACAGGAAAGCCGAATCCGGACGCCGCGCTCGCCGGAGCGCCGCCCGACGCGTTCAAGATCTTGATGTTTCACGCTCCGGCATACTTTGACGAGATTGCCGGCCGCGTAAACCTTTGCCTCGCAGGCCACACGCACGGCGGACAAGTGCGCGTGCCATTCATGGCGCCGCTTTGGATGCCGAAGGGTTGCTGGCCTTACGTGTCAGGGTGGTACCAATCCGGTAACACAAAGATGTACGTCAGCCGAGGCGTGGGAATGTCCATGCTTCCGATTCGATTCGATTGCCGGCCGGAAGTCACGTTCCTGACGATTCATCCTGAAACGAAACAGAACTGAACGATCGCCGGAGCGGCGCGCTTATTGCAAAGGCGGAGCGGTGACGAGCGGCAAACGGCGCGGTTCTCCATGGAAGCCGCGGACTTCCACTTCTTCGAGCAGTAGCGAAGGCGAGACGATCGAGCTCGGAATTCCGTCCTGCGCCGACCCGAAGGCTCCTAGCGCCGTGCCCGCAAACCCTTGCGCGGGATTCTGAAGATAATTGAAAACAGCCGGGTCGCTGCCAATGCCCGCAATGTTACGGAGCGAGCGGAGCGTAAGCCCGCTCAGGAAACCGCCGCGCACGAGCTCTTCCCTGCCATCGGAGACGAATACGCGATAGAGGAGCAAAGGCAGGCGCGTCCCGCTGGCGATACCCGAAGCAAGTCCGCCAATCGTCTCGTTGAAATCTTCAGCGTGCACCGAGGAGAGTGCGGGATTATCCATCCGCCGCACTTCGATGCACCACTCGTGTCCATCGTCCTTGCACATCTGAAGAAATTGTTTCTTCAAATCCGCGGCGCTTGAGCCCGCATTCGATTCGAAGATTAGATTGCTCGAAAGCGGCTTGGGAGTCGAAAGAAGCGCGGCGCGCGCGTGACCGTTCGACTGCTGGAATTCGGGGCCTGGCCGCCGCGACATCAGGAGATTCTTGAGAGTTCCGCCATCGACGATAGTAACGCGCTGCGCGCGCACACCTTCGTCATCCACGGCGTAGCCGCCGATCAGCAGCTGGCCATTGAACGCCGTTGCCGTCGGATCGTCCGTAAGCGAAACGGTCTGCGGAAGCACACGTGTGTTCACGCGGCCTGTCCATTCGCTACGGCCTCCCAGGCCCTCCATAATTTCGTCGAATCTCGGAAGCATCGAAAGCGGCGGACGCGCGCCGGAGAGCGACGCCGCGAGAGTTTGCGCGAGGAGCGAACCAGAAGCTGTTGCGTCAAAAAGTATCGGACCGGTGTAATCCGGTACGAGAGGGCTCGAGCGCAGGGCGACAACTTCGCTGGCCGTTTGTTCGAGCGCCTTGCTGACTTCCGCGGGCGGCGGTAGATCGGCGGGTCGCGCGACATATTTCGAATAATAGTCTTGGACCTGCATGCCGTCGTCGGCGAGCGCATCCATCGAACCTTCGATAGCCGCGAAGCTGCGCGACGTCCGGATTTCCGTGCCTTCGCTCGTGACCAGGTAATACGTGGTGTAAATCAGATAGTAGGTGACGCGCGAATCTTTCAATTCAGGATTGCCGCGAATCGAGCGGGAGGTTTCGCGAATTTCGTCTTCCCAATTGCGCGATGTCCAATCGGGCTCAAGCCGCGGTTCCACTTGAACGACGGGCGTGATCTTCGAAAAATCATCAATCTCTGGAGGCTTCGTCAAGCTGCGCAGAAACGCGCGCTTGAGCGACATCGAAGTTACGGCTTCTTTGTAAGCTTGATCGGTCGAAAGCCACAAATCCTGGCGCAGCGAATTGTAATCGCGGTCTATGCCGACCTGGCCGGCGGAGCCGAGAAATCCGCGGAAGCCGTCTTCGCTGACGAAATTCGAGCTGTCGAGATGATAGTCGCCGACACGCACGCCCAGGAGCATGAAACGATTTCGCGTGGTGGTCGAGGATAGCAGTGCGCCGAACGAAGCGTTGATTTCGCGGATATCCACGTCGAGTAGCTGATATTGAATGTAGAAGGGCTTCTCCGCGCCGGGAATCTGCAAACGGGAAACGGAGCGAGCCATCTCGTCGCGCATAGCATGCAAAGTTTGGTCGCTGTCGGTGTCGGCTGCTTGCGCGGCGCGCGGAGGCTCGGCTGATTTTTTCGCTGAGGGCGGGTTCGCGGCAAGCATCGTAGAGCTCAAAGTTGCGCTCAAGAGTGAAACGATAACGATTCCGAACAGGAGCGAAGACTTTGCGCGAATCATTGGCCCGCCCCTTTCGCCTTCGCTTCGGGATCGTGAGCCGGCGGAGGCAAAATCGGCGGCTTGTCCGTGGAAGTTTCCTTCTTCTGCACTTCAAGCTCAGAAATTAGAATCGCCGGCGCTGCGGCAGCGACGGGCACCGAACCCGATTCGGCGCCGCAGTAGCCGTTGAAAACTTCCTGGGTGTCGCCGGTGGCAACGATTTTCGTCAGCGAAATCAGCGGAGTTCCGACGATGTCCACTCCGCGGACTAATTCGTCGGGCTTTCCGTCGGGAAAAACTTTGTAGACGACCAGCGGCAGCACTTGGAATGCCTGCGGCTGGCCGCGGCCGGTGAAGGTGAATCCTCCAGCGATGTCGTCAATCATCAATCCGTACGGCTTGCCCTGCTGCTTGATGAGTTCGATGAGTTTGTTGCGCAGTTCCGCGTTCGTGACGGTGCGCGTGCTGCTGACAATCGTATTGCCCATGCGCGCGATTGGCTGATATCCGAGCTGGCGGCGGCCATGGCCGTTCGAATGCGGCACGTCCACGAGCGGCGAGCGGCCCATCAAGAATGTTTTCAGCACGCCGCTATCCACCAAATGAACATCCTGCGACGGGACTCCTTCATCGTCGTAGGGGTAATAGCCGAGCAGCATCTGACCGTCGAGGCGCTTCTCGGTCGGGTCATCTTTCACGGAAATAAAATCAGGCAGAATTTGCTCGCCGATTTTTTTCGTGAACGTCTGGCCTTCATTGATGTCCTTTTGACGGAAACCTTCGAGGCGATGACCAAGAACTTCATGAAAGAAAACGGCGGTGGCGCGGCCGGTCAGCAATGCAGGCCCGGCATAGGGATCAACCAGCGGCGCTCGGTCGAGCGCTTCGACTTCGCGAATCATGATCTTGATGCGCGCAAAGACTGTGTTGTCGTCGGGCGTTTCCTTCGGGTCGAGCCAATCAAAATTCGCGAAGCGGTCAATGTCCATTCCGTCCGGGGCCTTGCTCTGAACAAAAAGTTCGAGGCGGTAGTGAATCTGGCCGAACGCGAGCTTCGTGCCTTCGCTGTTGAGGTAATACTGATTGGTGGCTTGCGCCGTAAACGTCGCGATCGAATTGAGGACGTCCGGCGAGGTGCTGAACATGGCCGTATATTTGCGGACGCGCTCCTCCCACGGCTTGCGGTCCACTCGGATATCGACGCGTGGACCGACGAAGGTGTGCGGCTCTTCGTGGGAAAAATCCGGCGCGTTGCCTTCGGCAGTTTGCGCCGTCACTTGCTGGCCAGTCTCGACTTTGATCAGGGCCTCGGCGGCGGCGCGATACTGGCGGTCGGACTCGCTCCAGATTTCGCGGCGCAGGACGTTCGTATCGTCGTCAATGGTTGCCGTCGTGCCGGGGCTTGTCCAGTTCGGCGGGCGATCGCCGATGCGGTGCGTGTTGTCGAGCTGGTAGCTGCCCACGCGCGTCTGAACCTCGAGCCATCGGCCGCGATTTTGGTCGCTCGAGAGCAGCGCGCCATTCGAGCCCGTTACGGAAGCGAGCTGGCGATCGGAAACGGTAATCGCGAGAAAATAAGCGGCAGGATCGGCTTTACTGAGGGCCGTTACTGAACGATCGAGTTCCTCTTGCATCGCACCAAGAATCGGAGCGGCAGGATCCGGCGTGCTTCTGGCGATGCCGCCAAGGCAAAGAAATCCGGCGACGATCGCTGCGATAGCCACTGATTTTCGAGGGGTACTTCTATCCATTCGCATCATCTTTCAGAGCCGAATTTTTAAGTTTAAGCTACCCGCACCGAATTCCCAAGCCGCAAAGACACAATGAATTAGACTGGCGCGCGGTGAAACCGGTTCCCGGCGCACAGGAATATCGCGTAAAGGTGCTTCTTCAGCTGTCGTGAGCGCCGGCGTTTCAGTTTGCGGGCGGAGTCGCGGGCTTTGCGAAAATCGCGTGATCGGGATTCGTGTTGACTTTGACGGCCTGAGCCGCCGTATCAGAGAATTTCGATCCGTCTCGGAAGATCACGTTGTGATACGGAAATTGCAATCCGCTGACCGCGCGGAAGTCGCTCCAGCGATGATCAGTCTCCACGATACCCTGCGGCGTAATGGATTGAAAGTGCGCGCCAATTAGAAGGTGTGTTGCTGGATCGAAGAAAAGCTTTACGGGACCGTTTGTTGCGTGCCATTGGACGGCCTGCGCTTTCTTGCCGTCGAGATCTTCGTCGCCGAGATATTGCAGCTCGATTTTTCCGGCCATCGCCTGTTTATAAAGCCCCCAGCCACCCGCGAGGGCAATTCCACGGTCGATTTCGCCACTGTATTCTGGCGGGAGGTCAATTGCGCCCTGCGGCGTGACGGCCCAGACGGACGAACCGTCAGATCCCTGCGAAATATCAATCACGGGAAGATGGACGTCTGAGTGCAACATATTGGGATAGATAATCGCGAGCTTCAGTTCGATGGCGACCGTTTCACCCATCATATCGCCCTGTCCGCTACTCGTGATTTCAACGCTTTTCAGTCCATTCAGCGCATCGCCCCCAGCCGCTTTCGCGGCAGCGAGAACAATCGCTTTTCCCTCTTCAAGAGATTCGGGCGTTGCTGCCGGTGCTTGCGGCTGCTTGTTGTCGGACTGCGGCGGGGATGTGGATTGCGGTGCAGCTGCCGGCGGAGTGATGTCGTGGCTCGGCGGAGAGACGTGGGGCTGGACTTGCGCGGCGAGCGGCAACGCGCAACCGGCGATCGCCAACGCGCCGAAGATTATTTTGTGAAGCTTGTTCATCGTGCTTGCCTCCGCCGCACGCCGGCAAATCACGGTTGCCGGGCGCAAAAGCTTAGACCCGTCGCATTCTGAAATGGATGCATTCGCCGCATTGACGCCAGTGGTGCGATGCACATAGCATCGCGGGACCCGATTGCCAATTATGCTGCGCCACGGTCACGCACAACTCGAATCCGTCCAACTCCACTACGCCGCTGAGGGAGCCGAAGACAGCGACCTGATCCTCTTCGTACATGGCTTCCCCGAATTCTGGTATCAATGGAAAAATCAGCTCGCTGATTTCGGCCGAACCCACCTGGCTGTCGCGCCCGATCTTCGCGGCTACAATTTGTCCTCGAAGCCGCCGAACGTCGAGGACTACACGATTCCGCATCTTGTCGAGGACATTCGCGGCCTCACAGCGCATTTCGGCTGCGGCGGCGACAACAAGTTTACCCTTGTGGCGCATGATTGGGGCGGCGTAATTGCGTGGGCCTTCGCGCTGGCGCATCCCGATTGGCTTGCGGGCCTGATCATCATCAACGCGCCGCACCCAGCCATTTTCCAGCGCGAGCTGGCGAGCACCCCCGCACAACAAAAAGCGAGCGAATATATTCAGTTGCTGCGCAATCCGATCGCGGAAACGGCCCTTGCGACCGGGCACTTTGCACCGCTTACCCAACTCTTCCTCGCGGCGAGCCTCGAACGCGGCTATTTCACCGAAGCGGATCGCGCGGCCTACATCGCGGCGTGGTCGCAGCCGGGGGCGCTGACGGGCGCGCTGAATTATTATCGCGCGGCGCCGTTCGATGCTGCGCGTGGTGAGCTTCCCGATGCCTCTGCCATGATTCCCGGCGCGCACTCGTGGACCGTACATGTGCCCACACTCGTACTCTGGGGAATGAAGGATGTGTATCTTCTGCCGGCGAATCTCGACGGGCTCGAAGAATATGTCCCGAATCTTCGCGTCGAGCGCATCCCGAATGCATCCCACTGGGTGATTCACGAAGCGCCGGAAATCGTGAACCGGCACATCCGCGATTTTCTCGGCGCGGAATCGGCGTAGCCCTCGAGCCGATGCAACAATCCACAGACAAAAACGAAAAGCTCAATGTCGCTCACCTCGTCGCCATGGCCAGCGCTTTTTGCTCGCCATTTCTTTTTCTCGCATGCGTGCGGCTATGGGACAGCCCGCAACCGTGGGCGCGGCTGAATCTTTTTTCGGGAGCGTTCATCGCACTCGCGAGCATCAGCTACATCGAACAATCGCTGACGTTTCTTCGCAGCGCCTTTCGCTCGCGAGCCACATTTCGCGAGGCCGTTGGCGCGACATACGATCCCGTGCTCGTCAACGTAACGGTCGTACTTGGCTTTCTCGATTATGCAATCCTCTTCGAATACGCGCATTTACATCTCGTGCCCGCTCTCGAACAGCCGCCACTGCAATGGACCGGGATTGCATGCGCAGCCGGCTCGCTCGGGATGCTTCTCTGGGCGGATACGTGGCTCGGCCGGCATTTTGCGAAGGACGAAGCCGCGCGAAAGCTCATGAGTGGCGGACCGTACCGCTTCGTGCGTCATCCTCGCTACGTTTCAATCATTCTCGCGAAGCTGGCCTCGCCACTGTTGCTGGGAAGCGTGCTGGCATGGATCGCGCTGCCAATGTGGATCGCGCTCGTACTGCGCAGAATTCCGCTCGAGGAAGCGCACGTGCGCAAAGCATTTGGAGCCGCATACGATGCCTACGCGGCACACACCGCGCGGCTGCTTCCCGGAATTTACTAGGGCGAGGCACTCGCGCGGAGACCTGCGCAAATCTGGACGCATCCGATCCTTCGGTGTAGACTCCGCGCCGTGTTCTTGTGGTCCGGCCTGTACCGCTAGATTCACCTAGAACCGCACATTTACTTTTCCCGGAGGCAACAATGCGAATGCTGGTTCACGCCAAACTTCCGAACGATCCTTTCAACGCGGCCGTAAAAGACGGGACGGTTGGCGCGAAAATTAAGAAGATTCTCGATGAATTGAAGCCCGAAGCCACTTATTTCATGGAGTACGACGGCCATCGCAGCACGATGATGATTATTGACATGGCAGATGCGTCGAAGATCCCATCAATTGCTGAGCCGTGGTTCTTGCTTTTCAACGCGAAGTGCGAATTCCGGCCCGTGATGACGCCCGAAGACCTGGGGAAGGCCGGACTTGACGGCATCGGCAAGAAATGGGCCTGAGACGCGACTACCGCTGAATTTGGATTCGCAGGTGCGCGCGGCATCATTTCGGCGGTGCTGGCGGTTGCTGGCCGCCAAAATTAGTGAATGGCTTCAGGAAACTCGCAAACTCCATCGGAAAAATAAATTTCGTGGACGCGCCGGCGCCGAGCACCTTGAGCGTTTCGAGGTATTGAAGGCTCATCGTGTTCGTATCGAGCGTCTTTGCGATCTCGAAGACTTTTCCGAGCGCCAGCGCGTAACCTTCAGCGCGTAGAATGGCGGATTGCTTGTCGCCCTCAGCCTTGAGGATAGTGGACTGTTTTTCGCCGTCGGCGACGGTAATTTTCGCGGTGCGGTCGCCCTCGGCCGCCGTAACCATGGCGCGGCGGCTGCGTTCCGCGCTCATCTGCTTGGTCATCGCATCCTGAATGTCTTTCGGCGGATCGATTTCGCGGATTTCCACCGAAGTGACCTTGCCGCCCCAGCGCTCGGTGACCTCGTCGAGCTTGCCGCGCAGAGTCGTGTTGATTTCCTCGCGTTTCGCCAGCACGTCGTCGAGCGGGATGTCGCCGACGACGGCGCGCAGCGTGGTCATCGCGATTCCCCGCGTGGCGCCGCCGAAATCCTGCACGGCGACAACGCTCTGCACCGGGTCCGTCACTTTCCAATACACGAGAAAATCGATCGAAATTGAAGCATTGTCCTTCGTGATGCACGTCTGGCGCGGCACTTCGAGATATTGCTCGCGCAGGTCCACGCGGCTCGCCACGTCCACAATGGGCACAAGAAAAATAATTCCCGGCCCTTTTTGCCCCATGACGCGCCCGAACCGAAAGACGACGAGGCGCTCGTATTCGCGCACCACGCGAATCATGTTTGCAAGGAGCAGCATAAATCCGATGATAACTACAGCCACCAGCACCAGCGCGACCGTGGAATCCATTTCGGCCTTCTCCCTTCAGGATATCTTTCGAACGTGCAGCGTCAGTCCTTCGACCGAGACGACGGAAATTCGCTCGCCCTTCGCGATCGGCGGCGCTTCGGCGAGCGCGTCCCATTCTTCGCTGTTCACCAGAACCACGCCACGCGGTGCCAGATTCGTTTTCGCGATTCCGGATGAGCCCGCGACGCGCTGCGTTCCCATCAGCACTGGCTGGTGCCGCGAGCGAAGAACGAGCCGCACCACTGCGCCGAGCATCACGGCCCAAACTAGGGCGACGCTGCCGATGGCGTAAAGTGAAATCCGAAAGCCGGGCATGCGCGGCAACACGAGAATTGAGCCGAACACAAAGGCGATGAGCCCGAGCAACATCAAAATGCCGTGCGAGGTCACCTTCAGCTCCAGCCCGAGCAAAAGCATTCCGAGCAGAAGCACGATTGCGCCTGAAATCTGAATCGGCATGCTGATCAGTCCTACGAGCGCAAGAATCACGGCCACCGCGCCGATGCTGCCAGTCACAAATCCGTGAGGCGCGAAGATCTCGATCAGCACCGCGAGGGCGCCAAGGAGAAACAGCACGTATGCGACAGTCGGATCTGTCAGCGTCTCGAGAATTCGCTCGCGCGAGTCCATCGCGATATTGACCTGCGTCGCGCCTGCCAGCGAAAGCGTGATATCGCCGTTGGCGCGATGAATCGTTTTCGAATCGAGCTTTGAAAGCAATTCGGTCACATCGTTTGCAGTGAGATCGATGATGTTGAGCGAGAGCGCTTCCTGCGACGTCGCCGAGACGCTTTCGCGGACCGCACGCTCGGCCCATTCGGAATTACGGTGGCGCGCCGAAGCGATCGAGCGCGCATAAGCGGCTGCATCATTCAGAATTTTCTCTGAGACGGTACCGCCCGAGATGTAAATCGGATGCGCGGCACCCATGTTGGTTCCCGGCGCCATCGCGGCCACGTCCGCGGCGAGGACGATGATGCAGCCCGCGGATGCGGCACGCGCACCGCGAGGCGCGACGAACACGATCACTGGCACGCGCGCGTTAATCTCGCGCTGAATGATTTCGCGCATCGAGGAATCCAGGCCGCCGGGCGTGTCGAGCTGCAGAACAAACGCGGCGGCGTTCCGCGCTTCGGCTTCAGAAATCCCCCGCGCAATATATTCCGCACTGGCTGGATTGATAGGCCCGGAATACGTGAGAACGACGACGCTTGGCGGCGTGGCCGCGCCAGCGATGGGCGCAAGCAAGAGAGTCGCGCCGAGAAGAACGATAGCAAGGAGAGAAGGCTTCATGCTCAGGGCCGGATGCGCGGCAGTATATACCAGACAAGCATCGCCGCCACAGACCGAGCGTCCGGCCTGTAGCGGCGATTAGACCCTGCGGAGATTTGCAAAAATTACGGAGTCAATTGCCAGCTGTAAATACCGCCCTGCGCGCAAACGAACTGCCGCGGGCCCCAATATTTCCACGTACCGTCGGTAAAATTGGCGCGGCCGTACACCGCGGAGCCCACCAGCGGCGGGTAAGTCCAGCCGTTGCCCCACGGTCCGACGGTCCCGACGTAAATGCCGTTCGAGTAGATGTCCACGAACCAAGCCGTCATGTTGTTCACATCTACCGAACAACCGCGCGCGCCGCGCTGACCGGACTTCTCCGGTGGTGGTGGCGGGGTCTTGGCGTTCGGATCGTTTACCGGCTTGGCGTCGGATTTGATGTTGGGATCAGCGCCGCCGCCCCGGCTCGACTGAGCCGCGGCCTTGATAACTTGCTTGGTGGGCGCCTGTGTGTCGGTCTTCTTCATTGCATCGTCCTGCGCGTACGTGTAGCCAACTCCGACGAGCAGAGCGATCACGAAGGCTATCGCGAATTGCAAAATGGGATTGATTTTGAATTTCATCTACTTCCTCCAGGGAGAAACTGCACGGGTGCCGCGAACGTTACCAAAAGGCTCCGTTGCAGTCAAAGACAGTTTTTTGCTCGCGCGCGCCCTTACGGCTTTTCCACGCTTTGAATGGCGAGGCGCTGCAGCGACCAATTCGTCGGAACGTCCGTGGACGCGCCGCGCGTGCCGACGCTTGAAAGCAAGCGGTCGAGAGGCGAGCCCGCTCCTCGCGTGGCGCCGCGCACGCCTTTCCAATTCAGACTCGCCAGATTAATCGAGTCCTGCGGCTGCGTCGTGAGCAGAAAATAGGTGTCGGTCGCGAATGGCGGCGTGATTGTGAACAGATCTGGCTTGCCCAGAACAATTTGTTCCGGGAGACCGTTGGCAGTCTGATCGGCTCTCGGCAGAATATTCTGGACGTCGCCAAACACTGCGCGCGGGAAAAGTGCCGTCCCGTTTCCGTCGCTATCGATCACAAAGACGTAAACGCGCCGCGGCTCGCCGTAGGTTCCCGCGCCAGTGCTCTTTTTGCTCGCGCGCAGGACGAGAGCGTATTTGCGGCCGTCGCCATAAGCTGTCGTGATCTCCGGGCCGTCATTAATATGCGCCGCTTCCACCACGGCGAGATGATAGGGAAAGCTGCCATCATCGGGAGGCGCGGGAAGTTCGAGCCATCCGTGGATCCGCGCGAGATTGCCCGCGAGTCTGGTGAGTTCGTCGACAGCGCCATTGAATCCGTCGCTCGAAAGTTGCGCGGACACCCAGCGGGTTTCAGGCGGCAGCGAACTCGACGCATGCAACGTTTTCTCGCCGGAAGCGCCGCTCTTGTTTGCTGTTTCCTCGAGAGCGGTGCTCGCGTCTTTCGAAGCGCCCGGAAGAAGCCACGCGTATTCGACGCCGTTCGCTCCAGCCCTGCCGACGAGAATATAGTTCGCGTCGCCGAGCGATTTTGCGAGCCGCGTTGGAGATTCTTCGGTTCCGATCGCCTTTGCCGCCTGGCTCGCTTCCTGCGGAAGCGGCAGGTGCACAAATATTTTCGTTTTGCCCGAAGGCAAAGTTTTTGCGATCGCGGCGAAATCGGGATTCTGTCCGAGATTCTTTGACGCGCGAGTGGCCTGATCCGTCAACAACCATGCCGAGCCGTTCCAGGTGATGACGTGCGTGGGCGTAGTTTCGTATGGATCCGTCACGACCGTGACTCCCGGCACCGCGCTGATTTTTTCAGCGGCCATTGCCGCAGTTTTCAAATCGGCGAGCGGAAGAGTCGCCGGAGGAATCCACAACGCGAGCAAGCCACTAGCTGAAGGCACCCAGCGATCCACAATGAACAGAGTCGCGGGCGTGACTTTGTCGGCGCTACCCGCGATAACCTTCGCCGTTGAACCAGAGGCCGTTTCGTCCGTCACTTTCAAACGCACGCCGCTAGCCGGGCTGTTCTTATCCGCCGGCACAAGTTCGGTGCCGACCCCGAATCCCAGCGTGAGTCCGCCGAAAAGCTGAACGGCCTCGGGGCCATCCACTTCAACGACGGGCAAAGTGAATTTGCCCGAAAGATTCCCGGAGCTCGTTCCGAAGAGCGGCCCAGCGATGCGCTCTTCCGTCCCCGAAATGACGGGCACCTGGCTCGCGCCGGCGGAACGCATCAACGCGAATGTCTGCTGGAAAATATCGTTCGCGGATTCGTTGATTGGCGCAGAGTTCAGCACCTTAATGAGCGCCGCGGTGAAAGCGCCGTGGTCCACGCCATGTTCGTCGCGGCCTTCGGCAGCGCTTTCAATATCCTGCGCGGCGGCGAAGACGAGCGCGCCGCTCTTTTCCGGAAATGGACCGCTATAGTCGTCCAACGAATCGCGCGGGTCGGGTTCGGCGGCGCGAACGCGATTAAATTTCGAGTAGCCCCGAGTGACGGCGCCGCTATGGCAACTGTCGAAGATGGCCGTAAGCGTTGCGCCCTTGTTGATCACCTTCATGAACGCGCGCGCGTATTCCTTGTCGCGGATATCGGTCGTGCCCTTGTAGGAATCGGAAGGCACGGTGGTTTCATCCTTCTTGTCCCCTTTCCAGCTCTTCGAATTGTTCATCTGCGAGCCGTGCCCAGCGTAATAGAAAAAACTGATATCGCCGGGCGACGCCGGATCGGCGAGATACGTCTGAATCGCGTGCAAAATATTTTCATGCGAAGCTTCGGCTTCGGTGAGGATGTGGATGTTCTTTTCTTCGAAGCCGTATCGAGTGACGAGCAATTGGTGGATGCTGCCAACGTCGTTCAACGAGCCCTCAAGGTTCGTCCAGCTTCCCCGGCCTTTGCTGGGCCCGCCCGAGCTTGCGCCGCCGGAGCTTGCGCCTTCCGCGACAACGATTTTCTGAACGGTTACACCTTCCGGGATGTAAGTGTTGACGCCGACGAGAACAGCGCGACGCGTCTGGGCAATGGCGGGAGCCGCGAAGAATGAGATAACGAAAAAGGCGGGGAGCATTAAATTCGCCGCGCGCCGCATGAATTGCCTACGTGAATCCAACTCTCGCACCATGAGAATTCCCTCCTGCGAACAGATTCGTTCCATTAATTGATCATTGCTTTTCGAGCGACGAGTTTATTCCTGGACGCAGGCGCACGCAAGATTAGGGATTATGCGGCGTGCCGCTCCCGTAGGCGCGTTCTAGGCGTTCTGTTACCCATTGCGGGCAAATCCTGGACGCCAGTAAACAACTAATCTATTCAGACTATTTGTGCGAATTCAAGCGGGAGGCTGATGGCTATTTGCTGGATGGCGCCGTCGGCTCATGCAGCGGCAGGTCCACCGTCATCGGCGGATGATCGGAAATACGATCGTCAACGGATTCGTTCAGCTCGCGCATGGTTTGCCCGAATTGCGGCGCAAACAAATAGGGTTGCCCCTTGCGGCGCGGATCTTCGATGAATGGTTTTACAAAAAACCAATCGAGCTTGAACCGCCCCACGAGCCCTTTGTAGTCGCGAGAGAACGCATACGTAGGAACAAAGCCCTTTCGAGCCCGCGCGTTGCTGTCGGCGAGCGTTCTGCCTTTGTGCTGCAGCGAGTGTTCTGGATCGCCGCGGAAATCAAACGCTCGCAGGTCTGAGAAACGAAACCTCTCCACTGTTTTGAAGAGCGCGCGTTCGCGATTGTCCCAGAGTATGGGTAGATGGAACGCGCTCGGGTCGTTGTAACCGTGAAAATAATGAACCGGAACCAAGGCGTACTGAAAAATTCCGAGTGGATTGAAGTGGGAAATGGCCTGGCCGATCCAAAATTGATAGTCCGTCACGCGGCTCATAATTTCATTGCGAACAGACGTAGGCGTATTGTCCTTGCTCGTCGTGTTGAGATCGCCCGCCATGATCACCGGATTCTGATTTTGATTCACTTCGCCCAGTAGCGCTTTCATCTGCCGAAGCCGGCATGCGGGCGGGCATTTATTCTCCAAGTGAACTGCAACGACCGTCGCTTCTCCGGTAGGCGAATCGGGTATCGATAAGTCCGCGATCAACGCCATTCGGCCGCCTTGGCGCACCTCTCGCTCGACTCGCTCTTTAAACAACTGGCGAGCAGCCCATCTTCTCCCCTTCTCCAGCTTCGCGGCCTCTTTCGCTTCCTGCCCGTACCAGTCGTAGCAGATCGGCAGGCGGAAGATGCGCGCGTTCCGAATGGGATAACGGCTCAAGATGGCGGTGCCGTGGAGACCGCGATAATGCTCGCGATCCACCTTCAAATCCTGCTGCAACCGCAAGTCTCGCTGCGCGTTAGGCAAATGCACTTGCTCTGTCCCCAAGTCGAACACCGGGTCCAGTTCGACAAACTCCACTCCGTAGGCGTAGTTCATATGCAGAGCGGCAGCGAGCTCGCGGGCCACATCGCGGTACTCAGTTCGCTTCATGCCTAAGTCAACTTCATTGAGGACCAGGACATCGACGCTTTGCAGATAATCCAATTGCGATTCGACCAACAATTTCTGAGCGGCGGTAATTCTTCGCTGGTTGCCCTCGAGACGCTCGAATTCGCTTGTGCTCGTCAGCGCGGATCGAATCAGCTCGAAATTCAGACTTCGTTCGATGTTCCAAAGACCTACGCGAAGGACTGGGCCGAGATTTGCCGCCGAGGGGCGATGTGGCTCGATTCCTGCCGCGCTCGCTTCATTGTCGATGAAAGGCTTCGTCAGAAGGCTGTTTAGTCGATCGGCCAATTGCCCCTCCGGCTTGGCCGTCGAGGAGAGCGCAACGAGCTCGTCGAACGAGAGCAGCTCGGGATCTTGAGTCTGCTCTGCGTGGATCTGCGCAGTTTTCTCCTGCGCGCGCGCGAACAAGACGCACACGGAGAGCAACAGGCCCAATGCTATTGCGCGCCCCATGTTGTTACGCCACCGCTTGTTCTGGATGTTTTCGGTCGAGCCATCCTAGCGTGCCGCGCACGATAAAGACGTTTAAAAATATTGAAATCAATGACGCGGCGATCACCGTGGTGTACACGTCATCGGCCACCATCCCTGACGAATGCGCGACTTGCACGACCACGAACGAGAGCTCGCCGATCTGCGTCAGCCCCGCGGCCACGGCAATTGCGGTCCGAAACGAATAGCGGAAGAGCCACACGATCCCCGTCCAGACCACAAATTTACCAACCACGATCAGCAGAAGCATCATGCCGAGCAGCGGCAGACTTTTGACAAGCACCTTAGGATCAATCAGCGTTCCGAGCGAAACGAAGAAAAGCGCCACAAAAGCCTCGCGAAGCGGCATGAGCTGAGTATCTACATCGTGCAAATCCTTCGAACCGCTGATAGATAGCCCGGCAAGAAAAGCGCCAAGAGCGACCGAAAAGCCAACTGCTTGCGCCAGCGCCGCGGTACCAAGACAAACCGCGATGGCGATCAACAAGAAGAGTTCAGAGTTATTGGTTCGTTTGACTAGCCGCAGTACGCGTGGAATCACTTTTATCGCGAGAAAAGTCAGCGGAATCAGGAGCACCAGAGCCTTGCCGAGAGTCCACACTACCTTTATGAATAGGCCCTCCCCGGACCCGCTTAGTATGGGAAGGACCACCGTCATGCAGACGACGGCAAGATCCTCAACGATAGTGATACCGATCATTACCCGGCCGAAGGTAGTCGTCATCTTCCCGGCGTCGTTCAGAAGCCGCGCCAATACCATCGTGCTGGCAACCGAAACTATCGCTCCGATTACAATTCCTTCTTTAATTGTCCATCCGCCGAGCTTGGCCGCAGCGGCCGCGATGCCCACCATGCATAAAATCCCCATTGGCGCGCCGAAGATCGCAACCCACTTCACGCGCATCAGATCCGGAATCGAAAATTCCACTCCGATCGAGAACATGAGCAGAACGACGCCGACTTCTGCGAACACTTCGAAGGTATGCAGGTTAGAGAGGTGCGGGCCGGGGGTGAACGGGCTGACTACGATCCCGCCGAAAACGAATCCTATAAGCAGCGGCAATCGGAGCCGCCACGCCACCAGCCCTCCAACTATGGCAGCCACGAAAATGTAAGTCAGATCGCGGAACAGAACCGGGTTCGCTTCCATTTGCTATCTCTCCGAGTCAGAGATTCGGCATGTCTGTCGTTATTGGCATTTCGCCGACCAAAATATTCGACTTTGAAAGATTGGGGACGTATCCCTTCGATCTTAAATCTTGGACAAGAACCACAATTGTGAATTCGCAAGATCGAAGTTACATTACTTGAGCTTCCCTGAAATTAGGTAGGACTTATGCGATGAGAATCTTCACGCCAAGAATTGGTGGACGTGGCCGGGATCGAACCGGCGACCCCCTGCTTGCAAA
>Ga0302325_10003041_pt1 | contig 40001 bp, 33 predicted proteins | sample Palsa_T0_2_FD_201948 | JGI IMG/M metagenome (GOLD analysis project Ga0302325, IMG submission 201948) | Peat permafrost microbial communities from Stordalen Mire near Abisko, Sweden - Palsa_T0_2 | ecosystem: Environmental > Terrestrial > Soil > Palsa > Peat permafrost | place: Sweden: Abisko...
CCATGGCGGCCGCCCCGGGAGGCGCTGCTGCGGCGAAAGACGCGCCGCCGGCGGCGCAAGCTTCCACCGTGAAGCTCACCGACAAGTCTCCGACGGCGCCGTTCACCGATTTCCGTTACGAAGTGCCAGGCACCATCCGAAAAATCACCGCGGCCGATCTTCCTGAACCCTTCGCGACGAAGTCCTCGAACAACAGTCCAGACTTAGTGGCGCGCCCCGCCGACGTCTGGCCCGTGGCGCCCGTCGGCTTCAAAGTTGAACTCTTTGCCGCAGGCCTGGAGAACCCGCGAACGCTGCGCACCGCTCCCAACGGCGACATCTTCCTCGCGGAGACCGAACCCGGACGCATTCGCGTGTTTCGCGGCATGACCAGCGACGGCAAGCCGGAGCAGATGCAGATTTTCGCCAGCGGCCTGAAACAGCCCTACGGGATTGCCTTCTATCCGCCCGGCCCTGATCCGCAGTGGATGTACGTGGGAAATATCAACGAAGTGATTCGCTTTCCGTATCACAATGGGGACCTCAAGGCGAGCGGCCCGGCGCAGCATATCGCCGATCTGCCCGGGGGCGGCGGCCACACCACGCGGGCAGTGGCTTTTTCTCTAGATGGCAAGAAACTGTTTGTAGCAGTGGGCTCGGCTTCGAACGTCGACGATCCTGACACCAGTCCGCGCGAGAAAGACCGCGCCGACATTCTCACGTGCGCTCCCGAGTCCTGCGTGTTGAGCGTGTACGCCTACGGCATTCGTAACGCCGGCGGGGGAATCGGGGTAAATCCGCAGACCGGCGAGTTGTGGTGTTCGGTGAATGAACGCGACGCGCTCGGCGATAACCTCGTCCCCGACTACATCACGCACGTGCAGGAAGGCGGCTTCTACGGCTGGCCCTGGTGGTACATCGGCGCGCATCAGGACCCGCGGCACAAAGGGAAGCATCCCGAGTTGAAAGATAAAGCGATCGTGCCCGACGTCCTGCTGCAGCCGCACAACGCGTCTCTGGAATTTACTTTCTATGATGGCAAGCAGTTTCCCGCGGAATACGCCGGCGAACTTTTTGCCTCGGAACACGGCTCCTGGAACAAGTCTGTGCGCGTAGGCTACGAAGTGATTCGCGTCCCCCTGCACCAGACCGGCCATGCCTCTGGCGAATACGAGGACTTCCTGACGGGCTTCGTGCTGCCGAGCGGTCAGGTATGGGGACGTCCCGTAGGCATCACGGTAGCTCCCGATGGTTCGCTGCTGGTAAGCGACGACGGATCGAACTCGATCTGGAGGGTGAGTTATACCGGGAAGTGAGAGAAGCAGGGAACAGGGGTCAGGGATTGGTGGCTAATCGAGTAATTGCACTGCGGGCTCACGATTTTTGTGAGGTCCCTCGGAGGGCCACGCCCTCCTCGGGCTGACAGGATTTTGGGAGACGCGTTGTGTAAATTTAGTGGAAGTCGTGCGAAACAGTTTCCGCTTTCGTGACGAACAGCGGCATCACGCGTTCGGCTTTTACGGAGATCACGTTGTCCTGATTTTGCAGAATGCCTTCGATCGCGAGGAATTTCTCGCTAGCCAGCAGCAGGCGATTCTGATGGAACAAATCCGGCGTGATGATGGCGTTGGCCACGCCGGTTTCATCTTCCAGACTGACAAAAACAAATCCTTTCGCGGTTCCGGGACGCTGGCGGACGATGACGCATCCACCGATGCGCAGCCGCTTGCCGCTGGGAAGGTCGCGCAGTTCACTGGCGCGGCGAATCCCCATGGCAGTGAGCCAGGCGCGGCGGTAGGCCACGGGATGCGGCCCAACGGTGAGTCCGGTGCCGTGGAAATCGGCAACCAGTCGTTCTTCGTGGTTCATCGGCTGTAAGGGCGACGGTGTATCGGGCTCCGGCAGTTTTTCCAGCAACGGGCCGGAAGCGCGCACCGCGCGTTCGACTTGCCAGAGAGCGTCGCGGCGGTGAAGGGAATTGCGAGTTCCTAGTCCCGAGTTGCGAGTCCCGAGTTGCGAGCACAAGTGAGATTCCTCCGCCCCTCGCATTCGCTCGGGGGTCGGAATGACAAGGGCTTTACTGGCAACTGGCGAGTGGGAACTGGCAACTGCGTTCAGCGCGCCGATTTCGGCCAGCGTGGTGAGTTCGTCCTTGCGCAATTCCGGGACGCGGCGGGTGAGATCGTGAATGGAAGTAAACGGAGCGAGCGAGCGCGAGCGCAACAATGCCTGGGCAGCGTCTTCGCGCAGGCCGCGGACATAACGCAAGCCGAGGCGTAGCGCGGGAGACATGAGTCCCGAGTCCCGAGCCCCGAGTTGTGAGCACGACTTAGATTCCTCCGCCCCTCGCGTTCGCTCGGGGGTCGGAATGACAAAGTGCTTACTGGGTACTCGGGACTCGAGACTCGGGACTGGTTCCAGCGTGCACTTCCACTCTGAGCGTGTCACGTCCACCGGCAGCAGCTTCAGGCCGTGGCGCTGCGCGTCTTTGACCAGCGTGGCAGGAGAATAAAATCCCATGGGCTGATTGTTGAGCAGGGCGGCAGTGAAGGCGGCGAGGTAGTGGCATTTCAGATAGGCGCTGGCATAGGCGATGAGCGCGAAACTGGCGGCGTGCGATTCGGGGAATCCGTAGAGCGCGAACGAAGTGATGGAGAGAATGATTTCTTCCTGGGCTTTGGGGGAAATTTTATTTTGCGTCATGCCGGAGCGCAGCCGGGCTTCGATTTCCTTCATGCGCGCCTGTGAGCGTTTGAAGCCCATGGCGCGGCGCAGGTCTTCGGCTTCGCCTCCGGTGAAGTTGGCGGCGATCATGGCTAAGCGCAGCAACTGTTCCTGAAAAAGCGGAACGCCCAGCGTGCGCTTCAGCACGGGTTCGAGTGACGGGTGGGGATAGGTGACATCTTCGCGTCCCTGGCGGCGCTGGATAAACGGATTCACCATTTGGCCCACGATGGGCCCGGGGCGGATGATGGCGACCTGCACCACAATGTCGTAAAAGTTTTTGGGGCGCAGACGCGGCAGAGACGCCATTTGCGCGCGGCTTTCCACCTGGAATAAACCGACGGTGTCGGCTTGCTGCAGCGCGGAATAAACCTGTGAGTCGTCTTGCGGCAAGTGCGCCAGATCCACCTCTTCGTGATGGTGTTCGCGAATGAGTTCGATGGAATCTTTCAGCACGGCCATCATGCCGAGGCCGAGCAAGTCGACTTTGATGATGCCCATGTCGGCGCAATCTTCTTTGTCCCACTGCACGACGACGCGGCCGGGCATGGAGGCGGGTTCGAGGGGAACAATGGAATCGAGTTGTCCCTGGCAGATGACCATGCCGCCGGAATGCTGGCCGAGATGGCGAGGCATATCCTGCACGGCGAGGCAGAGTTCGTAATATTTGCGCAGGCGAGGATGGTTGAGGTCTAGTCCGGCGTCGCGGAAGCGGCGATCGAGGGCGTCATTTTCGTCGCGAAATTCCCAGGTGGCGACGGCGGAGGAAATTTTGTTGAGGGTTTCGGGATCGAATCCCAGAGCCTTGCCCATTTCGCGCGCGGCCATGCGGTTGCGATAAGTGATGACGTTGGCGGTCATGGCGGCGCCGCGTTCGCCGTAACGCTGGTAAACGTACTGAATAACTTTTTCGCGCTCGTCGCCGCTAGGGAGATCGAGATCGATGTCGGGCCACTCGCCGCGTTCCTCCGATAGAAAACGTTCGAAGAGCAGTTCCATGCCGACGGCATCGACGGCGGTGATGCCGAGCGAGTAGCAGACGGCGCTGTTGGCGGCGGAGCCGCGTCCCTGCATGAGAATGTTCTGCTCGCGACAGTAGCGGACGAGGTCCCACACAATGAGGAAATATCCCGCGAGTTTGAGTTTTTCGATGAGTTTGAGTTCTTTTTCGATCTGGCTGCGGGCGCGGGTTTCGAGGTCTGGTGTGGCGCGGCCGTAGCGCTGGCGGAAACCTTCCCAGGTGCGCTCGCGCAAAAAGGAATTCATGGTTTCGCCTTCGGGCACGGGATAGCGGGGAAATTCGTAGCCGAGATCGTTGAGGGTGAATTCGAGGCGGGAAGAAAGTTCGCCTGTATTCGCTATAGCTTCGGGCAAATCGGAAAATAGCTGCTGCATTTCCGGCGCGGATTTCAGGAAGCGCTCGGAGTTGCGGGAGAGCAGGCGTCCGGTGGTCGAGAGCGTGCGGTGATGGCGGATGGCGGTGAAGGCGTCGCAGAGTTCGCGAGCTTGCGCGGTGGCGTAGCAGACGCCATTCGTGGCGAGAATAGGAAGATTGAGCGAGCGGGCGATCGCGATGGCGGCGCGGTTGCGGGATTCTTCTTCGCGCTGGTAGTGGCGCTGCAATTCGACGTAAACGTTTTTGTGTCCAAAGATGCCGATGAGTTGATCGACCTGGCGGCGGGCTTCGTCGATGCCACCTTGCTGCAAAGCCGCTGCCAGCGGGCCTTCTGGGCCGCCGGTGAGGCAGATGAGTCCGGCGGCGTGCTCTTCGAGTTCTTCTTTGAGAACTGCGCCTTGGTTTTTTTTGGCGCGCATTTTCATTTTGGTGATGAGACGGCAGAGGTTCTGGTAGCCGGCGCGGGAGGAGACGAGGAGAGGGAGGCGAAAGGGATTGCAGATTGTAGATTTCAGATTGCAGATTGACGACGTCTCCCGTGGGGGTAAATCTGCAATCTGAAATCTGCAATCTGAAATCTTCCATGCCTTATTCAGTTTTAGAAACTGAACGCTGACTTCTGCGCCGATGTGGGCTTTGATTTTTGCTTTTTTCGCGGCTTGATGGAAGCGTGGGGCGCCGTAGACGCCGTCCGTGTCGAGCAGGGCCATGGCTGGCTGGTTGAGACGGGCGCAGGCTGCGACTAACTCCTCGGGCAGGGAAGAGCCTTCGAGGAAGCTGAAAGCGGAGCGGGCGTGGAGTTCGGTGTACATAGGAGCAGGGAGCAGGGATCAGGGATCAGGGGCTAGCCAGCACTTTTGAACTCCTCTTACTTGACCCCTGACCTCTAGCCCGACCTCTTTTCAGTCATAGGTTCCTTCCACGAACCAGGCTCCTTCCAGCAAGTCGTGCACGAGGCGGTAGAGGGCGATGCTGTTTGCAGTTTGCAGGGCGTTGTTTTGTAAAGCGATGTCCCACTCGTCGCGCGACCAGGCTTCGCGTTCCCACCAATCGCCGGAAGAGCGCCAGGGGCCGGCTTTCCAGAGGACACTGCCCTGGATGAGTTTTGTTGTCGTGCAGACCACTTGCGCGGGCTGGCCCTGGTCGAGCGTGACGATGGCGCGCAGCGCAGGACGGAAGCGGCGCAGGGCGGTGACGGCCGGATGTTCTTTTTCTTTTGTTTCTGCTTTTGGTATTTCTTGTTTTTCTTCTTCTGATTTTTTCGTTCTTGGTTGCGGGTGATCGGACGATGCCATGAAACGGCGCAGACGAAAGCCTTCGGGATGATGCGTGTCCAGAAGCTCCAGCGCGCCCAGGTTGTTTCCGCCGACCAGGGCGGCGATGCGGGCCAGTGTGAGTTCCAATTTTTCCGGTTCCGGCGAGGGGGGAAGAAATAAACCTGCCTGACCGGGACGCGGGCGCGCTGGTTCGGCGGCCAGATGAATTTTTGCGATGGGCGCGCCGGGGGGATGGGCATTTAAATCCAATTGCAATAGCTTTAAGAAAATTTTGGTGTCGAGCATGGGGAGGGGCAAGCGGAGGGTGCGGTGGAATTGCTGATTGCTGATTTTTGATTGCTGATTGGACTGCGGGCGATTTTCCAGACTCAGTGTTAGGTGGAGTTCCTGTACAGCCAGGGCACGCGAGGCCAGGCGCGCGCAGAGTTGGTCGAGCAGGCGGTTCAGCAGGAAGGCGAGCGGTTCGAGCAGGACGATGGGATATTCCAATTCCACGGCTTCTTCAAAAATTAGAGGCGCTTCCACGGGAACCAGCGTACGCGACGCCGCGCCCCGCGCCAGTTGCTGCAGACGCAGGCCTTGCTGACCGAGGCGCTCGCTTAGCGAAACTTCCGGCAAGGCGGCTAGGGCGTGCAGAGTGCGGATTCCCCAGCGGTCGAGAGTTTCGAGAAGACGAGTTTCTAATAGGCGATCAGCTTCTTTTCTCTCTTCTCCTTTTTTCTCTTCGCCTTCAATGCGATTGGCGAACAAAACTTTAAGTGGTAAAGGGCCCAGGCGTTCTGCTTCTTTGCCGGAGGGAATGATGGTGACGGCTGCGCGGGCAAAGCCTGCCTCTTCGGCAGGCTCAGGGCAGGCTCTGAGCTTGTCGAAGGGAGTGCCCGCGCCACACAACCCCACGCCACACAATCCGCGGGCCGCGATTACGGCGGTGTCGGGATTGGACGCGAGGGCGATATAGGCAGCGAGGCCGAGGGCGGCGGCACGGTCGCGGAGGGCGCGGGCGATCTGGGGCAGGGGGCCGAGAAGAGATTCCATGCCGGTGAGATCGAGCAGAGCGGTGTCGCAGGCCGCGTCCTCCACGCACGGCGAGAAGGATTGGGCGCAGTCGAGCAACGCAGCGTGGGCCGCGGAGTTTTGCAGTGGAGAATTTTGGCGCAGGACAAGTTCGTGGCACAACTCGGCTTGCGGCTTGGTCATGCCGGGGGCGATGCCCAGGCGGCTGGCTTTTTCGTTTACGGCAAGAATTGTTTCGAGTGGAGGCTTGCCTTCGAGGACGGCTACGGCTCGCGTGCGCAGCTCCGGCTCGGCGCGCAATACTGCCGCCACGGAAAAATTCGGCACGTAGATGCAGGCGAAAGGCATGAGCCGATTGACTCATTGAGTGATTGACGCATTGACGCATTGAAGGAACGTCTCAATCTTTCAATGGTTCAATCTCGCAATGATTTAATTTCTTCATCCGGCTTCTTCATCCCGCCCAGGCAGTTTTGCTGGCGAAAGCTGCGGTGGAGCGGGATGGCCTGCGTTCCAGGCGCGAGCGCATCAGTTCGGCGGTAATCTCCAGACTGGTCAGCAGATGTGCGTGGCCGGGTTTGGGGAATAGGGAATCGGCAGCGAACTGGTTGCTATTCCATCCACGAATCGGGCCATTCGTCGAGGCCAGTTGCAGCTGCAGGGAGGAGCAGCTTCCGGCGATGGGCTGCTGCTCGATGGCCAGCAGCACGGTGGGGGTATTTTCAACGGCGCGGCGGAAACGGAACCAGGTGGTGAGCGGGATGCGGCGGGCCTGCCGCGGGGGAAGGTCACTCAAGTCGAGAACGACCAATCCGAACCCGCCGCTTTCCAGCAACAAGTCGGTGGCGTGGAGGACTTGCTCCAGACGATGGTCCGACTGCTGCGAGGGAGTTTCCTTAAAGCTATTTTTCTTAAAACCAGTTTCCTTCACGCCAATGCGGTTGGAATTGAAGGCGGCCTGGGAGGACAGCTCCATTTCCCCATTCCCTATTTCCCGATTCCCCACTTCTCGCGCAAAAGGCGCGCGAGAAATGGGGCACCCTGGTTTGTGTGATTTTTGGGGAGCATCTTCGCCGCAGCGAACCCAGAGCAGGCGGTCCAAATCCACGCCGGCATCTGCGGCGGAGCGGGGATCGAGAGCGTCACTGGCGTCGACCAGCACGCAGAATTCGCCGCGGCGGGTGGCAGCGGCCAGAGCGGCGAGCAGTAAGGTGGTACGTCCCGAAGAAGCGGGGCCGCAGATTTCGGTGAGACAGCCGCGCGGCCAGCCTCCGGTGAGGGCGTCGATGGCGGCGATGCCGCTGGAAAGCATTTCTGGCGCTGGGCGCACGCCCAGATGCGATGCGGAGGTTACGGCGGCCAGTATTTTTGATTTTTGATTTTTGATGGTTGATTGAAAAAAACGGCCGAGCCTTCCGGTGTGCTCTTGATTATCGGGAAACGAGCGCAGATCTGGATTCGCGTCAGCGTTGGAGAAAAAAAGGCGGCCCTGGGCCGCCGCAGCGGAGACCATTGTGGAAGACATATGATTCCTCGGAAATTTCAGGGAACGCCGAGCCGGAAAGCCTGTAGGCGTATTCGCTTTTTGTTCGCCTATGGATATTGTGCAGGTGGGGGTGGAGGTTTGTCAAGGGGCGTCTGAGATTCCGCTGGCTGCGCTCGGTGGCGATGTCATCCCGACGAGCGCGAAGCTCTCGAAGGGACACAAGCTGATGGGGGGAAGCCCGAAGCCCGCACTTTCGAGATCCTCTACAAGAGTTTTCCGGCCGCTAAGTCGTTGACTAGAGTGCGGTCGGCTTCCAGGAAGTCGTAGGCGGGGAGATCCTTTACTCCGGACCATTGAATCTCGCGGAAGATGCGGTTTTCGATTTCGCGTTGATACTCGCGGACGATGTAGAAGCGAAGTTCCACCATGCCGCCGTTGGGATACTCGTGCTGGATGCGGGCGATCTCGTCGCCGATGGTGGCGAGGATTCCCAGTTCTTCTTCCAGTTCGCGGCGGAGGGCGTCGCGGGGCTGCTCGCCTTCTTCAATTTTTCCGCCGGGAAATTCCCATTTCAGGGGCATGGTCTGGTGGCGCGTGCGCTGGCACACCAGGAGCTTGCCTTCTTTCTGGATGAGTGCTGCGACCACGCGCTTCATTGGATTACACCCAGGATTACATCCAGCGGCGGAAGATTCAGCCACAACCGGCCGACCTCGGGTCCGCGCACAGTTTCTTCTTCGACTTTCATTTTTCGACTTTCAGCGGCCGGACTTTTCGAACTTCGCACCTACCAGGGCGGCGCAGTGCTGGACGAAACTCTGATCGTCGGGAGCAAACGCGGCGGGGAAGTGGCTGTCGATATCCAATTCGCCAACGACTTTGCCGTGAGCAAAAACGGGCACAACAATTTCAGACTTGGTTTCGAGCGAGCAGGCCAGATAGCGCGCATCTTTGCTGACGTCATCGACTACGACTGTTTTGCCGCTCGACGCCGCAGCGCCGCAAATTCCCTGGTTGAGCGGGATTCGGGTATGCGGAGTCATGGCGCCCTCGAAAGCGCCCAGCCCCAGCATGGGCGGCTCCGCGCCGGGCTCCAGCAGGTAAAAACCCACCCAGTTGTATTTCAGCATGCGATCGTGCAGCAGCTTGACCATCTGCTGCATCAGGTCTTGCGCCGTAGGCGCGGCGGCGGCGAGTTCGGTCATTTCGGTACGGAGTTCTTCCATCCTGCTGGTAACGGGCATAAGAAAAATCTTACCTTACGCGAGGCTATTTTTGAGTTGGGAACCAGAAACGGCGGTAATCTGCCGGATTCCTTTCGTGCTAACAACATTTGAGCCCTGGAAAAGTTCAGGATGGATGGCGAAAACCAGCGCATCCAGGCCTTGAAGCAGCGTGGGCGCGGGCGTGTTGAGGTATTCGTCGCGGATGCAGAAGACGCGACTTGTGAGGGCTGCGGCAGTTTGTTGCCACGCGCGGGCGGCGATGATTTTTTCCAATGGCACGCGATCGCCGGCGCCGCACCACGCGGCAACAATCACCTCGGGGTCGAGTTTAGCGACGTCTTCGAAGGAAATTTGGCGGCCGGGCGTGCCCAGGAATTCTCCACCCGCGGCTTCCACTAGTTCAGCTACCCACGCTTGCGACGCAATCAGCGGTTTGCCCCACTCCTCGCAGAAGACTCGCGGGCGCGGCAGGCGGCTGGTCGACGCGCGAACCTCTTCGATGCGGCTTTGCATTGCAGTGATGACTTCCTCACCGCGCTGGCTTGCGCCCGCGGCGCCCGCGATGATGGCAATGTCGGTGTAGATATCGGCCAGCGTTTTGGGAGCCAGTCCGAGAAATCGCGCGCCGGATTTTAGAATCTGGATGACCGCGTCTTCCTGATAGGGAACGGAAGCAATCACAAGATCGGGGCGGGCAGCGACGATCTGCTCTGCGTTGGCGGTCCAGGAATCAGCAAGAATCAGGCGCGACGAGCGGATAATTTCCGGAACCACGTCGGCGCAATACTTTGTGCAGGCGACGACGCGGTCGAGTTCGCCGATGGCGGCGAGGATGACTGTGGCGCTGGGTTGCAGAGAGACGATGCGTCGGGGAGTGTGAATCGAGGTCATGGCCTTAGTCTTAGATCTATGCGCTCGCCGGAATCTGCTTCAGCGCGGCCGATAAAACATCCAGCGCCAGGTGAGCAGCGTGGGCCGAAGCCTGGGGCAGGCCGCCCAGCGCGTTGCTTATTTGTTCGGGTTGCACAGTTCGCGCTTCGCGTACGGACTTACCCGTGATGATTTCAGTCAAGGCGGAGCCGCAGGCCATCGATGCGACACATCCCTTGGCCTTGAAACGCGCGGCGACGATGCGGCCTTCGCTGATTTTCAGCGTGAGCCGCAGAATGTCTCCGCATGCGGGATTCTCAACCTGCGCGGTGGCGTCGGGATCGGGAAGCTCCCCGGGGTTGCGCGGATTCTGAAAATGATCGAGCATCTGCGCCGAATACATGTTGCTCGATTGTAAATCGGAGCAGAGCTGGCAGGTGCATTCACGCGCGGGATTGCGTGCCGTTGGGGAAATAAATGGTCCAACTGCGCAGGCGAGCCGTGGCTTCGAGATCGGGGTTGGGGTTCACGGCGAAAGCGTGTTTGGACATGGCGAGCATTTCGGCGTCCCAGCGCGAATTGCCGAACGCCGCGTCCACATCTTTCTTCACGACTTCGCGCAGAGCCTTGGGCTTTCCCGCGCCTGACGGGATGCGGATGAGCCGGTTGGTAATGATGCCCTCGCGAATTTCGATGGCCGTGGCCAGGATGCGATTTTCGGGAATGCCGAAATGTTTCATCCCGGCGCGGATCACCCACTCATTGGAGGAAGACACGGCCCAGACTTCGCATCCGGCTTTCTGCAGCCGTTGCACAAGTTCTCGCATCTCGGGGAAGATGTGGCTGGGAAATGCGTGGTTGAAAAATTCGTCGGCAGCGTTCATCAGCGTGGATTCCCGCAGTCCGTTGTGCATGGAGACCATCTCGCCGCACATGTCGTCTTCGCTGACTGTGCCGGCCTTGTAGCCGGCGTAGCGCGCGCGCATGGAAGTCGCGACCTCGGCGGAGACGAGTCCTTTTTTCATCTCCCAGTCAAAGAATCTTTCTCCGGCATCGCCCGACCAGAGCGTGCCATCACAGTCAAACGCGGCGACCAGCGGCTTGAGGCGGAGAACGGAATCGAGGAAGTCAGAGGTCGAATCGGGCATGAATTGTGTTGTCTCCGGCTGTAAGAGCTTTTAATCGCAAAGTTCGCTAAGGAAAATCCGCGAAGGACGCAAAGAAGATTACGAAGCCGCGCGGACTTAGGATGATAACGCAGCAAGTTTGGCGTAATCTTCGGGCGTGTTGATATTCAGAGCTACCAGAGGATCGTCGACTGGAATGTAGATGATGTGCTGCTGATGCGCATGCTCGACGTCACGAGCCGTGGAAGTCGGCGGGGCCTGAAGGAACGCTTCGATCAGTTCACGGCCCGCGATGTAGGGATGGCCGTGCTTGCCGGAAAATTCCGGCACCACCGCCCATGTGTCGTTTGCGGCGGCTTCGAAAGCTTCGCGAAGAATCTGAATGGTGGTGGAGTTCGCCGGAGGACGGTCGACCAGTGTGATCATCGCGGCATCCCGGCCGCGATTGAGAACCTCATGCAAGCCGATTTGCAACGAACTGAACTGGCCGCGGTCCGGGTCGGGATTGACGATGACCGATGCTCCTTCCGCGTAGGCCACGGGCGCGATGGAGGCTTCGTTCTTGCCGGCAACCACGATGATGAAGTCAGTGGAGAGCGAAAGTGAACGGATGGTGGCGGAAAGAAATGTGTCTTTTGTGCGCGGTTGTCCCTCGACGGCTGGAGGCCAAGGCAGGAGGGCTTTGTCCGCGCCCATGCGCGAGGATTCGCCCGCGGCGAGGATCACTCCGGCGAAGCTGGATGCGCGGGACATGTCTCGGACAATAGCAGAAAGGCAGGGGGAATGTCAGTGAGGTGACGCGGGAATCAGAGTTGGCGTTCGCTGTCTTCGATGGCGTCGAGGGTCGAGTCGGAGGTCTCCTCGGGATTGTTTTGCTGCGGATTTTTCTGCGTCGATTTAAACCAGCTCATGTGAGGCTGCGCGGCGGACGCGTGGCGGCGGACGGCGATCAACTCTGCGGTGATGGCCACGGCGATCTCTTCGGGAGTGATGGCGCCGATGTCGAGTCCGACCGGAGCGTAGACGCGGTCGAACAAATGCGCCGGGATGCCTTCCTGCTGCAGGGTCTTGAAGATTTCGATGACTTTGCGCTTTGATCCGATCATGCCGACGTAGCGGGCGCGGGTTTGCACGGCCCAGCGCAGGACTCGCATGTCGTCGCGATGGCCGCGAGTTACGATCACGATGCTGGAGGATTCGTTGGGATCGAGCTTCCGGGTAGCCTCGTCGAAATCGAGCGCGTGCACTTCGCGGGCGGCAGGGAAACGTTCCGCGGTGGCGTAGGAAGAACGATCGTCGGCGACGATCACGTCGAATCCGGCGTGGGCGGCGGCCTGGCAAAGATTGACGGCTACATGGCCCGCGCCGAAAACATAGAGTAACGCTGGAGGTAATACCGGTTCGATAAATACCTCGAGAGTACCGCCGCACACCAGGCCGGTGTCGTACCTGGGATCCTGGTTCAGGTCGAAGGTGAGGGTGCGCGGCTTTTCCGATTCCATGACCTCGCGCGCGGCCTGCCACACGTCGGCCTCGACGCAGCCTCCGCCGATGGTGCCGGTGATCGAGCCGTCGTCGCGGATCAGCATCTTCGCCGTGCGGAATGATGGGATTGATCCGCGTACGTTGACGATGGTCGCGACCGCGCCGCGGCGGCCTTCGCGGCGGAGTTGCACGATCTGTTCGTAGATATCCATGCGGCCAGTCGGATGCCGAACCCGAGTGTCGAGTCGACGACAACCTGATTATCCGGCGGTTAACCGAGGGAGTCAAACGTTACGAAATCGAGTGTGCCGGCTTGTGTTAGCTTCAGACCTGACCGGAGATTTCTTATGAAAGCCGTTCGCATTCATCAGTTCGGGGGACCCGAAGTTCTTATTTACGAGGACGTGCCGGATCCTCGGCCGCGAAAAGATGAAGTGTTGGTGCGGGTGCGCGCCTGCTCGTTGAATCATCTCGACGTCTGGGTGCGCAAGGGGCTGCCGGGCGTGAGGCTGCCGCATATCCTCGGCAGTGACGTAGCTGGGGAGATCGTGGAACTGGGAGAGTACGTTAATGAATTCAAGTCGGGCCAATTCAGGACGGGGCAGCGTGTGTTGCTTGCGCCGATGCATTTCTGCGGACATTGCGACAAGTGTGTGGCCGGGCTGCAGAACCAGTGCCGCGAATTTACGGTGTTGGGGAACGCGGTGGATGGCGGGGACTGCGAGCTGATTGCGGTTCCGGCGGCGAATGTCATTCCCATCCCCGATTCGCTCGACTTCAACCAGGCCGCGAGCGTGCCGCTGGTCTTCGTAACTGCGTGGCACATGCTGGTGACGCGGGCGGGCGTGCGTCCGGGGCAGACGGTGCTGGTGCTGGGAGCGAGTTCGGGGGTGGGGATTGCGGCGATCCAGATAGCGAAACTTTTTCAATGCCGCGTGATTACCACCGCGGGGGATGAAGCCAAGCTGGAGAAGGCGCGCGCGCTGGGCGCTGATTTCGGCATCAACCATTATCAGCAGAAAATTTCCGAGGAAGTACGCAAGATCACCAACAAGGCGGGCGTGGACATCGTAGTCGAACATGTGGGCGCGGCCACCTGGGATGAAAGCGTGAAGTCGCTGAAATCAAGCGGCACGCTGGTGACCTGCGGCGCGACCACCGGTTCCGAGGTGAAGATCGATCTGCGTCATCTGTTCGCGCGGCAACTGACTCTGCTCGGGTCCTACATGGGGACGATGGCCGATTTGCACGAAGTGCTCGGCCACGTTTTCGCGGGGCGGTTGAAGCCCGTGGTAGATCGCGTATTTCCGCTGAAGGATCTGCGCGCCGCACATGAGTATCTGGAGAAGAGCCAGATGTTCGGCAAGATCGTGGTGAACCCGTAAGGGCGATTCACCGCCGAGCGCGCCGAGTTCGCCGAGAATTCAGAATCGGGGGTATGATAGAAACACCGGATGAAGCGAGGCGGACCGCAATTCGTCGTTTGCGTCGAGAACAGGGACGATGCCGCGTCGCTCGAACTGCGGAAGCTCTACCAAGTGGTCGCGGATGAGACGGCGGCCAAGGTCCAGCAAATCCGCGTCATCGACGAGTCGGGTGAAGACTATCTCTACCCCAAGGGATACTTCGTTCCCGTGCAGATTCCCCAATCGGCGGAAAAGGCAGTGCGACGAGCGGCTGCCGTCAGAGGCTAATTGCCGGGATTATTTCTCGTGCTTTCTGCGTTCTCGACGCTCCGTGTCCTCCTTGGTTTAGAATACCTGCATGGCTCCCGAACTTAATTTCGGCCCCTACGTTGACGTAGAAAATGGCAAGAGAGTCGTCAAGGATCTGACTTTTGGCAACGCCACGCCCGAAGGCCTGATCCTGACCACGCTCGATTCCGCGGTTAACTGGATGCGCAAGGGCTCCATCTGGCCCATGACGTTTGGTCTGGCCTGTTGCGCGATTGAGATGATGTCGATGGGCGCGTCGCGGTTTGATATTGCCCGTTTCGGCGCGGAAGTTTTTCGTCCCTCGCCGCGGCAGAGCGATCTGATGATTATCGCCGGGCGCGTGTCGAACAAAATGGCGCCCGTCATCCGCCTGCTGTGGGAGCAGATGCCGGAGCCTAAGTGGGTGATCTCCATGGGTGCCTGCGCCACTTCGGGTGGCGTGTTCCAGAACTACGCGCTGGTGCAGAGCGTGAACCAGGTCATTCCGGTTGATATTTACGTGCCCGGCTGCCCGCCGCGTCCGGAGCAGCTGATCTACGCCATCACCCTGTTGCAGGAAAAAATTCAGCAAGAGCGCGGGACCATCAAGAAGGCGCTGAATCTGACGTAGCGGCCATTCGTTCTTGTAAACTCCTCGGCGTCTCCCTTGCATCGCACCTGCATCGCCTCTAGTGGTGGAAATTCCTTACGAAAGTGGCAACGGCGCTGGCGGGCATAGGGATCCTTCGACTTCGCTCAGGATGACAGGACTAGGCAGAGATGGCCGAGCCGATCATGGCTCGGCACCCGCCTTTCAATTCTTTTGAAATGACTGAATGCGATTAAATTTCTGGCGTCCTCCTTCTGGTATAGAGTCTGGAACGTGGACGATGCCAAGCCAAAAGTGGGCCTCAAGATCGTCGCCTTTGCGGTGGTCACAGGATTCCTGTACGGGCTGGCGATTCGTTTCGGTTCGTACCTCTTCCCGCGAAATGCTGCCTTTCAAGTAATGACCCTGGGTTTCATGGTTTTCCTCCCGATCGCGATCGGGTTCGTCACCGTTTTTTCAATCGAGCGGAAGCAGCCTCAACCGGTCTGGACCTGGTTGCTGCTTCCCTGGGTTTCGGTGGTGATCGGGGAAGCGGCGACCGCGGCGGCGTTTTGGGAAGGGTTGATCTGCATCGTGATGTTTACTCCCATCGCCATGGTCGCCTCGAGCGTGGGTGGCCTGGCGGCGGGGTTGATTTCACGGCGCGTGAAGTCGCGGAGGACGGGCAACGTATCCGTGGTTTGCGTAATGTTCCTGCCGCTGTTGATGAGCGGTTTCGAGCAGAGGTTCCTCGGGCAACGGGATCTGCGGAACGTAGAGACCCTCGTGGACATTCAGGCCACGCCCGCCGCAGTCTGGAAAAATATTGAGCGCGTTCCGCGCATCGACCCGGCCGAGCTGCAGCCCTCGTGGAGTCACGCCATCGGATTCCCGAATCCCGTGGAAGCTACGCTCTCTCGCGAGGGCGTCGGCGGAGTCCGACACGCCAGCTTCGAACGTAGCGTGCTGTTCATTGAGACTGTGGATGCCTGGGAGCCGGAACGCCGGCTGGGATTTTCCATTCGCGCGCAGACCGATCAGATTCCCCCTACAACGCTGGATGAACACGTCACCGTAGGAGGCAAGTTTTTTGATGTCCTGCACGGCGAATACACGATTGAGTCCCTACCGGGTGGAGGAACCCGCCTGCATCTGGTGAGCCGTCACCGCGTGTCCACGGACTTCAATTGGTATGCGCATTTGTGGACCGACGCGGTGATGAGCGACCTGCAAAGAAGAATTCTGTTTGTCGTAAAGAACCGTTCGGAAGCGGCTCAGGGGCCAGGGCCCAGCTAGGAGACAACTAAAATCTTACGCCGGTGCGATCTCGGAAAACGGCGTTATAATGTCCGCAACCAGTACGTTGGGGTGGTTTATGCGGGCTTTCTGGAGCTTGGTTCTCCTGTCGGTGGTTTTCCTGTTCATGGCTCCGACCCGCGCCTTTGGCCAAACGCAATCTTCTGGACAGTCCACTGCGGCCGACGCTAGTCCTCAGCCGCCATCCTCTTCCTCCTCCCACTCTCCGCGTATGTCGAAACAAACGCGTCTGGAGATTATCCGCGACTTCGAGACCCAGCTTTTCTACGCGCGCACCGCGTTTCCCATGGGCAACCGGGGACTCAAGCTGAAGGATGGCGTCATCTCGCCGAACGGCGAGCAGATGCGGCAAGAGATGGCGTTGTGGGGACCGGCGGTGAGGCCTGGCGACCCGGCGCACATCTCTTTTGTGCAAATTAAAGACGACCACATTCATTTTGAAATCAACGGCGGACCGATACGCCGCAAGAAGTGGTATCAGCGGGTGGAAGTTTCCGGCGCCGGCGGGGTTCCCGTGACGGGCTCGGATCAGCCGATCGAGAATCCGCACGGATCTTTTGTCGACTTGTGTTTCGATCGCTATGTTCCCGAACTCACTGCGCAGCAGGTGCGCGAGTTACTCATGCCCGTGCTCGACTTCAAAGCGCAAAACAAGGAGCAGGCCTACCTCGACACGCTCCCGCCCAAGGTGAAAGCGGCGATTGTGGCGCACCATGTGCTGGTCGGGATGAGCCCGGAAATGGTGCTGCACGCCAAGGGCAAGCCGCCGAAGAAAGTGCGCGAAAAAGACGGCGACACCGATTACGAAGAATGGATTTATGGCGAGCCGCCGCAGGATGTGGATTTCGTCCGCATCGTAGGCGATGAGGTGGTGCGCGTCGAGACTATGAGAGCGGGCGGCGAGAAGATTGTTCGCGTCGAGAGGGAAATGACGATCGAGAAGCCGGAGAAAGAGGCCAAGACGGAGCCGCCTGAGACTAAGCCTGATGCTCCCAGCCTGCGCCGTCCGGGAGAAGATTCCGAAGACGTGCCGCAGCCGGCTAATGGTGCCTCGCCCGCGCCCCCGATCGCGCCACCCGACGTGCCACAACCACCCAGTGGTTCCGGACCGGGCGACCTGTTGGCCGCAGGTCGCTAGAATACTGCTAAGTCCAGCGGAACAATTTCAACGCCAGCACGAATGAGATCCCGCCCCACAGGACCATTACCAGCAAGCGCGGCCATTGCTGCAGAAGAGGCGTTCCCTCGAGGATGCTGGCTCGCAGCGCGTCATTCAGGGCGGTGAGCGGCAGCGCTTTGATCAGCGGCTGGATGACGGCGGGAAACCTCTCGTACGAGAAGAACACTCCGGAAAAAATCCACATGGGCATCATTACGAGGTTGATGAGGCCGCTGACGGATTCGATTTTCTGTGCGCGGCTCGCGGTGAGCAGGCCAACCCCGCCGAAGGTGAGCGATCCGATGGCCGCAATCAAGGCAATTGCGAATACCGAGCCCAGGACGCGCATGTGAAAGAAGATTACGCCGAACGCCAGCAGTAGTCCGACTTCGATAATCATCAGGATGAGGCGGCTCGAGGCCAGAGCCATAAGAAAATCGCCGCGCCGCATGGGCGTGCCTACGAAGCGTTTGAGCAGCTTGCGCTGCCGCATATCGACCAGCGCAAACCCGATGCCCCACATGCCGGAATTCATCAGGTTCATGCCGAGGAGTCCGGGGATCAGGAAATCAATGTAGCGCGATCCCGGTTCGGAGGAAGTCACCACCGAGGTCGCGACGGCGTCCTTGCGGCCGGCGGCGGCCTGCAGGGCGTCGTTGACTTGCGTACGCGCCAGCACGCACTCGGGACGCGCCGGATCATAGAGATATTGAAGGCCTCCCTTGCCGTCCGGTTCAATGACAAGGTCATATTTGCCCAGGCGCAGGCCCTTGCGGGCGTCGTCGATGTTTTCCACCTTGATCTTAAAAGATGCGTGCTGCGGGGAACTCGCGAGCAGAGCCGACACTTCGTCAGAACCCGCGCCCTGCACAATCGCGAGAGGCACGGCGTCCGCCGGTTTGTTGCGGAACGCGATGCCCAGTCCCAGCGCCAGCAGCAACGGGAAAATGAATACCCAGAACACGACTTCCGGCTCGCGCTTCAGTTCCAGCATGCGCGCTCCGAGCAGGTGCGTGTAGCCGGACCAGCGGCCGTTGCGCCGGGGCGGTTGATTTTGCGGCGGCTGTGTTGCGGCGATCGGTGTTTCCTGGGCGACACTCATAACTGATTTCGTAATACCTTGGCCATTTATAGATAATCCGTTAACAACTCATTTATTAACAACTGATTGGTACACATCCATTAATGCGGCTTCGGCTTCCACTCATTGAGAAACGCGAGGAGTGCTTCGGGAGTGAGAGACCGCGCGTCTTCGAACTCTCCATTTTTCTGGCTGACGACGAGTTTGCCATCGCTCTCGGCAACCGCCAGCGCGGGGATGCCTTTATTGAGCGGCACTTCGAACTGCGCAACCAGGTCGGCGTTTTTCTTCTCGTCCGGTCCCAGGTCCACATGCACCACCTCATAACCCGACGCGACTATTGGAGCGAGATCGGGCCGTTGAAAGGCCAGGTCGAGCACGTGGCAGTCGAAACACCAGTTCGCGCCGAATACCAGGAGCACGCGCTTGTGCTCAGTTGCGGCTTTCAGCTCAGCCTTCCTCAATTCCGCGTGCGCGTCTGCATCTGCGGGATAAATGTCCTTCTTCATGTCCGAGGGCTGCCTGAGGTGGGGAGCATCGGTTCTTGTTGCGCCCACCAGTCGCCACTGTTCGCCCTGTTTTCGCCAGCCCTGAGCGTCGGTTACGTTTACGATCGAGCTGTTGGGCAAGCCAGTTTGCACTTCGGCTTTGAAGATGAAATTCTCGACTCCCGGCCGTTCCGTTACGCGAACGATTTCCAGTTTTACGCTGCGGGCTTTGAGACTCAGCCAGAAATTCACGTCCGCATCGGCCCCTGCCACCACTCCGTTTGCCCGCACCTGCGCTGCGGGATCGGTGCTGTAGAGCGCCTTCAGGGCCGCGGCATCTCCCGCGACAATCGCGCTCTTCCACTGGTCGAGCGGAGCAAAACCGGTTGGCGAGTCGGCCGTCGGAGCCTGGGCGCGGCTGCTTCCGCATAAGATGATGGCTCCCAGAAACAGAGGCGCGATTCCGCGAAATCCCGTCACTGTTCGATTCATGTCCTCACCATTTCAATCTTCCCGCAGATGCCGCCCGGTCAGACGCACGAACACATCTTCGAGACTCGCTTGGCGCGTGGTCAAATGTTGCAGTTCGCTGCGTTGCTTTTCGAGCGCAGCGAGCAGCGCCGGAATCGTCAGGTGCGGCTGCTTCACGTTCAGCGCGACCAGGCCGTCATCTTCGCGGACAGACTCGACGCTCGGCAGGCCACGCCATGCCTCGGTCGCTGACCCCGGTGCGAGCGCATCCGATTTTGCGCCTCCCGAAGTTGCAGTGGCGTTACGACTCACTGCGAACTCCACTACGTGATGGCCGCCGAGGCGATCGATTAAATCTGCAGGCGACCCCTCGGCTATGATCTGCCCGTGATCCACAATGGCCAGCCGGTCGCACAGTCGCTCAGCCTCGTCCATGTAATGAGTGGTCAGCAGTACGGTGCCGCCGTCGCGCTGAAATCCGCGAATGATGTCCCACAATTGCCGCCGGCTCTGAGGATCGAGCCCGGTGGTGGGCTCGTCCAGAAACAGTATTTTCGGATTGCACACCAGCGCCGTCGCCACCGCCAGCCGCTGTTTCTGCCCACCGGAAAGTTTGCCCACCCAGGAATCGGCCTTCTCGGTGAGCTGCAACTGCTCGAGCACTTCGTCGGACGAACGGGGCTCGCGATAAAAGCTGGCAAACAGTTCGATGGTTTCGCGCACAGTGAGCTTTTCGGAAAGCCGCGTCTCCTGCAGCGAGATGCCAAGCCACTCGCGCATTTCGCGTTCGTTCTCAAGCCAGGTGTGGCCGAGAATCAAAACTTGTCCCGAGGTCGGTTGCAGCAGCCCCTCGAGAATCTCGATAGTCGTGGTCTTGCCCGCACCGTTGGGGCCGAGCAGACCAAAACACTCTCCCGCCTGGATTTCGAGATTCAGCCCGCGCACGGCTTCGACCTTGCCGTCGTAGGTTTTGCGCAGATCGCGGCATTGAATGGCTACGGGCATTCTGGAATTTTACCGGATGCGATCCGACTTCGTCCCGCTACTATCAGCTCTGAGCAATATCTTTGTCTGCCCCCGCCGGTAGCAACGTTTCGACTACGCCTGGACCTGCATCGTGCAGCCAAAACGCCAGAACAGAGAAACCAATGATCTTTGCGACGTTAACTGTCAACAGGGCCAGATGATAGTGGCGCATGTAATCGACGTAGGCCGTTGCCGGCTCGTAGCGCGAATAGTGAATGTACGAAAGCACGAGCTCGGGCAAAGAGCAGAACTCACTGAATGTCCAAACCAACAGAAGCAGGGCTAACGTGCGGCTTGCCAGCACGACGGCATCTCTCTTCGACATTCTTCTCCTCCACGAATGCGGTTTTGCTAAGATACCGCATCACCGCAACTTCTCGCGGGATCATCTATGTGCACGGCTTCCATCTTCTGCCCTAAGCGCGGCTTTACTTGACGGCGCTCCCTCTAAAACGCCCGTGTGTCGTTTCTAGAAAACCAGTTCTCGGTTCTCAGTTCTCAGTTTCTGAGTCAGAGACCTTCAGCGATCTGAAAGGAAGCCGTCTATGCTGCGCAAGCTTTGGATATTGCTGTCCCTGTTCGTCTTACCACTCACCGTTTTCGGTCAGGATTCCCGTCACTTTACGTTCCACTACGGCTTCACGGTGAAGAATCTGGCTGCGGGAAAAAAGATTCGGGTGTGGATTCCCGCCGCGCAATCGGATGCGTATCAGGAAGTGAAGATCGTTGCCGCAAAGGGCGACCTCGCCCTAAAGAAGACGCGCGACTCCAAGTACGGAAATGAAATCTACTACGCCGAGTCGGCGACAGCGCAACCGGAATTGCACTTCGAGGTCGAGTATGACGTGGTGCGGCATGAGCGCGTAGCGCTGGGATCGGTACAACATATCGTCGCCGCGTCGCTCTCTTCAAAGGAAAGGAACGAAGATCTGCAGCCCGACACGCTGGTGCCTATCACCGGCCTTCCTGCCGATCTGGCGGCGAAAGTGACGGAAGGGAAAACGCAGCCGCTCGAAAAGGCGCGCGCAATCTACGACTATGTCTTCACAACTATGCGCTACGACAAGACCGGCGAGGGCTGGGGACGCGGCGACGTGCTCTACGCCTGCGACGCCAAAAAAGGGAACTGCACCGACTTTCATTCTCTGTTCATCGCCATGGCGCGGTCGCAGGGCATTCCGGCGCGCTTTGAGATCGGCTTCCCCTTGCCGCCCGACAAACATTCCGCCGACATCGCCGGCTACCACTGCTGGGCCGACTTCTATATCGACGGCAAGGGATGGATTCCGGTGGACATTTCAGAGGCCTGGAAACATCCGGAGATGCGCGATTATTTCTTTGGCTCGCATGACGTGAACCGCGTCCAGTTCAGCATGGGGCGCGACTTGCGACTGAATCCTCCGCAGGAGGGCAAGCAGCGGAATTATTTTGTTTATCCGTATGTGGAGGTGGATGGGCAGGAATATCCCAACGTGTCGCTGACGTTTTCTTTCGCGGACGCGGGAACGATGAGCGCCGCGCGATAAAGAAAGAAGACGGCTACACGATAAGCGATTTGAAACTGCTGCGGGCCTACTGCCGCGCCACCGATAGCGTCAGCAGGCCCTGGACCTTGGCCAGGTCGTCGGCTGCACGGTTGAACACGGCTTCCCGCCGCTGGTCCGAGAATCGAGGATCCTGCAATAGCAGCTTGACGATTGAATATTGCCGCGCACCGCTCTGGCAGCGGGTTTCGGCGAAAACTGCTCCGTACACAACATACACGTGGGACTTCCACTCAAGCAGCGGAGCGCGTTGGTCCTGCAGAGCGCCAATGACTGAACCAGCATTAATGGAACCTTGTGGGAAGTAGTCGGCACTTACCACGAGGGCGTGGCCGTCGCTCAAGGTGTGACGTCCCTGCAACTTGGTACCGAGTTCCTTTAATGAACGAGGTTCCGAGAGCACCGAGTCTTCAAGAATCGAATCTTTTCCGCAGCACAAGTTTTTATCGTGGAGCACCATCTCCACCGCGGTTGCCATCACCGCGGATGTGTCTTTCGACGGCGCCGTTAGCGACGGCAGATTGGTGACGCGAGCCTCTTCGTTGGCGAGGTACAGATAGCAGGTGTCGGTTGGTTGATCCTGGGCGAGGCAAGAAAGCGCAAGGCAGAAGACGCAAGTCAAGGATGCGAGAACAGATTGAACCCGGAGTTTTGCCACATACACCTCCAGCCCCCTGGCTCTTTTATTCTAGACCGCGCTCTGGTTCCCGCCAATGCTGCGAAGAAAGCGAGGAGCTTGCCGCGCTTTGGTGGCCTGTTCAAAGGCGTAGGCAAGCCGGATCAGCGTGGGCTCGCTCCAGGCGCGTCCGAAGAATGAAATTCCCACCGGCAGGCCCGAGATGTATCCAGCGGTTACGTTGATGTTTGGATAGCCGGCGACCGCGGCAGCGTTCGAACTGCCTCCCGCGAACGCATCGCCGTTCAACAGGTCCGTGAGCCAGGCGGGTCCGCCGGTGGGAGCGACAATGGCGTCAAGTTTGTGCTTGTCCATGAGCGCGTCAATGCCCTCGACGCGGGCCAATTGACGGTTCTTCGCGAGCGCGTCCAGATATTCTTTTTCTGTGAGCGGACCTTTCGTTTCCGATTTTATGAATATGTCCTGGCCGAAGTAGGGCATTTCTTTCTGGCGGTTGCGCTCGTTGAAATCGATGATGTCTTTGAGCGATCGCACGGGAGCGCCCGCGCCAAGCCGCGCCAGATAGGCGTTGAGGTCGGCCTTGAGTTCGTAGAGAAAGACGACCAGTTCGCTATCGCCAAATTTTCCCAGAGTTTCAATATCGGCGGGGTCGACCAGAGTTGCTCCCGATTTTTTCAGAGTGTCGAGCGACTGCTCCAGCAGCGCGTCGACCGGATCGCTGAAGCCAGCGTATTTTCTGGCCACGCCGATGCGCGCGCCTTTCAGTCCGTTGGGATCGCAGAACTGGGTGTAATCCGAATAGGATTTGCCCTGGCTCGCGGCGGTCGCGGAATCCTCAGGGTCGACGCCCGTCAGCGCGCCCAGCAATATCGCGGCATCGCGCACCGTGCGGCACATGGGTCCCGCGCCATCCTGCGTGTGTGAGATCGGGATGATGCCGCTGCGGCTCACCAGCCCCACCGTTGGCTTGATCCCGGCCAGTCCATTCGCCGACGAAGGACACACAATCGAACCGTCAGTCTCAGTGCCGATGCCGACCGCGCACAGATTCGCGGAAATGCCGGCTCCTGTCCCGGAACTTGATCCGCAAGGATTGCGGTCGAGCGCATACGGATTCTTCGTGAGACCGCCACGGCCGCTCCACCCGCTGGTGGAGTGGCTCGATCGAATGTTGGCCCATTCGCTGAGATTCGTTTTGCCGAGAATCACTGCCCCGGCCACACGCAGCTTCTGCGCGACGAAAGAATCCTTCGGCGGCTTCGAGCCGACCAGCGCCAGCGATCCCGCGGTGGTCATCATCTTGTCCGCCGTGTCGATGTTGTCTTTGATCAGCACCGGGACGCCATGCAGCGGGCCGCGCGCTCCTTTGGCCTTGCGCTCCTGATCCAGCGCATCTGCAATGGCGAGAGCGTCCGGGTTCAGTTCGAGGATGCTGTTGACGGCGGGTCCATGCTTGTCGATCTCGTCGATGCGGCTCGCGTATTTCTCCACCAGCGATCGAGCGGTGAACTTCCCCGACTTCATTCCCTCCTGCAGTTGGGAGATGGTGATCTCGTCGAGCTCGAAGCCTTTGATTTCTGCGGGGCGAGGTATGGGATCACTTCCATCGGCTGCAGCAGCCATCGAAGAACTGGCACGCGCGGCACCGAACGCCGGAGTGAGCGAACCGAGCGCGGCCCCGGTTCCGCCTACGAATGCAGTGTGAAGAAACGAACGGCGGTCGGCGGTGCCGGCGGATGTGGACTTTCTCGGCATGTCTTGGGCGCGTCCTTGAGCGCGACGACCATACTAATGCAGTCGAGAAGAAGATGCAGACGCAGAACCGGGACGCGCAGGTACCGCGGCCCTGTTGGCAGCGCTCGGAACAGCCGCCAGGATGCCGGCTCGATTCGTGGATGGTTGTTGGTCAGCTGTCCGCGGTGATAAGCTAACTGCGTTCGCCGGCCTCGAGCGGGAGTAGTTCAGCGGTAGAACGCCAGCTTCCCAAGCTGGATGTCACGGGTTCGATCCCCGTCTCCCGCTCCATCAATTCCACAACCCACGGCCGAGCTTGCGGTTACGGATTCGAACTCGCGGGTTGCATGGCCGCGGCCTTGTTGTGTTTTTTTGCCATCTTGCGGTGAAGGTCGGGCCAGAATTCCTTTATCCCATAGGTAAGCGCGTCATAGCCCATCTGCGTTCCCCATACGCTGAGGGTATTCGGAAGGGTGCGGTCGGATGCATTGTGAACATAAGTCACCGTGTTCGTCGTGGGGTCGTAGCGAGTGGTGATGAAGGCGCGGGGATGGTAAGTGTTGGTGGAGATGGCGGCGGCCAGGGCGCTGCCAAAAATTTCAGAATAGTTGAATTGCGAATGGCCGGAATCCGAGCGCGTGACGAAGATTCTGCTGATTGCATAACCGGCCCGGTGCGCGAATCCGCCTTCGCTGGACTGAAAAAATCTGGGATCCTGATGCAGCAATGAAGGAAAAACCGCGCTGGTCATGAAGTTCTCAATGGCCCCATCCGCAAAGGCCGATGCGAAGCGCTTTCCGTAACCTTCCCAGCCCTGGCCGTACCCGGGTTCGCTGTTTTCCGCCTGGCTGATGGCCGCCAGCGAGAGGTACCAGGGGATTTGCACTTTGTCGAAGGCGCCGCGAGCCACCACTTTAAATTTCTGTCCAGTGGTGAGCGGCGCCACTTTTCCGGAACCCTCCAGAGTCAGGAAATTCGGCAGCGCAAGAAACAGCCGGTCGTTCGATGTCCCTGCATTTTTTTTCTTGCCGTTCGTGCCCTGTGCAGTTTTGTTTTTGTCCTTGTCTTTGTCCGACGCCGCCTGGGGCGACGCCGCAGGTGCCGCGTCCTGCCCAGACGACGGCGCGGGTTTGGACGAGCTATCACTCTTAGGAGTCGGTTGCGCCGCCGATGGCGCAGGATTCGACTCCGGGGGACTCTGCTGCGCCGACACAGCCTGGGACGCCAAAAAAAGAAAGCCGAAAAATACAGAAACAACAATGAATGGCTGGGTAACGAACTTTATCGACAAGCGTTTCTCCAAAAAAGCGTCGCGGCTACGCAGGGTAATTCTTATTCTAACAGTCAGACTCGCCGTCGCTCCTGCGCCCACCGCAGCTTTACATTGGTTTACAAACGGCGGTGGTTTACGAGCTGCACGCTCGTCCTAGACGCCCTTGTTTCGTAGAGACGTGGCTGGCTACGCCTTGCCCGTGGGCAGATAAAGACGTTGCAAGCAACGTCTCTACGGCCGAGAGCATGGTGCCTGGCCACTGATCCTAGAAGTGAAACCCCAGCTGCGCCGTAATCGCCCTTGGCGTGACGTAATGTGTGCCGCTGAACGTGGAGAGGAAATTGTAGAGCGCGTATTTGTTCGTCAGGTTGATGACCGTCAGTTGCGCGCTCACTTTGTATTTGTCGCCGTGGAAGTGGAACAGGTTGTCATGCCCCAGCGAAACGTCGAACAGATTCCGCGACGCGATACGCGGCGGATTGTGGTCGTCGTTCTCGGTGCCATTCGCCGGCACTTGTATCAGGCTGGATCCGAGCGGCGCCCCGCACGGGGATGGCAGAGGTGCGGTCGGCGTTGCGCGGACACCGTTGCAGGTGAAGCCCGCCTGGAACTCCTGATCGCCGCTCAAGGGGTTTCCAAAAGCGTCTTGCAACTGGACGGCTGGCGGACCAGTCGGTACTGATTGTGGGCAATCGTTGGCAGGACCTAGACCATAGCATGGTGCATTGCCCGCCACCAGCCCGCTGTCATACCGCCAGTTGAAGCCGGTCCACGGCCCGCGCTTCCAGGGTTGATATTGGAAATGCGTAGTCTGGTTGAACTTTTCGTCGTGGTCGATGCGGAAGGGAAGTCCGGCAGCCGTGGCGACGGTCGAGCCGGCTCCGCCGATCTGGGGCTGGAAGAAGCGCGCTGCCACGCTCGAGAAAACCATCAGCGCAGAAAAGCCATGCACCTCTGGAACGCTCACGCGTCCGGCATATCCCGGAATTTTCGAGTTGTGCCATTCAATCGGAAATGTGATCGGAGTGTTCCCCAGCACGCTGAAATCGTAACCATTGTGCGTGTACTTGGTGATGTACTCGCCGGAAAACACCAGGTACTTCCCGAAAGCCTGCTCGATGCCGGCGTGGAATTCGTTGCGAAAACCTGGATTCAACTCCCCGCCCGCTCCAGGCGTACACAGAAGCAGCGGAGCCAGGACGGCGTTGCCGCATCCGATGCTGGAAAGGATCAGATTTTCGTTAAACGGAGATTCCAGCGTGCGGGCGTAGGAAACGCGAAGTATAGTGTGAGTCTTCTTCACGTTGTAGGCCACTCCCAGCCGAGGCTCAGCTTGCCGCGCGATGGTGAGGCCGTTGTACAAATCTCCGCGCAAGCCCAGGTTCAGAGACCAGTTTCCCTTGGTGATCACATCCCGAACGTAGAGAGCCAGCTCCTTCACGTCGGTGTGGCCATTGAAGGTGAACAGGCTTCCGCCACGGGTCAAATCGTAGGGAGCGAGGACCGGATTGTAATAGGGGTAAAAAGCCGAGCCGGGGGCGTTCACGTTGGACGCGACGTTGGCCTGCGAGGTGCCGCTGTTGCCGGGGCAGTCTGCCGGAGTGAGTCCGGGCGCTGCGACATAGGGGAACGGGTTCACCGCGCTCGTAGCCACGGCAGCAATGCAGGGGGCGTTGTAGGTAGGATCCACGATCCCGAGCGTGTCGTTTTCGTTGAGGAAAGTCTGTTCGTAGGTGACTCCAGCCTTGATCTGATTGATTCCTTTGACGTAGGAGAGATCCGATCGAAGTCCGGCATTCGTGAGCGTGCGGTTCTGGCCCACCGACTGTCTCTGCAGACTCGGCGGCCCCAGGTCAGCGAACGGGTCGCTGCTGGGGTAGTAGTTGTAATCGTCGCGGCGCACGAACGCGCCCAGGGTGAACACGGAGTTCGTGCTGAGCAGCCGCGTCCACGACGGGGCAATGTTGAACGTCCCAATTTTTGAGCGCTGGTCCGTCGGTCCAACGATATTTCCGTTCGGGTCGGTGCCGGCGAAAGCGGCCATTTGCGGCTCGATCCCGGCCAGCCCGCTCCACGCCGTCGCGTTTTCGGCATCGAGCGAATTCGGCGTCTGGAACCAGCTGCGGCTGTAGCCGAAGTTCAGGTGAATGGAGTCGTTCGTGGTGAGTTGGTAGTCCACGCGGTCGAACAGGTTTTCTTAATTTCCCATGTCATGCAGCACCGCGAATTACGGCGGATCCAGGAACCTGCCGCTATTCAAACCGCCCACCGAGATGAAGTTTCCCCAGTTCTTGCCTCCGTAGGCAAGCTCGGCTGCCACGTTCGACGATCCAAACGATCCGTAGGAGGTGGTCACACTTCCATGAGGCGTCGTCACACCCTGTCCCGAGCGTGTGGTCGCCACGATCACAACGCTTGTCTTGCCGCCATATTCGGCGGGTGGCGCGCCGGAAATGACTTCCAGCGATTGGACCGAATCGAGTGGAATCTGGTTCGAGAACACTTTGCTTTGCTGATCCGTAATCGGCTGGCCATCGACGGAGAACGAATTCTCCGCGTGGTCGCCGAGCCCGTGGAACAGACCATTGGAATCGGCAGCGATTCCCGGTGTCGATTGCGTGACTAAAGCGCTCACCGGGGAAGAACTTTCCAGCGGAATCTTTTCGAACGAGCTCCTGTCGATATCGGAGTGGAAACTAGAATCGTTCTCTACCAGATCTCCCGCATCGGTGACCGTCACCGACGTGGTCGACCCCAGGACCTGAAGACTAACGCTGATGCTGAGCGGCACAACCGACCGTACGTCCACGTCCTGCGCAGTCGCTGCAAAGCCCTCCGCGGTCACCGTCACGTGATAGGGATTGAACGGTACGTTCGGAATGCTGAAACTCCCGGATTTGTCCGTAGTCGTCGACCGGTCAAAATGGCTGACCGGATTGTGAATCTCAACCGTTGCGTTGGGCACCACGGCGCCCGTTGGGTCGAGCACGGTCCCGTTGATCGAACCGGAATTTCCGGCCGTCTGGCCCTCTGCCGCCCATACGGCGGTGCTTAGTAAGATGACGGCAAAAATGGCGGCTAATTGCCGCTTGTAGGAAGTAGGCATTACGTCCTCCTGAACGAAAAGAGAAAAAGAATAGGGATTGGCCGGCACGAATGCCGGGGATCGAATCAGTGGGAATCCCTAGAGGACAGGAGGGCCGCGGCTGCCGAGCTCAAAAACATCGAGCCGAGCTTGCGCGATGACTGCTTCTTCTCGCAGCACGCCGACCGTGGAGAAAACAGGCCGGACATGAGTGGAGCTGACGGTAGGAGTGGTGCTGTGCGCCGCCACGCAAATCGAGCAGGAGGCCGCATCGGTCTGGCTGGGGTGATTGTGGGTAGACTCCGCCGCCGCCGTCCACAGCATCAGGGACAGGCAGAGCCACGCCGACCAGCGATATACCGACCGCATGCTTTCCCGCATCAGGATCGAAACACCAAACTATTACGAGGTTACAACGGTTGTCGCGCGCGATGCAATCCCCGACAAGTTACTATAGGGACGCATTACTATAGGGACGGACCGCCATCGGGAACGTTAGCCAGACTGGCGGCTGGCCTACCCGCAATTTTTTCTGGAGGCGAAGAAAGCATGGCAGAACCAACATACGAAGAACTGAAAGCAAAGCTGTCGCAGTTAGAAAAAGAAGTCGAAGTCAAGAAGCGCAGCGGCGACCTGATTTTCAAAGTCGGTGAAAAAGGCGGCGTTAGCGTCTACGGCCTGGGACGTTTCCCGGTCACGCTCTACTACGAGCAGTGGAACCGGTTGCTCGGCGCCGCCGCTGATATCAAGACTTTTCTGGAAGAGAACAAGTCGAAGCTGAAGCTGAAGGAATAGCGGCACCCCACTCGCGGAGCGGTTGGGAAGGGCACGGCTTCAGCCGTGCCGTCCCAACACTCTGGCCAGGGGGCTTAAGCCCTGAGGTTTTGTCCTCTTCTCAAGCCTTATCCGTGTAGATCCATGGCCCAAATTTTCATCCCGCGCGCCCATTGACCCATCGGCTATAATGAAAAGATCGTGCCCAAGTACTCCATCGTCGTTCCGCTGCACAACGAGCAGGAGAACGTCACCGACCTCTATGACCGCCTGAAAGTGGTGATGGAAGCGGCCGGCGAGACGTTCGAGATCGTTCTGGTCGACGATGGTTCGAGCGACCGCACCTTCGCCACGCTGCGCGAAATCGCGGCCGTCGATAGCCGCGTTACGGTCGTTAAGTTGCGCCGCAACTTCGGCCAGACCGCCGGACTCGCCGCCGGATTCGATCACGCCCGCGGGGAATACATCATCGCGATGGATGGCGATCTGCAGCACGATCCTGCCGATATCCCTCTGTTCCTCGAAAAGATCGCCGCCGGTTACGACATCGTCAGCGGCTGGCGCAAAGTGCGCGTCGATAATTTCTGGATTCGCCGCGTTCCTTCGAAAATCGCCAACTGGCTGATGGCCAAGCTCAGCGGCGTGAATATTCACGACTTCGGCACCACGTTCAAAGCCTATCGCCGCGATATCCTCGACCAGGTGCCGCTCTACGGCGAGTTGCACCGCTTTATTCCGGCTCTCGCTTCCTGGCATGGAGCCACGATTTGCGAAGTGCCCATCCGCAACGTGAATCGCGAACGCGGCGTTTCGCATTACGGCATCACCCGCACTTTTCGCGTGTTTTTTGATCTGCTCACCATTCGCTTCCTGTTGCGCTATCTTTCCCGCCCGCTGCACTTCTTCGGAACCTTCGGCATGGCCAGCATGTTCGGTGGCACCGCCATCGTCCTGTGGCTGGGCGCGGAGAAGTTCCTGCGCAACGTTCCAGTGATGGCTGCCCACGGCCCGCTCATGATGCTGGCGCTTGGCCTGCTGCTCGGCGGGTTGAACCTGCTCGCCATCGGCTTGCTCGGCGAAATGCAAGTCCGCCACTACCACGAACCCAGCCGCCGCGCCCCCTACTCCATCGACCGCGTCCTGCGCTCGCAGAACGAAGAACACAGCGTCTCGGAATAAGTCCCGCTCCACTCCTCATTCGCTCAAGAACGGTCATGGGTCCGTTACCTTCGTTTCTGGACAGGAACCATCTGTTCCGGCACGGTGTCCTTGTGACTATGAGGGCATCGTTCATTATCCGGTTACTCGCCTCAGTCTGCATCTGCGTTGCCCTTGTGAAGGGTGCGTCCGCCTGCCAATGCGGCATGAGCGCCCACGGAAGAAACGCCTGGGAAAATGCTAAGGAGTTCAGTCACAACTCAAGTGTCATTTTCGAAGGCACACCGGTTCGATTCGAGCTGAAATGGAGTGTGCTGACAGCCAGAGACGGAGACCTAATTCCTGCGGACATGTATCCAGCTCGGGACTCAAGCAGTTGGGCGCAGATGGTCATCACCTTCCAGGTCCGGCGGGCGTACAAGGGAGACGTAGGCTCCGAACCGCAGTTGCACACGGGTCTCGGTGGAGGAGATTGTGCCGCAATCTATGCAACGGGCGTGAATTATCTTGTCTATGCCTCCGATTCACGTCCCGGCGAGCTAGGAGTCAGCATGTGCAGCCCTGGCGGATGGATTGGAGATGACAGAGTTGCCACCAACGTGCGCTATCTTCGGAAGGAACCGCCTATCGCTGCCGATCTGGCCCGAATCTTACACCGGACCGAACCCGGTTCAGAAGCGCAGCGAGAGCAGTACATGCGCGCCGCTGAAGAGGGTCGCAAACGGTATGCGGCGGCGACCGGTCGCATCTGCGGGACGCTGATCCAGCCGGACCGAAACACAGAATCGCGCGGAACGATAGCATTCCTTTCGCCGCAAGGCTACTATCCGGCCGCTTACCCTGACACCTCTATCGGCGACGATGGATCATTCTGCTCACCCAATCTCGGCCCCGGCAACTACTATCTCTATTACGTCAGAGGATCGGAACAGGGCGCGGCGGCGCTCTATTATCCCGGCGTAAATGATGTCGCAAGGGCAACGACGATCGCCGTCACAGCTGGCCAGACGGTTTCGAATATCGTGTTCAAGGCCGCGACGCGGAGCGCATACAGCGTTCGCGGTTTCGTCTCCACTGATGCCTGGCCTGATTTCAGATCCAATGTGGATACCAAGGACGCTATGGTCCTCTTGATTCGCTCGGACGGGGACCGGCGAGTTTGGTACAGCGAAAAAGCGACTTTTATTCTTCCCAAGCTCGCCTATTTCAAGTTTGACAACGTCGTCCCCGGGCATTATGCCGCGTGCGTCCTCGTACCCGGTCCCGGTTGGATGACGAGGAAAGCCGACGTCAACGTGACCTCGCACATGAAATTCATTTCCCTCGAACTGGTTCGTAAGAAGTAATGTGACAGACTCAGGCCGCGTGCTCCGCACTTCATCGACCGCGTGCTGCGCTCAAAGAACGAAGAACGCAGGGTCTCGGAGTCGAACCCGATTCTCAGCGCCACTTCGCCGCCGGCTGACCGTCCCGTAACCACACGATGAAATCCGTCCCCGGCGGTACTCCTCCCAGCTCCCGCAGGCGTGTGGCATTCTGCCCGCGATGATAATGGCTGTGCATTGCAGCCTGCGTGAGCGCGTGGCGCACGCTGATCTTCAACGGCGGCTTGAACCACGGCACTTCAATCATCTCTTCCAGACGAGACGGGGTGATGCTTCGTAGCAACCGGTCCATTTCCGCGTGGTAGTGTTGCGCGTAACCCTTGAAGTCCGCCGCGCTGGTGAAATCTTCCAGCTTCTTGAACGCAAACGGCGACGTCCGCGGGCCCACCGCCCATAGAAACCCATGCTGCACCAGATGAATATGCAGCAAGCGCTCGCGGATCGCCTTATCAGCCAGCGCCGCAGGATGCGCTTCGATCGCCCGCCAGTGCTCCGCGTCCGCCCATGCCTGATGCGCATAAAGTTCGTTGAGATATGAGTCCACAAGTCCTCCTCGGATAGCCGAATTCTATAACTTACGCCGTTCGGTCACACATCCGCGCGCGATCTGCGTCTCCAAAAGCGGCGTATAATCCTCCGTTTGTTGCTGTCAGGAGTTTTTTTCTGTCATGGAGAAAGCCGCGCAATACGAATTGCAGTTAGCTCGCCGCATGTCGCGGCTGGGCACCGAGACCGCGTTTGAGGTCCTGAACAAGGCGCGTGCGCTGGAGCGCCAGGGCAAGAGCGTGATCCACCTGGAAATTGGCGAACCCGACTTCGACACTCCCGCGAATGTGATCGAGGCGGGCGTGAACGCGCTGCACAAAGGCTGGACACATTACGGCCCGTCAGCCGGCCTGCCCGAACTACGCCAGGCGCTGGCCGAGTATGTGAGCCGCACTCGCGGAGTGAAAGTCACGAGTGACGAAGTGGTCGTGGTTCCGGGCGGTAAGCCGATTATCTTCTTCACAATCTTAGCTTTGATTGATGAGGGAGATGAAGCCATCTACCCCAACCCCGGCTTCCCGATCTACGAGTCGATGATTCACTATGTCGGCGGCAAGGCCGTGCCGATACACTTGCGCGAAGAGCGCGATTTTTCCCTCGACGTAGACGAGTTGGCGTCGCTGATCAACGACCGCACCCGGCTGATTATTCTGAATTCGCCCCAAAATCCTACGGGCGGCGTGCTAGAGCGCCGCGACATCGAACAGATCGCGAAGGCCATCGGCGACCGCAACATCATGGTACTTTCCGACGAAATCTACAGCCGCCTGCTGTTCGACGGCGGGAAGCATTTTTCGATCATGTCGGTGCCGGGCATGCAGGAGCGCACCATTCTGCTCGATGGCTTCTCGAAAACTTACGCCATGACGGGATGGCGCATGGGCTACGGCGTGATGCGCGCCGATCTGGCAACGCATATCTCCCGCCTGATGACCAATTCGAATTCCTGCACCGCCAGCTTCACGCAGGTGGCGGGCATTGAGGCGATCAACGGCGACCAGACTTCGGTCGACCGCATGCGCGACGAGTTCCAGCGCCGCCGCGACGTGTTCGTGGCGGGTTTGAACAAGATCAAAGGATTTTCCTGCCGCATGCCGAAAGGTGCGTTCTACGCCTTTCCCAACATCACTGCGACGGGATGGAAGTCGAAGCCGCTGGCCGACGCCCTGCTCGAACAAGCAGGAGTCGCCGCACTGTCGGGAACGTCTTTCGGCTCGTACGGCGAAGGCTACCTGCGCTTCAGCGTAGCCAACTCGCTGGAAAACCTGCAGCAGGCGCTGGATCGCATCGACCAGTGGACGAAGAAGAATTTGTAGCGATCTCAGCCGCTGCTTTCCGGAGGACGCTTCGATGTCGCCGAGCAAAACTCCATCGAGAGCACCGAAGCCGAAATCCAGCCGTCCGCACATGCCCGGCTACGGCATGCCTGAAGGCAAAAAGGGACTGCTCCCGTGGAGCTGGGCCGAACAGCGGCTGAAGAAATCGCACAACTACTGGATCACTACGGTTAAGCCAGACGGCTCTCCCCACACCATGGTGGTCTGGGGCCTGTGGCAGGACGGACGATTCCTGTTCAGCACCGGTAGCAAATCGCGCAAGGCGCGCAACCTGGCGGAGAATTCAAGTTGCGTGGTGTGCACCGAGAACGCTGCCGAAGCAGTCATCGTCGAGGGCGTTGCCGAAATCGCCGGCGTGGCCGCGCGCCGCAAAATGCTTCCTGTCTACGAGCGCAAGTACAAGTTCGATATGGGCAAGATGAAAGAAGACATCCTCTCGATGAAGGAGCCGGTGTTCGCGGTGCGGCCGCGCGTCGTGTTCGGGCTCTGGGAAAAGCACTTCGTCGGCAAATCCACGCGCTGGACGTTTTGACTGGCGCGCCTCAGCCACCAAAAGCTGCGCTCCGGGAGATATCTGCATCGCATCGCAGCCCTGGAAGCGCTGCGCCACCCAAAATCAAGCACGCCGCCGAGCTTTTGCTGTAGCCTGCGAAGCCGTGCCCCGGGAACTACCTACTGCAGTGGCGACCAACTCTGGCATTCCGCCACGCTGACTGGCGAGGTCAAGGGAGAGCCATGTCTATAGCGAACCACGCCGGCAGAGGTCGAACAAAAATTTCTTGTTCCCGAGTTGCTGCTGACCGGAGTGCCAACCACCACATACTCGTCGCACTTCTGTTTCTTACAGACTGCCGTAGTGCGGAACTGATATCCGGACTTCGTACACCATGCACCGGCCGTGCAGCTTGTATTTCCCAGAGCGGCGTCAATCACGCTCGCGTGGTCTGCCGATGAGAAGCCAGTTCCGCGGGGATCAGGACCGAGTGAAGCCAGATCGCGTGCAAATCCCCGCTGCGGATAAGAACTCGAATATATGGCCTGTGCGGTGTTCACCGTGCGCATGCTGGTCGCAGCGCTGGCCTCATTCGCAGCGATCCGGGCCCGCAGCAGGTTCGGAATCGCAACGGCCGCAGCTACCAGAATCACGCCGGCGTCCACTCCTCCACTTCTGCTGGCTTCGCGCAGAGCGCTCCCCTCGCCATACGCGGCGATCACCACCGGCGAAGCTTCCGCGGCCACATGGGAAAGCGATTCCGCGATCTCCGGCGATACTTGCCGCAGAGTCAAGGCCGCGACCGCGGCCGGGTCTTCGTAGAGTAACCCTGAGACCTCCGACGCGCGGCCCGGCGGCTGTGACGCCAGAAACTTCTTAGACTTGGCCAGCGATTCACCACTCCGATGCACTCGAATTGCCTCGGTGACCGTTTCCTGACTGGAAGCGATGATGCAATAACCATCAACAAATGCGTAGCTGACTTCGGTCGCCTTCTGCGCGGAGGGAATTTGCAGAGTGTGGTAAGTCACTCCCCCGTCCTCGGATTGCTGCGCGTTGACGTGCATCGTTGCCAGTAACGCCTCCACCGTGGCCTGCAGGCGGTCCGCATCATTGACCTTCAGTATTACCCTCCATGCCCCGTTCGACGCCGTCTTGTTCGACAATGGCTGGTTCGGTGATTCGGAGTTCGATGGTGCGGAGTTCGGCGTGAGGCTATCCGCCTCATAGGCGATTTCTCCTGAGAGGCGGGCGAGCAGATCATCCCGTAAGCTCAGTTTCAATCCCTGTTCCATTTGCTCCAGCGCCGCGAGCGCATTGGGATTCTGCGCCGTGGCCAGATCTTTAACGTCATCGAAAATTTGTGCTGGATCCTTCAATCGCACGGCGCCCGCCATCACGGCCTTGGGCGAGAGAAAATCCAGGCTGCCCAGCGGTCCCGGCGCGGCCAACCAGGACGCCACTCCGCGCCGCGGACCGGTGAAGCTTAATTCCACCTGGCTGCCGGCCTGGCCGTCGACTGTCTTGTGCTCCCAAACCAGATACTTCGCGTCGGAAAATCCCGTGCGCTCGAAGATTTTCTGGTTCTGGCCGGCGCCGAGTGGGACCTGGCTCAGGATCTTCTGTAAGTCGGCAGCAGCTACAAAAGCGGCTCCGCCTTCATACGCCTGCGACACTCGCTTCCCAAACGGAGTAGAAGCGAAATCGCGGCTTTTCTGGTCGAGCCGGGCATTGAAACTGCGGAGTGCGGCCACGTCGAGCGCTCCGACCACGAAGTCGGGGCGTACTAGGACCACCAACTGCCGCGCCGGTTGTGTGTCCCGGGCAGTCGCGAGTTCTTCCACGCCCAGCACCCGCACCCCCGGTTCAGAGTTGCCACCAAACTCTGTTGCCATCTGCTGAATGAAATCCTTCAGGCCTGCCTTCCGCAATTCCGCGATAATCAGCAGGCTCGGAGGCTTGCCAGCTTCGGCCGTGCCCGACACGACAATTTCGTCACCCAGGAATTGCGAGAACTGATAAACCTTCTCCAGCGCCTCTTCCACTTTCGGTCCATTTGCCGCCAACTCGCCCTGCTGCCACCAGGTGCGCAGCACCGGACTTTGCTGCACCTCACGCTGGAAAATCGCGAGCGCCTGATGGGCAGCATCGCCGTAGTTGGGAAACGCGGCATAGAAGACGGTCGATTCCGGCAGCAACGGCAACAAACTGCTCTGGCCCCGCGTCGGCGGAGATTGCACCTCGTGCTGCAACTTCTCCAGCAACTGGCCGAACTCGGGAAGCAATCCGGGAAACTTGTTCAGCTCCTGAGGCAAAGGCACTTCGGGGTGATCAGCCGGTTTCGCTTGGGCACCGCCCGACGAGGCAAGTACGAAAATAATTGCGGCGACCGCCGCGCATTGCATGAAATAACCATGCCGCTGTTGCTTGCGAGATTGTGCGTGTGCCATCGATTCGGCCCCAACGGAAGAGATTTGCTGGATGATAGACCCGATGCACTGTTCTGCCAACGTACGTCAGTAACGTGCTTGAGATTGTTTGAGCCGCCCGTGCGAACCTGACGTGGTTGATTCGTAGGCGTGAACTTGAGATCGAGGGTCTGCCTGTGGTTAGATTTCGCGGGCGGAGCCTGCCGAAGGGAGTGCCCGCGCCACACGATCCAGAGCTACACTACTTACGAAAGAAGATCATGAACAAACCATTCCGCGTTTTTGCCACCTGCGATATCGGCGAAGCCATCGACCTTCTGCGCAAACGGGGATATGAGGTCGAGGTCTACCCGCAACCGGAAGCGCCGCCCAAGAGTCTGATCATCGAAAAAGTGAAATCCGGCATCGATGGTCTGATCACCACGCTGCGCGATCCCATCGACGCAGAAATTTTCGAAGCCGGCAAGGGAACGCTGAAAGTTGTGGCGCAGTTTGCCGTTGGCTTCGACAACATTAATCGCGCCGACGCCAATCGCTTCAAGGTTCCGTTCACAAACACCGCCGATGTGCTCACCGAAGCGACCGCCGAATTTGCCTTCTTCATGCTCGGAACGCTGGCGCGCAAAATGTGGCCGGCCGAGCACCTCACGCGCGAAAACAAATGGGGATACTGGCATCCCTACCTGCCGTTTTTGGGCGACGAGGTCACCGGCAAGACCATCGCGATCATCGGCACGGGCCGCATCGGGCTGGCCATGATCAAAAAGTGCGCCGGATTCGATATGAACATGCTGTGCTACGACCCGGCGTACGAGAACCACGATTACGTGAAGGCGATTCAAGAGGTCATGGATCTGCGCCAGGCTCGTGGCATTTCGAGAGAAAAAAACTGGATCAAGTACGTGAAGTTTGAGGAAGCCCTGCGCGATTCCGATTTCGTCAGCGTCCACGTGCCCCTGCTGCGCGCCGGAGAAACCTCCACACCTACGTATCACCTGTTCAACGAGAAAACCCTGCGGATGATGAAACCGACTGCGTATCTGGTGAATACTTCGCGCGGTCCCGTCGTCGAGGAAGTCGCCCTGGCGAGGGCCCTGCGCGAGAACTGGATTGCCGGCGCAGCCCTCGACGTGTACGAGAAAGAACCGCTCCTTGCGGATTCGCCGCTGCGCGACCCGGCGATTGCCGATCGCTGCCGCCTGATGCCCCACTTCGCCAGCGCCGCGCGCATCACGCGTCTCTCCACCGACCCCAACAAAGGCATGGCCGGACGCTGCGTCCAAGGCCTGATCGACGTTCTAGAAAGCAACTACGGCGGCGACATCACGAAAATGCCCTATGTCGTAAATAAAGAAGCGTTCGGTAAGTAGGAGAAATTGGGCTGCACAACTGCCGAACGCATTCAGCACGCAGAAAAGCCCGAACCAATGCGGTCCGGGCTTTCTTCTTCAACTTACCGAAGCGTCTCAGCGTAACTATTTGATTACGGTGAGAGTGACGATTGCAGTATGCGTCTTGCCTGCGCCCTTGCCGGTTACGGTGATGACGTGGGCTCCTGTCGCTGCACCTTTGCCCACCTTGATCGTCATCGTCGAGGTCCCGGACCCAGGCGCTGCGATGGAGGTTGGGCTGAACGTCACTTTTTGCGCGCCGCCCTGTCCGGAAGCAGTCAAGCTGATCGCCGAGTCGAAACTGCCCAGCGCCGTCGTAGTGATGGTAACGCTGCCGGTTGCGCCCTGAGCCTCGGTAATCGCGATAGGTGACGCGCTGATCGTGAAGTCAGCACTCACCGCCGAAGTTACCGTCAGACTGATCGTCGTAGTCTGGGTAACCCCTCCGCCCACGCCGGTCACGGTGATCGTGTAGATGCCGGTCGCGGTGGTTGAGGCCACGGCAAGAGTTGCGGTTGAAGTGCCAGAGCCCGGCGCAGCGATCGACGTGGGACTGAAGGTCACGGTCACGCCTGTCGGCTGGCCAGTTGCGGACAATGCAATCGCAGAGTCAAAGCCGCCGGAAATCGCAGCCGTGATCGTCGACGCCCCGCTGCTGCCTTGCACCACCGAGACCGAAGCGGGCGAGGCAGAAATGGTGAAACTCGGAGACGACGTTGCCCCGGAAAGCGCGGTGATCAGGCCTGCGCCATTAGGACTGCCCCAGCCCGTCGCCAAATCGTAACCCGCCGTTGCCGAAAAGCCGTTGCTACCGCTGGTGATGTCGTGGAAATCGGCGTCATAGTTCGATCCAGCGCCGATCGAATACAGACTCGGATTGATAAATCCGACCGCGGGATTGCCGTTCAAAAGTGCCTGTTCATTGACCAGCGCCAGGAAGCCGGCCCACATGGGGGCGGCAAAACTGGTCCCGCCATATTCGTTGGCGGTGCAGGTAGTTTGATCGGCGCACACATAAAACGTGAAATTCGCATTCGCCGAAACGTCCGGGCCATTGCGAAAGGTCTTTGAGCAACTGGAGCATCCGCTGGCCGCGCCGGTCTGCCACGAAGGAATCGCATACTTATCCGGCGAAATACCCCCACCGCCATCGGACCAGGCAGTTTCTGAACTCCACGGACCGCCCGCGCTACTGGTGTCTAAGTCCGTGCCGCCCACCGAGGTCACATACACATCGTCTGCCGGGAAAATCTCGGCGCCCGAACCCGAGGCAGTCCATCTGCCGCCATCTCCGGCCGCTTGAAACAAATTCTGACCCTGCGCCGCAAACTCCGTGAAGTAGGGGTTGTCCGTGCTGGGGTCTGCCGGGCTCCAGGTCCACGAAGAACTCAACTGCGCGTTCAGCGGACTCGCCGTAGCCATCGAATTAAAAATGGCGGAGTCGCTTGATCCCACGTACATCACCAGGCTCGACATCCCCGGCGCCATGCTGATCGCCTGAGTCATGTCTAAGGTCTGTTCCGTGTCGTCACAGTCGCTCCTCGCCAGGCAGCTCGTGCTGGTTCCGTCCGTGGACTTGAGCGTGACCGGAACATTGTTCGTTTGACCGGCGTTCTTGAAGTATGTGGTCAGGTCGGCCAAATCGGTACCGGCATACTCGAGCAGCCCGAGCGACTGTCCGGTGCCGGTGAGGGTTCCACCGTAGTATGCCGCCCTCATGTCGCTGCCCAGAAAAGATGCCGAGGGACCGGACCCTGTCGTGGCATTGGCCCTTACGGACATATCACGGTGCATAACCGCGGGACG
>Ga0302325_10003042_pt1 | contig 40000 bp, 39 predicted proteins | sample Palsa_T0_2_FD_201948 | JGI IMG/M metagenome (GOLD analysis project Ga0302325, IMG submission 201948) | Peat permafrost microbial communities from Stordalen Mire near Abisko, Sweden - Palsa_T0_2 | ecosystem: Environmental > Terrestrial > Soil > Palsa > Peat permafrost | place: Sweden: Abisko...
GCCCAAACACTATAGACGGCCGTCGGCCCCGTCGACCCCGCCCGCCCAGTCCTCCACCGTCCTGCACCGTCGGCCCCGCCTGCACCGTCGGCCCCGTCGGCCCTGTCGGCCCTGTCGGCCCCGTCCGCCCCGTCCTGCCCCGTCCTACACCGTCCTACACCGTGCTGCATGAAATGACATGATCAGGAAAAGTGTCTCCAACGTTGGAGGCAGATCCGGGGAATATGTCCCTGTATGTGTCTCCAACGTTGGAGACAGGTTACCGTCTCATTCCTTTTTATGGCCTTTCACGCCGACTCTCGCTCAGCAGCGGCCATCCGCGACCTCAGCAGCAACACCGCCTTGGTGTGGATCTGGCACACCCGGCTCTCGGTGACGCCCAGCACTTCGCCGATCTGGGCGAGCGTGAGACCCTCGTAGTAGTAGAGCGTCAACACCGTCTTCTCCCGCTCACCCAGGCGGTTGATGGCGGCGGCGAGCAGCATCTTGATCTCTTCGCCCTCGAAGAGGTCGACGGGCCCGTCGGTCTTGTCGGGGAGCGTGTCGCCGAGGGTCGCCGACTCGCTGCGCTCCCCCCCGCCCGACGAGAGCATCTCGTCGAGGGCGACCACGCCGACGAAGGAGATCTGCTTGAACATGGTCTGGAGCGTCGACGGGGAGATGCCGAGCTCAGCCGCGACCTCGTCGTCGGAGGGCGTGCGCAACAGCCGGTGCTCCAGGGTGGCGTAGGCCCGCTCGACCGACCGAGCCTTGGCTCGGACCGACCGCGGCACCCAGTCGATCGACCGCAACTCGTCGATGATCCCGCCGCGAATCCGGGCGATGGCGTAGGTCACGAACTTGACCTCTCGCGTCGGATCAAACTTCTCGATGGCATCGATGAGGCCGAAGATCCCGTAGCTGACGAGGTCGGCCTGTTCGATGGTCGCGGGGAGGCCGACTGACACGCGTCCCGCCACGTATTTGACCAGCGGTGAGTAGTGCAGGATCAGTCGGTCGCGCGCGTCGCGGGCGCCGGTGGTCTTGTAGTCGTTCCAGAGCTTGTCGATGATCGCGTCATCGATGGCGGCCTCGTCGGTGTCCATGACCTTTCTCAGGCCCGCGGGTGGGAGCGCTCGTGGGCTTGGAGGAGGCGTTCTTTGGAGACGTGCGTGTAGATCTGGGTCGTTTGCAGGCTGGCGTGGCCGAGCAACTCTTGGACCACCCGCAGGTCGGCTCCGTTGTCGAGCAGGTGTGTCGCGAAGCTGTGGCGCAAGGCGTGCGGATGCAGCGGAGTCGGCGATCGATGGTCGACGATGCGGCGGGCGTCGCGGGTTGAGAGGCGGTGGCCGCGGCGATTGACAAACAACGCGTCGACCCCGCCGGCGGAGTCGACCAGCATCTCCGCCCGACCGCCCTCCAACCACGCCCGCAATGCGGCGACGGCTGGGCGGCTGATGGGCACCTGGCGTTGCTTGGCGCCCTTGCCCCAGACGGTGACCACCGAGCGGTCGAGGCCGACGGCGGCTATGTCGAGCCCGCACAGCTCGCTGACTCGAAGCCCGCTCCCGTAGAGCAGCTCGAGAACGGCGTCGTCGCGCCAACGGATGGCGTCGGAGTCACCCGCCGTGCGGCCGCTGCTGTCCTCGATCAACGCGGTGGCCTCGGCTGCCGTGAGGACCCGCGGCAGCCGGGCCCCGCCGCCCGGCGCGCTGAGGCGCTCGGCCGGGCTCACCGTGCAGCGACCGGTGCGCCGGCACCAGGCGAAGTATCGGCGGAGGGCGGCGATCTTGCGGGCGACCGAGCGCCGGGCGTAGCGCCGGGTGGTGAGGTGCGCCAGATAGCGGCGCAGCAAGATCCGGTCGACGGCGGCGGGATCTTGGATCCCGAGACGCTCGGCCCACGCCGTGAAGGCGTCAAGGTCGGAGCGGTACGCCACCAGGGTCGTGGGGGCGACGCCGGTAAGCGACCGTGAGAACTCGTCAAGCTCCCAGCCGGTCATCGAAACACCCCGAGCATGGGCGACACGCTAGGCCCGCTCCCACCGCGGCCCGCGGACCGCCGCCGACGACTCCGGGCCGTCAGCGCGGCGGCGGCCCGATGCGATGCCAGTAACCCGCTCGCTCGGCGACCCAGCCCGCCAGCTCGAGATGGGCGAGCTCGAGCGCAATCGTCGACGGGTCAAGCGTGCTGTGCGCCATCAAGACATCCAACCGGATCGGCTCCCACCCCATGACCGCGAGCAGCCGCTCGGCCGTCGCCCCTGGCGGGGTCCGGCCGTCCCCCTTCGCCGGAGGAGCAGGCGAGTCGAGTGAGAGGGCGTCGAACACGTCCTCGATCCCGCAGACCGGCGCGGCTCCGTCCCGCAAGAGCTGGTTGGTCCCGGCGGCCGCCGGGTTGCGGATGCTGCCTGGTACGGCGAGGACGCTGACGCCCCGCTCGAGGGCGGCGTTGGCGGTGATCATCGAGCCGCCCCGCTCCTGGGACTCGATCACGACCACAGCGTCGGCCAGCCCAGCGATGATCCTGTTGCGGGCGGGGAATCGCCAACCCTCGCTCGGGGTGCCGAGAGGCCACTCCGAGACGAGCACGCCGCGCTCAACGACGTCACGCCAGAGAGTGCGATGGCGTGCCGGGTAGGGGAGGTCGAATCCTCCGGCGACGACGCCGATCGGTGCCCCATCGGCTCGCCCGGCACCGCCCTCCATGGCACCCTGATGAGCGGCGCCGTCGATACCGAGCGCCAAGCCGCTGACGACTCGGACGCCCGCGGCGGCGAGAGCCTGGCCGAATTCGCGGGCGATCTCGCGCCCCGCGGGTGTGCAGCGGCGGGTCCCGACGATCGCGACCCGATGGCCGTCCAGGGGCCATTGGCGGCCGCGCCGAAACAGGACGTACGGCGCCTCCCGGTCACTCGCCAGCTGCGACGGGTAGCTGTCGGTACCGAGAAGATCGACAACGATGTCCAGCCGGCGATAGCGCTCCCAGAGATCGACAACATCGAGGCGGGCAGCCATGGCCGCCCAACGGGCGGCCGTGACCTCAGGGTCGTCGTCCCGAGTTGCCCCAGGCCCCCCGCGCCCACCACGCCCACCACGCCCAAGACGCCCGCCCGGGCCGCCGGCCGTCGCCTGCTGGAGCGCCCGCCCGGCCAGGACGAACGACCAGACCTCGGCCGCCGAGCGGGTCGGACCGACCGCCTTGGGCACATCGAGCGGGAAGAGGGGTGGCACGACCGGATCCCCCGGACGAGTGACCGCTGGATCGTCCCCCGCCTGGCGCTGACCGAGCAGCACGGCCAACCGCGTGGGCGATAGACCGGGCAGCGTCAACAAGGCGACGGTGTAGGCCTCGTCGGGCAGGGCGGTGCGCCCCGATGCGGCGCCGCTCATGACGCCACGTCCAAGACGGCCGTGTCGGCCCGAAGCTCGAGGGCGGCGGCCACGTGACGCTCGTCGAGGACGCCCGACTCGTCCCCGGCCAGGTCGGCCAGTGTCCGTGCCACTCGTCTCACCCGCTGGAGGCCCCGCGCCGATAAGCGACCGGCGCGGAGACGATGCTCGATCAGGCGGCGCGACGGCGAGCTGAGCACGGCCCACCGGTCCAGGGCGTCGGCGTCGAGATCGGCGTTGCAACAAACGCCGCGCGTGGGGGCGAGCGCCCGTGCCGCAGCGACACGGGCCGCGACGATGCGCGACGCTTCCGAAGGCTCGGCGCCGAGCAGATCGGACGCGTCCGGTCTGCTCACGACCACCCGGAGGTCAAATCGGTCGAGCAGCGGCCCGCTCACGCGCCGCACGTAGCGGTTGCGCACTGCGTCCGAACAGCGGCAGCTTCCGAAGGCCCCGCCCTCGCCGCACGGGCACGGGTTCATGGCGGCGACGAGCAGGAAGTCGGCGGGGAAGGTCACCGTGTGGCGAGCGCGAGACACCCGGATCCACCCCTCCTCGATGGGCTGGCGGAGCGTGTCGAGCACCGCCGGCGGAAATTCCGCCAACTCGTCCATGAAGAGGACCCCATGACACGCGAAGCTGATCTCGCCGGGTCGAGCCAACGCCGTCCCGCCCCCCACGAGCGAGACCATCGACGCCGTGTGATGGGGCGCCCGGAAAGGAGGCTGCTCGACGAGGCCGCCGTGCGGCAGCGCCAGCCCGCCCGCCGAGTGGATGCGTGTGACCTCCAGCGCCTCAGCCCGGGTCAGGGCGGGCAGGAGGCCGGGCAGGCAGCCGGCGAGCATGGTCTTGCCAGCACCCGGCGGCCCGATCATGAGCAGATGGTGTCCGCCCGCGGCGCTGACCTCGACGGCCCACTGGCCGAGCGGCTGACCCCGCACGGCGGCCAGGTCGGGGATGAGGCCGGCCGGATCAACTGACGGCCGCGCTGCGGCAGCAGTCCCCACGAAGGGCGGCTCGGGCCACGGCTCGCGACCGGCGATGGCCGCCACCGCGGCACGCAGGCTCGACACACCCCGCACGAGGTGACGCCCCACAAGGGACGCCTCGTTGACACATTCGAGGGGAACGGCCACGGCCGGCGTGTCCAGGGCATCGACGAGGGACAAGACGCCCGCGATGGCGCGCACCCGCCCATCGAGGCCCAACTCGCCGAGGAACGCGCACTCCTCCACGACGCGACCGTCGATGCGCCCCTGCGCGGCCAGGATGGCCACGGCGATGGCCAGGTCGAGGCCGGCGCCGATCTTGCGGACCCCGGACGGTGCCAGGTTGACGGTGACCCTGGTCTTGGGGAACTCCAGCTCACTCGACGCAAAGGCCGCCCGGACCCTGTCCCGCGACTCGCGGCAGGCCGCATCCGGTAGCCCGACGACGGTGAAGGCGGGCAGTCCCCGCCCGATGTGGACCTCGACGGTGACGGGATGCCCTTCGATCCCGAGCAGGGTGGCCGACTTGATGGTGGCAATCACGCGCGTAGCTCCTCGTGGCAGAGGGATGCAGGTGAAGGAGGACCGCCCAACGATCACGGGCGCCGGCCACTCGAGGCGCGACCTCACCGTAGAGACCCCCAGTGACAACCTGCGGCACCCCAGCAGCAGCAGCGACCGAGCTGAGCTAAGCCAAACCTGTTTACTATGGTGGGCCTTACATTATGAGCGGCACGGCAACAATCGTCCCGGCGCCGGCAGGCGACGCCCATCCGCCGCCCGACCGCCGCCGCCTGAGCCTGAGGCACAGGCACAGCCACGGCCACAGCCACCATCGGCGGCGCGCCCGCCCGAGCACGGTCGTCGGAGCGATGGTGGTCGCCTTTACCCTCGCGCCCCTCGTCTTCCTCCTCATCGACGCTCACCACGCCGGCTGGCAGGAGGTTCACACCGTGTTGTTCCGCGCCCGATCGGCGATGTTGCTGAGCAACACGGGGAAGCTGGTCGTCATCGTCTGCGCGACGACCGCGGTGGTCGGCACGGCCACCGCCTGGTGCCTCGAACGCCTCGCCCTCCCCGCCCGCCGCCTTCTCGCCGCGCTCGTCGTCTTGCCCATTGCCTTCCCCGACTTTGTCGTCGGCTACACGTGGCACTCGACGTTCCCCTGGATCCACGGGCTCATGGGTGCCTCGCTCGTCATGACCCTGACCAGCTACCCCCTGGTGTACCTCCCGGTCCGAGCCGCCTTGCGCCGCGCCGATCCGGAGGCGGAGGGTGTCGCCCGCAGCCTCGGGCTCGGCCCCTGGGAGACGTTCTGGCGGGTGACGATGCGCCAGGTCCTATCCGGCCTGGCCGGCGGGTGCCTGCTCGTCGCATTGGCCGTCATGGCCGAGTTCGGCGCCTTCGAGATCCTGCGGTTCCAGACCTTCACCACCGAGGTGTTCACCGAGTTCCAGTTCGATCCAGCGGCGGCGTCGGCCCTGGCTCTGCCCCTGGCGATGATGGGTCTGTTGGTCCTGGCCGGCGAGGCGGTCGTCACCCGCCGCACCCATCCGACGGGCCCGACCGTCAGCCGCGATCCGGTCCGGGTCAAACCGTCAACCTCGGCGGGGGCCGGCGTGCTCGTCGCCTTCGGGGGATTGGTCGGCCTGGCCGTGGTCCTGCCCATCGCCACGCTGATCGGCTGGATGGTGCGATCCCAGCGGACGACTCTGCCGGCCTCGACCAGTCTGGCCCACGCCCTCGCGTCGACCGTCGGCTATGGCGCCGGCGGGGCCCTCCTCGCCACCGTCTTGGCCGTCCCCGTCGCCGTCATGGCGGTCCGCCGACCCCACACCCTGCAACGGGTCATGGAACGCGGCGCCTACCTCGTGCAGGGCCTACCCGGCGTTGTCGTCGCCCTGAGCGCGGTCTTCTTCACGACCCGCTACGCCTACCGCCTCTATCAGAGCTCCACGTTGCTCATCGTCGTCTACGCCCTGCTGTTCCTGCCGCTCGCGCTGGTGTGTGTGAAGGTGTCAGTGGTGCAGACCTCGGAGAGCTACGCCGAGGTCTCGCGGAGTCTCGGACGCGGACCGCTCGCCTCCTTCGCGTTGATCACCGTGCCGCTGATCGCGCCGGGGCTGGCCGCCGGCTTTTGCCTTGTCTTCCTGTCGTCGGTGACGGAGCTGACGGCCACGTTGATCCTCATCCCGATCGGTCATCACACCCTCGTCACGCAGTTTTGGGCCTATCAAGGAGCGGCCGCCTACGGCGCTGCCGCGCCGTACGCGTTGGTGATGATCCTCGTTGCCGGGATCCCGACCTTGCTCCTCAACAACTGGTTCGCGCGCCGCGCCACGGGCGCCACAGGCACCACAGGCACCACGTTGCCGGTGCTCACATGACCCAGCTCGGCACCCCGACGGAGGCCGCGGCGCAGCCTTCGCAGCCGCCCGAGCCTTCGAAGCCGCCCGCGCTCCGCCTCGACGGCGTCGGCCGAAGCTACGGCGCGCTCACCGTCCTCGACGGGCTCGATCTCACCGTGGCCGACGGTCAGATCCTCGCCGTTCTCGGACCATCGGGCTCGGGCAAGACGACACTGTTGCGCGTCATCGTGGGCCTCGACCGAGCCGACGCCGGGGCCGTGCACTTGGCCGGTCGGGTCGTCGACGATCGCCACAGTTGGGTCCGGCCCGAGGACCGAGGGGTCGGGTACGTGCCTCAGGAAGGTGCCCTCTTCCCGCACCTGACTGTCGCCGCCAACATCGGATTTGGTGTGCGTCGCGGTCGGGACCGGACTGAGGCGGTGGCCGAGACGCTCCAACTCGTCGGCCTCGTCGACCTGGCCGGCCGTTACCCGCACCAACTGTCGGGCGGGCAACGCCAGCGCGTCGCCCTCGCGCGCGCCCTGGCCATCAAGCCGCGCCTCGTGGTGCTGGACGAACCTTTCTCGTCGTTGGACGCCGCCCTCCGCGCCGGTCTACGAGCCGAGGTCGCCGGCGTCTTGCGCCGGGCCGGCGCGACAGCCGTCGTCGTCACCCACGACCAGGACGAGGCCCTCTCGATAGCCGACGAAGTTGCCGTTCTGCGCGGCGGACGCTTCGTGCAGATCGGTGCGCCCGCCGACCTGTTGGCCGCACCTGTCGACCCCGACATCGCCGCTTTCCTCGAGACCGGCACCCTCCTCACCGTCGCCGTCGACCACGGCCGGGCCGTCACGCCGTGGGGTGATGTGGCCGTCGCCGGCAGCCCGAACCTAGGAGACCGCGCCGTCATCCTCATCCGCCCCGGCCAAATCCGCGTCCACACCGCGCCGCAGCAGACGGGACGTCCGGCGCGGGTGACCGGCTCGGAATACCGGGGCGGGGTCTCCCTCGTGCGGCTCCGCGCGGGAAGCGACGACGACCAAGACGGTCCGGATCTGCTGGCCGGATCGGACGAGCCGCTCGCGACCGGCCAGGCCGTGTGGATTGAGATCATCGGTCCGATCTCGGCCTGGCCCGCTACCTGACGGGTCCGGCAAGCGCTCGATCCATTGATGGGGAATGTGGCCCGGTTCGGCGCGGCCATATTCCCCAGAAGTGGGGTGGAAGACTGGTGGGCATGGGCCTCAACCCGTTTCGCGTCCACCGCCGACGGACCTCCGATTACGTCCTCGTGGCCGCCACCTTGCTGATCACGCTCGCCCTCGTCGTGTGGGCGGCGCGGGCCTAGGGTGGCGGCGATGATCGCCGCCGAAGTACCTCAGGTTGATGCGTCCGAAGGGGCCAAGTTGGTCGAGGAGGGCGCCTTCCTGCTCGACGTGCGCGAGCCCGACGAGTGGTTGGCGGGGCACGCCTCGGCCGCCACCCACATCCCACTCGGCACCGTGCCCGCGCAGCTGAGCGAGATTCCGACCTCGGGCACGGTGGTCGCGGTATGCCGGGCCGGGGGGCGGTCGCAGAAGGCCGCCGAGTTCCTCCGAGCCCAAGGCGTCGACGCCGTGAATTTGGTCGGTGGCATGCGGGCCTGGGCCGAGGCCGGGCTGGACGTGGTGACCGATGAAGGCGACCCAGGCTCGGTGATCTAAGGCGTCAGGGCGCGGTCGAGGTCGTCCCAGAGATCCTCGACGTCTTCTTGCCCGACGCTCATGCGGAGCAGCGACGGCGGCGTGCCCTCCTCGAAGGCGTAACGCCCGCGGCGTTCGATCAGTGTCTCGACGCCGCCGAGGCTGGTGCCCGGAGTCAGAAGGCCGACGCGGTCGCAAACGGCCTCCGCCGCTTCGGCTCCACCCGCCACCTCAAACGACACCATCCCGCCCGGCCCATCCATCTGTTTGGCCGCGACGTCGTGACCGGGATCGGAGAGCAGGCCCGGGTAGCGGACCCGCGTCACGCGTGGATGGGTGGTCAGACGTTCGGCCAGCACGCCCGCCGTGTGCTGGGCGCGCAGCAGTCGGGCCGGCAACGTGCGCAAGCCTCGCAACGCCAGCCACGCCTCGACCGAGCCAGGGATGCCGCCAAACAAGCTGCGCCGGCTGCGGACCGCTTCGAGACGTTCGGGATCGCCGGTCGCCGTGACGACCGCGCCCATGAGCAGATCGGAGTGGCCGGCCAACCACTTGGTGACCGAGTGCACGACCACGTCAGCGCCGAGGGCCAACGGTCGTTGGAGCAGCGGCGTTGCCAGGGTGTTGTCGACGGCGACGACGACATCCGAACCAGCGAGCGCCGCGGTGATGCCGGCGATGTCGGCGATGGCCAGGCACGGGTTGGTCGGCGACTCCAACCAGAGCAATTGGACGCCGTCACACGCGACGACGACGGCGGCGGTATCCGTCACATCGACGAGGCGAACCTGCAGCCGCCCGCGCTCAGCGGCATCGGCGCAAAATCTGCGGGTGCCGTTGTAGGCGTCGTGGGCGACGGCGACGGTGGCACCGATGGGCAGTGTCTCGAGCACCGCGCTGATCGCCGCCATGCCTGAGGCGAACGAAAGGGCGGCGCCACCCTCCATCTGGCCGAGCGTCGCCTCGAAGGCCTCCCACGTGTCGTTGTCATCGCGGCCGTAGAGGCGATCTCCGCCGCGACGGAACGTCGAGGACATGGAGATGGGTGGGTTGATGCCGTCGCCGGCGCGGTCGGGTCGGCCGGCGCGCACGGCGACGGTGGCGGGGCGGAGCACCATCTAGAAGGCGGCCTCGATGACATCGACGTCGGCGCCGACGACGCTCGCCACGTCGAAGCGGACCACGCGTGACCGCAGTTCTCCCGAGGACAGCCCCAGCCAGCGCGCCGCCAGGCGGCGGATGCCCATCTGCTTCAGGCGGGTGACGGCGTCGGCGGGCGAGCCGAAGCGGTCCGACGTTCGGGTCTTGACCTCACAGAAGACGACGGCCTTGGCGTTGGCGGCGATCAGGTCGATCTCGCCGGCGGTGCCATCCCCGCGTGTGCGCTCCCCGGCTGGTGCCCGCCAATTGCGGGCCACGATCCGGTAACCGTGCGCCTCGTACCAGCGGGCGACGGCATCCTCGCCGGCCCGACCGATCTGCTGTCGGTCGGTTGGCGCCGGGACACGCCCCGCCGGCCCCTTCCCGACGGGACCCACCTTGATCAGATCTCCTTGGCCGGTAGCTCCTCGACGTTGACGTCTTTGAACGTCACGACGCGGACGGAGGACACAAACCGGGCCGTGCGGTACATGTCCCACACCCAGGCGTCACCAAGAACGATTTCGAAGTAGGGCCGCCCGCCTTCGTTGCGCGGGTTGAGCGCCACTTCGTTGGCCAGGTAGAATCGCCGCTCGGTCTCGACCACGTACTGGAACATCGGGAGGACGTCTCGGTACTCCTGATACAGCTGAAGCTCGATCTCGGTTTCGTACCGCTCGATGTCCTCAGCACTCATTGGGCTGCTTCCACCCTTCCTACTCTAGGACGTGGCAACGACGACGACAGCGAGTCCCGCCGCGGAAAGCCGGCGAAGACCGGCGAAGACCGTGAAGGCCGCGAAGTGCCCCGACTCGCCCGACTGGTCCGGCGCGTCAGAGGAAACAGATGTTGTCCAGCGGCCAGACCTTGAGGATCGCCCGCCCCACGATCGTCCGCTCCCGGATCGGGCCGAAGAACCGGCTGTCGTAGGAGTCGGGCCGATTGTCCCCCATCACCCACACCATCCCTTTGGGAACGGTCTGCGCCGCGAAGTCAGACGTCACCACGTCAGGCTTGAGGTAGGGCTCGAGCAGCAGGCGACCGTTGATGTAGACGTGACCGTCATGGCCTTCGACGGTGTCTCCCGGCAGGCCGATGACCCGCTTGACGAGCTCGTCTGACCGGGGCACCAAGCCGAGGGTCTCGGCCACCGACCGCCACAACCCACTGATGCCACCCTCATGACTGGGCGACGGGCCCTCCTCCAACTGCACCCCCGGCGGCTCGGCGAAAACGATGAGATCGCCGCGGCGGACCGGGTGGAGCCGGTAGGAGATGCGGCTGACGAGAATCTTGTCGTCGACGTGCAACTGCGGCACCATCGACGCCGACGGGATGTAGAAGGGCTGCACGACGAGCGCCCGCAGGATCACGACGATGACGACGGCCAGGCCGGCGACGATGGGCACCTCGATGAGGCTCCGCCAGACGCTCGTGTGGCTCTTGGTGTCCGGGGTGCCCTTCACGACTGCTGGATGTCTAGCTGGAGCCCTTCGGGGTGTACGCCGTCCGCTTCTCTTTGATCTTGGCCGCCTTACCCGTCCGATCACGCAGGTAGTAGAGCTTGGCTCTGCGGACGTCACCGCGGGTGACGATCTCGATCTTGGCGATGATCGGCGAGTGCACCGGGAACGTTCGCTCGACGCCGACGCCGAAGCTGACCTTGCGGACGGTGAAGGTCTCGCGCACACCGGCGCCCTGGCGACGGATGACGGCGCCCTGGAACACCTGGACCCGCTCCTTGCCGCTCTCGACGACGCGCACGTGGACTTTGAGCGTGTCGCCCGGACCGAAGGCGGGGATGTCGTCCCGCAGATGGGGTCGGTCGACGAGATCGGTGGGGTTCATGGCGCGGAAAGCTCCTCAAGGCGAACAGTTGGCAGCGGACAAGTTGCGCACCGAAGCGGCGACCTCCCGCAAGCCGGCCCACTTTAGGGCATCAGCCCGAACTCCTCCAGAAGACGCTCGTCCTCCTCGCCCAGACCGCCGGCCGCGTCGATGAGGTCGGGCCGCCGGGCAAGGGTCCTGGCGAGCGACATGGCCCGTCGCCAACGGGCCACACGACCGTGGTCGCCCGACCGCAACACCTCGGGCACCTCCCAGTCCCGGAACGCGGCCGGCCTGGTGTACTGCGGATATTCGAGCAAGCCGTCGGAGAAGCTCTCGTCCTCCGACGAGGTGTCATTGCCGAGCACGCCGGGCACCAATCGGGCGACGGCCTCGATGACGACGAGAGCGCCGAGCTCGCCCCCCGCCAGGACGTAGTCGCCGATCGACACCTCGCCGTCGCAGAGGTGGTCCACGATGCGCTGATCGACGCCCTCGTAGCGCCCGCACAACAGCGAGAAGGCCCCCAATTCGGCCAGCTCCCGCGCCGCCGCCTGGTCGAATCGGGTGCCCCCCGGCGACAGGAGCAGGAGGGGCCGGGGTGGGTCGACCGCCTCGACAGCGGCGAAGACTGGTGGCGGTGCGAGCACCATCCCGGCGCCGCCGCCGAACGGCGAGTCGTCGACGGACCGGTGCGGGTCTTCGGCGGCCGCCCGCAGGTCGTGGACGCGCAGGTCGAGCAACCCCGACTCTCGCGCCTTGCCGATGAGCGAAGCGGAGACCCACGCTTCGACGAGTGCCGGGAAGATGGTGAATGTGTCCACTCGGAGGGTCATGACTCACCGTCCAGGAGACCCGGTGGCGCGTCGACAACAACCCGACCGGCCTCGTGCTCAGTCACGAAGCGGGCCGGCACGAGCGAGCCGGTGTCCAACTCGAGCACGTCGCTCGCCGGGTTGGCGATGACGCTGACGATCGTGCCGTGCGCCACTCCGGCGGTATCGACGACCGTCGACCCGATCAGCTCGTGCACCCACAAAACGTCAGGATCGACCAGGGCCTCGGCGTAGAGGACCAGGCCCCGCACCGCTTCGGCCGCGCTGCGATCGCCGATCCCTTCGAAGGCGACGATCCAGCGGCCCTGATGGGGTCCGGATCGGAGGATTCGCATGGATCCCGGTCCGTCAGGGGCGTGGAGCACACTGCCCGCCGTGACGCGTTCGGTGCGGTCGGTCACCAACTCGACGATGACCTCGCCGGTGAGGCCGTGGGGCTTGGTGATCCGCCCGACTTCGAGCACTCGGTGCCGCGGCTAGTCGACGATGTCGACGGTGACGCCGATGCCTTCTCGGGCGCCGGCGGCGCGCACGAGCGTGCGGATGGACTGCGCCACCCGGCCCCGCTTGCCGATGACCTTGCCCATGTCGTCAGGGGCAACGTGCAGGCGGAGCGTCACTCCCCCATGACCCTCCTCGACCTCGACGCGGATCGCCGCCGGATCGTCGACGATCTGACCGGCGAGATATTCGAGGACAGCGACCGGCACCGCCCCCCGGCCGGCCGTCTCTTCCGTCACTTGGCTCCGGCGCCGAGGGCGGCGTTTTTGATCGCCGCGGCCCGAGAGGTGGCAGCCTCGGTCGTGGTCTTGGGTCCGGCTGTCGCCTTGAACTCGTCCCAGGCGCCGGAGATGACCAGCAGCTTCTGCACAACGTCGGTGGGCTGGGCCCCATCGGCCAGCCACTTCACGACCTTGGCGTTGTCGATGTTGATGATCGACGGATCGCTGCGCGGCTCATACGTGCCGACGATCTCGATGAATCGACCGTCCCGAGGGGACCGGCCATCAGCCGCGACCACCCGGTAGGTGGGCTGCTTCTTCTTACCCATCCGCATGAGGCGGAGCTTTACGGCCACGGCTTTGTCCTGTCTGTGATGTCTCGATCGGGATGTCTCGATCGGCTCGACCTGGAGCCAACCGGACGCCGAACCACAGGCGCAACCACGAGCTGCCAGAGCGGGCAAAAGTGTAGCCGCCGGGGGTGCGGCCCAGCACCCCGGCCCGACGGCCGCCCGGTCGGCCTGCCTAGCGACGGCCCTTTTTGCGGCGCGCCTTGGCCTTGGACTTGTTGAGGCGGGGTCCGATCCCGGCCGCCCTGAACATCTTCTGGGCGTCCTGGAACTGCTTGACCAAGGCGTTGACCGCGGTCGTCGTCGTCCCGCTACCGGTGGCGATCCGCAACCGGCGGGAGCCGTTGATGATGGTGGGATCATCCCGCTCGCCCGGGGTCATGGCCCGGATGATCGCCTCGACGCGTGCCAACTCGCGGTCGTCGATCTCGGCGTTGCGCAGCTCCTTGGGCAGCCCCGGCATCATCTTCATGAGGCCCGACAGGGGGCCCATCTTCTTGATCTGCTGCATCTGCTCCAGGAAGTCTTCAAGGGTAAAGCGGCCGTCCTGAAGCTTCTCGGCCGCTTTGGCGGCGACGTCTTGGTCGTACTCCTGCTCGGCCCGCTCGATGAGGGTCAGGACGTCGCCCATCCCCAGGATGCGCGACGCCATCCGGTCGGCATGGAACTGCTCGAAGTCGGCGAGCTTCTCCCCCGTCGACGCGAACACGATCGGCCGCCCGACTACCTCCTTGACCGACAGCGCCGCGCCACCTCGGGCGTCGCCGTCCAGCTTGGACATGATGACGCCGTCGAGCTCGAGGCTGCGATGGAACGACTCAGCCGTCGTGACGGCGTCCTGTCCGATCATGGCGTCGATGACAAGGAACGTGTAATGCGGCTCCACGGCCGCCGAGATGTTGCGAACCTCCTCCATGAGCTCTTCGTCGATGGCAAGACGCCCGGCGGTGTCGACGATGAGGACGTCCCGCCCGACCCGGACCGCCTCGGCCAGCCCCGCCCGGGCGACGGCGACGGGATCGGTCGGCTCGCTGAAGACGGGCACGCCCGCCTGCCCGCCCAGGACGCGGAGTTGCTCGACCGCGGCCGGACGTTGGAGGTCGGCGCCGACGAGCAATGGGCTGCGGCCCTGCTGCTTGAACCAGCGGGCCAGTTTGGCCGCCGCCGCCGTCTTACCCGACCCCTGAAGGCCGGCGAGGAGGACGACCGTCGGGGGCTTGGAGGCGTAGGTGATCTTGAGCGTCTCGCCGCCGAGCGTCTCGATGAGCTCGGTATGGACGATCTTGATGACCTGCTGGGCAGGGCTCAGGCTCTTCGAAAGGTCAGCTCCGATGCACGCCTCGCGGATGCGACCGACCAGGCCGCGGACGACGACAAGGTTGACGTCGGCCTCGAGGAGGGCGACTCGGATCTCCCGCAGGACCTCGTCGACCTCGGCCTCACCGAGGCGACCCTTGCCCCGCAGGCGCGTGAATATCGTGTCGAAGCGGTCGGTGAGCGAGTCGAACATGGGGCTTGTCAGGGTAGTGGCGATGGTGATGGGCGGACGGCGGGGCGTATCGTTCGCCGTATGAAGACAGTCGACGATGCACCTTTCCTCGACATGTTCTCCGAGGACTTCCAAGCCGACCCGGCGGCGGTCATCGACCGGCTCCGCGAGGAGTCGTGGGTGGCCCGCACCATCTTGGGTGGGTTCGTCATCGGCCGCCCACAGGTGCAGGCCCTTTTGGCCGACCGCCACCTGCGCAGCTCGGTCCCTGACATCGTGCGGATGCAGGGCATCAGCGAAGGCCCGCTCTACGACCGACCACGCACGTCGATCCTCGCCCTGGAAGGCGAGGACCATGTTCGGGTGCGCAAGCTCTCCAGCCGGGCCTTCACCCCTCGCGCCGTTGACGTCCACCGCGCCGACATGCGGTCGACGTTGACCCGGCTCGTCGCTCCCCTCGTCTCGCAAGGTCGTTGCGACTTCATGGCCGACATCGCCGAGCACTATCCCATCGAGGTCATGTGCCACCTGCTGGGCGTCCCTGACGTCGATCACGAGGACTTCGCCAAGTGGAACCGGGCCATCACCTGGGCCCTGTCCTTCCAGTTGAGCGCCCACCGCGCCGACGTCGAGTGGGGCATGGGGCAGATGCAGGCCTACGTCGACCGTCTCATGCGCGACCGGCGGGCCAACCCTCGCGACGACCTGGTGACCGCCTTCCTGCAAGCCCGCGAGGCCAATGACCGTCTGACCGACGACGAGATCCAGACGATGATCGCCGCCCTGCTCTTCGCCGGGTACGACACCACCCGCAACCAACTCGGCCTGGGCATGTGGATGTTTGCCCAACATCCCGAGCAGTGGGCCAAGCTCGGCGCCGATCCCAGTCTCGCCCCGGCCGCCGTCGAGGAGATGATGCGCTTCCGGGGCACCGTCGCCGTCGCCCCTCGTGCGGTCGCCGAGGACTTCGAGTTCGAGGGCTACCGCTTCGAGGTCGGGACCATGTTGACCCTCTCGACGGGCGCCGCCAACCACGACCCGGCCACCTACGACGACCCCCAGTCGTTCGACATCACCGCCCAGCGCGAGCCCCACTTCACCTTCGGCGGAGGACCCCACTACTGCCTGGGCGCCAGCCTGGCCCGGGCCGAGATGCAAGAGGCGCTGCCGATCCTCGCCGCGGCCATGCCCAACCTCGAGCTCGACGGCGAGCCCACCTGGCGTCCGCCGCTCGGCATCTTCGGCCCCGAGACCCTTCCCCTCCGCTTCGGCCCCCTCCGGTCCCGCTGAGCCAACCGCGGCCGGCACTACGCTGGTTGCCTTTCTGGGGTGAACATCGAGCCGAAGGGGTCCGAGTGGGGCGAGGCATGCGTCTTGGCGTTTTGGCGACGGCGGGTTGCCTCGTCGCGCTCGTGGCGCCGGCCGCAGCCGAGGGGGGCACCCCGCCGATCGGGTTCTCGGCGCCGGTGATCGTCATCCCTTCCCCACCGGGCGGCGAGTCGACCGCGCCCGTGGCCGAGCCCCACATGGCGGTCGCCTCCTCGGGGCGCGTCTTCGTCTCGGCCGGCTACGAGAGTTGGGACTGCGAGACCGGGCGGGTCTCGGCCGCCCTCCGGGACTGCGTATGGGCATCCGACAACGACAGCACCTTCCACGTCAGAGGCGGCGAGCCCGACGGGGACGGTGGCGATAACACCGACCTGGCCGTCATGCCGTCCGGCACCGTGCTCGAGTCCACGATGACCGATCCAGACATCGCCGGCGCGACACTCGGCAGCGGCACCTTGGGCGCGACGGTCAGTCGCAGCGCCGACGGCGGCCACACCTGGACCGAGGTCGTCGACGCCAACCATCAGGTCGTGAGCGACCGCCCGTACCTGCTGGTGGCGGCCGACAACAATCTTCTCCTGACGTTCGCACCGCTCCCAGGCGGCATCTGGGCCGTGCGGTCGACCGATGGCGGCGCCAGCTTCGGCGCGGCGTTCCCCATAGCCCTCGGGACCATCGCCGTCAACGGGTCACCTCTCGACGACCACGTGAGGGGCGACCTGGTCGTCCCGTTCGCCACTTCCAGCCTGCCGACGTGCGTCTCAGGCTTCGACGCCTGTTTCAACCAGCTCGCCGTCGCCCGCTCCGACAACGGCGGTCAGAGCTGGACGACCGAAACCGTGGCTGACCTCCCGAGCGGCATCGGCATCACAGGCCCGCCGATCGCCACAGCTGACGCCGGCGGCGCCGAGTACATCGTCTTCGGGACGGCGGCGTACACCGACGCGGGTGAGGCCGCACCGGTAGGACCGGCCCACGTCTGGGTGGTCCGCTCCCCCGCGGCCGGCAAACCCTGGTCGGCGCCGATCGAGATCGATCCCCCTGGTGGGTCGGCCATGATGCCGGCCGGCGTCGCCGCCGGCCGCGGCCATCTCGCCGTCGTCTTCTACCGCACCGCGGATCCCAACGGCGAGGACGATACGACGGCGAGCTGGAACGTCATGGTCGCGTCGTCCGGCGACGCCGGGTCGCGCTTCGCCCAGACTCTCGTCGCGCGGGGCGCGTATCTCGGAGCGGGCTACAACCGGGTCCCCATCCTGATCGACCAGATCGACATCGCCTTTGACCCCAAGGGGCGGGTCCTGATCGTGTGGACCGACACCCACAAGCTTCAGGGCACAGCCAACACCATCGACTTCGCCCATCAGACGACCGGCCCGCCGCTGGCCGACTACTGAGGCCCCACCGCCGCAGAAGACGTTGCCGCGGGAACGTGGCGCCGGCCACATGCGAGCCGGCGAGCGCTACTGGGAGGTGTCGTTTAGGGTCTGGTGACCCTTAAACCGTACGTCCCAGTAGCGCGCCGCACGGGAGATGGGCCTTGGAGCCGGGAGGCGCGACGCCTGGGAGGCGCAGGCGGCCGCACTACCTTGACCGCCGACAGACCATCAGACGGACCGCCACCGCGGGAGGGCCCATGGGACTTACGGCGTTCGAGGCCGTCAATCGATACTTCGAGGAGGCCGCAGGCATCGTCGGGCTCTCCGACGAGATGCACGCCGTGCTGACCACGACCTACCGGGAGATCTCCGTCCAGATCCCGGTGCGGCTCGACAACGGTGATCTCAGCGTCGTGCGCGGCTACAGGGTGCAACACAACGGAGCGCGGGGGCCCTTCAAAGGCGGGATCCGCTATCACCCGACGGCCCAGCTCGAGGAGATCCGGGCCCTCGCCGCGCTGATGACCTGGAAGTCGGCGCTGGTCGACATCCCCTTCGGTGGGGCCAAGGGCGGGATCGCCGTGGACCCGACGACGATGAGCCAGGACGAGCTACAGCGGATGACTCGGCGGTTCACCAACGGCATCGCCCACCTGATCGGCGTGTACCAGGACATCCCGGCACCGGACGTCAATACCAACGCCCAGACGATGGCGTGGATGATGGATGCCTACTCGGCAACCCATGGCTACAGCCCGGGCGTTGTCACCGGCAAGCCGCTCGCCCTCGGCGGCGCACCCGGCCGCGAGCAGGCGACCGGCCGAGGTGTCATCTTCGTGCTAGCCGCCTACGCCGCCGAGCATGGCCTGGAAATGCGTAACCTTCGCGTTGCCATCCAGGGTTTCGGCAACGTCGGCAGTTGGGCAGCTGTCTCGGCGGCAGATCATGGCTGTCGGGTCGTCGCCGCGTCCGACCGCTTCGGTGGGCTGGCCAACGCCGGCGGCCTCGACGTGAGCGCGCTGGCCGAAGTGGTCGCCAAGGGCGGCGGCGTGCCGGACTACGAGGGGGCGGCCGACCACATCAGCAACGACGACCTCCTCGCCGCCGACTGCGACGTGTTGATCCCCGCCGCGCTCGGCGAGGTCATCCACGAGGGCAATGCCTCGGCCATCCAGGCGACTGTCATCGTGGAGGCGGCCAACTACCCGACGACCCCCGACGCCGACAAGATCCTGGGCGATCGCGGCGTGATCGTCATACCCGACATCCTCGCCAACGCCGGCGGCGTCACCGGGTCCTACTTCGAGTGGACCCAGGACATCCAGGAGTTCATCTGGAAAGAGGAGCGCTTCAACACCGAGCTCAAAGACCGCCTCGAGCACGCCTACGCGGCGACCTCGTCGATGGCCAAGGTCAAAGGGTGCACGTTGCGCCAAGCCGCCTTCGCCATCGGGATCGCCCGGGTGGCCGAGGCCACCCGCCTTCGCGGCTACGTCGACTAAGGGACGGTCAGGCGGGGAAAAACTGGTCGACGATGCGCTCGCCCAGGTCGGAGTCGAGCGGCCCGCCGGTCACCGAGAGCCGGTGCCACACGAGCGCAGAAGCGACATCTCCGAGAAGCTCGAGATCGGCATCCGCCGCCAACTCGCCGCGAGCCACGCCTCGGCTCACGATCTCTCGCATGGCGGCCCGGCGCTCGGCAAGGAAGGTTGTGCGGAAGGCCTCGGCCAACTCGGGGTGCCACGTCCGCTCGGCGGCGAAGGCCAACATCACGTCACCGTCGCGCCGGTACTTCTCCAGCAGGGCGGCGACCATGGCCGACATGTCTCCGCGCAGGGAGCCGGTGTCGGGGGATACGACATGTTCCTCGCAGCGGTGGCGCACAGCGTCGATGACGAGATCGACCTTGTTGTCCCAGCGGCGGTAGATGGTGGCCTTGCCGACCCCGGCCCGCGCCGCCACTCGCTCAATGCTCATCGCCGCGAATCCCTCGGCGACGAGAAGCTCGAGGGCCGCGGTCTCGATGGCCCGATCGAGGTCCTCGCTGCGAGGACGACCAGGCCGAGGACGCTCAACGATGGCGGCCATGTCAGCCGGCCTCGAGCACTGGGAACATGTCGTCGAGCGCCCCGTCATCCCGATCCTCGTCCTCGAGTTCGACAATGACGGCGGAGCTCTCGATCGCTCGGGCCGGCAGCCAGATGAACACGCCGACGGTGGCGACGAGCATCACGACGGCACCAACGAGCACGGACGCATGGAGAGCCGACACGTAGGAGCTGCGAGCGATGGCCAGGATGACCGTCGCGTGCGCCCCGGCCTGAGCGGAGTGGGCGATGCTCACGGCCTGGCCGACGTTGCCCTTGATGGCGGTTGTGAGGGCGGCCGGGAGATGAGCGGCGGCGCTGGCCCGGACCACGGCGGCGGCGTAGCGCGATGCCATGATCGAGCCGAGGACGGCCACACCGATGGCCCCTCCGGTCTGGCGGGTGGTGTCGTTCATGGCCGACCCGACGCCGGCCTTCTCCTTGGGGAGCGAACCCATGATCGAGTCGGTGGCGGGGGCGAACGTCAGACCCATGCCCATCCCCAGAACGGTGGTCGCGCCCATGACGAGCCAAATCGACGTGTGCGCGGACGTCAGGGCAAACAGGGCCATGGACACCGACACCACGAAGAGGCCGGTGCCAACCACGATCTTGTTGCCGAAGCGGAGCACGAACGTGCTCGATGACAGGGCCATCAACATGGTGCCGGCCGCCATCGGCACCAGCACGGCGCCGGCCTTCAGCGCGCTCAGACCCAGCACCGACTGGAGGTAGGCGGTCATCACGAAGAGCGAACCAAACAAGGTGAAGAAGGTCAGCGTGATGGCGACACTCGCCGCCGTGAAGCGAGGGTTCTCGAAGAAGTGCACATCGAGCATGGGGCTTGACGTGTGCAACTCCCACTGGACGAAGCCAAACAGGATGGCGGCGCCCACCGCGAACCCGATCAGGATGTCCGTCGACCCCCACCCCCGGACAGGGGCTTCGATCACTGCCCATAGGACGGTGGCGAGCCCGGCGATCGACAGCAAGGCGCCGATGGGGTCGAGCTTGGGAGCCGAGGGATCACGCGAGTCGGGGACGAGGAACCAGCCGCCGATGAGCGACACCACGACGATCGGCACGTTGACGAAGAAGACCGAGCCCCAATAGAAGTGGGCGAGCAGGAAGCCGCCGGCCACGGGCCCGATGGCCAGACCGAGGGCGGAGAGGCCGGCCCAGATGCCGATCGCCTTGGCCCGCTCGATCGGATCGGTGAAGAGGTTGGTGATGATCGACAAGGTCGCCGGCATGATGAAGGCGGCGCCGATACCCATGAACGCCCGAGTGGCGATGAGGACCCCTGCCGAGCCCGACAGCGCCGAGGCCAGCGACCCCGTACCGAAGATGACCAGGCCGACGGCCAGGCCGCGGTAACGGCCGAAACGGTCTCCGAGCGACCCCGTGGTCAGAAGCAGACCGGCGAACACCAGCGTGTAGATGTCGACGATCCACTGAAGCGAGCTGGTCGAGGCGTGGAGCTGACGGCTCAGCGTCGGGAGCGCCACATTGAGGATGGTGTTGTCCAACGCAATCACCATCAGGCTCGTGCAGATGACGACGACGGTCAGCCACCGCCGACGAAAAACGATCTCTGGGTCCTTCACACTGGCTCGCACTGAATCCTCCTCGTAGCGTTCTGAAGGTAGAACCGAAACGGCACCGTCTCGTATTCCCAGGAGGCTCCAGAAACTCTCTCAATGATCGAGCAGCGCCTCGACGAACTCGTCCGGGTCGAACTCGGTGAGGTCCTCGGCGCCCTCGCCCAGCCCCACCAGCTTGATGGGAATGCCGAGCTCGGTCTGGATGGCGAGGGCGATCCCACCCTTGGCGGTGCCATCCAGTTTGGTGAGAACGACGCCGGTCACGTCCACCGCTTCGGCAAACAACTTCGCCTGCGTCAACCCGTTTTGCCCGGTTGTCGCGTCGATCACCAAGAGCACCTCCGTCAGGTGCGCGGGCGGCCGCTCGCAGATCCGGCGCACCTTCTTGAGCTCCTCCATCAGATTGACCTTGGTGTGCAGCCGCCCGGCGGTGTCGCCGAGGACGAGGTCGGCCCCTTTGGAGGCGGCCCGCTGGATGCCGTCGAAGATCACCGCGCCAGGGTCGCTCCCCTCCGCGCCGCGGACGAGATCGGCACCGGCCCGCTTCGACCACAGCTCCAATTGTTCGGCCGCCGCCGCTCGAAAGGTGTCGCCCGCCGCCATCACCACGCGTCGGCCGGCGGCGGCTTCTCGATAGCCAAGCTTGCCGATCGTGGTCGTCTTGCCGACTCCGTTGACGCCGACAAACAGCCACACGTTCGTCTCGCCCGGATCCAGGCGTAGCCCGCGATCGGCGCTCGCCAACGCCTTTTTCAAGTTGGTTTTGAGGGCCTCCACCAAGTCCTCAGACGTCGTGATGCCCTCGCCTTTGACCTGGCCCCGAAGGTCGTCCAGTACCGACGTGGCCAGCGTGACGCCGACATCGGCGCCGATCAGTGCCTCTTCGAGCGCGTCCCACGTGTCCTGGTCGATGGTCGTTCGCGACAAGAAGTTGCCGAATATGGCCCGCGCCTTCCCCAACCGATCCCGGAATCGAGGCTTGGGGAGCGGGGCAAAAGAGGGCTCGCCGTCGGGCTCAGTCTCAACCTCGACGTCGACGTCCGCTTCAGGCGGGGCGGCCTCGAGGGCGTCGATCTGGGCCCGCAGATCCGGAGGCACCTCGACGGGCGGCGCCGCTGGACGTGGCGCCGGCGGCTCCAGCTCGGGGCCGCGGCTGCGGCGCGCCAGACCAATGGGGACAGAGACGAGGAGCAACGCAAGGATCACGATGCCCACGAGGATCAAGGGGCTCATCGAGGGCTGAGCCTACCGGCGGCTCTCACCGCTACTTCTAGGCGGTGCCGGCTCCCGCGCCGATGCGTTCGCCGATGACCTTCGACGATCCACCCGGCTCCATCGTGACGCCGTACAGGCACGCGGCTGCTTCCATCGTGCGCTTCTGATGGCTGACGATCAGAAGTTGCGCTTCATGCTCAAACTCGCGGATCAGGTCGAGGAACCGGTGAAGGTTGATGTCGTCGAGGGCGGCCTCGACCTCATCCATCAAGTAGAAGGGCGAGGGTCGGCTGCGGAAGACGGCAAAGAGGAACGCCATGGCCGTGAGCGACCGCTCCCCGCCTGAGAGCAGCGAGAGTCGCTTGACGTTTTTGCCCGACGGGCGGGCCTCGACCTCGATCCCCGTTTCGAGCAGGTTGTCCGGGTCGGTCAGCTGGAGCCGCCCGGTTCCTCCGGGGAAGAGCGTCGCGAACAACTTGGTGAAGTTGTCGGCGACGTCGGCGTAGGCGGAGGTGAAGACGTCGACGATCTCGGAGTCGATGGCCCGGATGACCTTGGTCAACTCCCGCCGTCCGGCCTTGACGTCTTCGAGCTGCGCTTCGAGGAAGGTGTGCCGCTCGACGAGGGCGGCGTGCTCCTCGAGGGCGAGGGGATTGATGGGCCCCATGAGGCGGAGGTCTCGTTCGAGCTCGCGCGCCCGATGCTCGGGTGTGGTGCCCGGGGGCACCTCCGGACACGTCGCCGCCGTGGCCGTCGCCGGCTCGCAGTTGAGCTCGCGACGGAGGGTGTCGACCGCCGTCTCCATGCGAACGCGGACCTCGGCGTCCTCGACCTCGGCCCGCTGGAGGCGCTCCCGCACGCCCAGCAGTTCGCGTTCAGCGATCCCCCGTTGCCGGCGCAGCTCCTCCAGACGTGTCGACAACGCGGCCGTCGCGTCAGCATGAGCTTGACGAGCGGTTCGCCGCTCGGCGACGACGGCATCGAGTCGGCTTGTATGCGCGACCAAAAGCCCACCGAGGCGGTCGACGGCGACCACGTGGCCCGTGAGCGCGAGACGCCGTTGCTCAGCCGAGTCACGTTCCTCGAGGTGGTGACTCAGGCGTTCGTCGACCTCATTGCGCCGGCGCTCCAGGAGGCTGCGGCGTTCGGCGAGCCCGGCGGCCCGCACGTCGAAGTTGGTGCGCCGCTCTCGGAGCTCACGCTCTTGATGTTCGAGTTCTCCGCGAGCGGCGCGCTGGGCAGCGGCCCGCTCGAGGCCGGCCGCCTCCTCGGCTTCGAGCTCGGGGAGGACCTGCGTCAGCTCGGCCGCCCGAGCGCGGTCACGCTCGAGACGGGCGCCGAGCTCGGCGAGGTGGGTGGCGACGCCTTCGATCTCGACGGCAAGGTCACGGCGCCCGACCTCGACCCGTTGGCGATCGGCGACGAGTTGGGCCCGGCGGGCCAGGTGACGATCGAGAACGCGGAGAGCCTCGGCCTCGGCGGTGCGAGCCGCGGCCGCCGCCTCCCGCGCTTCGCCGTGCGCCGCCCGCGCCGCGTCAAGGTCAGAGGCCGCTGCAGTTGCGTGCGACTGTGCCTCGTCGAGGGCGGCACCGGTCGCGCCCGCGTGGCCGGCGCCGGCGCGCCAACCGCCGGGAGCAAAGCGATCACCGCCCCGGGTCACGACGATGAGATCCGGATGGCCGCACGCCAAATCCATGGCGTCGGCCCATGACCCGTCGACGGCTACGGCGTCGGCGAGGAGCCGATCGAGCAGGGCGCCGACAGCCGGCGACGCTGGTCGCACATGACGGCGCACCGCCTCGCTCCCCGAAGGGGCGACGACGAGGGTCTTGGTCTCGCTGCTGGCGCCGAGGGCGAGCACGGCCCCGCCGGCCCCGTCGACGTGGAGCTGCGCCAGCGCCCGCCGGGCTGCCTCGACGTCAGCCATGACGACGGCCGCGACCGCGTCGCCGATGGCCGCCTCGAAGGCCGCCTCCCAACCAGGGTCGACATCGACGACATCGAGAAGGGTGCCGACGAGACCGTCCACGGTGGCCAGCCGCTCAGCCCCAGCGCGGGCACGCGCCTCGTCGAGGGCGGAGGCCAAGGCCTCGGCGCGCGCGGCCCACGAGCGTTGGTGTCCGGTCGCCGCCGCGAGGGCATGCTCGGCCGCGTCAAGAGCCGACTCGGCGAGGGCCCGCTGGGCCGCGGCGTCATCGGCGGCCGCGGCGAGAGCATGCTCGGCGTCCTCGCCGGCGCTCGCCTCGGCCGTCAGCTCCACGGCCTCGATCTCCAGGCGGCTGGCCTTGGCCGCAAGAGTCTCGTGCCGCTCATCGAGCCGAGTCCGCTCAGCGGCGGCGCGATCGAGGGCGCTACCGAGGGCGATCAACTCACCGCGGACCTCGCCCGCTCCCGCCGGAAGAGGGGCGTCGATGTGAAAGGCCTCGGCATCGTTGCGCCCCGGCGGGGCGCCCGACTCCCCGGCTGGCCACATCGCCTCGAAGGCGGCGCGAGCCTCGCGAACGGCCGCCTCCGCTACCTCTAGGGCGGCCGCCTCGGGGCCTGCCTGCTCGATCTCGTCGTCGACGACCACCAGGGCGGCGGCCAGGTCCGCCGCTTCGCCTTCGAGGCTGGCCACGAGGTCGGCGTCGACCTCGATGGTCCGCAGCCGCTCGAGCGAACGCCGGCGCTCGGTGACCAGGGCAGCCAGTCCACGGGCCCGTTCGCGCAACCCTTCGGCGCGGGCGACCTCGTCGGCGAGCAGGTCGCGGCGGGCCCGCCGGTCGCCGCCAGCCGCACCTTCGGCCGCACCTTCGGCCGCACCTTCGGCCGCGAGGAGCGCGGCCTCGCCGGCCGCGATGTCCCCGTCGAGGCGGTCAAGGGCGGCGACCAACTCCCGCTCGACCACGACCTGGTCGGTGCGGAGCGCGGCGACGGCCGTGGCGCGGGCCTCGAGGCTCGCCAGCTCCCGACCCGACAGCCAGATGCGCAGGGCGCCCAGCTCGGCGACGACATCACCGTGTCGGCGAGCGGCGTCGGCCTGGCGCTCGAGCGGGCGCATCTGGCGCCGCACTTCGCGCAGGAGATCCTGGACGCGCAGCAAGTTGCCCTCGGTGGCGTCGAGGCGACGTTGCGCCTTCTCCCGCCGGCGACGGAACTTCAAGACACCGGCCGCCTCCTCGATGATCACCCGACGGTCAGCGGGCTGAGCATTGAGGACGGCATCGAGCTGGCCCTGTCCGACGATCACGTGCTGCTGCCGCCCGACGCCGGTGTCGGACAGAAGCTCTTGGATGTCGAGCAGTCGGCAGGGCGCGCCGTTGAGTGCGTACTCGCTCTCACCGCTCCGCCAGAGCGTGCGGGTGATCGTCACCTCGCTGAAGTCGATCGGGATGAGTCGCGCCGAGTTGTCGATGGTGAGGCTGACCTCGGCCCGACCCAGCGCCTGGCGCTTGGCCGTCCCCGCGAAGATGACGTCCTCCATCTTGGCCGAGCGCACCGTCCGCGGGCCCTGGGCGCCCAATACCCAGGCGACGGCGTCGACGATGTTGGACTTGCCGCTCCCGTTGGGGCCGACGACGACGGTGAGTCCGGGCTCGAACTCGAGGGTGGTCGTTTCGGCGAAGGACTTGAAGCCCTTGAGGGTGAGCGTTCGGAGAAACACGGTGGATCCGGACCTTACCGGCGTCCGCGAGAGCCTCGGGTGACCCTCCGGGGGGCCATGTGACTGGTGTTGATGGAGGGGTAGGCGAGGTTGCTGAGGTCCTCAGCGGAAGGCGAGCGTCACGCCGGCACCGAGCAAGGCGGTACCGACCGTCAACCACGTGACGGCGTCGCCGATGCTTCGGCTCTTGAGGATCGTCCATGGCTGAGTCATGACGGCGGAAGGCTCGTGACCGTGGCTCACCCGACGACGGCGCTCGACGGCAAGTCCCGTGGCCACAAGGACAGCGGCAAGGCCCAAGAGGAGAGGTTCGACGCCCAAGCCTGGCGTCGGTGTCTGGCGCGGTCGGGTACCGGCTGCTGGGGTTGCGAGCACCGCGGCCGCGTAGGCAGCCCGGTTGGTGAGACCGTCGGCGGCGCGCACTGCTGCTCGAGCCACACCGGGCACCACACCCCAAGCGGCCACCACGGCCAGCAATGCCCCACTCACTGCTGCCCACCCCCAACCGCGTGACTGCGACTGCGCTGCCTCCATTGGATGGTTCCACCACTCCAGTGCCATGCCGATGACGGCCGCCGCCGTGAGCGTGGAGCTGAACCACAGCACGGCCAGCAGGACTGGGCGAGTCGAGGTGGAAGCCCCGTGCTCGATCAGTCCCTTGCCGAGGGCTGTCGCGAAGGGCGGCAGCCCCGCCAACGCCAGGGCGCCTACTCCCAGTACAAGGGCGGCTGCTCGCGGTCGGGGATGCTTGGGGTGATCGGCCCCGTGTGCGGCGGCAAAGAGCGCAGCTTTCGTCGCGCCGTCGGCGACGGCATAGACGCCGAATCCCGCCAGGCCGTTGGGGTCGAGAAGGGCAACACCGAGAAGCATCAGTCCGGTGTGGCTTATCGACACGTAGGCAAGCCTTCGTCGCGGCCGCGCTTCCTCCCACGCCAGGGCCGCGCCGAGGAGCGCTGTGCCGCCGGCGACGACGAGCAGGACGAGCCGGAGAGCGTGGATATGCGGTGCCGAGATGCCCGAGAAGACCGTCCAGTAGATGCGCGCGACGGCGTACAGCCCGAGACTGTCGACCATGCCGACGAGCAGCATGGCGACGGGGGCCGGAGCGGTGCCGGCGGCGTCGGCGAGCCAGAAGTGGAAGGGGACGACCGCGGCCTTGACGAGGAATCCGACCGCGATCAGCACGAGCGCGGTGACGACCAACTGGTCCGATCGGCGACTGGTGAGGGCGTTGCCCATCTGGGCCAGATTGAGGGCACCGGTCCGCGCGTAGAGCAAGGCAATCCCCATCAAGACGAAGAAGGCGCCAACGCTGTTGCTCACCGCCATCTGAAGGGCGCCGCGGATGGCGCCGACATGGCTGGCATCAATCGCCACCAGACCAAAGACGCTGACGCTCATCAGCTCGAAGAAGACAAACAGATTGAAGATGTCGCCGGTGAGGCAGAAGCCGACGGCTGCGGCCAGCGTCGTCATGACGAGGGCCAGTCCGACGGCATCGAGCTCGTCGGAGCCCAGCCACGTGACAACGGCGGCCAACACGATCAGTGCGGCCAGGGTGGCTCCCGCCGCTCCGAATTGGTCGATGGCAAAGGAGACGCCGAGCGCCACGCCCGCCTCGGGTCGCCAACCCCCAAACCAGTGCAGGACCAAGGAGTGCCGCGAGCCGACGACGAGTACGGCGCAAAGGACGAGGACCGAAAGGGAGACGACGACCGCGAACAGGCGAGCCAGTCGCACGGGTACCCAATGCCCGAGTCCCATCAGGACGGCCGCGGCGATGAGCGGGATTGCCACAGGGAGCGGCGCCAACGAGCTCACCTTCAGTCGTCCATCCGAGCGAGCTGCTCGGGATCGAGCGATCCCGTGCGCTTGTGGACCTGGAGGACGAAGGCGAGGAGGAGGGCGGTCACCGTCGCGCCGACGACGACGTCGGTGAGACACAGCGCCTGCACCACCGGATCCACCACGCTGCGCCCGAGCGGGATGTCGGCGAAGACCGGCGCCGTGGCGTGACTGCGGTAGCCGATGGCGAGCAGCAACAGGTAGGTGGAGGACTGTACGACGGAGACACAGACGACGAGGTGCACGAGGTTGCGGCTGGTGATGATCCCCCAGAGGCCGATGATCAAGAGCCAGGCCGCCACAAGATAGGGAAGGACGTTCACTGCTCCCCCTCCCTGACTCGCAGGACGATCGCCTGTCGAAGGAAGGCGGTGAGCAACAGGACGAAACCGGCCGCCACCTCCACACCGACGGCGACGTCGATCAACGGCACCAGCCCGGCCGAGTTTAGGCGCCCGATGGTGCCCAACGGACCAATGTTGTCCAGGAAGGCCGTGCCCCAGATGAGACCGACCAAACCGATGGCGACGTAGCCAGCCGCACCCACGGACTCGCCGACCTTGATCGCCTGCTCGGGGTAGAGGCCATGCAAGTGCTCGTACTCACCGGCGAGGTACACCAGGAGGACCCCGGTCGCCAGGACGACGCCTCCCTGGAATCCGCCACCCGGCGTGAGGTGGCCGTGGGCGACGATGTAGAGGCCAAAGAGGATGGTCGGTCCGACGAGCGCCAACCCGAGCACCCGGACGGCATCGCTCGTCGGAGGCACCCACCGTCCGCTGGCAGCGTCGACCTCGGCGCGCACGACCTCGTCAGGCTGCGGCCGCAGAACGAGCCCGACGGCGGCGACCGCGGCAAAGAAGATGAACTCCTCCCCCATGGTGTCGACGCCCCGATAGTCGAAGTTGATGGCGGTCACGACATCGGTGATGTGGCGCTGGGGCACCGAGAGGGCGCCGAGTTGGGCGCCATCAATGCTGAAGCCGCTGCCGAAGTGGGGGAGTCGCACGAAGGCGCTCACCACAAGCGCCGCCAACCCGAGGGCCCCGAGGAAGAAGACGAGCTGCCGCACTCTTGTCGTCACCGCGACCCGCCCCGAACCTTGGCAAGCGTCAGCAACAGCATGAGCGGAAGGGCAACGGCCCCGACGACGACCTCCGACAGTGCGACATCGGGAGCCTGGAGGATGAAGAACAGGATCCCGAGCAGGATGCCAAACAGGCCTGCCACCAGCGCCTGGCGCGTGGGTTCGCGCGTGGTCACAACAGCCAGTCCCCCGGCGCCGACGAGGATCATGGCCAAGGCACTCAAAAGGCTCATGAGTGCGGATCCTCGACGTGATCGCGCTCGCGGATATAGATGGCTCGAGCGGTGGCGTGGGTCAAGACAGGACTGGCAACGATGAGCAGCAAGGCGACAAGCAGGGCCTTGATGCCGGCCTGGGACAGGGCCTCCCGCAGGACGATCGCGAGAGCGAACGCGAGCGGACCGACGATGCTCGCCGGCCCGGTGTAGTGGAGCTTGTCGTAGGCGGTGCGCATGACCACGATGCCGACGCAGCAGACGAGCTCGACGACGACACCCACGATCAACAGGGCGTCGACGACGACGGTCACGGGGCTCATATCCAACGCTCCAAAAGTCGCGCGAACACCAACCCGCCGGCGAGAGACAGGAGGGCGAGGACGAGCGCGAGATCGAAGAACGGGCCGCGGTGGAAGCCCTCGGCCAGCAGCAACAACACCAAGGTGTTGAGCACGCTGGCCAACTCCAACGCGATCAGCGCCTCCAGTACGGGGCGGCGGACGATGACGATGCCGCAGGGGATGAGGCCGATGAGCAGCGCACCAGCCGCGATGAGCCAGACGTTCATGTGACGGTCCGCCTCGTCGGAGCGGTCCGCCTCTTCGGGACGATCGAATCGAGGTCGCCTGGGACGAGTTGGTGCACAACCATCACGCCCGCCTCGGGGTCGAGGTCGAGGACATAGGTGTTGGGGGTCAGGGTGACGCCCATGTTGACCAGAGCCCGGCGAGCCGAGTCACGTCCCCCTTGGTCCCCGTACGCAAACGGAAGCCGGATCAGCAGTCCCCGCTGGGAGCCCGGTCGGCGAATCTCCCGCCAGAGGGCGACGGTCAAGACGCCGCAGTCACGCAGGACCCCGATCACCAGCCCCGGGACAAAGCCCAGCCAACGCAGGCGCGGCGAAAAACGCACATAGCCGCCCTCGCGGACGGCCTCCGCGACGGTCGCCGCGATCGCCGCGGCGACGGCCCCTGCGACCAGCTCGATCGGCACCAAAGTGTCGACGAGTAGTAGCCACACACCCCACAACGCGACCCACAGCCCAAGACCAAAGGCCAGGCGGGCGCGGACGCGTCGGCGTGCAGCCGGCACGACACCATCATCGAAAGCAACGGGCACCAGGGATCCTCCGTACGGCTTCAACCTCTGCCGACCAGGCTTCCCGGCGCTCCGCTCTTAACTTTACCTGCCAGCAGGGCTCGCCCGTATACATGTCGCTAAAGAGCCGTCAGGAACACGCTAAAAGACGGCGTCAACCCTGGCGGGGCCGGCAGGCGCGCCGTACAAACGGGGGTGAGGCGTGACCAGGTGGGTCGGACGCCCTTGGAGGAAAAGATGGAAGACGTTGCGTTCGTCGTGATCTTGGTCGCGTTCTTCGCGGTGATGGCCTTGTTCGTCAAGGCCTGCGACCTGTTGATCGGACCCGACGAGGAGGCGCTTGCAGATCGAGGAAGCGCGCCGAGCCCGGCTGCGCCCACCCCCGACGTCGCCGATCAGAAGCAGGCCGCGTGATGCTCGGCCTCGTCGTCAATGCCGACCTCGTCGGCCTCGTGATCGCCGTGCTCGTCACCGCATACCTGGTGTTCGCACTGATCAGGCCTGAGGACCTCTAGTGGGCGGCCTCGGATGGTTGGAGTTTGTCGCGTTCGGTGTGCTGGTCGCCATCAGCACTCCGCTCCTCGGCAACTACATGTACAAGGTGTACAGGGGAGGTAGGGCACCCGGAGACCGCGTCTTCCTCCCGGTCGAGCGCGGGATCTACCGCCTCTGTGGCGTGGATCCCGAAGGTGAGCAGCGGTGGAGCACCTACACGCTCTCACTGCTCGCCTTCAGCCTGGTCAGCGTCCTCCTTACCTACTTGGTGTTGCGGATCCAGGGCCACCTGCCGTTGAACCCCGACCACATGCACGGGGTGGCGCAGGCGCTGTCGTTCAACACGGCCGTCAGCTTCCTGACCAACACCAACTGGCAGGCCTACGCCGGCGAGTCGACGATGAGCCATCTGAGCCAGATGTTTGCTCTGGTCATCCAGCAGTTCTTCTCGGCCGCTGTCGGTATGACCGTTGCTGTCGCGTTGACGCGTGCGTTCATGCGCCATCGAGCCACCACGCTCGGCAGCTTCTGGGTCGACCTCGTCCGCTCGACGACCCGCATCCTGTTGCCCATCTCGTTTGTCTTCGCGTTCGTCGTGATGAGCCAAGGTGTCATCCAAAACTTCCACGCCACGCGGGCCGTGACCACGGTGGCGGTGCAGAGCGTCGATAGCAAGGGCAACGCGACCGCGATGCAGTACATACCGGGCGGCCCGGTTGCCAGCGAGCAGCCCATCGAGGTGCTCGGTGACAACGGGGGCGGCTTCTTCAACGTCAACGGCGCCCACCCCTACGAGAACCCCAATGGCCTGATCAACCTGCTCCTCGACTGGCTGGTTGTCATGATCCCCTTCGCCTTCCCGTGGACGTTCGGGAAGATGGTCGGGTCCCTACGACAGGGGATGGTCGTCCTTGCCTCGATGGTGATCCTCTTCGTCATCTCGTTGGCGATCGTCGCCCCGTTGGAGGGCAACGGGAATCCCAAACTCAGACCGGACCAAATATCTCAGGCTGAGACGGCCAGCCGGGTGGGGGGCAACATGGAGGGCAAGGAGACGCGCTTCGGCGTCGCCGGCTCCACCCTCAATGCGGCCGCCATCACCGGCACCTCTGCGGGCATGAACAACTCCGCCCACGAGAGTTATACGCCTCTCGGCGGAGCGATACCGCTGGTCAACATCCTCCTCGGGGAGGTGAGCCCCGGAGGAGCGGGGAGTGGCCTATTCGGCAAGCTCATCCTTGTCCTGCTGAGCGTCTTCATCGCCGGGCTGATGGTCGGGCGAACCCCCGAGTACCTCGGCAAGAAGATCCAGGCCCAGGAGATGAAACTCGTCGTGCTCTACATCCTGGTCGTCCCCTTCGCCATCCTGGCCTTCTCGGCCGTGGCCATCGTCTTGCAATCCGCCTTGACATCGCTCTCGGCATCGGGAGCGCACGGATTGACCGAAGAGGTCTACACCTACGCCTCGGCGGCCAACAACAACGGCTCGTCGTTCGCGGGGATCAACGCCAACACGCTCTGGTACAACACGTCGCTTGGCATCGTGATGCTGATCGGACGGTTTGCCTTGATCCCACCGGTCATGGCCATCGCTGGCTCTTTGTCACGCAAGCAACTCGTGCCGGCCACCGCCGGGACGTTCAGGACCGACACCTCCCTCTTCGCTGGGCTGCTCGTGGTCATCACCGTGATCCTCGTGGGCCTCGTCTACTTCCCGATCCTGGCGCTCGGCCCCATCGTCGAGCACCTCGCCGGTCACTTCTAAAGGAGACCAGTGACGACTTCTACCCTTCCTCCTCCTGTCAGCCCGGTCGAACCGGTCGAGGAGCACACCCCGGAGCGCCAATCGCTCTTCGAGCCGGCGATCGTGCGCCGCGCCATCGGCGACGCCTTCCTCAAGCTGAATCCGCGCACCGAAGCCCGCAACCCGATCATGTTCGTGGTCCTGATCGGGTCCGTGTGGACCACTGTCCTCTTCTTCCTCAATCTGGGGAAGGCGACGACGGCGACGAGCGTCTTCGGCGGTCTGGTCGCCCTCTGGTTGTGGTTCACCGTGCTGTTTGCCAACTTCGCCGAAGCCGTCGCCGAAGGGCGCGGCAAGGCTCAAGCCGAAACCTTGCGGCGCACGCGTCGCGAGACCATGGCCTACCGGTTGGAGCCTGATGGGACAACCGCGGAGGTGCCGTCGACCGAGCTCAACATCGGCGACCGCGTCGTGGTGACACCAGGTCAGGTGATCCCCGGCGACGGTGACGTCGTTGAAGGAATCGCATCCGTCGACGAGTCGGCCATCACCGGAGAGTCGGCACCGGTCATCCGTGAGTCAGGGGGGGACCGCTCGGCGGTGACCGGCGGCACGAAGGTGCTGTCCGACCGGATCGTGGTGCAGATCAGCACCCAACCGGGCGAGAGCTTCATCGACCGCATGATCGCACTCGTCGAGGGCGCTGATCGCCAGAAGACACCCAACGAGATCGCCCTCAACATCCTTCTCGCCGGGCTGACCATCGTCTTCGTCTTGGCCGTCACGACCTTGCAGCCCTACGCCATCTACTCCCACGCCCATCAGTCGATCATCGTCCTGGTCGGCCTGTTGGTCTGCCTGGCGCCGACGACGATCGGCGGTCTGCTGTCGGCCATCGGTATCGCCGGCATGGACCGGCTCGTCCAACGCAACGTGTTGGCCATGTCGGGTCGAGCGGTGGAGGCCGCCGGCGACGTGTCGACCCTTCTGCTCGACAAGACCGGCACCATCACCTACGGCAACCGGATGGCCGCCGAGTTCCTCCCGGTCGGAGGTACGACCGAGCAGGCGCTGGCCGAGGTCGTCCTGCTTTCCAGTCTCGCCGACGAGACGCCGGAGGGTCGCTCCATCGTCACGCTGGCCGAGGAACGCTACGGTCTCACGCCCGTCGACATGCCCGACGCCGAGCTGGTGCCGTTCACGGCCCAGACACGGATGTCGGGCATCGAATGGAAGGGCCGGTCCATCCGCAAAGGAGCCGCCGACTCGGTCCGTCGCTGGGTGGAGGAGCAGGGGGGCAAGATCCCGTCTGACCTCGCGCCGATCGTCGAGGGCATCGCCCAGAGCGGTGGCACACCACTTGTGGTGGCCGAAGGCAAAACCATCCTCGGCGTCATCCACCTCAAGGACACGGTGAAGACGGGCATCGCCGAGCGATTCGCCGAGATGCGAGCGATGGGCATCAAGACGATCATGATCACGGGCGACAACCCGCTGACCGCCGCCGCCATCGCCAAAGAGGCCGGCGTCGACGACTTCATGGCCGAGGCCACGCCCGAGGACAAGATGGCGCGGATCAAGGCCGAGCAGGCCGGCGGCAACCTCGTGGCCATGACCGGTGACGGCACTAATGACGCTCCGGCATTAGCTCAAGCCGATGTCGGCGTGGCCATGAACACCGGCACCCAGGCCGCCAAAGAGGCGGGCAACATGGTCGACCTCGACTCCAACCCGACCAAGCTCCTGGAGATCGTCGAGATCGGCAAGCAGTTGCTGATCACGCGTGGTTCGTTGACGACGTTCTCCGTGGCCAATGACGTCGCCAAATACTTCGCCATCGTCCCGGCCATGTTCCAAGGAGTCTTCCCTGCTCTCGGAACGCTCAACATCATGAAGTTGTCCAACCCCCACTCGGCCATCCTCTCGGCCGTGATCTTCAACGCCATCATCATCGTGTTCCTTATCCCCTTGGCGCTGCGGGGAGTCAAGTTCAAAGCCATGGGGGCGTCGGCGATCCTGCGACGCAACCTGCTCATCTACGGACTGGGCGGCCTCATCGCCCCGTTCATCGGGATCAAGCTCATCGATATCGTGGTTTCCGCGGCAGGAGTGCACTGATGATCCGACGCCTCATCCTTTCGGCCATCATGATGACGGCGATTCTCGCCGTCATCACCGGGCTCATCTATCCGTTCGCCGTGTGGGGCATCGGTCAGGAGGTGTTTCCCTACCGTGCCAATGGATCGATGATCACCTACCACGGGCACGTCGTCGGGTCGGCACTCATTGGCCAGAACTTCCTGGACAAAGACGGCAACCCGTCACCCCTTTACTTCCAGGGGCGACCCTCGGACGCCGTCAACTCGTATGATGCGCGTCAAAGCGGGGCGAGCAACCTTGGTCCCGGCGATCCCCGACTGGTCGGGTTCATCCCTGGTCTCAACACCGTCGACTTGAGCGGCAACCCCTCGACGACCAACCCGTTTGCGACGGCCGCTGATCCGTATTGTGTGCCCACGGATGCCAGCACCGGCGACCCGGTCATCAGTCCCAGCCCGGGTCAGAAGTACGCCAAAGACAAGGACGGCTCCTACGGCTGCGACGGCAACACGGTGCCCGAGCGGGCCATCGCCTACCGCCAGTTCAATGATCTGGCGGCCAACGCCATCGTGCCGGTGGACGCGGTGACGGCCTCGGCCTCGGGCCTTGACCCGGACATCTCGGTAGCCAACGCCGACCTGCAAGCACCCCGCGTGGCCAAGGCCCGTCACATCGCCGTTGCGAGTGTGCTCGCACTGGTCGCCGAGCACACGGACACGCCGACGCTCGGCTTCCTGGGCGAGAAGACGGTCAACGTTCTCGATCTCAACCTGGCCCTCGACGAGATCTCGACGTCGGCGCTAGGCCCGACGGGCTCGTAGGAGGCGTATCGCCCATGGCCCGGGGTCGCCTCCGCATCTATCTGGGAGCTGCCCCGGGCGTGGGCAAGACCTTCGCCATGCTCAATGAGGGTTGGCGGAGGGCGGGACGGGGCACCGACGCGGTCGTCGGCTACCTCGAAACCCACGGCCGGCCCAACACCGCCGCGCAGGTTCGCGATCTCGAGGTCCTTCCGCGAGTCAAGCTCGACTATCGCGGGCAGACGTTCGAAGAGCTCGACATCGACGGCCTCCTCGCCCGCCACCCTGAGATCGCCCTCGTCGACGAGCTCGCCCACACCAACGTCCCCGGCTCCCGTAACGCCAAACGATGGCAGGACGTCCAGGAGCTGCTCGAGGCGGGCATCGACGTGATCTCCACACTCAACATCCAACATCTCGAGTCGCTCAACGATGTGGTGGAGGGGATCACCGGCATCCAACAGCGCGAGACCATCCCGGATGCGATCGTGCGGGCCGCCGATCAGGTCGAGTTGGTCGACATGACACCGGAGGCCCTGCGCCGGCGCATGGCCCACGGCAACATCTACGGACCCGAAAAGGTCGACGCCGCGCTCGGCAACTACTTCCGCGTGGGCAACCTTGGCGCCCTACGCGAGTTGGCCCTGCTCTGGGTGGCCGACCGCGTCGACGAAGGACTCGCCGACTATCGGGCCCGGCATGGCATTGCCAATCCCTGGGAGACACGCGAGCGCGTTGTGGTGGCGCTCACTGGCGGCCCCAGCGGGGAACGACTGATCCGACGCGGCGCACGAATGGCGGCCCGCGCCAAGGCCGAGCTCATCGGGGTCAACATCCGACTCACCACGGGGTTCGCTCCGCAGAGCGACGACGCCCTCGCCGAGCAGCGGCAACTGTTGTCTGAGCTCGGCGGTCGTTACGCCGAGGTGACCGCCAACGATGTTGGCAAAGGCCTTCTCGAGTTCGCCCGAGCCGAGAACGCCACCCAGCTTCTGCTCGGCGCCAGCGGTCGCTCCCGCTGGGACGAGCTGACGCGCGGCTCGGTCATCAACCGCGTCATCCGCGACGCGCGGGGCCTCGACGTCCACGTGTACGCCTTCGAAGAGGCCAGTCGCGGACGAGCTCGCCGGGCCCGGGCGTCTCTCACCCGATCGCCACGTCGGACCCGCCCCTCGCCGCCCCTCTCCGCCCGCCGCCAGATGATCGGCTGGGCCCTCGCCCTCGTCTTGGTCCCCGCCGTCGGCGTCGGGCTCACGCCGGTCCGGTCCACGGTCGGATTGTCCGGCGCCCTGCTCCTGCTGTTGTTGGCCACCGTCGCTGTGGCCGCGACCGGTGGGCTGTACCCGGCGATCGCCGGCACCATCCTCGCCTTCTTGCTGGCTGACTGGTTTTACACGCTGCCCCTCCACACGCTGCGCATGACCCAGGTGAGCTCGATCGTCGCCGTGATCGCCTTCGCGGGCGTCGCGACAGTCGTCACCCTTCTTGTCGATCGGCTGGCACGAGCGCGGGCCGCCTTCACTCGGGCCCAAGCCGAGGCTGAGGCGTTGGCCCGGCTGGCCGGCGGGTCGATCCTCGCCGGACGATCGGTCCTGGCGGCCGAGGAATCCCTCTCGGAGGTGATCGGCGAGATCAGGCGGACGTTTGATCTCGACGCTGTCGCCGTCCTCTCACCGGAGGGCTCCGGCTGGAAAGTCGACCTGGCCACCGGGTCTCCCGTACCACTCCGACCCGACGACGCGGGCATGGCCGCGGAGCTGAGCGAAGGCCGAGTCCTTGCCCTGGTCGGTGGCTCGCTCGCCGCGGAGGACACACGGTTGTTGGCCGCCTTCGTCGCCCACCTTCGCATGACCCAGGCCCACGCCCAACTGGCTGCCGAGGCCGCGTCGGCGGGCGAGCTGGCCGAGGCCAACGAACTTCGGACCGCCGTCTTGACCGCCGTCTCTCACGACCTGCGCACGCCCCTCGCCGCCATCCGAGCGTCCGCCACGAGTCTGCTTTCCGACGAGATCGAGTGGAGCCCCGATCTGGCGCGCGGCTTTGCCAGGACCATCGACGAGCAGGCCGAGCGACTCAACCTGCTCGTCTCCAACCTCCTTGATATGAGTCGCATCCAAGCGGGCGCGATACAAGTGCAAAAGCGCCCGCTCGGCATTGACGAGGTGGTCTACGCCGCGCTCGCCAGCCTCCTGCCTGGCGGCCCCTCCATCCAGGTCGACGTGTCCGAATCGCTTCCCCGTGTGGATACTGACCCGGTGCTGCTCGAGCGTGCTCTGGCCAACGTCATCGCCAACGCCTGCACATGGTCGCCACCTGACGCCGCCATACGCGTGGAGGCGGCGGCGGTCCTCGACACCATCTGCGTCCGCGTCGTCGACGTGGGACCGGGTATCCCGTTGCGCCAACGCGAGGCGGTGTTGGAGCCCTTCCAGCGCCTGGGCGACCAGGGCCGAGGTCCCGGCGACGGCGTCGGGCTGGGGCTAGCCGTGGCGCGAGGCTTCGTCGCTGCCGTCGGTGGGGAGCTGGCGCTCGAGGACACGCCGGGGGGCGGCACGACGGTCGTCTTCACCCTGCCCCAAGCCCCGTCGGCGTCCGCCTCGGGCTCAGGCCCGGCCCCAGGCTCAGGCGCGGCCCCAGGCTCAGGCCCACCCTCGCCGCCGGCCCCACCCTCGCCGCCGGCGGCGGTCCGAGCTCCGGCGTCGTGAGCAAGATCTTGGTGGTAGACGACGAGGAGGCCATCCTCGACCTGATGAGCGTCAACTTGGCGGCCCGCGGCTATGAGGTCGGGGTCGCAGCCACGGGGGCACAGGCGCTCGAGGTAGTCGCCGCCTGGCAGCCCGACCTCATCGTGCTCGACCTGGGATTGCCCGACATCGACGGACTGGCCGTCATCCGTCAACTGCGGTCGTGGAGCGCCATCCCCATCATCGTGCTGTCCGCTCGCCACGCCGAGGACATCAAGGTGGCGGCGCTGGACGCCGGGGTCAATGACTACGTGAGCAAGCCATTTGGGATGGACGAGCTCGTGGCCCGAATCCGTTCCGCCCTGCGATGGGGTGCGCCGGCCGCCGAGTCGCCCCTCGTCGTAACCGATGACTTCACCATCGACCTCAGCGCGCCCCGCGTGTGGGCGTCGGACGGCGAGATCCGCCTGACCGCGACCGAATGGCACCTCGTCCAGCTCCTGGTGCGCAATCCCGATCGGCTGGTGACCCACCGCGAGCTGCTCGAGGAGGTCTGGGGTCCCCACGACGTCGACAAGACCAACTACCTGCGGGTCTACATGGCCTCCATGAGGCGCAAGCTCGAACCCGATCCGGCCCATCCCCGCTACTTCCGGACCGTTCCGGGGATGGGCTTCCGGTTTGAACCCGGTCCGCGCCCCCCGGTCGTCGAGCTCGGCCAAGTCTGACGCCGGGCGCCGCCGTCCGCGGTCGCGTGGTGGGAGGTCGCGCGCGCCACACTCCCGCGCAACCGGGCCCAGTTGCGCGGGAGTGTGGCAGGCAATGGACACATCATTGACATTTCATGTCATTCCCGAGCGAGATGATCTCGCAACGCGACCCAGTTGCGAGACGATCTCGCAACGACCTCAGGTCGCGGCGCCGCGAGGTCAAAAGACCGGCCGCTGTCACGGAGTGTCGACGCCGCCGGAACCGGGAGCCTGTGACATGGAGCGGGCCGGGCCCGTTACTTCTGGCAGCCGCGACACCAGAAGTGGGATCGCTGGGCGACGACGGTCCGCTCAATCCGGTGCCCACACCGCGGGCAGGGGTCTCCCAGGTGGCCATAGACAGCGTGCCGTTCTTGGAATCCGCCCCCTCGCCCGGCCAGGTCGACGTACTGCTTGTCACCGAGGGAGCTTCCCCGCAATGAGACGGCCTCGCCCAACACCGAGACCATCGCCGCATGGAGTCGACGGACCTCGACCGGCCGGAGCTGGTTGGCCGGGCGGGACCATCTCAGCCGCGACGTCCACAGGATCTCGTCGGAGTAGATGTTGCCGATGCCGGCTACAAACCGCTGGTCGAGCAGGAGGGCCTTGAGCCGCGTCCGCCGCGCTGTCAGGCGCGCCGCGAAACAGTCGATGTCCACATCGAGTGCGTCGGGCCCCAGACCGGCGAGCTCCGGCAGGGACGGCGAGGTCACGAAGAGCTCGCCGAAGGTTCGCGGGTCGACGAAGCGCAGTTGACGCCCGTCGACGAAGGTCAACACGACGTGCGAGTGCGGGGCCAACGGCACGTCCCTTGAGGCCGCCAGCCGAAGTTGGCCGCTCATGCGGAGATGAGCAACGAGGACCGAAGGGCCGGGAGCGAGCTCGACGATGAGGTACTTGCCCCACCGCCGGAACCCCACGAGCGCCTGGCCCGTCAGCCCGTCGACAAAGGCCGAGGGGTCAGGGTGCCGGCGCGTCGAGCGCAGCCCGGTGACCGAGACCGAGGCAACGAGCGCCCCGACCACGGAGGCGGCCAGGTCCCGCCGGACCGTCTCGACCTCTGGGAGCTCAGGCATCCTCTGACGAAGCGGCCTCCGAGAGGATCTCCATCAGCTCATGCCACGCCTCCTGCGCCGCGGCCTGCTCGGCGTGCTTCTTGGATCGTG
>Ga0302325_10003044_pt1 | contig 39981 bp, 30 predicted proteins | sample Palsa_T0_2_FD_201948 | JGI IMG/M metagenome (GOLD analysis project Ga0302325, IMG submission 201948) | Peat permafrost microbial communities from Stordalen Mire near Abisko, Sweden - Palsa_T0_2 | ecosystem: Environmental > Terrestrial > Soil > Palsa > Peat permafrost | place: Sweden: Abisko...
TCTGAACGCTGATCTGAACGACGCGCTGGGAACGGGAGTCAGGAAACATGAGCCGTATATTTGACGCGCTGCAAAGATCGGGGACGGAACAGTCGGGAGTCGAATACCCCGACATGGTATCCATGGTCACCGAAGTGTTCGAGGCGCCGAGAGAGCAACGGCCCATCGCGGAGCCGGCGACAACTGTTGAACAAGCTGCCGCTCAGCCCGCCATTCTCCAGCCCATCTCTGTTCGGCCAATTTCTGTCCCACCAATCTCTGTCCAGCCCGTCCCTGTTCAGTCGACGACTGTACAAACCACCACGACCGAGCCTTTCACCAAGGAAGTCACTGGAGACGGTCCAGTGGACTTTCCGTCACTGGAAGTGAGCGTTCTGCCCACCAGCCGGCTTGTGTTCCTGACCGAGCCCGACAGTCTGGCGGCGGAGAAGTTCCGCTTCCTGGGAGTTCGGTTACGTCAGCTGCAGCAAGGCCGGCCGTTGAAGAAAGTGCTGGTCACGAGCACGATCCCGGAGGAAGGCAAGAGTACGGTGTCGGCTAATCTGGCGGGAGTGCTGGCGCGGAGAAAGCAGAGCGTTCTGCTGATCGAAGGCGATCTGCGGCGTCCGACGCTGGCTCAGCAATTTGGGCTGGGAAGACTGGCTGGTCTTGGGGAATGGTTGCAGAGCGGCCGTCAGACGGTCTCGAACGTGTACCGCCTGGAGGGTCCGGATTTCTGGTTCATGCCGGCCGGCAACCCGCCCGAGAATCCTCTGGAGCTGCTGCAATCGGGTCGCCTTTCCTATCTGATGGGGCAACTGGCCGATCTGTTCGATTGGATTATCGTGGACTCCCCGCCGTTGCTTCCCCTGGCAGACACGACGGTCTGGTCGCGAGTAACGGATGGTACTTTGCTGGTGGCTCGCGAAGGAAAATCGGAAAAGAAGCAGCTGCAGCGGGGACTGGAAGTTCTGAAGAAGTCAGACCTGCTGGGAGTTGTGCTGAACGGATGCGTTCATCCGGATCACAAGAGCTACTATCAACGCTATTCACCAACAACAAAGTCACGAAGTGTTTCAGAATAATCCTGATCCAAAACAGTTCTGATCTGACCTCGATTCTGATCGAAATCAAAGATTGCTGACCTCGAAATTCAACCAAGTTTAGGTCTTCTCTCCCCCCGTACGAGTCAAACGCAAGCCGGCCATTAGTTGATCCCAAAAGCTCAACGCAGAATATTCCAGGAGATGAAGTCGTGAATTTGCGACGCTTTAGTGTCGGTATTGGACCCTTTGCCGCGAACCCCGGACTGACCGGCGAACGCGGCATTCTCAACGAAGAAACATTTCACCGCCTGATTTCGCTCGAACGGCGAAGGACCGAGCGATCCCGCAAGCCCTTCCTGCTGATGTTGCTGGATATGGGGGATCATCTTCCTTCCGGAGCGGCCGCGAAAGTCCTGAGCAAGATCCTTGCCGGCCTCTCGGGATCGACGCGGGAGACGGACGTAGCCGGGTGGTACAAGACGGACTGCGTCGTAGGGGTGATGTTCACTGAAATCGGACTCGAGGATCGCAACTCGATCGTCAGCACGATGATTGAGCGGCTGGGCGCGGCTCTGCGCAGTGATCTGACCTCGGAACAGTTCAATCAAGTCAGTCTATCTTTTCATGTGTATCCGGAAGAGTGGAACCATGACCACGAAGTTCCCAAGCGTCCCAGTAATCCGGCGCTGTACCCTGACCTGTCCCGGCAAGCCGATAGCAAGCGGGTTTCCAATGGATTCAAGCGAGCCATGGATGTTGCAGGTAGCGCTGTGGCCCTGATCTTCGGTGCTCCGCTGCTCTTGATTATCGCGCTGGCCATAAAGGCAACCTCGGAAGGGCCGGTTCTGTTTCGTCAAAAGCGGATTGGCCAAAACGGCACACCTTTTGATTTCTTGAAATTCCGGTCGATGTATACCGGCAACGACGCCAGCAGGCACAAGGAGTACGTCCAGAAGTTGATTGCCGGGAAAGCAGAACGCCACACCGATGGGAACGGCAACGGGGTGTTCAAACTGATCAAAGACCCAAGGATCACCCGCGTGGGAGCGTTCTTGCGACGCAGCAGCCTGGATGAGCTCCCGCAGCTGATCAACGTGTTGAAAGGCGAGATGTCGTTAGTCGGGCCACGTCCTCCACTTCCCTACGAGGTCGAAAAGTACGACGTCTGGCATCGGCGCCGGTTGCTCGAAGCCAAGCCTGGAATCACCGGACTCTGGCAAGTCAGCGGCCGCTGCCGCGTGGCCTTCGATGACATGGTTCGTCTCGACCTGCAATACGCGCGAACCTGGTCTCCCTGGGAAGACATCAAGATTCTGGTCCGCACGCCGGCCGCCGTGGTTTTTGGCGACGGCGCCCACTAAACCAAGTTCACTAAGCCAAGTTCACTAAACCAAGTTTTTGCCATCCCTCCCCCAAGCCCTCCCCAGCGCTCCTATCGATATGACAAACGTACTGGTCAAAACTCGCGAGTCCAACGCAAAGCACGAGCAACGGGGTGAAGTGATGGTGAAGTTTGGGGTTATAGGCTACGGATACTGGGGACCGAATGTGGTTCGGAACCTGGATCGTCTGGAGTCGGCCGAAGTGGTCGCGGTGTGCGACAAGAGTCCGGCGTCGCGCAAGAAGGTCGCAAAGGCCTATCCCGATGTGCTGGTGACCGAAGACTCTGCGGAGTTGATGTCTTCGCCGGACATCGACGCCATCGCCGTGGTGACCCCGGTCTGGACTCACTATGAGCTGGCCAAAGCGGCCCTGCTGAACGGCAAGCACATTTTTGTCGAGAAGCCGTTCACCAGCAACGCCGCGCAGGCGCAGGAACTCATCGAGCTCGCGGCGCGGAGAAATCTGAAAATTATGGTGGACCACACCTTTCTGTTCACCGGTGCGGTCACAAAAATCAAGCAATTGTTGGACGACGGATCGCTGGGAAAGCTGTACTACTACGATTCGACGCGCGTCAATCTGGGACTGTTTCAGCATGACGTGAATGTCGTGTGGGATCTGGCTCCGCATGACCTTTCGATCATCGATCACCTGATCGAGCAGACTCCGGAGGCGATTTCCGCTACCGGACAGACCCACCTGAACGGACACGAAGACGTTGCCTATATCACTGTTTATTTTCCCGACAAGGTCATCGCGCACATCAACGTCAACTGGCTGTCCCCGGTAAAGGTTCGGACCACGCTGATCGGCGGGGAAAAGAAAATGCTGGTGTGGAACGATCTCGAGGTCGACGAGAAGATCAAGATCTATGACAAGGGCGTAAAGGTCACCAGTCGCGAAGGGCTTTATGACTTGCTGGTGCATTACCGCACGGGTGATATGTGGGCGCCGCAAATCGAACAGGTTGAAGCGCTGACTCGTGAACTCTCCTATTTCGTCGACTGCATCGCCAACGATAAAACTCCGGTGAACGACGGCGAAGCCGGCCTGCGCGTGGTCCGGATGCTGGAAGCCGCAAACGAGTCGATCCGCAAACGCGGAGCTATGGTGCGCCTCTGAGTTGTCCCTGCCGATTTTCTCCTCTCGTCCGAAGGTCTCAATACAAGTGAAACCTAAAGTCTTAGTCGCTACGACTTTCTGCTGGTACCCGACGGCCCGCCTCGCGATGGCCTTGGCTTATGCAGGGTTCACGGTCGACATGGTGTGTCCTCGTCGGCATCCGCTCAGCAAGACGATAGTGGCGCGCAAGATGCACAGCTTCAACGGACTGGCTCCATTGCGCTCGTTGCGCGCGGCCATTGCCGACGCCGAGCCGGATCTGATTGTTTCCGGGGACGATCTTGCAACCCGGCACCTGCACCGCCTCTACGACCGCGAGCGCCAGGCAGGAAAAGCAGGGTCTGCGATTTGTGCCCTGATCGAGTGTTCGCTGGGAGCGGCGGAAGGCTTTCCGATTTCGTATGCCAGGGCTGCCTTCATGGAGTTGGCAGCGCAAGAAGGAATTCGCATTCCGAAAACGGAAGTGATCGCGAGCTTCGATGACTTCAAGGATTGGATGATCCGAAACGGATTTCCGGCAGTCCTGAAAGCGAATGGAACTTCCGGCGGAGACGGTGTCCGAGTTGTCCGCACGATGGACGAAGCGGAGCGCGCCTTTCGGTGTCTGCAAGCTCCTCCACGGTTTCTGCGGGCAGCCAAGCACGCGCTCGTGGATGGCGACCTGACGTTGATTTCGCCGGCGCTACGCCGCGAGAAGTTCGTCGTCAATGCGCAAACCTTTGTTGATGGGAAGGAAGCCACCAGCGCCGTGGCCTGCTGGAACGGGAAGGTGCTGGCGGCGCTCCATTTTGAAGTGATCAACAAGGCAAGTGCTGCCGGGCACGCTACCGTAGTTCGCTTGATCGAGAATTCTGAAATGTCGGTTGCTGCCGAAAAAATGGTCCGGCGACTTGGTCTCTCGGGCGTGCATGGATTTGATTTCATGCTGGAGGAGCAGACGGGCAACGCTTACCTGATCGAAATCAATCCCCGGGCGACCCAGGTCGGACATTTAGCGCTTGGAGCTGGGCGCGACATTCCAGCAGCTTTGTATGCTGCGGTGTCGGGCGAAGAAGTGCAGCCAGCGCCGCAAGTCACAGAAAAAGATACGATCGCACTGTTTCCACAAGAATGGATACGAGATCCAGAAAGCTCGTTGCTGCGGTCGGCGTACCACGATGTCCCCTGGGAAGAACCTGAGCTGGTTCATGATTGCGTCAACAACCGGCAGAAGCAGAGTGCGTGGTACACCCGAGGCCGGCGGGAACGAACCTTTTCGGCGGCCTCATCCCACAATCGGATCAGCGCGTCAGTCAAGGGATCCTCATCCCAAAGTCCGGCAGTTGGAACCCGAATTGAGGAGCAGATAACTTCCGCTATCTCGAATGGGAACCAGCGGACTGCCAGCGCCGATTGAACCGCGCCTTACTCTCCCCGCCCGTGGTTGCTTCCAAAACTAACAACCAACTGTCAGAGCGGGAGCTATTTCTTTCATGAACCCTCATGTATGCATCGCGCCGGATGTGAAGCTTGGGAAAGATGTGAAGCTCTCCAAGTTCATCAATCTTTACGGCTGCGAAGTCGGCGATGAAACCAAGATCGGCGCCTTTGTCGAGATCCAGAAAAACGCGACGGTCGGCAAGCGCTGCAAAATCTCGAGTCATACGTTCATCTGCGAAGGCGTCACCATCGAGGACAACGTTTTTATCGGCCACGGTGTGATGTTCATCAACGACAGCTATCCTCGGGCCACCGCTGCTGGAGGAAACCTGCAAACCGAAGCCGACTGGAAGGTCGAGCGCACGGTAGTCAAGAAAGGAGCGTCGATTGGCTCCGGGGCCACGATTCTCTCGAACCTCAGCATCGGTGAAAACGCGATTGTGGGAGCAGGCAGCGTGGTCACCAAAGACGTACCAGCCAACAGCATCGTGGTTGGAAATCCAGCAAAGGTTTTGCGTTATATCGAACAGACCGTGGAGGTCACAAAGTGAGTGTTTCAAACGCGCATAATAGCATTCCTTTCCTAGATCTGGTCACTCCTCACGTTGAACTTGAGCAGGAATTAACCGAAGTGTTTCAAAAGGTCTTGCGGACCGCTGGATTCATTGGCGGCCCCATGGTGGAAGATTTCGAGAAGGCATTCGCTGCTTTCTGCGAAACCAGCTATTCGGTTGCGGTCAGTAGTGGAACCGACGCTCTGCGATTCGCGCTTATGGCAGCCGGAGTAAAACCTGGCGACGTTGTGGTCACCGTGCCGCACACGTTCATCGCGACCACCGAAGCGATTTCGCAGGCCGGTGCGTTGCCCGAGTTCGTCGACATCGACGAGCAGACGTTCAACATGGATCCCGCAAAACTCGGAGAGTATCTGGAAACGCAGTGCACGGTCGACGATGCTGGAACACTGCGGAGCCGCCGCAGCGGCCGCCCAGTCACGGCTGTCGTACCGGTCCATCTCTACGGGCAAATGGCTGATATGGACGCCATTCTGGAACTCGCGGATCGCTACCGCCTGGTCGTGATCGAAGACGCTTGCCAGGCCCACGGCGCAGAGTATTTCTCTCGCAAGCACAACCGCTGGATGAAGGCTGGATCCATGGGACGAGCCGCGGCCTTCAGCTTCTATCCCGGGAAAAATCTGGGTGCATGCGGTGAAGCGGGCGCTGCGACCACCAACGATTCCGGCATCGCGAAGACGATGAAGATGCTCCGCGATCATGGCCAGGCCACAAAGTACTATCACGACATCGAGGGCTACAACGGCCGGCTCGATGCAATTCAGGCGGGAATGTTGCATGTGAAGCTGAAGCATCTGGCGAAGTGGAACGCCCAGCGCCGCGAACGGGCCGCAGAATATGGCCGCCTGCTGGTTTCCGCAGAGTCTGTCGCGATCCCGCATGAGCCGTCGTGGTCCCGCGCTGTCTACCACCTCTACGTAATCTGCGTGGACGACCGTGAAGGGCTGATGGAACATCTCAAATCGGCGGGCATTGCAACGGGAATTCACTATCCGATCCCGCTTCATCTGCAGAAGGCCTACGCCGCAATGAATTACCGGAAAGGTGATTTCCCGGTCGCCGAGAAAGCGGCAGCGGAAATTGTCTCTTTGCCAATGTTCCCGCAGTTGGCGGCCAATCAGCAGGTTCGCGTAGTAGAAGAAATCACTGACTTCGTCTCGACGACGGGTCGGAAATGCGTCGAGACCGAAGCCGCGTCCCTAGCAGCAGAGACTCGCAGAGCATAAGCGGCCTCAATCCCAAGTTTCGCACTCAAAGGACATCCCAATATGAAGCTCTCAGTCATTGGCGCGGGTTATGTAGGTCTGACAACAGCTGCTTGTTTGGCGCAGGTCGGGCACGACGTTTTCTGCAGTGAAAGCGACGTCGACAAACTTGCGAAACTGCAGGATGGCGTCATGCCGCTGTTTGAGCCGCACTTAGAGGACGTGATCAGGAACGTCCGAAAGGCTGGCCGGCTGTGCTTTGGGTCTACCGATGAGGCGATTGCCTGGGGCGACGCGATCTTCATCTGTGTGGGAACGCCGCCACTCCCAAACGGCGATGCCGACCTTTCCGCCATCGAAGGAGTAGCACGATCCATCGCAAAGGGTGCGTCCGGCTACCGGCTGGTGATCGAAAAGAGTACCGTACCCGTCCAGACCGGCGGACAGCTGCAGAGGCACCTTTCTGTTCACAGCAAGAACGGTCTGAGCTACGATGTTGCTTCAAACCCTGAGTTCCTCCGCGAAGGTTCTTCGGTTGAGGATTTTCTTCATCCCGACCGGATTGTGATCGGGGTCGACTCGCCACGAGCCGAAAAGCTCTTACGTCAAATCTACGAACCCATCATCAAGCAGAAATTCACTTGCCCAATCCATTCGGAGTGCCCGAAGCGCAAAGAACCGGTCTTTCTGGCGACCGATACCAATTCCGCCGAACTCATCAAGCACGCCTCCAACTCTTTCCTGGCGATGAAGATTTCGTTCATCAATATGGTTGCGAACCTGTGCGAAGTGGTGGGCGCGGACGTGACTCGTGTCGCCGAAGGGATGGGGCTTGATCCCCGAATTGGCTCTGCTTTCTTGAGCCCTGGAATTGGGTTTGGAGGGTTCTGCTTTCCGAAGGACGTGCAGGCGTTCATCCGGATCGCCGAGAAATCGGGTTGTGACTTTTCGCTGTTAAGAGAGGTCGAGAAGATCAATCAAGCCCGGGTGGACCACTTCATCGAGAAGATCCGAAAAGAACTGTGGGTCATCCGCGGGAAGAAAATCGCGGTGTGGGGGCTGGCATTCAAGCCGAACACCGACGATGTGCGCTTCGCGCCATCAATCTCGCTCGTGAAAGCCCTGCTGGCCGAAGGTGCTGTCGTTCGTGCCTACGATCCCGAGGCCATTGAAAAGGCGAGGGCAGTTCTTCCTGACGTTACCTATTGTGCCGATGCTTACCAGGCAGCCGAGGGAGCCGATGCCGTTGTGCTTCTTACGGAGTGGGAAGAGTTCCGGAAGATCGATTGGAGCCGGCTTGCGACGCTGGTCGAAAGACCACTGATCATCGATGGGCGGAATGCTCTGTCCCGCCAAGAGGTCGCAGCCCACGGGTTCCACTACATTGGAATCGGCGGAGTCTCGGCGACTCCGCAGGTGGTGCCGTCTCTTATTGCGACCTAACGCGAGGAAGTCTATCGAGCTCATCATAAGCATGGCGACGCTTCCCACCTACATTTTGATCACGCCAGCACGGAACGAGGCGCAGTTCATCGAACTGACGCTCCAGTCCATGGTCGCGCAGACGTACCGACCGCTGAAGTGGATTATCGTCAGCGACGGTTCTACCGACGGCACCGATGACATCGTTCGCAAATACGCCGCGGACAATCCGTGGATCGAGCTACTTCGGATGCCAGAGCGGGCGGAGCGGCATTTCGCCGGAAAGGTGCATGCCTTCAATGCTGGGTACGCGAAGGCGAAGGAACTGAACCCGGGTGTGATCGGCAATCTGGATGCCGACGTTTCGATTGAGCCGGATCACGTTCAATACCTCTTGGGCAAGTTTGCCGAGAACCCGGACCTCGGCGTCGGCGGATCGCCTTTCAGGGAAGGGTCGTTGCAGTACGACTATCGCTTTTCCAACATTGAGAATGTCTGGGGCGGTTGCCAACTGTTCAGGCGGGAATGTTTCGACGCAATCGGTGGATATACACCCGTCAAGGGCGGTGGCATCGACCATATAGCCGTCGTTTCCGCGAGGATGAAAGGTTGGAAGACCAGAACCTTTACCGATAAGGTTTGCATTCATCACCGGGCGATGAATACCGCTGGGCAGGGCGTCCTGAAGGCCAGGTTTAAATTGGGCGCCAAGGATTATTCGTTTGGGAACCATCCTCTGTGGGAGCTTTTCCGAACGTTTTATCAGATGAGGAACCGGCCCTTGGTTCTGGGCGGCTTGGCCTTGGGCGCGGGCTATTTCTGGTCGATGGTCTGCCGGGCAGACATATCAGTAGCCCGCGAGGTGGTCGACTTTACCCATCGCGAACAGCTGCAGCGACTGAAGAAGTTTGCTATAAGGTCACGGAGCGCGTCCCCCGCATCTTTCGTTGCAAAACCAAACACAAATAGATCGCCTTTATAAGGGGAATTTTAGATGGAGATGAATATGTATATCGTGGATCGAACTGCCAGGTTTGTGCGCGGGTTTCTGCTGAGCTACGGCCCGACGAACCTCAAGAAGCGCTTTTGGGATAAGGAATATTCCGAGGAGAAGTGGTCCTTTGCCTATAACACGGTTGGGGATTGCGTGTACCCGCACTTGGAACGGCATACCGCGAACGGAAGCATTCTGGATATCGGATGTGGATCAGGCAACACCGCGACCGAAATGGCTGATACATACCGCAGCTATCTCGGAGTGGATATATCCGAAGCAGCGTTGGCGAAAGCGCGCCGGCGCAGCCAGGAGTGCGGACGAGGGGAAAAGAACAGCTTTGAATGCGGCGATTTCCTGACCTACGTTCCCACCGGTCAGTACGATGTAATTCTCTTCCGCGAGTCGATGTACCACGTCCCCCTAGGCAAGGTGAAGGAGACGTTGGACCGCTACTCCGCATATTTGAAAGACGGTGGAGTCTTCGTCGTCAGATTGTTCGCTTCAAGCCCTGAGAGAACCGAGGACAAGTCCAGGCCGACCGCAATGCTCAAGATCATGGAGGCCGAGTTTGATGTTGTCGAGAAAGGCCGGTACGAGGTTCCGGGAAAACCTACCGTAATTGTTTTTCGGCCCAAGGTGCTGGTGAAGAATTGAACTGGTTCAGGAATATGTCGCGATTGAACACATCGTATTCCGAGCGCCCAGCCACCCCGCAGACGCAACTGACAGGAAACAACTGAGAGATGCAAGCCACGCAGAAAAACATCGAAGTCGCGATTAAGGGCAAGTGGTTCATCGTGCCCGCCCTTGGGATAAACGGGAAAGACATCATCGTTCGAGGGAAGTGGATTCGGATCGCCCGCGTGGAAGCGGAGGAGTGGCTGGAATCAGAGCTGGAAGACCCCCAAGGATGCGTCCAGGTCTTGAAGCAGCAGCGGTCCGGCGATCTACGAGCGGATATCCTGAGTTTTGCGCAGAAGCTTCCGGCGATCCGTCCCAAGTACGAATATCCCGTGGAATGGGAGAGTATCGCCGCGGTTCGCCTCACCAGCTTCCAGGAATGGTGGGAGGGTCTGCCGCAGGAAACGCGCAAGAACGTCCGCAGGGCGCAAAAAAGGGGCGTGGTCGTGCAGGTCAGGAGTCTCGACGATGACTTGATTCGCGACCTCCAAGTTCTAAATAACGACTCTCCGGTGCGACAGGGAAAAGTCTTCACCCACTACGGAAAGACTCTTGACCAAGTTAAGAAGGATCAGGCCGCTTTTCTCGACCGGTGCGACTACATTTGCGCCTATCACGAAAAAGAGTTGATCGGTGTTGTGAAGCTAATCTACCGGGGAGACGTGGCTTCCATCTTGACCTTTCTCCCAAAGGCAAGTCATCATGACAAGCGGCCGGCCAACGCGATCATGGCCAAAGCGGTCGAGCTATGTGAGCAAAAAGGGATTCATCACCTGATCTTTGGAAAGTTTAATTACGGGAACAAGCGGCATACTCCTTTGCGGGAATTCAAGATTCGAAATGGGTTTGAGGAAATACTGGCACCCCGTTACTACGTCCCCTTGACCATGAAAGGTGCGATCAGCGTCAGGCTGAAGCTCCATCGTGGTCTACTCGGACTCCTGCCCCACAGCGTGATCACTTTTCTGGTGAACACACGCGCCAAGCTCCATGCCTTTAAACATGAGCCGGTGTAGCTCAATGTCAGAGCGGTCGCATCGTATGCGGCAGATGGGGCGTTCAACTCCCCCCGCCGGCTCCAATTTCCTACCCACTGCAGCTGTGGTAACCCACCCAGTTTGAACCGAACCTAAATGCCTGGAATCTTTGGTCTCATAACCAGTAAGCCCCGCGAATGGGCCGAGCCGCAGCTGCTGCGCATGCTCAAGCTCCTGCGCCACGAGTCTTTCTATGTAACGGGAACTTGGATCGACGAGGCCTCCGGAGTTTACGTCGGGTGGACGGCGCGCGAGAACTCTTTTTCAGACGGAATGCCAGTCCAGAACGAGCGGGGTGATGTCACCCTCGTGTTTTCTGGCGAGGAATATCCGGAACCAAGCACCGCCCAGGGCCTCAAGGAGCGCGGACATCAGTTTAAGGCTGGGGGGGCGTCGTATCTGGTTCATCTCTACGAGGACGATCCCTCCTTCCCGAAGACTCTCAACGGCCGATTTCAAGGGCTCCTGTCAGACCGTACTCGCGGAGTAGCGACCCTCTTTAACGATCGTTACTCGATGCATCGTCTCTATTATCACGAGGCCAAAGACGCTTTCTATTTCGCAGTGGAGGCCAAGGCGATTTTGGCCGTCCGTCCCGAACTGCGTCGGCCGGATCCCCGCAGCCTGGGGGAATTCATTGCGTGTGGATGCGTGCTCGAGAATCGGACGCTCTTCGAGGGTGTCAACGTACTGCCGCCCGGGTCAGCCTGGACTTTTCGGGCCGGATCAATCGAGACCAAGAAGGCTTATTTTGATCCGCGCCAGTGGGAACACCAAGACCTGCTGGATCCGGAATCCTATCACCGTGAAATCCGGGATATTTTCGCGCGCCGTTTCCCGCGATACCTCAACGGCCACGAGCAGATCGGCGTATCACTGACTGGAGGGCTCGACACTCGGACAGTGATGGCCTGGCAGAGGTTTCCACCGAAATCGCTGCCTTGCTATACGTATGGCGGCATCGATCGAGAATGCCGCGACGTGGTGGTGGCGCGCCGGATTGCCCAGGAATGCCAGCAGCCCTATCAGGTGATTCCGGTGGGTGACGAGTTTTTTGCTCGATTCCCTCACTACGCGGAACGCAGCGTGTACCTGACGGACGGCTGCGTGGAAGTGACCCGGGCCCCCGATTTATATCTCAGCGAGCGGGCTCGCGATATTGCCCCGGTAAGGATGACAGGACTCTACGGAGACGAAATACAACGTCCTCAGACTCGAGCGTTCAAGCCGGTTGACCCCGCTCCGGGATTGTATAGCTCGACGGTTCTCCCCTACGTTAAAACGGCACGCGAGACTTACGCGGGGCTCATTCAGGGACATCCGACCTCCTTTTCTGCGTTTCGACAGGCGCCATGGCACCACCACGGCATTTTGTCGCTGGAGCAGACACAACTGGCTGTGCGAACACCATTCCTTGATAACGACTTCGTGCGCACTGCGTTTCGCGCACCCCAGTCGGTAACGGCGAACAATGATGTTCGGGTACGCCTCATCGGCGATGGCAGCACCGCCATGCAACGGATTCGGACGGATCGCGGTTTTGGCGGGAAGCCAGGCTTAGCAAGTTGGCTTGACCGAAATTACCAGGAATTCACGTTCAAGGCCGAATATGCCTATGACTACGGCATGCCCCAATGGCTCGCTGGGATCGATCATTTCTTCGCACCGTTGAAGCTGGAGCGTCTGTTCTTGGGCAGACACAAGGTGTACCATTATCGGGTCTGGTACCGCGACACTCTGGCAAGATACGTCCAGGAAATGTTGCTCGATTCGAGCACACTGTCGCGTCCGTATCTGGAGCGGATGGGCGTCGAAGCGATAGTCCGCGGACATCTCAAGGGCAACCGCAATTACACGACCGAGATCCACCGGCTGCTCTCGCTGGAACTGATCCACCGGCTCTTCTTGGACGCCAGATGACATTGCAGACCAGCCAAAACCGCGAATGACCCAGCCAGAATGAATCCCTCGCTCGCCACTCTTATCTGCGCCTGCGGAATCGCCGGCCTTTTCTACCTCGGACGAGACAATACAGTCTGCACTTCCAAAGCTCTCTGGCTCCCGGTCATCTGGATCTGGATCGTTGGATCGAGGTCGGTATCGCTGTGGCTCGGTGTCGGCCCCACCGGGGGCAATGTGCAACTCGAAGGTAGCCCATTGGACGCCGCTGTTTTCGGAGCACTGTTAGCCGCGGCCGTGGCTGTCCTCATCTGGCGGGGCAAACAGACGCGCACGTTATTGGCAAAAAACTGGCCCATCTTGAGTTACTTTTTCTATTGCCTCATAAGCGTTGCTTGGTCATATTATCCGGATGTTTCGTTCAAGCGCTGGATTAAAGCTATCGGTGACGTAGCGATGGTCCTGGTTATCGTCACAGATGGACAGCCGATTGCCGCTTTTAACCGCCTAATCTCTCGCGTTGGCTTCCTTTTGTTGCCTGCCTCAGTCCTGCTGATCAAGTACTACGGTTATCTCGGCAGGGCGTACGATCCCAGCGGGGGTATGACGAATACCGGGGTGACGACAAACAAAAACACGCTCGGAGTGCTACTACTTGTCATCTCACTGGGCACACTATGGCACATAATAACCCTCATCCGTGCTACGGGCCGGCCGAATCGCGGTCGACATCTGTTAGCGCAGAGTGTGTTACTGGCGTTCGGTATCGCACTTTTGGGGATGGCTGACTCGGCTACCAGTACCGCTTGCCTTATCCTCGGTGGCGGGTTCATCCTTGTGACCGGTCTACGAACTATCAGAAACCGGCCAGGCTTTGTGCATGCGCTCTGCGCGGGAATCGTTCTTGCTGGTGGGCTGATGCTGCTCTTTGGTGGCGAATCCGTCGCGACGGGTGCGCTGGGCAGGAAATCGAACTTTACGGGGCGAACGGAAATTTGGGCGGCCGTGGTTCCCGCGGCGCCTAACTCGATCGTCGGCGCTGGATTCGAGAGCTTCTGGATCAGCCCCTGCGTGCGCAACGTGTGGCGCGGCCTTGTTGGTTGGTGGCACCCTGAAGCTCTCAACGAAGCGCACGACGGTTATATAGAGGTATACCTGAATCTGGGGTGGATCGGCGTTTGCCTAATCTCACTTATTCTAATAAGCGGCTACAGGCGTGCCGTAGCGGCATTCCGGCTGAACCCGTCCGTCGGTGGCCTAATGCTAGCGTATATCACCGCCGCGGCAGTCTACAGCATAACCGAAGCTGGATTCAGAATGCTGGATCCGATCTGGATCTTTCTGTTACTAGCTGTGGTCGGTGCGAGTGGCGTTGTCGCTGGTCTTTTCGCCGGTGAAGAGGGCAAGATTGCTAGGTCGCGCGGGGGCACACCGAGCAGAACGGTAGCCGGTGATGAACTCATTCCGGAAGACGAGACCGTTTGCGCGGAGCCAGCGGATATGGCCCAATTCGAAATCGCTCGCTCAAACAGCCTCCATTAATGCTACGGTTAAGATTTTCAATGCGGTGATTTCCGCGTTGCTACCCCTCCGCTAGCTTCGCGACAGAACCTAATACACAAAGGCAGATTAATTGAAACCCTTCCAGCCAGACGGCACGTTCCACCCTATCGCCACAGGCAAGGGACTTCGCCGCACCGCAGTTCGTGGCGCCGGAGCGGCCATCGCTGGTTCGGCGGGTAACTTCGCTGTGGGGATCGGGTCAGTGGTCATCTTGGCGAGGCTACTTACTCCGTCTGATTTCGGGATCGTGACGATGGTCACCACCTTTAGTCTGCTGCTTCGCAGTTTCGGTCTGAACGGATTCACCGAACTGATCATGCAACGCGAAGAGCTTACCGACTCTCTCGCGAGCAATCTGTTTTGGATTAACGTGGGCGTCGGCACGATGTTCGCTCTCGCGTTTGCCAGTTCGGGTTCGTTGCTGGCGCATTTCTATCGCAACTCCGCCGTAGCTCAAGTAACTCGCGGCATGTCGCTCACGATTGGGATCGGCTGTCTGGGCTACGTGCATACCGGTTTGTTGCAGCGTGCCATGCGTTTCAGGACAACCGCAATCATCAATTTTGCTGGACAGGTATTTCAGGTGATTGTCTCTATCGCCTTAGCGATGGCCGGCTGGCACTACTGGGCGCTGGTTTGGGGCAGTATCGCGCAGACGGCAGTGGTGGCGGTGGGTGCTTTGTTGGTTTGCCGGTGGATGCCGAGTTGGCCGGGGCGCGCCTCAGGCACAGGCTCAGCTCTGAAGTTCGCGCTGAACGTCTATTCGCATTTTGCTTTCGGCTACTTGACTGGCAACTCGGACAACCTCCTCGTGGGCTGGCGCTTTGGCGCGCTGGCGCTGGGATTTTATAAGAAGGCGTTCGACTTGTTCGTTCTGCCACAAACGCAGTTGTTGTCCCCGCTGTCTGCCGTGGTGGTGAGCACCCTGAGCCGCATCAACCGGGACCGCGAACAATTCCAGCGCTACTTTCTGCGGACGATCTCGGTTCTGGCGCTCGTGGGGATGGGAATCGGGGCGGATTTCGCTTTAGTGGGAGGGGATATTATTCGATTTCTCTTCGGGCCGGGTTGGGATGAGGCTGGCCGAATCTTCGCCTTGTTCGGCCCGGGAATCGGAGTCATGTTGTTGTACAGCACGCACGGCTGGATTCATCTTTCGATCGGCCGTCCCGAGAGATGGTTCCGCTGGGGCCTGGTGCAATTCGTGTGTACCGTGACTTTATTTTTGCTGGCCTTGCCCTGGGGCCCTTCTGGAATCGCCTTAGCCTGGACGATCTCGTATTTCATACTGATGTTTCCCGGCTTCTGGTACGCCGGAAAGCCGATCGGACTCGGTATTGGGCCGATCGTTGCCGTCGTCTGGAAATTTTTTGCAGCATCGGTTGGGGCTGGTTTTGGAACCGCTCTCATCGTCAAGTCCGTGCCGTATTTCGCGACGCCGATTGGCGCCTCGGGGGCTTTCCTGCGGATGGTTTCCGTCTCCTTGCTATTTTTCGTGCTTTACATCGCCGGAGTGATTGCGCTCCACCAGGGGCTTGAACCCCTTCGCCAGACTGCTGGCCTGCTTCACGATCTTTTGCCGGAACCGCCAGTCAAGACTGTCAAAGAAATTGAAGTCTACAGCTAATGATTTCGCTCTCCCAGCGTCGGCTGGAACCGAGCTCGAGAAGAGACTCTCTTACAACAGGATCATCTATGAATCGATTGCGGATCTTACTCTTGGCGCCGTTCTGTGACCCGGACGCTGTCAGTATGCCCTATGTCACATACTCTCATGCGGCAGCTCTGGCCGAACTCCATGACGTCACTTTGGTTGTTGGAGCGCCCACTGAGGACAATGTGCGGCGAGCAAAGGGGTCGTTCCAAACCATCGAGGTGGTTCGGATGCCTACGCTCGAGCGCATCCATTCGTGGATTTTTCGCAGGGTCCTCAAATCCAACTTTGATACCCAGATGTTGACCGTTCTTGGCTATCCGTCTTCGCTTGCCTTTGAATGGCAAGCCTGGCGGCAATTGCGGCGCCGCATCTCTGCGGGCGAGTTCGACGTTGTTTTACGTCTCCTACCGATGTCACCCGTGGTGCCGAGTCCTTTCGCCTTCTTTCTACGCAAGGGGCCCATACCTTTTGTGATCGGACCGCTCAATGGTGGCTTGCCCTGGCCCCCTGGTTTTAGCCAGCTCGAGAACCAAAAGGAATGGGTCGCCAATCTGCGGAATCTGTATCGATATCTGCCTTTCGCTCGCTCCACCTATCGCCACGCGGCGGCGATCATAGCCGCTTCGTCGCAAACGTATTCCGAGTTTGCCGCGCATCGCGACAAACTTTTTTTTGTCCCAGAGCCCGGTATCGCTCGCTCCTTGTGTTTCGGTGAATCCCGAAATCCGGAGCCCGGTGCCAAACTTGAGCTGCTTTTCGTCGGCGGCTTGGTTCCCCGAAAGGCTTGTGATCTCGCTTTGCGCGCGGCGGCTTCTCTTTTGCGAAAGGATTTGGCCCACTTCACGCTGGTCGGCGATGGCCCCGAGCGGAACAGCCTCGAGCAGCTTGTGAAATCGCTCGGGATTGAGAAGGCCGTCGACTTTTGCGGCTGGTTAGGTCACGCCGAAGTCCTCAGACACATGCGATCTGCTGATGTTTTTGTCTTTCCGACTCTTCGCGACAATGGTGCGGGCGTTGTTTTCGAGGCTCTCGCATGCGGCGCCGTACCTGTGGTTGCGGATTTCGGCGGCCCAGGAGATATCGTTTATCCAGAGGTGGGGTACAAGGTGCCTCTTACGAATGAGAACGATGTCGTAGCACAGATGGAAAGCGTCCTGGCTGAGCTCGCGCACGACCGAAGTCTTCTTGAACAATTGCGGAGGCAAGGTATGTCCTACGCACAAGAACGCCTCACGTGGGATGCGAAAGCGCAGGATACTACGAAAGTCCTGGAGTGGGTCTTGAAGCGCGGGCCAAAGCCGAATCTTGTACCGCCGAAAGCGTTAGCTGCCGAACTTGGCTCCACGCGTAAGAGTGCCGCTCCCTACGCAGGGAGCCCAGCGTAGTGGCCCGCCTGAAGAACGTCTTAGGAAGCGATGATCATGCCACCGAGTAGCGTTGCCGAGGAGTCGCCATCCGAGGAGGTCGGTGCTCAGAAGCAGGTCACTTCAAACTCGCGGCCGGGAATCGAAATCGGTTTGCTGACTGGGTGCCTGGACAGGCCTTACGCATTCGGGTTGGCGATGGGGCTCGCTTCACAGGGCCTATCTCTCGACATCATCGGCAGCGACGAAATCGACAGCCCTGAATTGCACACAACTTCAAATTTGCACTTTCTCAACTTTCGCGGCAGCCAGAAGAATGCTAACTTCGCAGAAAAACTGTGGAAGCTGCTGGTCTACTACGCCAGGCTGATGCGATACACCGCGCGTTCCAAGCCCAAAGTGTTGCACATCTTATGGAACGGCAAGTTCGAGTACTTCGATCGAACGATCCTGATGCTCTACTACAAGGCGATGGGTAAAAAAGTGGCCCTCACCGCCCACAACGTAAATCAAGCCAGACGAGACGCGAAGGACTCGTGGCTGAATCGCATTACGCTCAGAATTCAGTATAGGTTTTGCGACCACATTTTTGTCCATACGAACAAGATGAAAGACGAGCTTTGCCAGGATTTTGGCGTGGCGGAAAAGGCGGTCACTGTGATCCGCCATCCGGTCAATAATGCCTTCCCCGACACGGAACTCACGCCGGCCGAGGCAAAGCGGAGCCTGAGGCTCAGGGATGACGAAAAGGCGATTCTGTTCTTCGGGAGAATCCGGCCTTACAAGGGCATCGAATATCTGCTGGACGCGTTTCGTTTGCTCCTCGCCGATGAGCAGGCGAATTACCGGCTGATCGTGGCCGGGGAACCGAAGAAAGGATCCGAGGACTACCTGCACGAAATCGAGCAAACGGTTGAGAGAGACTTTAAACCGGGGCAGGTCATCCTTAAGATCCAATTCATTCCCGACGAAGAAATGGAACGGTACCTCAAAGCGGGAGATGTTCTGGTTCTTCCTTACAAAGAGATATTCCAGAGCGGTGTGCTCTTTTTGGCCTACAGCTTCGGCTTGCCCGTAGTCGCCACAGATGTGGGATCTTTCCGGGAAGAAATCGTCGAGGGTCGTACGGGATTCCTATGCCAGCCCGGCGATCCCGCAGAACTGGCCAAAGCTCTCGAGGCGTACTTCACCAGCGATCTCTATAGAAACCTAAAAGTCCGCCGGCAAGAGATAAAGGACTACGCGAATGCCAACCACTCCTGGCAAGCAGTCGCCGAGTTGACCCGAAACGGGTACGCGAAAATGCTGGAAAGGAATCCGTCATGAAGCCCTTGGTGTCAATCCTCATTCCTGCCTACAACGCAGAGGCATGGATATCGGACACGCTGCGTTCGGCGATTGCGCAAACCTGGGAGCGAAAGGAGATCATCGTCGTGGACGATGGTTCGACCGATGGGACGCTAGCGGTTGCCCGGCAATTCGAATCGGAGCAGCTCCATGTCGTAACGCACAAGAATCAAGGCGCCTCCGCCACCCGGAACAAGGCCTACTCGTTGTGCAAAGGAGATTACATCAATTTCCTGGACGCCGACGATCTCATGGGACCCGAAAAGATTGCGAAACAGATGGAGGCATTGGGGCCATCACCTAACAAGCGGACGCTTCTTTCAGGCAGCTGGGGAAAGTTCATGTACCGCTATTACCGGACAGAATTCATCCCGAGCGCGCTTTGGTGCGATCAGTCTCCCGTCGAATGGTTGATTCGCAAGATGAAATTGAATCTTTACATGCAGACGGCATCGTGGCTGGTCAGCCGCGAGTTGGCCGAGGCGGCGGGTCCTTGGGATATCAGATTGTTGGGCGACGACGATGGCGAGTATTTCTGCCGCGTTCTGCTGGCGAGCGAAGGAGTTCGATTTGTGCCCGAGGCCAAGGTCTACTATCGCTCTTCGGGGACCAGCAGTTTGAGCTACATCGGGCATTCCGAGAAAAAAATGGTCGCTCAGTTGTGCTCGATGGAGCTGCACCTCCGTTACATCCGCTCTCTCGAAGACAGCCCAAGAGTACGAGACGCCTGCCTGACCTATCTGCAAAACTGGCTCGTTTTCTTTTATCCCGATCGGCCGGATCTGGTAAAACAGCTCGATGAAATGGCTGCGAACCTAGGCGGAAAGTTGCAGCCCCCACCGCTCTCCTGGAAGTATTCGTGGATCGCGGCGCTTTTTGGACGGCAACAAGCAAAGCGCGCCCAGGTCCTTCTGCCGCGCATCAAGTGGTCGGTGATACAACGCTGGGACAAGACTCTGTTCCAGATCGAAGGTCGCACGTTCGATGAAAGTTTCTTGAGAATCTGATTCAAAATACGGCTCGGCAAAACCTAGGAGCCAATTTTCACCCGAGGTGAAGGTAGATGGCACGTCCGTGGACGCCTCATGATTTCGACGCAGTCTATGAACGCTATATCTGTCAGGATGAAATGCAGTTTGGTGGGCGAGGTTACCATTTACGCTACCGCTCCCGCTACAAAGAGTGCATTCGACGATTGGCTGCGCTGGCCCCGCCTCGTCCCGTAGATGTCCTAGACGTGGGTGGAGGGCAATTGGCCGTTCTGTGTGCGAAATTGTGGAACGACTCCGGGGCTGCGGCAGATCTTCCCGGGCCACATCTGTCGTACATGGCGAGCCAAGGCGTGGAAACGTTTCATTGGAACTTGTGCAAGTCTGACGCACCTTTTGCCAAGAAATTCGACTTCATCTTTTTTTCTGAAGTTATCGAACACCTGCCTATACCTGGGTACATCGCTCTCGAACGGCTCCGGAAAATCCTGACCCCAGGCGGCGTCCTCATCTGCACAACACCCAATCTCTACCGGCTCCGAAACGTGGTGTTTATGGCCTTGGGGCGGCAGATCTTCGACTATTTTCGATACCCAGACGACGACACAGCGCTCCTTCATGTGCTCGAATACAGTCGCGATCATCTCGAGTGGCAATTCAAGAAGGCTGGCTTCACGAAATACCTCGTGGAGTACTCCTATATGCACCATTTGCCCACGAATCCGTTCTATCGGCCACTGGCGTTACTGGGCTATCCGCTGCACCTCGTTCCTCGTTGGCGCGACTATTTGATCGCAACCGCGCATGCGCCGGCCGACACCCGGTAAACGGACGTTCAAAATCGCCTCGCGCCGACTTTTCCCGCGGGCGGGAGGATGCTGGCGAGGGCTGAGTTTTTTTGGCGGATTTCGTGGTCGAGGCCGTGTCGTCGCAGGGTCATGAAGACCCACGATCGCCGGGTGGAGGACGACTAGCCTGCGACGAGAGCCCCGATCGGTGCTCGGGGCACCGCCGGCAGGCCATCCTTGCTTCCCAGCCCTGTAATCGCAACGGACGGCCATAGCCCAAAAAGGCCGGAGGTGGTAGGCCTTATTGCTGAAGTGAAGTGAACTTCCGTGTCTAACAGCCTTTACCCCGGTTGTTTAGACTGCATGTACGACATGCAGCTCTTCCCCGGAGGCCAGAGGTAAATGAGACGCAGACTGCTTCTTTTCCCCCTTATCTCGATATTGCTATTGTTTTCTACACTTTCGCATGGGCAGGCATGGTCCGGAATTCTTTCGTCCTCACGCGCATGGGACTGGTCTAACTCCGGCCTCCCCGCAACACTGCCTGATGGCGAGACTACGCCGAATCCTTGGACACCGCCGGCGCGAACCCAGTGCGCGACTTCACAGTGCGTCACCGTCAGCGGGGGAAGCGTCACGGCGACGACCATCAATGCAGCCATTTCCTCCGCCTCCGCCGGTCAGTATGTGCTGATGCCCGCTGGCACGTTCGCCGTTGGCGGAACTATAACCATGAAAAGTAACGTGACCCTGAGAGGCAGCGGGGCGGCTACGACTTTGCTTACTGGAGCCGGTTTTACTTGGGGGTCGTCTGGTCAGGGAGCGTGGGCGAGCGGTTCGCTGCTAACGGGTACCATAACGAAAGGGTCTACATCGGTCACGATAGCTAGCGGCCAGACCGTGCCTACTGCCGGAACGATGGTTGCTCTAGCGCAGTGCATGACTAATTTTAGTGCTACTGACGCTAACTATACTCACTACTCGGGCGGATGGGTGACTAGTTGTACGGGCACAGTTACCGACCCCAGCGGCCCGTGGGTATGCGGTGGGTTCGCAGCCTGTGATAGGAACGGTGCACGGGGCGAAACAAATCCTCACTTTCAGGGCCAATTATTTTGGATACCCAGGGGCGGGATCAGTGGGAATACCGTGACGCTTGATACTCCTATAGCCTCTCCGCTATGGTCCACCGGGAACTCCGTTTCCCTGATGGCGATGAATGGCTCTCTCACGGGGGCTGGGGTGGAGGACTTCAGCACGGTTGGACTCTTCACTTTTAGTGGGTGTTACGCCTGCTGGATAAAGGGTCTGAGAATCATCGCATCTGGTGGCGGCACGCTGGATTCCTTCGTCGCCCGCAGCTTGATCGCCAATAACTATATCGTCGCGAACAACGCCGTTGGAACGCTGAACACGATAGAGATAGGCGGAGAGAACGATCAGACTGTCTACGACTCAGACATGCTGATACTCAATAACATTTTTTACAACGCCTATCTGGAGGAGGATGGCGGAAACAACGAGGAAGTGCTGGCGTACAACTCTTTTATGGGCACCGAGGAAGGCGGCACTGATTACTCCGGAGAGTTTCCCCACAATCCAGGCGGGCATATGTTCATCCTGCGAGAGGGGAATCAGAACTCGATGGACTGGGACGACTCCACTTGGACGGCGCGCAACTTCGATACATGGTTTCGCAACTGGGACTCCTGTTACGATCCGGTGTCCGCACAGCAAGTCGCTAACTGCATCGACGATGGTGAATATTCAAGATTCGATAACGTCATTGGCAACGTGGTTGGGAGTCCGCACGTTACGCAGCCCTACAGCAACCTTTTGGGAGTGAACCGGAGCAGCGTTGATCCTTTGACTACGGCCTCAAATATGCAGTGGGGCAACTACGTGTTATGCACAGGGAATGCCCCGGACGGAAATTCGGACTGCGCGGTCGCTGGAGGTTCATTCGACACTGCTCAAGTTCCCACGAACCTATCCAGCTATGGGGCCAATTCCACGCCTTTTCAAAACAGCGTACCCGCCAGTCACAGCCTTCCTGCTTCGTTCTTCATGAACAGCATGGCCGCGCATCCAAGCGGAGGAACAGGATTGAGTTGGTGGAAGACCTGCACAAGTTGGACGACGTTTCCGACGAGTTGCGCTTCGTACTCGACACCGCCGATGCCCCCAATTGGCCCCGATGTCACTGGCGGGCCGAACATGAATGGTTATGCTTATAATATACCGTCGTTTCTAGCATGGACTAACCTGCCGACCGATGGGGCTTATGGAAACGGGATACGCCAATTCGATGAGCGCGTGTACCAAAACGATCTTGGGGGAAATCCTCCTGCCGCACCGACAGGTTTGGCTGCTCAAGTTTCCCCGTGATAAGGGTTGAGTTCGGTGAAGTCTGGGTCTCAGCAGCGGAAGCGCTGAATGTGCGACTGAGCAATATCGCACCAGCCCCTGTTCCACGAAGCGTAGGTAAGTGAAGCCAGGTTCGAACAAGACGGCGCTGGTTACCGGCGCAACCGGATTCATCGGGTCACACCTCGTAGAGTTCCTTCAATCCAAGGGATGGGATGTGGTCGGCACCTACCGTGGACGTGAGACCAATCCACGACCGAAGTCGCCGAGCCTGCGTTTTGTTCCATGCGACCTGCGCGATAGCCGCCAAATAAAGCGGCTTTTTCGGGGAATCGAATTTACCCACGTCTTTCACCTGGGCGCACAAAGCTTACCCACGCTGTCATGGCAGGATCCCGTTTCGACGTTCGAATCGAACATTATGGGCTCGTTGCACCTGTTCGAGGAGATTCGTCAGATCAAACCGCCTCCCCTGGTGGTATCGGCCTGCTCAGGCGCTGAGTACGGGCACGTGCAGCCGTCGGCCATACCGGTGACCGAAGAGCATCCTCTTCGGCCCCTCCACGCTTACGGCATCAGCAAGGTGGCCTTGGATCTGCTTGCGCAGGCGTATTCGCACGATTACAACATTCCGACGGTTAACGTACGGTTGTTTAACACCACTGGGCCGGGGAAGACAAATGATGCGCCGTCTGACTTTGTGCGGCAGCTGGTCCGTATCAAGAAAGGCTTGCAGCCGCCTGTAGTGAAGGTCGGGAATCTGAAACCGCGTCGTGCGTTCTTGGATGTCAACGACACCGTGAGGGGGTTTTACCTCGCTGCGATGAAGGGAAAGCGAGGCGAGACTTACAATTTGTGCGCCGACAGGCCTTATGAAATACGGCAACTGCTGCGAACTGCGATCAGAATGTCGGGAGTGAAGGTTAGAATTAAGTCCGGCACCCACTTAATGCGGCCTTCAGACGAGAGGATCATCTTTGGCAGCACGCGGAAGTTCCGCAGAGATACGGGCTGGAAACCCAGGAAGACGCTCGATCAGACGCTCGCCGCTATGTTCGATTACTGGGAGCGCGTAACGTAAGCGTCCTCAGCGGCCATCCGAGCCGGTGGAGTCGAACGTTCAGTCAATGAAAACCTCCGAAACCAAAGCTGTTCTGCTTGTAGGCGGTCTGGGAACGCGGTTGCGCACCGTGGTGACGTCTGCTCCCAAACCGCTGGCTCCGGTGGGAAATCGTCCGTTCCTCGAATTGCTGATTCGGCAGTTGGGGAGTCAAGGAATACGAAGTCTGATCATGTGCACCGGGTATCTGGCGGATCAGATTGAGAGTGAGTTCGGTAAAGGCAGTGGCCTCGGTGTCACCATCGAATATTCCAAAGAGCCAGAGGCGCTCGGCACTGCTGGTGCCGTCAAATTCGCTGAAAGATTTCTCCAAGGAGTGCCATGTTTCCTGGTGATGAACGGCGATTCCTTCCTGGAACTTGACTTGAATCAGCTAATTCAACTTCACCGCACGCACGGCGGCCTAGCTACAATGGCGGTTGTGTCCGTGGAGAATGCCGGGCGTTACGGAACGGTACACCTGGACTCCGACAACAAGGTAACGGCGTTCTGCGAAAAGACTGGCAGCGATTCCCCTGGTCTCATTAACGCCGGCGTGTATGTTTTCAGTCCTGCAATTCTTGGACTCATCCCCGCTGGACCGGTCAGCCTGGAGAAAGACATTTTTCCGAAACTGCTCGGTGAGGAAGTTTACGCGTCACGAGAACAGGGAGTGTTCATTGACATTGGCACTCCAGCGGACTATGCGCATGCACAGGAACTTTCCGACCGGCTGCGTCGTGCTACCGTTCAGGCAACCGGGTCTTAGCGCAGACGAGAGAAATAGTTGGTCCAGGTATTTGCCATAGCGATCAAGGGAGAGTAGATGGAGTCTGAAGGTCATTTCGAGAAGCAAGTCCGGAAGTCGATCGAGGCTTCGATTGCCGTCAAGGAACGGCTGCTTGAGGACGCAAAGCTGGTAGCGACGGTGAGCAGAGTCGCAGAGATTATGATCGATGCCTTTCGGGCCGGAAACAAGGTGATCCTGTTTGGCAACGGGGGAAGCGCTGCGGACGCGCAACACATTGCTGCGGAATTCGTTGGGCGCTTTGCATTTGATCGTCCAGCTTTGCCCGCACTGGCACTCTCTGTGAATACATCTTGTGTCACCGCGATCGGTAATGACTATGGCTTCGATCTGGTGTTCTCGAGGCAGATCGAGGCCCTGGCTCATCGTGGCGATGTGGCCATTGGGATCTCCACCAGCGGCCAGTCAGCGAACGTGCTGCGGGCGATGTCGACGGCGAGAAAAATGGGGCTGCACACGGTTGGATTGACGGGTTCCCCGGGAGGCAAGCTGGCGGATGCGGTGGATCACTGCATTTGTGCTCCGTCCAACGAAACGCCGCGTATCCAGGAATGTCACATCCTGATTGGACATATCATTTCAGAATTGGTAGAGCAGACGATATTTCATGAAGAAGGCTGCATTTCTCGATCGCGACGGAGTGCTCAACCGTAAAGCTCCCGAAGGCGAGTATGTGACGCGCTGGGAGGAGATGGAGTTTCTTCCCGGAGCGCGCGAAGCCGTTCGGCTGCTAAACCAGGCTGGGTACCTCGTGGTGGTAGTGAGCAACCAGCGCTGCGTCGCAAAGGGGCTTATCACCTCTTCCGAGCTCGATTCAATGCATGCACGCATGCGTCACGAGTTTGAAGCTGTCGGTGCGAGAATTGACGCGATTTACTACTGTCCTCATGACTTTCAGCCTGCGTGCAGTTGCCGGAAGCCGCAGCCCGGGATGCTGAGGGAGGCCGCTCGAACACACGAACTCGATCTCTCCGCGTCATGGATGATTGGGGATTCCGATCATGATGTCGTCGCTGGGAAGAGTGCGGGATGCGGAACTGTTCGGCTAGTGGAGGATGGCAAGTCTCCAGTTGGCGGAGCTGATATGGTTGCGTCCTCGCTACTCGACGCGGTTCACAAGGTTTTGGAGCTCCAATCAGATCTCTCTGCGACCGGCGCCAGAGTGCCTCTGTCGCTTTAGTTGTGTCGCGCGCCCCGGCGAAACTGACCGGCATCGCTGTTTGCATTTTCAGGGAAGGCTAACAAATGGTAATTACTAGCACTCCACTTCGCGTTTCGTTCTTTGGCGGCGGTACCGACTATCCCGTGTGGTACCGGGAACACGGAGGCTCAGTCCTCGCGACCACCATCGACAAATCCTGTTTTATTACGTGCCGTTGGTTGCCTCCATTTTTCGAGTATCACAGCCGTATTTCCTATTCGAAGGTGGAGAATGTCAGCGCAAATTCGGCGATCGACCATGCGTCGGTGCGCGGATGTTTGGAGTACCTCGGAATAGCCGAAGGAGTGGAGATTCATCACATCGCCGATCTCCCCGCACGAACGGGATTAGGTACCAGTTCAGCCTTCACGGTTGGGCTTCTTCTGGGCCTCTACGCGCTCAGGAACCAGATGAGAGACAAGCATTCGCTTGCACTGGAAGCGATAAAGGTGGAACAGGAGATCTTAAAGGAAGCCGTTGGAGCGCAAGATCAGGTCAGCGCCGCGTATGGGGGACTGAACCGCATCAATTTCGGTCGCGACGGCTCGATTGAGGTGAAGCAGATACTGACGTCGAGAGAAAGGTTGGCGGAACTCGAGCAGCACATAGCACTGTACTTCACGGGATTTGCCCGGACGGCGTCGGAAATAGCTCAAGAACAGCTTAGGTTGACACCTCAGAGGACGCGAGAACTGAATACGATGCTTGGCCTGGTGGACGAAGCTGAGGCGATCGTTACGAATCCGAATCGTCCGATAAGTGAGTTCGGGCGTCTGCTTCACGAAAGCTGGAAGATAAAAAGAACCCTCACTCAAAAAATCACGAACCCTACGCTCGATGAGATTTATGAATCCGGGCTCAGTGCGGGAGCATTGGGAGGCAAGCTCCTGGGGGCAGGTGGTGGTGGTTTCATGGCGTTTTTTGTTCCACCCGAACGCCGGCAAGCGTTGCGCACACGCCTGAAAAAGCTGTTGTGCATTCCGTTTGGGTTCTCAACCAGAGGAAGTCACGTAGTTGTCTACGAGCCGGAAGATCTGTACGATCAGGCGCTGGCGAACGAACGGAATGTGATCTATGGACATGATGCCAAGAGCAAGCACGCGAGCGAGGTTTCAACGTAGGGGGACTGCGGCAAGTGGGTTTCCCGAGAATGTCCTCTTGACGCACCGGAGCGGTATGTTTCGCGGCTCCGATAGTTGCATTGACTTGCAGTTTAGAATGTGCGATACCTCGGTATACCTCCCGCGGCGACTCCCCCCAAGAAATTGCTAAGAAGCATAGGAGAAAGGCTCCGAATGTGGCTGCTGGCTCTGCCATCTTTTTTCAGGCCAGAGCAGTCACGTCGAGATCCTGGGGCAAGCAACCGATGAGCGACTCTTTTCTCGAGTATTTCAAGTGTCCGGAGCGGTATGCCAGGTTTGGCGTGAGTGGACATCTTTCGGCAAACAGCCGGTACTTCCATTTAGGTCCTGAAGATGTCGGTTACGGACGCCTGTCTCAGTCTCAGAACGGCAGTGATGCGGGGATGACGCGTGACGCTCTTCAGGAAGTGAGGATCGATGGAAGTGACGTCAGTCTACCCTTCGACTCTAAGGAGGTAGTTGACAATCTGCGACTCGAGTTATACCCATCGTCTGCGGGAAACGAACGATCGACGGTCAACTCGTTGCTTATGGCTGCGTACTATTATTTCCGGCCACTCATGCCCGTCGGCATCAGGAAGCATCTCCAGAGGGTACGGCTGCAGGGCTGGGAGCGCATTCCGTTCCCGCACTGGCCTGTCGACCGTACTGTGAACGACCTGTTCGAATTCCTGATGGTTCTCTCGCTCAAGTCGCAGAAGGCAGAGAGAATTCCGTTCATTTGGTTCTGGCCCGAGGGCGCCCCAAGTTCCGCAATCATGACCCATGATGTTGAGATGGCTCGGGGGAGAGACCTGTGCAGCACGCTGATGGATATCGACGATGCTTATGGGATCAAGTCCTGCTTCGAAGTGGTACCGGAACAGCGCTATGATGTGCCGCAGTCCTTTCTGGATTCGATCACCCAGCGCGGATTCGAATTAGCGGTGCACGATTTGAATCACGATGGGCGACTGTTTAAGAGTCGCGAATACTTCAAGGAGCGTGTTGCCAAGATCAATTCCTACGGGCGCAAATGGGGAGTTGACGGCTTTCGTGCCGCAGTTTTGTATCGCCGGCAAGAATGGTTTAGCGACTTGGAATTTTCGTACGATATGTCAGTGCCCAACGTAGCACACCTAGATCCACAGCGAGGAGGATGTTGTACGGTGATGCCGTACTTTGTCGGTAACCTGCTCGAACTCCCTGTGACTACGACGCAGGACTACACGCTGTTTCACATCCTTCAGGCCTACAACATCGACCTCTGGAAGACCCAAATTGAGCTCATTATGGAAAAGCATGGTCTTCTGAGCTTCATCGTCCATCCCGACTATGCCACTGCCGGTCCGGAACGAAAAGTCTACGAAGCGCTGCTTTCGCACTTGGCCGAGTTGCGACAGGACCGTGGAGTGTGGATCGCGACTCCAGGCGAAGTGAACCGCTGGTGGAGGCAACGGGCGGGCATGAGAATTGTGGAGGACCGTGAGGGAGTAAGGATCGAGGGGGAAGGCAGTGAACGAGCGCGGATAGCTTATGCAAGCGCTGTGGATGGTCGTTTTGGTGTTACCGTCGAGCAGGCGGTCGTGAACCGGCGAGTTTGAAACTCCGAACGTAGGGCAGGAGATCACAGGCTGTTGGACGCCAGCAGAGGTCACCTGACTCATCAGCAGATCACAATTTCTAAGCCTGATAGCATAAGGGAAAGGTACGCATTTTGAGAATCAGCATTTTTGGATTGGGTTATGTCGGAACCGTTTCCGCGGGGTGCCTCGCCGATGACGGACATGAGGTCGTTGGAGTCGACCCGCTCCCGACCAAAGTCGACCTGATCAACCGTGGGCAGTCTCCTATCATTGAAACAGACATCGGGGAAATCATAGCCGCCACTGTCAAGGCCGGCCGGCTGCGCGCTACCAGTGATCCAGGCCAAGGGATTCGCGAGACGGAACTGTCTTTCGTTTGCGTTGGCACACCGAGCCAGCCCAACGGCAATCTCGACCTGAGATATATCCGACGAATTTGCGAACAGATCGGCGAGGCACTCAAGAGTAAAAGTGCGCGCCATACCGTGGTCATTCGCAGCACGATCTTGCCGGGCACTATGCACAAGATGGTGATTCCCACCTTGGAAGAATTTTCAGGGAAGAAAGCCGGAGTCGATTTCGGGGTCTGCAACAACCCGGAATTTCTGCGGGAGGGTTCGGCGGTGAAAGATTTCCGCCAGCCACCTAAGACCGTCATTGGCGAGTCGGATCAAGCCAGCGGAGATATCCTGGCAGCGCTCTACAAAAAGCTTGATGCGCCATTGATCAGAACGAACTTAGAGACTGCTGAAATGGTCAAGTACGTCGACAACAGTTGGCATGCCCTCAAGATCGGTTTTGCCAATGAGATCGGCACCCTCGGTAAGTCGCTGGGCGTCGACGCGCACCAGGTCATGAAGATATTCTGTCAGGACCGAAAGCTCAACATTTCCACTGCCTATCTATCACCCGGTTTTGCCTTCGGAGGCTCGTGCTTGCCCAAAGATCTTCGGGCACTGTCCTATCAGGCCAAGATGCACGATTTGCAGTTGCCGATTCTCACTTCCATTCTACCCAGCAACGAGATGCAGATTGCTCGGGGCGTTCAGCTCATTACAGAAAAGGGCCACGCGAGGGTCGGAATTTTGGGGTTCAGTTTCAAAGCGGGCACAGACGATCTGCGAGAGAGCCCCTTGATCGAAGTCATAGAACGCCTGATCGGCAAGGGGTATGACCTGCGCATCTATGACAAGAATGTGAATATTGCCAGTTTAGTCGGTGCAAACCGGGATTTCATCCTCAACCACATTCCGCATATATCCAAACTTATGGTCGGCGACGTTGGCGCAGTCCTGAACCACGCTCAAACCGTCGTGATCGGCAACAAGGACCCCGATTTTAAGGCTGTGCCGGCGCGGTTGCGTGAAGGCCAATTTCTGGTGGATTTCGTGCGAGTTATCGAAGGGAGCAGCAAGAATGGCAATTATGACGGCATCTGTTGGTGAGCAGCGAGCGAGCCAGGGCTCGAACACGGCTTCAAAGGCATTGATCTATGAGTCGACTGGGAGACTCTCGCACTGGCTGGAAGCGAACGACTATCGTGGCTACGATACTTTCGATGGCCTCAGCGCCCGCTTTGTGCGGCCATTCACCTTTAACACCAAACTCCTGCAAATCGTGCTTCAGCAATCAGTGAGACGATTTCCGCTGAATTTACGCCCGGTGTTGGGAATCAAAATGGAGCACTCCAGCAAAGGCATGGGGTTTCTAGCGCGCGGCTTCATGCGCCTCCACAAAACGACTGGCGACCCGGTATGGGCGGCCAAGGCAGAGATGGCACTGCAGTGGCTCATCGACCATCAGTCGAAAGGATACAGTGGAGCCTGCTGGGGCAACCACTTCGATTATCAATCGAGGGGGTTCTATCTCCCGAAAGGCGTCCCTACTATTGTGTGGACATCTTTAATCGGCCATGCATTTCTGGATGGGTACGAGCACTTCAAGAACGATCAATATTTACAGATCGCAGTGAGCTCCTGCGAACATATACTTCGCGATTATGAAAAATATCCTCACAAAGACGGGCTCTGCATCAGTTACGTACCGGGCTTGAACTGTGAGGTTCATAACGCAAACACGCTGGGTGCGAGTTTGTTGATACGCACGCACTTCCACGCCCATAATCAGGCCTACGTCGAGCTGGCTCAGAAGGCTTTCCAATATACGGCCGAACACCAGCAGCCGGACGGATCCTGGTACTACGCCGAATATCCGGGCAGCCACTGGGTCGATAACTTTCATACTGGCTATGTTCTCGATTGCTTTAAATACTATGTCAACGCTACGGGAGATGATCGTTTCGCAGCGACGATGAATACGGGGTATGAATATTGGAAAAAGACTTTCTTCTTACCGGATGGAACTCCCCGATATTACAACCACAAAACACTCCCCATTGACATTCAGTGTTCCTCGCAAGCCATCGACACCTTGGTCTTCTTCAGCGATCGTGATCCAGAAAGCTTATCTCTTGCGATGAAGGTCGCTCAATGGACGATCGAAAACATGCAGGACAGGACGGGATACTTCTATTACCGACGATATTCACCATGGCTCGTGAACAAGACCCCAACCCTTCACTGGGGACAAGCAACGATGCTCTGTGCCTTAGCCGGGCTGTATAAGGCTCTTTAGGGGAGAGATTTCAGTGTCCAAGAAAATCCTGATTATTGTCGAGAACATGCCGGTCCCCTTGGACCCCCGCGTGTGGAAGGAGGCGTGCTCCCTGCGCGCCGCCGGATATGAGGTCACCGTATTGTGCCCCCGAAATAAGAACGCCCAGAAAGGCTATGAATTCCTGGACGGAGTGCATATTTATCGGCACCCGACGGCCAAAGAGGGAAAACGGCATTGGGGATACCTTAGCGAATACACCTTCGCTTTGTTTTGGGAGTTTCTATACTCCTGGTGGATCTACTTTCGGCGAGGCTTTCACGTGATTCAGGGCTGCAATCCTCCGGACGATATTTTCTTGGTGGCGCTACCCTTCAAACTGTTTGGTGTGAAATACATATTCGATCACCACGATGTAAACCCTGAGCTGTATCTGTCCAAGTACGGGAAGAAAGACCTTTTTCACAAAGTGCTAGTGTGGTTGGAGAAGAGCACGTTTCGCAGCAGTGATGTTGTGATGGCCACCAACAACAGCTATCGAGAGATCGCCATCGCGCGCGGAGGCGTACACGCCGACGATGTCTTTGTTGTGCGAAACGGCCCTGCTCTGGAGACGTTCAAACCGGTTCCACCGAACCCGACTTTAAAGCACGGCAAGCGTTACCTCGTTGGTTATGTCGGAGTGATGAACAGTCAGGACGGATTGGACATTCTCATTGATGTGGCGTCGCGGGTCAAGAACCTGGGACGCGGCGATGTTCATTTCACCTGCGTCGGAGGCGGCCCGGAACTGCCAATTCTCCGGAAGATGGTCCAGGAAAAGCAACTGGAAGACATGGTGATCTTCACCGGATATGTCCCAGACGCCGAGTTAGTGGAGATCCTTTCGACCGCGGACGTGTGCGTCAATCCGGACAGGCCGTGCCAGATGAACAGCATGTCCACAATGATCAAAATCATGGAATACATGGCCTTGGGCAAGCCTATTGTGCAATTCGAAGGGACGGAAGGACGATTCAGCGCTCAGGAAGCATCGTTGTACAGCAACGGAGATGACGGAGTGGTGGATTTTGGGGAAAAAATCCTGTGGCTGTTGGACCATCCGGAGGAGCGGGAACGGATGGGCCAGTTCGGACGCAGAAGGATCGAGAAAGAGCTGGCTTGGGAGTACTCGGTGCGGAACCTTCTGGCCGCCTATGAGAAGGCTTTCAGCAAAGTGCGAGGCAAGCACGCTTTTCAGGCAGACAGCGCGAGGACCTAAGACGAAACCAGCCTTGCGGCAGAAGCCTCTCTTCGTGGCGCCAGATCGGCGGCAACACTGATTACCGGACAAATGAAAACTGAGAATCCGACCCGATGGAATCCTGGCGTCGCAATAAGGAGCATAGTAGCCGCATCCGATGACGTGCCGCTCTTGTTAAAGATGGATCATTCTGCGCCGTCCGTATACGAAATTAATCCTCTACGCGATCCACGCTGGCCGACCCTTGTTGAGAACCATCCTCAGTCCTCAGTCTTCCACAGCACGAAGTGGCTGAAAGCCTTACAAGCAGTCTACGGTTACGAACCCGTGGCAGTTACCACCTGTCCGCCTGGGGCGAGCCTGACAAATGGGCTTGTGTTCTGCCGCATCAAGAGCTGGCTGACAGGTCGGCGCTTTGTGTCGTTGCCATTTTCCGACCATTGCGAGCCATTAGTCGACGGCCCGGACGACCTGGATGCGATGTTGCTGCATATGCAGCGAGATCTGGACCAGAGGAAATGGCGCTACCTCGAGATCAGGCCCATATCGCAGCGACCCAGCAGCCAAGTGGGGTTAAAAAAAACTCTCACCTATCAATTTCATCGTTTGGATCTCAGCAAAAGCGAGCAAGAGCTGTTTCACGGCTTCCACAAGGACTGTGTTCAGAGAAAGATTCGGCGTGCGGAGCGTGAAGAACTGAAGTATGAAGATGGAAACTCGGAAGCCTTGCTTCAGAAATTCTACAAGCTTCTGGTGATTACTCGCCGGCGGCAATACTTGCCGCCTCAGCCCTTGGCTTGGTTTCGTGGGCTGATAGCAACATTTGGCGACAACCTCAAGATCCGGCTTGCTTCCAAGGGAGACTTGCCAGTTGCCTGCATTTTGACCCTATCCAGCAAGAGAAGCGTGGTCTATAAGTACGGAGGAAGCATCTCGTCCCTTAACAAGCTGGGAGGAATGGCGCTGTTGTTTTGGAAGACCATTCAGGAGGCGAAGGGCGACGGGCTCGAAGAACTCGATATGGGTCGCTCCACGACTGACAATCTGGGTCTCATCGCCTTCAAGGAACACTGGGGAGCAATTGGATCCCCCCTCACCTATTGGAGGTATCCGGCGCCGGGCCCCTACGTGCCGCGACCCGCATGGCAGAAAAGCCTCGCTCGCCGTCTAGTTCAGTCTGCGCCAGATCTAGCGCTGGAAGCCGTGGGAACGCTTTTGTATCGACACATCGGCTAAGACGGACTACTATAAATCCCTCCCCTAGGCAGCCCCCAAATACAGCAGACGTGTGACCAATTTCTTCGTGCGCAGTCCTTGGAAAGCGCAGACAGCTAATGGTTGCGTGAGATCGTCTCCGAAACAGGTTCGGTAAGCTTGATCGACCGAACTGTCAAACTTGACTTCTGGAATTCAATCTGAGCATACGCAAGAAACCTCAGCATTTGGTAAGTCGCGCATTCGAACGCGAATATCACGTGGGTAGATAATGACGCCAATCGAATTGGAAAATTTCAAAAACAGCGCACACAGTTCAAGCGCTGATTTATCAAGCGTCGAAGTCACGACCATCCGGGAACTGATTGATCGGGCGGCGGAGGCGCGACCTGACGATCCTTTCCTCATGAGCCCGGAAACGGGAGAGGTCTTATCCTTCTTGGGGCTAAAGGAGCAATCGGCGGTTCTTTCTACCCAGCTTCTGCGATGGGGATTGGAGCGGAGCGACAAGGTTGCGTTCCTGATGGACAATGGTCTGTTCACGGCGCAGCTGTTCTTGGGAGTGATGTACGGAGGACTTGTCTCGGTGCCGCTGAACGTGCGAGCGGGCGCGTCGCAATTGAGCTACATGGTGGAACATTGTGACGCCAAGGTGGTTTTTGTTGACGAGGAGCACGCTGCGTTAATGACCGAGGTGATGACGCAGGTGCGTCGACCGGTGCGAGTGATTCCATGTGACGCGGGCGGCCTTGCGACGATGAACGACATCACCCCACCGAGAACGGACATGGCGGTTCCCTCGCCCGAGGACATCGCACTGCTGATGTACACCTCTGGCAGCACGGGGCATCCCAAAGCGGCGGTGCACACGCATCGGACGATCTTGGCGGGGGGAAGAAATTCGGTGGCCGCGCACGAACTGACCGCCGCCGACCGCTCACTGTTAGTGCTTCCTCTTTATCACATCAACGCGGAGTGCGTGACGCTGATTCCCACGCTGCTCAGCGGCGGGTCGGTCGTCGTGCCGCGGCGGTTCAGCATCAGCCATTTCTGGGACTGGCTAGACAGCCACGAATGCACCTGGTCGGCCATTGTGCCGACCATCGTCTCGCAACTGCTCGATTGGCACGATCCCAGGGCGGATCAGCGTGGACCTGCTTTCCGAAGGATCCGTTTCTTGCGATCGTCTTCCGCTCCGCTGGCGCCTTCTCTACACCGGGAGTTTCTGGCCAAGTTTCCGTTGTTGCTGATCCAGGCGATGGGCTCAAGTGAAGGAGGCAATATATTTTCCAACCCACTGCCTCCGCGAGAGCACAAGATCGGATCGCCCGGCCTGCCTTGGGGATTTGAAGTAAAGATTGTCGATCGCGACGGCGTGGATCTGCTCAACGGGGAACCTGGCGAGATGCTGATTCGGGGCGAAGCGTTGACCTCCGCCTATTACAAAGAGCCGGAAGCGACTGCCACCGCTTTTGATGCCGAAGGTTGGTTGCACACAGGCGATCTGGCCTACCGCGACGCCGACGGCTATTTCTTTGTCGTCGGCCGATCAAAAGAGCTGATCATAAAAGGTGGAGTCAACATTGCTCCCCGGCAGATTGACGATGTGTTGGAATCGCATCCGGCGGTGTTGGAAGCGGCGGCTGTGGGAGTTCCGGATCGTCATTTGGGCGAGGATGTCGTGGCATTCGTCGTATTACGGGCGGGCGCTGAGTGCGATGAGCGGGAACTGCTGGGATTTTGTGAAAGACACCTGGGGCACTTTAAGACCCCCACGCTGATCCACTTTGCCGAGGACTTGCCGAAAGGGCCTTCCGGTAAAGTGCAGCGATTGCGACTGGTGGAGCAGGCCGCGGAGGCGGATACGAGCGAGCTAGCGGCGGCCCCGACGGGATTCGCGCTGGCGCGCTGCAGTGATCAAAATTCTGAGGCAGTCGCGTCTACGCTCCCCGACTCGATCGAAAACGCGGTCGGCGATGTCTGGGCGGAACTTCTCAAAGTCCCGCAGGTGGGAGTGGATGACAACTTCTTCGCCTTAGGCGGCGACTCGCTGCTGGCTATCCAGTGCATCTCTCGCCTGCGCGATAAAAATGCCATTCGGCTGACATTGACGGATTTCTTCGAAAACGGCACGGTGGCGGAGCAGGCCACACTAATTCGCGAACGGCATGCAGCGGCGGTACACCTGAGCGACCAATCGCCACTGAAAACATCAGGTGGGATGATCGCTGCGGCTGCTACGCCCCATGCGGATGCTCAGGCGATTCCGTTGCGCGATCGTTCCCTTCCTTATCAGCTTAGCCCCTTGCAGGAACGCATCTGGTTTATGGAGCGGTTGAGCCCGGGACAGCCGGTATACAACGAAGTGGAAGCGGTGCGCTTGCGGGGAGAGCTGAACGTCGAAGCGCTGGAGCGGGCGCTGAATACGGTGATCGCGCGACATGAAACATTACGGACGACAATCCAGATGATAGATGGGCTGGCGATGGTGAACGTGCGCGATTCTTATCTTCTCCGCCTGAAGATGATCGATCTCACCGGGCGGGCCGACGCCGAGCGCGAGGCAGAATTGGAGCGTCTTCAGATCTCCGAACCGAGGATTCCCTATCATCTGGAAGACGAACCGGCCGTCCGCGCCACGTTGATTCGAATGGACGCGCAAGACCACGTCTTCGTTCTGATGATGCACCATCTGGTTTGTGATTGGTCATCGGAGGGCGTTTTGTGGCGGGAATTGTCGGCGCTCTACCGTAGCTACTGCCGTAAAGAGTCGATCGAGCTGCCACCTTTGGCCTTGCAACATGGCGACTATGCCGTTTGGGAACGGCAGCAGTTGACCGAAACGGCTGTGGCTGAGGATTTGGCTTTCTGGGCGGAGAACCTTCGTGGTGCGCCTCCCCTGCTGGAATTGCCTTCGGATCGCCCCCGCCCGCAAGTGTTGTCCTATCGCGGCGCCCGCCACCGTTTCCGCATCAGTCGCACGTTGACGGAAGCATTCCGACAGTTGAGTCGGCGAGAAAGAAAGAGTTTATTTGCCCTGTTTACGGCCGCGTTCGACGCCCTGCTCTTTCGTTATACGGGGCAGGAAGACATCCTGCTGGGTATACCAATCGCCGAACGGGACCAGCCGGGATGTCAGTCGATGATCGGTTTTCTACTGCACACTCATGTCTTGAGGACCCAGGTAAAGGGCGACCTGACGTTTCGGGAATTGGTGGCACGGGTGCAGCAGGGAGCACTTAACTTATATGAGCATCGTTCCGTGCCCTTCGATCAGGTGGTGCGTGCGCTGCAACCGGAACGGAGTTTGAGCTATTCGCCGTTGTTTCAGGTTATGGTCAACTGGCGGGATCGCGATCAAAACCTGTGCTTCATCGGCATGGAAGGTCTCGACATCGAATCGGTGCTGGTCGATAGCAAAATCAGCAAGTTCGATCTCACGCTGTTCTTGACCGACATGGGCGAGGAGATCTGGGTGGAGATGGAATACAGCTCGGATTTATTCGATGCAGCGAGAATCGAGCGTATGTTCGATCACTACCAGACGCTCCTGGAAGCGGTGGCCGCCGATCCTGAGCAGCGCCTGAGCGAGCTTCCTCTGTTGCCCGAGGCCGAGCGGCGCCAGCTTTTGGTGCAGTGGAACGATACAAAGGTCGATTTCCCGGCTAGCGCAGATATCCACGAACCGTTCGAAGCGCAGGCTGAGCGAACTCCCGACCGGGTAGCGTTGGTATTCGAGCGGCAAACATTGTGCTACGGCGAACTCAACCGTCGCTCCAACCAACTCGCGCATCACCTGCAGGGATTGGGAGTTGGCCCCAATGTGCTGGTGGGCCTGTGCGTCAAACGCTCTCTCGACATGGTGGTCGGCCTTCTTAGCATTTTGAAAGCAGGCGCAGCGTACGTGCCGATGGATCCCGGGTATCCGAAGGAGCGGCTGCAGTACATTTTGGAAGACTCCAAGGCGTCTGTGGTCCTCACCCAGGAGTGTCTCGTCGATGGACTGCCGAGCATTGCTGGGCAAGTGATCTGTCTTGATAAGGATTGGGCCAAAATAGCGTGTGAATCCGAGACGAACCTGGTCAGCCAGGTGAATCCGGAAAACTTGGCTTACGTGCTATTCACTTCTGGATCCAGCGGCAGGCCCAAGGGAGTTGAGATTAGCCATCGAGCGGTGGTCAATTTCCTCAACTCCATGCGGGAAGCGCCGGGGATGACGGCACAAGATACTCTGCTCTCGGTCACCACCCTGGCTTTTGATATTTTCGGTCTGGAAATATGGCTGCCGCTTACCTCTGGGGCGACAGTGGTGATCGCGTCGGAGGTAGTGGCGCGGGATGGAAGAGAGCTTGGGGCGCTGATGCGGGAGAGTGGCGCAACTGTAATGCAAGCGACTCCCTCCACTTGGCGCTTACTGCTGGAGGCCGGATGGGAAGGCAATCCTCATCTGAAAATCCTGTGCGGGGGTGAAGCGTGGCCGGACGAGCTGGCCGAGCAGTTGCTTAAGAAGTGCGCCGCGCTTTGGAACATGTACGGGCCGACGGAGACGACAATTTGGTCCGCTGCACACCAAGTCCAGGCAGGTACGCCGGTTTCGATCGGGCATCCGATTGCCAACACAGAGTTTTATGTGGTTGATTCGCACTTGCAGCCGGTGCCGGTGGGAGTGCCTGGGGAGTTATTGATCGGGGGCGCAGGTTTGGCGCGCGGGTACCTGAATCGTCCGGAATTGACTGCTGAGAAATTCATTGCTGATCGCTTCCGCACCGATGCTGGGTCGCGCTTGTACCGTACTGGTGACTTAGTGCGCTACCGCGAGGATGGCACTCTGGAATTTCTGCAGCGAATTGATCAGCAGGTCAAAATTCGGGGATTCCGGATCGAGCTGGGAGAGATCGAAAGCGTTTTGCGCAGCCATCCGGCAGTGCGCGAAGCCGTCGTGGTGGTGCGGGAGGAACGAGAAAAGCAACTCGTCGCCTATGTAGTGTTGGCAGAAGTGCCGTCATGCACAACGGCTGAGCTGCGAGATTATCTGAAACAAAAATTACCGGCTTACATGGTTCCAGCCGCATTTTCCGTGTTGCAGAACGTTCCCTTAACGCCCAACGGCAAAGTGGATCGCAAGGCTTTAAGTGGTGCGGATTACACCCCGTCTGAGCAGCAATCGGCGCAGGATTTGGTCCTGCCCCAGACTCTCTTGGAGATGCAGTTACTTCAGATTTGGCAGCGGATTCTTGGTTCCCGAAACATCGGTGTGCGCGATAACTTTTTCGAAATAGGTGGCCATTCGCTGCTAGCCGTCAGTATCATTAATGAGCTGAACACGTTGTTGGACGTCAACCTTACTATTCCAACATTTTTCTTAAATCCATCCATTCAAGGCATTGCACGAAGTCTTGAAGAGGAGAAGAACCACAACGCGGGTCCGACGCTGGTACCGTTGCGCCATTCCCACACCGAAGGAACTCTTTATTTTGTTGAAGCCTCGATGGGAATGTGCCGTTTGGCAGAGCGCCTGGATGCAGCCCAAGCGTCGTTTGCTGCGGTTGTACCGATTTCTTCTGCAGTCCTTGAGGCGTCCGTCGAGGGTCGCTCAGCCGATCTGCCCAACTTGGAGGCTATGGCTGCGCCGTATGCGGACCTGATCAGGACTCATCAAGCTTCCGGGCCATGCGTGCTGATCGGACACTCATTCCGTGGAGCGCTGGCCTTTGAAGTGGCTCATCAGCTGCAACGACGGGGCAAACGTGTTGACATTGTCGTGCTGCTCGACGCGAGTATGCGGGTGCCTTGGTGGGATCGGCTGAAGAAGTTAACCTATAAGCGCTTGTGGTGGGCCATAAACTGGCGCCTCGGACGTGTAAGGAACGTGGCGGTGGAATGGGCCCGGGCGCTGTTTCCAAGATCACCCCAGACCCCGGATCCGGTGACTTCTGATTCCGTGCGTGGGCAGCTCTACCGACCCTTCGCTGCCGTGCCGTGGGAGATTCTCCACAGGATCCTCGTCAAGGCCTCCCATTCATACCGAGGCCAACAACTCAAATCCTTCGGGATTTTGTTCCGCGCTAAAGAAACAGATCGACATGAACATTTTGCAGATATGGGATGGGGTGGATTGTTCAGCGAAGGATTGGAAATAATAAATACGCCCGGAGATCATATGTCGTTGTTGGAGGATGCTAACATCGATCACCTCTCCCAGGCACTCCAAGAACGTCTGACTCGGCTGGTTAATCACTGAGAAGCTCAACG
>Ga0302325_10003045_pt1 | contig 39975 bp, 37 predicted proteins | sample Palsa_T0_2_FD_201948 | JGI IMG/M metagenome (GOLD analysis project Ga0302325, IMG submission 201948) | Peat permafrost microbial communities from Stordalen Mire near Abisko, Sweden - Palsa_T0_2 | ecosystem: Environmental > Terrestrial > Soil > Palsa > Peat permafrost | place: Sweden: Abisko...
AGCCGACGTGTGCCTCTGGCACACGAGGCGACGAGGACGCCGCCCAGCGCCGCCGGGGGCCCCTCGAATGTCGTCGTATTTGCGAAACGGGCCACTTAGGCCGGCGGGCGGTGATCAGGTGCCGGTGCCTTCCGGCCCACGGCGCCGACCGCGCCCCGCAGCCCGAGGCAGCCGACGCACCCGACGCACCCCCGGCAGTCGACGCAGCCAACGCACCCCACGCATCCGAGGCACGCGACGTTGCCGAACCCGGCGAACACGCCGACGCTGGCGATCACCCCCGCGCTCAGCGCGACCGCGGTGCTGGCCGTGACCCCCGCGGAGGCGACCGTCCCCGCGCTGCCGACCACGGCCGCCGAGACCACCGTTCCCGCGCTGCCGACCACGGCGGCCGAGGCGACGGTGGCGGCGCTCCCGATCACCCCCACGCTCCGGACCGTGCCGCTGCTCCCTCGCGCGTCCCGGCTGCGGACCTTACGGGTGCTGCCGATCACGCGCACGTGAGCCCGCTCAGATGCGGGCGATCGAGGCTGGATCGACCGTTGTCAGCTGCGTCATGGTGACCCGAGCATCGTGCTCGGAGGTGGCGGTGCCCCGGTAGACGCCCTTGATCGGCGGAACGTCGGCGTAGTGGCGACCGTGTCCGATCTTGACGTGAGTGTCTCCGGTCAGGCCGCGGTTGGTGGGGTCCGCGCCGATCCATACCGGCTCGCCGCCGACCGGCACCGGGAGCAGCGCCTCGAGCCAGGCGTGCGTGTCGACCTCGATCGACTCCTGACGCCCGTCCGCCGGAGCCGCATACAAGTATCCCGATACGTACCGCGCCGCAATCCCGTGAGCACGAAGCAGCCACAGCCCGAGGTGGACGAAGTCCTGACAGACGCCGGCGCCGATGTCGAGCAGGTTCTCGATCGTGCTGTCGACGTAGGTCGCACCCTGGCGATACTCGAGGCGGCTGGGGATCAGGTCCGTGATCAGCAGCAGCGTCGCGAGCGGCGACGCCGCCGCGCGGGTCGCGTCGAGCAGCTCGGCCAGCGCCTCGTGGTTGGTCGCGTCGGTCTGGAGCAGGAACTCGCCGCCCGCCTCGCGGTAGGCGGGGTCGCGCAGCAACTCCCAAGGCGCCTCCGGCGGGGGCGACGGGGCCTGCGTGACCACCCGCGCTCGGACGTCGATGGTCAGATGGGCGTGCGGGCGCGAGACCTCGAACTCGACCACCTCGGTGCCGAAGTAGTCGGCGTGACGGTACAGCCGGACCTCGGGGTCGAGGCGCACGCTGAACTCGTCGCAGCGCTGGTGGCCGTTCGCCGCAGGCTTGACCCGCAGCGCGTTCAGGTTGTCCACGACCTCGGCGTCGTAGCGGTACTGCGTCAGGTAGCGGATCGCGAAGTTCACGGGTGGCTCGGGCATGGGAAGGCTCTAGAGGTGGACCGCCGCGGCGGCGGCCATCGCGAAGTAGCGCTCCTCGATATCGCTATCGACGAGCTCGAGGTCTTCCTGTACCCGCTCCAAGGTCTCCTCAAAGGCTACGGTGGTGTTCGGGGTGCGGCGCTGGAGCTCGAGATCCGCGATCAGCCGGCCGAGCCGGAGCACGGGCGGCGAGGACCGGGGCAGCGCGTCCGCGTGCGAGAGCGCCGTGTGCAGGCCCTCCACCGATGCCGCGACCGAGCCCGGGTAGGCGCTGTCATAGAGCAGGAACCGCGCCACCGGTCCGACGGTCGGAGCCTCCCTGACCGCCCGCCGGTAGGCCTGGAAGCCGCCCACCGCGTGCAGCAGTGCCAGCGCTTCCCCTTCGCTGCCCGACTGCTTCGGGGTTGGCGGGACCGAGACCCGCAGCATCCTCAGGACCATGTCGGCGGCCTCGATCTGAGCGCCGGCCTGGAGGAAGGAATGTCCCTCGTCGCGGAGCATCGTGCGTCCCACGAGGCCCCAGAACAGCGCGCACCGCTCCTTGACGTCCTGGTAGACGGAATACGGCCCGGACACCAGCGCGGCCGACAGGTCCCGGCCGACGAGCCCGAGGTGGAACGTGTTCACCGCCTCCCACATCTCGGTCGACATCACGTCCCTGAGCCCGCGGCCACGCTCGCGCGCGCGGGCGACGCAGGAGACGATCGACGCCTGGCTGTCGGTGTCGAGGGTGAGCAGGCTGGCGACCTCGGCCCGCCCCAGCAACCGCGCCGCGAGCGGCTGCGCGGCCAGCGCTTCGAGGTCGGTGGCGTCACCGTTGTCGAGCGTCCCGGGCGCCGGCGCCTTCTCGCCGATGATCGCCAGCAGCTCGGCCCAGCTCAGGGCGATGTCGCGCTCCCCGGCCGCGCCGGCGACGTCGGCATGGAACACGCCGTCGAGCATGCGGGCGGTGTGCTCGGCGCGGGCGAGGTCGCGTCCGAGCCAGAACAGCTCTTGGGCGATGCGGGCCAGCATGGCGCCTACGGCGCTAGCGAGATCTCCCAGAGGGAAATCTCGGGGGGTTGGTATCCGTCGTGACCTGCTGTCGCTGCTGTTGTGCCTGCTGCTGCTGCTGCGCCTGTCCGCGCCAGCCGCCGTAACGGACGTCCGGGAGTCGCGGCGGCGGGCGATGGGTGGGCAGCGTCCCGGGCACGAGATCGACGGCGCCGCCGTCGTCGAGGACCCAGGTGTCCTTGGACCCTCCGCCCTGAGAGGAGTTGACGACCATCGAGCCCTCCCGGAGGGCGACCCTGGTCAGCCCGCCGGGGACGATCCGGATCTCGTCACCGAAGACGGCGAAGGGACGCAGGTCGACGTGGCGGGCGGCGAGCTGGCCGTCGGCGGTCTCGGTCGGCACCGTCGAGAGATGGACCAGCTCCTGGGCGATCCAGCGCGCGGGCTCGGCCTCGATCCGGCGCGCCTGCGCCGCGCACTCGCGCGCGCTCGCGTGCGGGCCGATGAACACGCCCTTACCGCCGGACTCCGATGTCGGCTTGACGACCAGCTCGTCGATCCGCGAGAGCACGTGCTTGCGCGTCGCCTCGTCGCCGAGCAGGTAGGTCGGAACGTTCTCGAGGATCGGCTCCTCGCTCAGGTAGAAGCGGATCATCTCGGGAACGTAGTGATAGATGGCCTTATCGTCCGCGACCCCGGTTCCGATCGCATTGGCGATCGCCACTGTGCCGGCGCGGTAGGCGCGCACGAGTCCCGGAACGCCGAGCAGCGAATCCGGCCGGAACTCGAGCGGGTCGATGAAGTCGTCGTCGAGGCGCCGGTAGATCGTGTGCACGCGCTCGAGGCCCGCGGTCGTGCGCATGAAGCAGACTGCGTCTCGTACCACCAGGTCGGTGGCCTCGACCAGCTCGACGCCCATCTGCCGCGCGATGAAGGCATGCTCGAAGTAGGCGCTGTTGGCGGGGCCGGGGGTCCAGACCACGACGGTGGGATCGGCGTCCACGGCGGGGGCGACGGCCCGCAGGGCGTCGAGCAGGAGCCCGGGGTAGTGGTCGACCGGGCGAACGCGATGGCCCGCGAACAGCTCGGGCATCAGCCTGGTCATCGCGACGCGATTCTCGAGCACGTAGGAGATACCCGAAGGCGTGCGGACGTTGTCCTCCAGCACTCGCCAGCGGCCGTCCCCGTCGCGCACCAGGTCGCACCCGGACACATGGCAGTAGACGCCGCCCGGGGGGCGCACGCCGTGGACGGGCCTGGCGAAGCTCGGGCGGCTGACGATCAACGACCAGGGCACGATGCCCGCGCGCACGATCTCGTGGGCGTGGTAGACGTCGTCGACGAAGGCGTTCAGAGCGCGGATCCGCTGGGCCAGTCCCCGCTTGATCGTGGTCCACTCCCGCGCGGGCAGGACCCGCGGCACCAGGTCGAGCGGGAACGGGCGGTCCCGGCGCTCGCCGTCGGTCCCGGCGACCTCGAAGGTGATCCCCTGCTGCATGAAGATCCGGTCGCGGCGCCGGCCCGCGGCGGCCAGCGCCTCGGCACCGAGGCGCTCGAGCGTGGCGATCAAGGGAGCGGCGTGGGGCCAGGGCTCGCCGTTCTCGTCGAGCAACTCGTCGCGAGAGCCCTCGGGGACGCGATAGGCCTCGAGCAGGCGCTGTTGCGTGGTGGCCTCGGTCATCGGCACTAAGGTCTAGCGCGTTGACGGCTCCGACGCCACCGGCCGCGTGGCCAAAGGCCGAGCCACTCTCGCTATCCGCCTGGACATCTTGGTCGGCGGCCGCGTAAGACTCTGGCCCCGTTTGGCTCTACCCTTGCGGCGATGAGGCTCCTGGTCACGGGCGCGACGGGCATGCTCGGGCGCGACATAGCGAGCGCGGCGAGCGCCGCGGGTCACGAGCTGACCGCGCTCTCGCGCTCCGAGCTCGACATCACCGACGCCGCCGCCGTGCAGGCCGCCGTGGCGGAGGGGCGCCCCGATGCCGTGCTCAACTGTGCCGCCTGGACCGATGTCGACGGGGCCGAGACCGAGGCCGAGCAGGCGTTCGCAGTCAACGGTCCCGGCGCCGGGAACGTCGCGCGGGCCGGCGCCGCGGCCGGCGCGTGGACCGTTCATATCTCCTCGGACTACGTGTTCGCCGGCGACAAGTCATCGCCCTACGTCGAGTCCGACCCCACCGGCCCAAAATCGCAGTACGGGAGGGGCAAGCTCGCCGGTGAGCTCGCGGTGGCCGAGGCCGCGCCCGCGGCGCACACGATCGTCCGCTCGTCATGGCTGTTCGGCGCCGGCGGCCACTGCTTTCCGGCGACCATCCTCCGCGTGGGCGCTGAGCGCGACCAACTGACCGTGGTCGACGATCAGGTGGGGTGCCCGACCTTCACCGGCCACCTCGCACCTGCGCTCGTGGCGCTCGCTCAGGACCCGATCCTGGGCATCCTCCATGTCGCCGGCGCCGGCCAGTGCTCCTGGTATGACTTCTCCCGGGAGATCGTCACGCTCGCGGGCCTGCGCTGCGAGGTCGTTCCTGGCGCCACCGCCGACCTTGCCCGCCCCGCGCCACGACCCGCGTACAGCGTGCTCGCGACCGAGCGTGCCGGAACGCCGGTGCTGCCGGAATGGCGCGAGGGCCTGCAGGCCTTCTTGGCGGCGGGGGTCCCGTCGTGAGGCTGCTCGTGTGCGGCGGCGCCGGGTTCATCGGCTCGACCTTCGTGCGCTTGCGACTGAGTGAGCACGGTGACGAGGTCACAGTGCTCGACAAGCTGACCTACGCGGGGCGGCGCGAGAACCTGCACGACGTGATCGAGGAGATCCGCTTCGTCCATGGGGCGATCGAGGATCCGACTGCGGTCGCGGACGCGATCGGTGACTGCGACGCGATCGTCAACTTCGCCGCCGAGACCCACGTCGATCGTTCGATCGCCGACCCGGAGGGATTCATCGTCACCAACATGCAGGGCACGCACGTGCTGCTCGAAGCCGCGCGCACGCGGAACCTGCGCTATCTCCAGGTGTCGACCGACGAGGTCTACGGATCGATCGAGGAGGGAGCGTTCACCGAGGAGTCACCGCTGCAGCCGTCCTCGCCCTACAGCGCGACCAAGACCGGCGCCGACCTCCTCGTTGCCAGCTACTTCCACACCTACGGGCTACAGACGCTGATCTGCCGCGGGTCGAACAACTACGGGCCCTATCAGTATCCGGAGAAGCTGATCCCGCTGATGATCCTCAACGCGCTCGCCGGCGACCGGCTGCCGGTGTACGGCGACGGGCGCAACGTTCGCAACTGGCTCTACGTCGAGGACTTCGGTCGCGGTATCGGTCATGTTCTCGCCCACGGCGCCCCCGGCGAGGCATACAACTGCGGCGGTCCCGACGAGTGCGAGAACCTCGAGGTCGTGCGCCGCGTGCTCGAGCTGACCGGCCGCGAGGCGTCGCTGATCGAGTTCGTCACCGACCGGCCCGGGCATGACCGCCGTTACTCGCTCGCCTCGGGCAAGCTGCGGGCGCTCGGGTGGCAGCCGCGGGTGCGCTTCGAGCAGGGTCTCGAGCGCACCGTCGCCTGGTATCGGGACAACGCGTGGTGGTGGGAGCCGATTCGCTCGGGGGCGTATCGTGATTATTACGAGCGCCACTACGGCAGAGCGCTCAAGACCTGACGGGGGAAGCATGGAGGAAAACCTGCCGGTGGCTCGTGGCCGGCATGCGCCGCCACCGGAGGTACGAGTGCCGCTGCAGCGCCAGCGGCTCCTCCGCGCAGCCGCCTCGGTGTTCGCCAAGCGCGGCTATACCGGCGCCAGCTCGGAGGCCATCAGCCGGCAAGCCGGGATGTCCAAGGCGACGTTCTACGAGCACTTCGCGAACAAGGAGGAGTGCATCCTGGCGCTGTTCGACCACGCCGCCGAGGTGTTGCTCGAGGCCCAGGCACGCGCCGCGGCGGAGGCTGGCCATCGAGACGCGGTCGAGCGGATGCGGGCCGGCACGCTCGCGTTCCTGACCGCGGTCAGCGAGAATCCCGAATACGCCCAGACGCTGCTGGTGGAGATCATCGGCGCCGGCCCCCGCGCGGCCCAGCGGCGCGATCAGATCCTGCAGATGTTCACCGACGCGCTGGTCGCCGAGAATGCCGCAGCCGCGACACGCGGGCTGATCGGGCGGTTCGTGTCGCCGCTCGATGCCTACGCGATCGTCGGGGCGGTGATCGAGCTCGCCTCGCGCCAGGTGCGGCTCGGCGAGCCGTCCGACGTGCTCGAGCTGGCGCCGGTGATCGAGCGCCTGATCCGCGGGATGCTTGCGCCCGCAGGCGCGGGCGAATGAGCTTGGCGGCGCTCGAGGCCGAGATCGTGGGCTGCCGTCGCTGCCCGCGGCTGGTGGCGTGGCGCGAGGAGGTGGCTCTGACCAAGCGCGCCGCGCACGCGCACGAGCGCTACTGGGGTCGGCCGGTGCCGAGCTTCGGCGATCCCGACGCGCGCGTGCTCGTGCTCGGACTCGCGCCGGCCGCTCACGGCGGCAATCGGACCGGCCGGATCTTCACCGGCGACCGGTCCGGGGACTGGCTGTTCGCGGCGCTGTGGCGCGCCGGACTCGCCAATCAGCCGGAGTCGCGCGCCCGGGGCGACGGGCTGCAACTGCACGGCTGCTACGTGACCGCGGCGGTCCGCTGCGCGCCCCCCGACAACCGGCCGTCGCCTGAGGAGCGCGACCGGTGCCTGCCCTACCTGGTCCGCGAGCTCGAACTGCTGACCGAAGGACGCGTGATCGTGTGCCTCGGCGGATTCGCGTGGGACGCCGCGCTCCGCACCCGGGCGGCGCTGGGCGAGCCCGTGCCCCGCCCGAAGCCCCGGTTCGGCCACGGGGCCGAGCTCCCGGCCCAGCGCTGGCCCCTGCTCGGTTGCTACCACCCGAGCCAGCAGAACACGTTCACGGGGAGGCTGACCGAGGCGATGATCGACCACGTGATGGCTCGGGCGCGCGAGATCGCGGGGCTGTGAACGGCGAGCCGCGCCCGTCGCTGGCGGCGCTCGGAATCGCCGATCCGCCCGAGCGCTGGGCGGCGCTCGGGTTCGCGGTGGCGGGCGGCGGGGTTGACCTGGGCGGGGTTCGAGTGGGGCTGGGGGAGCCGGGGAAGGGGATTGTGTGGTGGACCCTGCTGGGCGTGGAGGTGGGGGAGATCGACGGGCTGGCCGCAGCCACCCCGCCCCTCGCCGCCGCGCCCCGCGGGCAGTACGTCTATGCGGCCAACGAAAACGGCGGGATCTGTACGTCTACGTCACCGATTATGGCTCTGATCAGGTCTCGCAGTTCACGGTCGGGTCGGGCGGCGCGCTCAGCCCCGATGCGACCGCCGCCGTGAGCGCCGGGAGCGGTCCAGCAAGAGGGCGATCGCGACCAAGACTGTGACCTTCAAGGTCAAGGCTAAGGCGAAGAAGAAGCGCTGACGCCAACACGATCGCTCGCGTTGATGGATCCGGATACTACCGGCGGCCCGCGACCCCGCTAGAGCTCGATCGGATCCCACTCCGGAGGGCGGACGTTGTCGGGGTCGGTGCCGAGCTCGAGGGCGAACTCGAGCGCGATGCGCTGGACCGCGACGGTGAGCGCGAAGACGGACAGCGCCTCTCCGAGCTCGGTCTCGGCGATGCGATACACGCGGGTGCCGCGCGCCTCGATCGCCCCCGCGAGCTCGGCCAAGCGAGCGGCGCCCGGCCCGCCGCCGTCTAGGCACACGAGCGCCTCGCCCGGCCCAAGCGCCCACGCGGGTCCGTGCAGCAATTGCTCCGCCGCCCACCCGGCAGCGAACACATGCGCCGCCTCGCGCACCTTCAGGGCGCCCTCGGCCGCCGTCCACCCGTTCGGGCCGGCACCCACGAAGTCAAGCCCGCGCGCGGGCAATGCGACCGCGGGAGAGGGCGCCTCTAACGCGGCGGTGACCGCGACCGGAACCGCTTCCAGCTCGCCGAGGTCGGCGCCCAGGGCGACGCTGACCTGGGCGAGCCGCGCCAGCGCGCCCAGATGGCTGGCGGTGAAGGTGCCCGCGATCTCCTGCGCCACCGTCTCGAGGTCCGCCCCGGGCGCGCCCTCGCCGCCGACGGCGACGGTCGGGATGCCCTCCGCGCGGGCCCGCTCGAGCACCTCGCGCGTGAAGCGCTTCGTGCCCCGGTGGCTGAGCAGGACCAGCGCATCGGCCGAGCTGGGCCGCGGCCCCCACAGCGCGCAGTCGGCGGCCGATACCGCCCACGCGTCGGCGCCGGCAAGGCGCAGGAAGTAGGCGCCCTGGTTGGCGGCATGCCAGCTCGTGCCGGTGCCGACGACGAAGATGCGCCGGCCGGCGATCCGCGCCGCTGCGGCTTCCACGGGCGCCCAGTCCGCGAGGATCCGGCGCAGGTCGTCGGGCTCGCGCTCCATCGTCTTCGACATCTCGGTCGGCGCCGCGGTCATCGCTCTTCTCCTCGCCCTCGTGGGACAGCTGCCAGCCCTGCCAGGCTAGCTCGCGCCGCGCCGAGAGGCACATGCCGGACCCGGGGATAGGATGGATGCTCCCGCTCCAGACCGGAGGCAGCCCATGACTGACTTCTTCACTGCCGTCGACGACGTCCGCAGTCGCTGGGACGTCCTGCTCCATCCCTTCTACGAGCGGTGGTCCCGCGGCGAGCTCGCACCGAGCGAGCTGGCGTTCTACGCCGGGCAGTACCGCCACGCGGTGGTGGCGCTGGCCGACGCCACATCCCACGCGGGCCAGGAGCGCCACGCCGAGGAGGAGCGCAGCCATATCGCGCTGTGGGACGGCTTCCTGCACGCGGTCGGCGGCGAGGTCGACGCCGAGCCGACGCCGCAGACCGCGGCGTGCGCTGCGGCGTGGGCTGATGGGCGCCGCGACGCGGCTGGCACCCTGGCGGCGCTGTACGCGATCGAGGCCGCCCAGCCCGCGATCTCGGAGACCAAGCGCGAGGGTCTGACCCGGCACTACGGCGCGACGCCGGGGAGCGACGCGACCCGCTACTTCGATGTCCACGCGGTGCTCGATCACGCTCACGCGGCCCACGACCGCCGGGAGCTGCTCGCCGTCCTGCGACCAGGCGACGAAGGGCGTCTCCTGGCTGAGGCCGAGCGTGTGCTCGAGGCCAACTGGCGGCTGCTCGACGGCGTGCAGGCGCAGGCGCCAAACGCAGCCTGAAAGCGCCGGGAAACCGGTTGGCGGACGCTACGCTGGATGTAGTGCCGCTGTCCGCCTTCTCTCCGCGGGTCCGAGATTGGTTCACGGGCGCGTTCGCCGAACCCACGCCCGCCCAGGCCCAGGCGTGGCCGGCGATCGCCACCGGTGAGCACGTCCTGATCTCGGCCCCGACGGGGTCGGGTAAGACGCTCGCGGCGTTCCTGTGGGCGATCGACCGTCTCGCGAGCACGGGCGTGGCGGACATTCCACGGGGCGAGCGTCGCACCCGGCTCGTCTATGTCTCGCCGCTGAAGGCCCTGTCCTACGACATCGAGCGAAATCTCCGCGCTCCCCTGCGCGGGATCGGCGCCGACCTGCGGGTCGCGATCCGGACCGGCGACACGCCGCAGCGCGAGCGCCAGGCGATGCTCCGCGAGCCGCCGGACATTCTCATCACCACCCCCGAGTCGCTGTATCTGATGCTGACCAGCCGCGCGCAGCAGATGCTCGCCGGCGCGGAGTGGTGCATCGTCGACGAGATCCACGCGGTCGCCTCGACCAAGCGCGGCGCGCACCTGTCGCTGACCCTCGAGCGGCTGGCCGAGAAGGCCGGACGGGACGTGCAGCGGATCGGCCTGAGCGCGACCCAGAACCCGCTCGAGGAGGTCGCGCGCTTTCTGGTCGGGCCGCGGCGCACGTGCCGGATCGTCGACACCGGGGTTCGCAAGCAGCTCGACCTCCAGATCCAGGTGCCCGTCGAGTCGATGGTCGAGCCCGATTCCGGGGCCGCTCCGGAGCTCGATCCCCTGCTCGGCGGCAGCGAGGCCACGCGCCGTTCGATCTGGCCCGCGATCTACCCCGAGCTGCTCGAGCTCGTGCGCGCCCACCGCTCGACGATCTTGTTCGTCAACGCTCGCCGCGGCGCCGAGCGGCTGGCGCTTCGCCTCAACGAGATGGCGGGCGAGGAGATTGCCCGGGCCCACCATGGCTCGCTCGCGCGCGAGGAGCGCGTCGTCGTCGAGGAGATGCTCAAGGCCGGTGAGCTGCCGTGCCTGGTCGCCACCTCTTCGCTCGAGCTCGGGATCGACATGGGCGCCGTCGACCTCGTGATCCAGGTCGAGTCGCCGAAGTCGGTGGCCCGCGGGCTCCAGCGGATCGGTCGCGCGGGTCACTCGGTCGGCGACGTCAGCCGCGGGCGCATCTTCCCGAAGTTCCGCGCCGATCTGCTCGAGTGCGCGGTGATCGCCAGGCGCATGCGCGAGGGCGCAATCGAATCGACCGTGGTGCCCCGCAATCCACTCGACGTGCTCGCCCAGCAGGTGGTCGCGATCGCCGCCGCGACCGAAGACCAGGTGTCCGTCGACGATCTGCACGCGCTCGTGACCGCGACCCACAGTTACGCGGACCTCAGTCGAGCCCAGCTCGAGAACGTGCTCGACATGCTCGACGGGCGCTATCCCTCGAGCGAGTTCTCAGAGCTCCGCCCGCGGATCGTCTGGGACCGGGTCGGCGGAACCCTGCGCGCGCGCCCAGGAGCGCTCCAGCTCGCGGTCACCAACGCCGGCACGATCCCCGACCGCGGCCTGTTCGCGGTCACCCTTCCGGATGGCCGCCGGGTCGGAGAGCTCGACGAGGAGATGGTCTACGAGGCTCGGCCCGGCCAGACCTTCCTGCTCGGGGCGACGACGTGGAGGATCGAGGAGATCGGTCGCGACCGCGTGATCGTCACCCCGGCGCCCGGCCTCCCCGGAGCCGTCCCGTTCTGGAAGGGCGACGGCGTCGGTCGTCCGCGCGAGCTCGGCGAGGCGATCGGCGCCTTCTCGCGCTGGGCGGTCGATCAGCCACCAGAGCGACTCGAGGCGGAGTACGACCTCGACCGGCGCGCGGCCCTGAACCTGAGTGAGTTCCTGCGCGAGCAGCAGACGGCGACCCGGGTGGTTCCGTCCGATCGCACGATTGTGGTCGAGCGCTTCCGCGACGAGATCGGCGACTGGCGGCTGTGCGTGCTCTCGCCCTTCGGCGGTCGCGTTCACGCCGCCTGGGGGCTGGCGCTCAGCGCGAAGATCCGCGACGAGCTCGGGCTCGAAGCGGACGCGATCTGGTCCGACGACGGGATCATCATCCACCTCCCCGACGCCGACGAGCCGCCGGGGGCCGAGCTCGTCCTGATCGAGCCCGACGAGGTCGAGGACCGAGTCGTCGCCGAGCTGTCCTCCTCGGCTCTGTTCGGCGCGCGCTTTCGCGAGAACGCCGCCCGCGCCCTGCTGATCCCTCGGGCCCGGCCGGGCAAGCGCACGCCGCTGTGGCAGCAGCGGCTGAAGGCCCAGTCGCTGCTCGAGGTCGCACGCAAGCACGGCGAGTTCCCGATCGTCCTCGAGACCTACCGCGAGTGCCTGCGCGACGTGCTCGACCTACCTGGCCTGGTCGAGCTCCTGACCAAGCTCGGGCGACGCGAGATGTCGCTGGTCGAGATCGAGACGCCGACCGCGTCGCCCTTCGCATCCTCGCTCCTGTTCGACTACGTCGCCACCTACATGTACGAGGGCGACACCCCGAACGCCGAGCGCCGGGCGGCGGCGCTCTCGCTCGACCGGGACCTGTTGCGCGAGCTGCTGGGCCAGGAGGAGCTCCGCGACCTGATCGACGCCGGCGCGCTCGAGCGGGTCGAGGACGACCTGCAGCATCTGTCCGAGCGGGCCCAGGCGGCGAACCGGGATGGGCTGCACGATGTCCTGCGCCGCCTCGGCGACCTGACCCCCGCCGAGGCCGACGCGCGGGTCCTCGCCGGGTCAGGCGCCGAGCGGATGCTCGCGGACCTCGCCGCGGAGCGCCGCGCGGTGAAGATCAGACTGCACGCCGAGGAGCGCTGGATCGATGCCGCCGACGCCGGGCTCTACCGCGACGCTCTCGGCGTAGTTGCCCCCGGCGGGCTCCCGGCCGCGTTCCTGGAGGACGTGCCCGACGCGCTGCGCCGGCTGCTGGCGCGCTACGCCGCGACCCACGGCCCGTTCACCACGGCCGAGCTACGCTCGCGGTACGGGATCGACTGCTCAGCCGCGCTGCGTGAGCTCGAGCGCGCCGGCGGGCTCGTCTGCGGCGAGCTTCGCCCCGGCGGCTCCGAGCGCGAGTGGTGCGACACCGAGGTGCTGCGCCGGATCCGCCGCGCTTCGCTCGCGGTTCTGCGCAGCGAGATCGAGCCGGCCGACCAGCGCGAGCTGGCGCGCTTCCTCCCCGCCTGGCAGGGCATCGACCGCCATCCCGCGGGTGGTGCCGGGATCGACCGGCTGCGTGAGATCCTGGTGCCCCTGCAGGGGTTGGCGTTGCCCGCTGCCACCTGGGAGCAGGACGTGCTCCCGCGCCGGCTCGGCGCCTACTCTCCGACCTGGATCGATCAGCTGTGCGCGAGCGGCGAGCTGGTGTGGCTCGGCGCCGGCGCGCTCGGACGCGGCTCCGGGCGGGTCGTGCTCTATTTCCGCGACGATCTGCCGCTGATCGAGCCGCCAGGGAAACCGGCCTCGCCGCCCGCGTCGCCCGCCCACGAGGCCGTTCGCGAGCGCCTGGCCGCGGGGGCGTGCTTCTTCACCGATCTGCTCACCGATGTCGAGCTCACGCCCGAGGTGCTGCAGGAGGCGCTGTGGGACCTCGCCTGGGCCGGCGAGGCGACTAACGATGCGTTCGCGCCGCTGCGCGCGCCGCGGTTGACGCTGGCCCGCGCCCAGTCGCAGCGTCTCGCCCGCGCGGGCCGGACGGGCAGGTTCGCCGCTCGCCGCCGTGGCGGCGCCGCCGCGCAGGTGCAGGGCCGCTGGTCGCTCACCGCGCCATTGCTGACCGCGGTGGCCGCCGCCGCCGATGCGCCGACGGTGAGCGCGCGACGGCGGGCGCTCGCCGAGCTGCTGCTCGAGCGCTACGGCATCCTCACGCGCGAGCAGGTCCGAGCCGAAGGCGTCGCAGGCGGCTTCTCGAGCATCTACCCGGAGCTGACGCAGCTCGAGATGCTCGGGGTCGCGCGACGCGGCTACTTCGTGCAGGGGCTCGGCGGCGCCCAGTTCGCGCTCCCGGGCGCCGTCGAGCTCCTGCGCTCCCTGCCCCCGGGCGATGCGGAGTCGCCGCTCGTGCTGGCCGCGGTCGACCCGGCGCAGCCCTACGGCGCGGCCCTGCCATGGCCCAAGCGCGATGGTGAGGAGGGCCGCCGCGGCCCCACCCGCGTGCCGGGGGCCTACGTCGTCCTCGCCGGAGGCGAGCCCGTCCTCTACCTGGAGCGCGGCGGCAAGGGCCTGCTCACGCTCGTCGACCCCGACGATGCGCGCCTCGAGCCGGCCCTGGCGGCGCTCGCGGATCAGGTCCGCCGTGGCGCGATCAAGCGCATCGCGCTCGAGCACGTGGACCGCGAGCCCGCGCTGGCGTCACCGCTCGGGCCCCGGCTGATCGCGCTCGGCTTCCGCGAGGGCCCCCGGAAGCTGACCCTGAGCGCGTGAGTGGTGGCCCCCTAGCGTGCCCGAGGGCGACACGATCCGCTACGCCGCGAACCGGATCCGGCCCGTGCTCGAGGGCCGAGTGCCCGAGGAGGTCCGCACCCCGCAGCCGCGGCACGCACTCGACCGCTGGCCCGAGCGCCTCGCCGGCCGCACGGTGACGCGCGTCGAGCCCTACGGTAAGCACTTGTTCCTGCGCTTCGAGGGAGGGCTCGCGCTCCATTCGCACCTGCGGATGACCGGGGCCTGGGGCGTATACGGGCCTAGGCAGCGCTGGCGCCGCTCGCGGAGCCGCGCCTGGCTCGTGCTGCGCGCGGGCGAGCGCGAGGTCGTGCAGTTCGACGGTCCCGTCCTCGAGCTGATGACCGAGGGCCGTACGCGCTTTGACCAGCGGCTCGCCGCGCTCGGACCGGATGTTCTCGCTGACGAGATCGACGCCGAGCGCTTCCTGCGCCGGCTGCGCGCAGATGACCCGACCCGCAGGATCGGCGATGCACTGCTCGACCAGACGACGATCGCCGGCATCGGCAACATCTGGAAGTCGGAGGGGTGCTGGGAGGCGCGCATCGATCCGTGGCGGCCCGTGGCCGAGGTCAGCGACGCCGAGGCGCTGTCGATCGTTGAGCACGTGCGGCCGCGGATGCGGCGCTCCGCCGAGCTCGGGCCGCGGGCGATCGAGCCCCGCGTCTATAACCGCTCCGGGCGGCCCTGCCCGCGCTGCGGCGCGCTCGTGCGCTCGCGCGGCCAGGGGGAGGGGAATCGCACGACCTTCTGGTGCCCCGGGTGTCAGCGATGACGCTGCGGCGGGTCGGACACAAGGGGGCAGACCTGATCGCCCCCGGGAACACCTTCGCGAGCTTCGACGCCGCCGCCGAGGCCGGGGTCGACATGATCGAGTTCGACGTCCTGCACGAGCCGGGCACGGACCGGCTCGTCCTCGCCCACGACTACGCCGATGCCGCGGGGCGGGATCCGCATACGCTGGAGGAGGGACTTGTGTATCTGGCCGCCGACCGGTTCTCGGGGATCGAGCTCGACGTCGACCTCAAGGGTCCGGGCTACGAGCTCGCGGTGGTCGAGGCGCTGCGCTCCTTCGGGCTCCTCGAGCGCTCGCTGATCTCCTCGCAGTACCGCTCGAGCCTCGCTGCGATCCGCGCCGCCGACCCCGCGGTGCGGCTCGGCTGGTCGGTTCCCAAGCTCAAGCGCGATCCCTTCCGCTCGCCCGTCTCGGCCGCGCTCGCGGGCGCCGGCCTGCCCGCGCTCCGCGCCGTGCTCCCGGGTCTCGCGGCGGCGGCGATCCGCGGCGGGCGCTGCGATGCTCTGATGGCCCAGTGGCGCCTGGTCACGCCCCGGCTCGTGCGCAGCGTGCGCGAGGCCGGCGGCGAGCTCTACGTGTGGACGGTGGACGAGCTGCCGCGGCTGCGGATGCTCGAGGCGCTTGGAGTGACCGGAGTGATCACCAACGATCCACGGTTGTTCACGGCGCTCGTGTGAAACCTGCTTAGAGTTAGCGATCTGACGCCATGACTGTCGCCCCATTCAAAGAGCGCGCCGCCTACGGCGCCTTGGCCCGTCACTACGACGAGATCGCCGGCCGGCACCTGCGCGATCTGTTCGCCGAGGACCCCGGCAGAGGCGAGCGGATGTGCGCCGAGGCCGTCGGCGTCCTGCTCGACTACTCGAAGAACCGCATCACCGACGAGACCCTCGACCTGCTGGTTCGCCTGGCCGAGGAATCGGAGCTCGAGCACCGGCGCGACGCGATGTTCGCCGGCGAGCACATCAACGTCTCCGAGAATCGCGCCGTGCTCCACGTGGCCCTGCGCATGCCGCGGGACACGACGCTCGTGGCCGACGGCGTCGACGTCGTGGCCGAGGTCCACCAGGTGCTCGACCGGATGGCCGACTTCACCGAGCGCGTGCGCTCCGGGGAGTGGAAGGGCCACACCGGCAAGCCGATCCGCAATGTCATCAACGTCGGCATCGGCGGCTCGGATCTCGGGCCGGTGATGGCCTACGAGGCGCTGCGCCACTACTCCAAGCGGGACATGACCTTCCGCTTCGTCTCCAACGTCGACTCGACCGACCTGGTCGAGGCCACCCGCGACCTGTCCGCCGAGGAGACCCTGTTCATCATCTCCTCGAAGACCTTCGCCACCCTGGAGACGATCACCAACGCCAAGTCCGCGCGCCAGTGGGTGCTCGACGCCCTCGGCGACGAGGCGGCGGTGGCCAAGCATTTCGTCGCCGTCTCCACCAACGCCGAGCGGGTGCGCGAGTTCGGCATCGACACGGCCAACATGTTCGGCTTCTGGGACTGGGTCGGCGGACGCTATTCGATGGACTCGGCGATCGGCCTCTCGACCATGATCGCGGTCGGATCCGAGGGCTTCGGCGAGATGCTGGCCGGGTTCCACGCCATGGACGAGCACTTCAGGAGCGCTCCGCTGCGCGAGAACCTCCCCGTCCTGATGGGCCTGATCGCCGTGTGGTACGGCGACTTCTTCGGCGCCCAGACTGCGGGGGTCATGCCCTACGACCAGTACCTGAAGCGCTTCCCGGCCTATCTCCAGCAGCTCACCATGGAGTCAAACGGCAAGCACGTGAGGCTGTCCGGAGAGTCCGCGGATTATGAGACCGGCGCCGTGTACTGGGGCGAGCCTGGGACCAACGGCCAGCACAGCTTCTACCAGCTGATCCATCAGGGCACGAAACTGATCCCCGTCGACCTGATCGGGTTCGGCAAGACCCTGAATCCCCTCGGCGAGCACCACGACATCCTCACCTCCAACGTCTTCGCCCAGGCCCAGGCGCTGGCCTTCGGTAAGACCGCGAAGGAGGTGCGGGCCGAGGGCACGCCGGAGGCGGTCGTGCCCCACCGCGTGATGGAGGGCAACCGGCCCTCCAACGTGCTCCTGTGCGAGGTGCTCACCCCGCGGCTGCTCGGGTCGCTGGTCGCCCTCTACGAGCACAGTGTGTTCACCCAGGGCGCGATCTGGGACATCGACTCGTTCGACCAGTGGGGCGTCGAGCTGGGAAAGGTGCTGGCCGCGGCGATCATTCCCGAGCTCGAAAGCGCAGGGGAGCCCGACCTCGAGCACGACTCCTCGACCAACCACCTGATCCGCCGTTACCGCGAACTGAAGAGCAAGGGAGGCTGAAATGGCGACCGACAATCCGATGCAGCTCGGCATGATCGGGCTGGGGCGGATGGGGGCGAACCTCGTTCGCCGCCTGATGGCCGACGGCCACCGCTGTGTGGTCTACGACGTGAGCTCCGAGGCGGTCGACGCGCTGGCCAAGGAAGGAGCGGTCGGGGCGAGCAGCCTCGAGGACTTCGTCGACAAGCTCGAGAAGCCACGCGCGGCCTGGATCATGGTCCCCGCCGGGGTCGTGCAGTCGACCCTCGACCAGCTGGTGCCCCTGCTCGAGCTCGACGACACGGTGATCGACGGCGGCAACTCCTACTACCGCGACGACATCGCTCGCGCCAAGGCCCTGCTCGTCAGGGGCATCCATTATGTCGACGTCGGGACGAGCGGCGGTGTGTTCGGGCTCGAGCGGGGCTTCTGCCTGATGATCGGCGGTGAGAAGCCGGCCGTCGAGCGCCTCGATCCCCTGTTCAAGACAATCGCCCCCGGACGGAGCGCCGCGGCCCCGACCCCGGGCCGCACCCGCACCGACGGCACCGCGCCCGACGGCTACCTGCACTGCGGGCCGAGCGGCGCCGGGCACTACGTGAAGATGGTCCACAACGGGATCGAGTACGGGATGATGGCGGCCATCGCCGAGGGCCTCAGCATCATCAAGCACGCCGACGCCGGCAAGCAGGTCGCCGAGGTCAACGCCGAGACCACGCCGCTGCGCGACCCCGAGGCCTACCAGTACGAGATCGACGTGTCCGAGGTCGCCGAGGTCTGGCGCCGGGGCTCGGTGGTCGGATCCTGGCTGCTCGACCTGACCGCTGACGCCCTGGCCCGCTCGCCGGACCTCGGCGAGTTCTCCGGCCGGGTGTCGGACTCGGGCGAGGGCCGCTGGACGGTGATCGCGGGGATCGACCTCGGCGTGCCCGCGGCGGTGATCACCGCCGCTCTGCTCGAGCGCTTCGAGTCGCGAGGCAACGGGCAGTTCGCCGACAAGATCCTGTCCGCGATGCGCTCGGAATTCGGCGGCCACGCCGAGCAGTCGAGTTGAGTATCCGGCTCGTCCTGGCCGACGTCGACGGCACCCTGGTCACACAGGACAAGGTCCTGACCGAGCGGACGATCGCGGCCGTGGCCAAGGTCAAGGAGGCCGGGATCCTGTTCGCGATCACCAGCGGTCGCCCGCCCACGGGGATGGCGATGCTGATCGAGCCGCTCGACCTGACTACGCCGATCTCCGCCTTCAACGGCGGCGTGATCGTCGATCGCAAGCTCGAGGTGCTCGAGCAGCGGGTGATCCCCGAGGAGCTCGTGCCGCAGATCATCGAGGAGCTCGCGTCCCACGATCTCAGCGTCTGGCTCTACCGCGGGGCGGACTGGTACGTGCAGGATCGCCACGGCCCGCACGTGGACCGCGAGGCCTCGACGGTCAGGTTCGAACCGGAGGTCGTCGACGGCTACGAGGGCCTCGAGTCCGAGGTCGCCAAGCTGGTCGGGGTGAGCGACGATCACGACGCCGTGGCCGCAGCGGCCGCCGATGCCCACGACCGCTTCGGCGACCACGTGTCGGCGTCGTGCTCTCAGCCCTATTACGTCGATGTGACGCACCCCGACGCCAACAAGGGCTCCGTCGCCAAGTACCTGTCGGCCCGCTACGAGATCCCCCCCGAGGAGATCGCGACGATCGGCGATATGCCCAACGACGTCCTGATGTTCGCCCATTCCGGTCTCAGCATCGCGATGGGCAACGCCAGTCCCGAGGTCAAGCGCGCCGCCCGGCGTGTGACCACGTCCAACGACGAGGAGGGCTTCGCCAACGCGGTCGAGCGCTTCATCCTCGCCCAGCGCTAGGGGCTGCTCGCGGCGTCCTCGGCCGCGGGGGCGCGCTCAGGTCAGCGTGCAGGTGCCGGCGGTGAACCCGGGCGGGTTGGAGAAGCTGACGTTCGGATAGCCGTGACCGGTGGCGTGCGTCACCTTCGCGAGCACCTTGGAGCCCAGCTTCCACTCGAACGTGATCGTGCCGCGCACGAGGAACTGATAACCCACCGCGGGTGGCTGGAAGGGGAAGTTCACCCCACCCTGGTGGGCGCCATGCTCACCTTTCCCGAGCGAGATCGTCGTGCTGGCGCCGGCGCTCTCGAACATGCTGTCGGTGTAGTTCCAGTACTCGACGGAGATATCCATGATCATGGTCGTCGTGAACCCCAGGCCCGGCATCTGGCCGCGGATCCCGACGACATCACCGGGTGGGACGGTGGCGTTGGACGTGCACTGGTTGACCGTTGCCCAGAGGTCGGGTGAGCGCTCGGCGTTCTTGACCGCGGCCTTGATCTGCTTGGCCGTGGGCCCCTTCGGGGTCGCCTTCTTACTGGTCGTGGGCTTCTTGGCCGCAACCGCCAGGCCGGGCAGTGAGAGCGCTCCCAGGACGGCGGCGAGCACCAGAATCGTGAGACGCAAACGCACCACGAGGAAGATATCGGCAGCGTGACCGGTTTGCTCCACCGCCCCGGTGTGACGAATCCGGCCAAACGCCGTAGTGCCCCCGTGAGCGAGACGCTGACGGTGACCGAGACGGACGATCTGCAGACGGCCTGGGGGCGTTTCGAGGCGCTCTACCGCTCGAGCCGCGACGACGTATACGCGTACGTCGCGACGCTGCTGCGCGACCGCGTGGCGGCCGAGGACGTGACCGCGCTCGCGTTCGAGCGCGCGTACCGGCGGCGGCGGACATTCGACCGCCGCCGCGGCGAGGAGCGGGCGTGGTTGTTCGGGATCGCACGCAATGCGGCGCTGGACGAGCTGCGTCGCCGCCGGCGGATCGCGGCGCTGGTCACCGACCCGGAGGACATAGAAGCCGCCGGACCCGACGACGGCGCCGACGTCGAGCTTCGACGCACCACCGTGCGCGCCGCCCTCGCCACGCTGCCCGCCCGCGACCGCGAGCTGATCGCGCTGAAGTTCCACGCCGGGATGTCGAACGCCGAGCTGGCGCGCGTGCTCGGCGTCAGCGAGTCTAACGCGGGGACGATGCTGCACAGAACGATGGAGAAGCTGAGGAAGGCCTGCGATGCGACCCCGTGAAGACGAGCTGATCGACCCCGAGATCGCCGAGCAGCTCGACGCGATCGACGCCACGCTGGCCGGCGACCCGGTCGCCCCGCGCTTCGCCGAGCTGGCCGAGCTGGCGCTGATGCTGGCGGCCGACCGGCCCGAGGGCCCGCGCCCGGAGTTCGCCCAGGAGCTGGATCGGCGCGTCGAGGCGCGCTTCCGGCGGGTCGAGCCCGCGGCTGGTGGTGCCGGCAGCGGTGCCCGTGGTGGCGGTGCCGGGGGCGGTGCCCGCTGGGTCGGCGCCCGTGGCGGCCGCTGGGGTGGAGCCCGCCGCGGCGCCTGGGGTGGCGCCCGTGGGGGCCGGTGGGGCCTACCGGCGCTCGGCGCGGCGGCGACGGCGCTGGTGGCCGTCGCGGTCGGCATCGCGGTGCTGCCGCTCGGTGGCGCGTCGAACACGGCCACCAACTCGGCGACGGCCACCGGGGCTCATGGGCGGGAGGGCTTCAGCACCCCAGGTGCGGTGAAGCATGCGCTGGGCGCACTGAAGGCTCCCCCGGCGGCGTATAAGCGCTCGCCGGCGGCTGGGGCGCGGACGCAATCGCCCGCGCTGACCACCCCCGCTCGCGCGGCGGTGCCGCCGTCCGCGGTGCCGGTCCCGGAAAACAAAGCGGCGGCGGCCGGGACGGTCGGCGTCACCTCGAGCGCCAGCGGCTACGGCACGTCAACCAGCTCCGGCAACCAGGTGGGCTCGTCTGGCTACGCCCCCTCGCCGGTCCCCGACGGGCGCAAGATCACCCAGTCCTCGAGCATCCAGCTCGGCACGCCCGCAAGCCGGATCGACACCGTGGCCCAAGAGGTGTTCGACGTGATCGGCGCCGTCAACGGCATCGTCTCTAGCTCGAACGTGTCGAGCGGACCGGGCGCGAGCGCCCAGTTCCAACTCCGGGTGCCGAGCAGCTCGCTCACCCAGGCGCTCTCACAGCTGTCGCGGCTGCGCTACGCAAACGTGATCTCCCGGACCGACAACACCCGGGACATCACCTCCTCCTTCACCTCCGCCAACCGGCGGATCGCCAACGCCAAGGTGGCGCTCGGAAAGCTGCGGGCGAAGCTCGCGGTCGCCTACACCGAGACCGAGATCGCCCTCCTCCGGGCCCAGATCGCGAGCGAGAACGCCACGATCTCGCGCGCCCAGGCGTCACTGCGCTCGCTCAACCGGCAGGTCGACTACAGCCGCGTGGACGTCAGCATCCAGGCGAACGCCGGCGGCTCGTCGTCCGGCGGCGGCTTCGGCCTGCGCAAGGCTGGCCACGACGCCCTCCGCGTACTCGAAGTCTCCGCCGGAGTGGCGCTGATCGCGCTCGCCGTGATGGTCCCGATCGGTCTGCTCGCCGCCCTCGCCTGGTGGTTCGGGCTCACCGTGCGCCGGCGCCGGCGCGAGCGCGCGCTCGACCTCGCCTGACCGCGGCGCAGCGTCTCCGCGCTCGCGCGCGCTCAGCGTGTGCTATTCCATGCGCGTCATGACGACAACGACTCAGGACACGGTCCAGCTGCTTGTCCGTGTCCCGGTGTTCGGCGCCCTTGGCGAGGAGGAAATCGCCAAGATCGCGGAGGTCGCGGTGCCGCGCCGATTCGCGGGGGGAGAGGTGATCTTCCGCGAGGGCGACGAGAGCGACACCTGCTACATCGTCCGCAGCGGCCATGCGCGGGCGATTCGCGAGCATTCCGACGGCCGCTCGATAACGCTGGCGAACTTCGGCCCCGGGGACATCTTCGGCGAGCTGGCGATGTTCGACTCCGAGCGGCGGTCTGCCACGGTCGAGACCCTCGACGCGATGGAGGCGATCGCGATCCTCGGCCCCGACATGCGCCGCCTGCTCGGCCTGCATTCCGATATCGCGGTCAAGCTGGTGATCGCCCTCGGGCGCCGCCTGCGCGAGACCAATGAGCGCCTCACGCGGCAGTCGTTCCAGACCGTGCAGAGCCGGGTCGCGTCCGTTCTCGCCCAGCTCGTCAGCGCCGCCCAGTCCGAGGGCGCCGGCGAGATCGACGTCCTGATCACCTCGACCCAGGCCAATCTCGCCCAGCTCGCCGGCTCTTCGCGCGAATCCGCCAGTCGCTTCCTCGCCGTGCTCGAGCGCGCGGGGATCATCAGCCAGGGCCGAGGCCGGCTCACCGTCCATGACCCCGCCGCGCTTGAGCGATACGTCTTCTGATCCGAGCGCCCAGCGCGAGTTCTCGGCCGGCGGGGTCGTGGTGCGCGGCGACGACGTCCTGGTGATCGTGCCCGTGAAGCGGGACGCCGCGGGGAACAGCGTGCTCGCCCTGCCGAAGGGCCATCCGGACGGATCGGAGACGGCGGAAGCGGCCGCGCTGCGAGAGGTGCGGGAGGAAACCGGCGTGTCCGGCGAGCTCATGGGCAAGCTCGGGGACGTCCGCTACTGGTATCAGCGGCGGGGTCGCCGGGTGCTCAAGCTCGTGACCTTCTTCCTCGTCGAGTACCGGTCGGGCGACATCGCCGACCACGACGACGAGGTCGAGGAGGTCCGCTGGCTGCCGTTGGCGCAGGCCGCCCGGTCGCTCACGTACGCGGGCGAGCGGGAAATGGTCGCGCGCGCCCTGTCGCGAACCGCATCGGATCGGTAGGCTGGCGGCGGTGCGCGTACTCAATTTCTATTCCTCCGTGTTCGCCGACCAGCTCCGCCGCGGCCGCAAGACCGCGACGATTCGCCTGGGCGACAAATCACACAAGTACCGCAAGAATGACTGCGTGCTCGTGACGATCGGCTATCAGCACTCCCCGCGGGAGAAGATCTTCAACGCCGTGATCGATCAGGTCGAGGTCAAGCGGGTGCGCGATCTGTCGCCCCGCGACATCGAGCACGACAACCCGGAGTTCCGCCGCGTCGACGAGATGGTCCACTTCCTCGCCCAGATCTACGGCCGCCCGATCACCATGGACGACACGGTGACGGTGGTGCGGTTCTCGCAGATCATCGAAAATCCGCCCGAGCTCCGGGACCGGATCCACGGGCTGGGGGCTGCCCAGAATTAGGGCCGGGCTCGGTGCGGCGTTTGCGCCTCGGGCGGGCGCGGCGCTTCGTCGCGATGCCCAGGCATCGGGGTGGGGGGCTCGAGCGGCTACTTGGGTGCGTATGCAATGGGCATCGGCGACGAAACGCCCCGCCCGCCCAGCCGAACGGCCCGAGCCCGGATGCTGGTCGTGGGGCCGCCCAGCCCACCGATCCGCCCGCCAGCTCGTTCGTCGAAGCGCTCCGGGCCGGACCCGCCCGCCCGAGCCCGCCGCCGCCCGCCGGCCCGCCGAGCCGCCGCCGCGCGTCGGGCCTGACCCCCCGCCCGAGCCCACCGCGCGAGGGCCGTTCGCCCGGGGGGGCGGGACGAACGCGCCACCCCCTGGCACTCAGAACGAGAGAGTGCCAAGATTTTTACTTGAGATTTTTGGGGACGAGCTATAGTTCCGATCGCTGGCACTCCGACCCAACGAGTGCCAACGACACGAACAAGACACCAGTACCCCACCCGGAGGTTGCATCACATGAAGCTCAAGCCCCTCGGCGATCGGTTGATCGTGCGGGCAATCGAGGAGGAAGAGACCACTGCGAGTGGCATCGTCCTTCCCGACACTGCCAAGGAGAAGCCTCAGAAGGGCAAGGTTCTCGCGGTCGGCGACGGAAAGATCAACGAGGACACCGGTAAGCGCGTCCCCCTGGACGTCACGGAGGGCGACGAGGTCCTCTACAGCAAGTACGGCGGCACCGAGATCAAGGTCGACGGCGAAGAGCTGCTCGTCCTGCGCGAGTCCGACGTCCTGGCGAAGATCCAGTAGCTCTTAACTTTTCTCAGGAGAACACAAAACACATGGCTCATAAGGAACTGAAGTACGACGCGGAGGCACGCAAGGCGCTCGAGCTGGGCGTCGACGCGGTAGCCAATGCCGTCAAGGTCACGCTCGGCCCCAAGGGCCGCTATGTGGTCCTTGACAAGAAGTTCGGCGCGCCGACGATCACCAACGACGGTGTCACGATCGCGCGCGAGATCGAGGTTCAGGACGTGTTCCAGAACCAGGGCGCACAGCTCGTCCGCGAGGTCGCGACTTCGACCAACGACGTGGCCGGCGACGGCACCACGACGGCGACCGTGCTTGCACAGTCGATCGTCCGTGAGGGCCTGCGCAACGTAGCGGCCGGCGCTAATCCGCTGTCGCTCAAGAAGGGCATCGAGATCGCCGTCGAGCTCGTGGTCAAGAACATCGAGACTCAGTCCAAGGAGATCTCGGGCAAGGATCAGATCGCTCGTGTGGCGACGATCTCCGCCGGCGATGAAGAGATCGGCGACGTGATCGCCGACGCGATCGACAAGGTCGGCAAGGACGGCGTGGTCAACGTCGAAGAGGGTCAGACGTTCGGCATGGACCTCGAGTTCACCGAGGGGATGCAGTTCGACAAGGGTTACATCTCCCCGTACATGGTCACCGACCAGGATCGTATGGAGGCCACCCTCGAGGATCCCTACATCCTCATCGCCAACCAGAAGATCGGCTCCGTTCGTGATCTGCTGCCGATCCTGGAGCAGACGATTCAGTCGGGCAAGCCGCTGCTGATCATCTCCGAGGACGTCGAGGGTGAGTCGCTCGCGACGCTGGTCGTGAACAAGCTCCGCGGCACCTTCACCGGCGTTGCCGTCAAGGCGCCGGGCTTCGGCGATCGCCGCAAGCGCATGCTCGAGGACATCGCTGTCCTCACCGGCGGCGAGGTGATCACCGAGGAGATGGGCCTGAAGCTCGAGAACACTTCGCTCTCGCAGCTCGGGCGCGCCCGTCGTGTCGTCGTCGCGAAGGACACGACGACGATCGTCGACGGCGCTGGCGACAGCGCCGCGATCAAGGGTCGGATCAATCAGATCAAGACCGAGATCGAGGGCACCGACTCGGACTTCGACCGCGAGAAGCTCCAGGAGCGGCTGGCCAAGCTCTCGGGCGGCGTGGCCGTGGTCAAGGTCGGCGCAGCCACCGAGACCGAGATGCGGGAGAAGAAGCACCGCGTCGAGGACGCGCTCCAGGCGACCCGTGCGGCGCTCGAAGAGGGCATCGTTCCGGGTGGCGGCGTCGCGCTGTTGCAGGCTGTCAGCGCGATCAAGCTCGACAACATCGCGCTTGACGATGAGAAGACGGGCGCCAAGATCGTGCTGCGGGCACTCGAGGAGCCGCTGCGGCAGATCGCGGAGAACGCCGGCCTGGAAGGCTCGGTCGTCGTCAACGACGTCCGCAAGGCGAAGAAGGGCCACGGCCTGAACGCCGCAACGGGCGAGATCGTCGACCTCGTCGCGGCCGGGATCATCGATCCGGCCATGGTGACGCGCTCGGCGCTCCAGAACGCCGCGTCGATCGCCAAGAACATCCTCACCACCGAGGCGATCGTTGCCGAGATCCCAGACAAGGATGGCAACGGCATGCCGGGCGGAGGCGGAATGCCCGACATGGGCGGAATGATGTAGCAAGTCGCGTTCCCAGAACGCGAATGCAGAGGGCCCGGCGCGCGCGCCGGGCCCTTCTGCGTTGTGGTCCGGATCCGGAAGGATTGCGCCCTTGCAGGCGTCGTTAACCTGGATCAGGAAGGATCATGTAGTTCCAGGCGTCGTTAACCTAAAAGGAACGGATCGAACGACAATGACGCCCCCTCCTGCAGACCACAAGGCCAATCGACCAGAGCTGGGCCGGCGCGAGCTGGCAGACCTGGCCAGTCTCGCGGACGGCTCGCTTCCCGCTGCGCAGCGCGCTGAGGTCGAAGCTCGGATCGCCGCCGCGCCCGGCGGCAGTGCCCTGCTCGAGAAGGAGCGGTGGGCGGTCGATGCCCTGCGCGGCGCGGCGATGGTTCGCGCCCCGGCCTCCTTGCGCGAGCGTATCGAGGCCGACAGGGCCCGAGCCGGCCGCTCCCCGGGCCGGCGTCGCGCCATGCTCGGCGGGACGCTCGTGGGCGCCATCGCGGTCGTCCTCCTGGTGCTCGTGCTGGCCCTACCCGGCGGCACCCCAGGAGCACCCTCGGTCAGTCAGGCCGCGTCGCTCGCACTGCGCGGCGCGAGCTTAGGGGCACCGCTGCCCGCGCACGACGCCCGCTACAAGCTCTCGAGCGACGTCGACGAGGTCTACTTCCCCAACTGGACTGGGATCGGCTGGAAGGCGATCGGACAGCGCGTCGACCAGCTCGATGGCCGTCAGGCGATCACCATCTATTACGCCAAGCACGGAGTCGAGGTCGCGTACACGATCGTCGGTGGCTCGGCGCTCGCCCAGCCGAGCGCGGCCGTCCTCAGCCGCCTGAACAGGATCCAGCTTCGTTCGCTCACACAGGGCAACCGGATCGTCGTGACCTGGCGCCGCGACGGCCACACCTGCATCCTCTCGGGAGCTCGCGTGCCCGACCACGTCCTGCTCCGCCTGGCCGCCGTGAAGATGAAGAGCGACGGCAGCTAGCTTTTGGGCGGGCGCGCATTCGGCCCCTCGATCGACGCGGCGATGCGCTGACGGGCCCGGTGTAGTCGTGTGGTGAGCGTCGCCTCGCGGACGCGCAGCGCCCGCGCCGCCTCTCGGTATGAGAGGCCGGCGATGTCGATCGCCACCAGCGCATCGCGGAAGTCGTCGGGAAGCTCGGCGATCGCCGCGAACAGCTCGGCGGTCTCCATCCTCGCTTCGGGCGTCGGGGCCATCGGGTCGGCGAAATCGAGGTCCTCGGGCATCGGGGACGTGCGCGGGCGGCGGCCGGCAGCTCGCCGCTGGCTGATGAACGTGTTGCGCAACACGCGCAGCAGATAGCCGAGGTCATCCTCGGAGCGAAGCAGGCGCGGCTTGCGCAGTATGTTCGCAAACGTGTCCTGGACGAGATCCTCGGCGTCCTCGCGCGAGCCGCACAGGCCCCAGGCGGCTCGGTACAGCCGGTCTACGTGGTCGCCGAGGACGGCGGGATCAAGTTTGTGTTCGGACACGGCCTAGGGATCGAGGTGGCGTTCAGGTCTGGACATCGATGGCCCGATCCGCCGCAGCGGTTCCCGCGCCTTGCTCGCCGTCGCTCAGTCCGGTACCTGGGACAGCGATCGAGGGCCGGGACCGATGTACTTCGCGGTCGGCCGGATCAGGCGGTGCTCGCGCTTCTGCTCGAGGATGTGGGCCGACCACCCGGCCGTCCGCGCGCAGGTGAACATCGGCGTGAACAGCTGCGGTGGCACCTCGGCGAAATCGAGCACGACGGCGGACCAGAACTCGACGTTGGTGGCGAGGACACGGTCGGGCTTGCGTGCACGGAGCTCGGCCAGCGCCGCAGCCTCGAGCGCCTCGGCAACCTCGACGCGGGGGGCGTCCAGCTCGCGTGCGGTGCGTCGCAGGACGCGGGCTCGGGGATCCTCGGCCCGGTAGACGCGATGCCCGAAGCCCATCAGGCGCTCGCCCCGGTCGAGTAGAGCCTTGACGTAGCGCTCCGCGTCGCCCGCCGACTCGACCTCGTCGAGCATCTTCAGCACGCGGGACGGCGCGCCACCGTGAAGCGGCCCCGACAGCGCACCGACGGCCGCCGACAGCGCCGCGGCGACGTCAGCCCCGGTCGAGGCGACCACGCGGGCGGTAAAGGTTGACGCATTCATGCCGTGCTCGGCCGCGGAGATCCAGTATGCGTCGATCGCCTCCACGTGCCGCGGATCGGCCTCGCCTCGCCAGCGGATCAGGAACCGCTCGGCGATTCGCGTGGCCTTGTCGATCTCGCGCTGGGGCACCGGAGGCTTGCCGATGCCACGCGCCGACTGGGCTACGAATGAGAGCGCCATCACCGACGCGCGGGCCAGATCATCGCGCGCCTCCTCGTCGGAGATGTCGATCAGCTGACCGAAGCCCCACTGCGGCGCCAGCATGGCAAGCGCCGACTGCACGTCGACGCGATGGTCTCCTGAAAGCACGCCGAGCGGATGCGGCTCGGCGGGGGGGAGCCCCGGCACCAGGTGTCCATCGACGAGCAGGCCCCACACCCGTCCGAACGGGACCGTGCCGACCAGCTCCTCGATATCGACCCCGCGATAGCGAAGGGCTCCTCCCTCCCGGTCGGGCTCGGCGATCTCGGTGGCAAAGGCGACTACGCCCTCGAGGCCGGACTGCACTTCGGTCGTAACGCTCATGGGCCCTCCGAAGGCCTAGCTGGTTTTAGGGACTGCGCTGGTGGCGAGCACAGAGTGCCAGGATCGGCGCCCATGGGCTCCGTCGCTGACCGCAGCATAAGCTGCCGAACTGTGTCCGACCTCCTGTTTCGCTCCGCCACCGAGCTTGCAACTCTGGTCCGCTCGGGCGAGCTCAGCGCGAGCGAACTGGTCGCGACAGCGCTGCGGCGGATCGACGAGAGCCAGCCGACGCTGAACGCGTTCACCCACGTTGCCCACGAATCGGCGCTGGCCGCCGCGGAGGGGATCGGTCCCGGCGATCCGCGGCCGTTCGCCGGCGTACCGATCGCGATCAAGGACAACCGAGCGGTGGCAGGTATGCCCCTGACCATGTGCAGCGACCTGTTCGGCGACTTCGTCGCGGGCCACGACGCGTTCTGCGTGCGGCGCCTGCGCGACGCAGGCTTCGTGATCGTCGGCAAGACGGCCCTCCCCGAGATGGGAATCCTGCCCACCACCGAGCCCCGCCGCTTCGGGCCGACCCGCAACCCCTGGGCGCTGGATCGCACACCGGGAGGGTCGAGCGGCGGCTCGGGAGCGGCGGTCGCCGCCGGCGTGGTTCCGATCGCCCACGGGAACGACGGCGGCGGATCCACCCGTATCCCGGCCGCGTGCTGCGGACTCGTCGGGCTGAAGGCCGGGCGTGGCCGCGTATCCGTCGGCCCCGACGCCGGCCAGAGCTTTCTCGTCGGCGACGGGGTGCTCACCCGCACGGTCGCGGACACCGCGGCGCTGCTCGACGTGCTGGCCGGCTACGAGCCGGGCGACGCGAACTGGGCCCCGCCGCCGCCCGCTCCGTTCGCCGAGCTCGCCGCTCGAGCTCCCGAGCGGCTGCGGATCGGGCTCGCACTCAATCTGCCGCTCGAAGGCGCAACCCTCGACCCGGTCTGCGAGGCCGCCGCACGCGAGGCGGCGGCGCTGCTCGAGTCGCTCGGCCACCGGGTCGAGGAGGTCGCCCCGCCGTGGTCGGGGCTCGACCTGCTGCCGGACTTCACGCGCGCATTCGGGCCGGCGGTGTCGATGACCACGCTGGCCGGCGGCCGTCTCGCCGGACGTGAGCCCACCGAGGACGATGTCGAGCCGCTCACGTGGGCACTGTGGGAGCGTGCCCGCAGCCAGGACACGCTCAGCCTGCTCGCCGCCCAGAATCGGCTCGAGTCGGTCGCCAGGTCGATCGTGGCCTTCCTCTCGCCGTACCACGCTGTGCTCACGCCGGCGCTCGCCCTGCGCCCGCTGCCGATCGGCGAGGTCCACGGTCGCGGCCCGGATCCGTGGGATCACTATCGGCGCTCCGGCGCCTTCACGCCGTACACCGCGATCGTCAACGTGACCGGTCAACCGGCGATCTCGCTGCCCCTATTTCATGGTGACGACGGCCTACCGACGGCGATCCAGCTGATCGGGCCACCCGCGCGCGAGGACATCGTCCTGCAGCTCGCCGGCGAGCTCGAGCAGGCGTGTCCGTGGGCGGCGCGGCGTCCGACCCCCGGTGCCGAGTCCTGAGCCCTGTGTGGGCCCGCCTGAACGCGCTCAGCCGGTCCCGAGGACCGCGCGCATCGACTTCGGCACCACCCCGAGACGCTCGGCGTCGGCCGTGCCGTGGCGCGAGGCCATCGGGACCTCGAACAGCTCGGCCTCGTCCCAGGTGGCGAAGGCCGCCGGCCCGGTCAGCAGCTCGACGGTCTGGAGCACCCGGCGCGTTACCGCGGTCGGCACCTTCACGATCGGCCGCCGCCGCCGGCCGAACGACCGCATCGCGGTCTCGACGATGTCCTGGTAGGTGAGCGTCTCGGGCCCCGCCAGCTCGAAGCGGGCCCCGAGTGCGTCGGGCTGTGGCAGCGCCGCCATCACGCAGTCGGCCACATCCTCGGCCCAGATCGGCTGATACGTCGCCTTGCCCGATCCCGAGATCGGAACCACGGGCAGCAGCGTGATCCGCTCGAGCAGGCGCAGGAAGGGGTCGCCGGGGGAGTACGTGAGCGACGGCGCGAACACGATGTGCTCGAGCGAGGACTCGACCACTGCGCGCTCGGCGAGCGCCTTGGCGCGCATCAGGCGCGCGCGGCTGCGCGTCGAGGCTCCGAGGGCCGAGAAGAACAGGAATCTCCTAACCCCGGCGCGCTCGGCCGCCCTGACCAGCCGCCAGGTGGCGACGCCGTTGAGCTCCTCGATCGATCCTCCCGGCTGATCGCGGATCGTCGCCGCGAGATGGACCACGGTGTCGACGTCCCGCAGGGCATGGCGGAACGAAAGGTGGTCGGCGAGATCGCCGAGGGCGATCTGGACGCGTACGCGCTCGGCGCCCAGGCGCCGAGGGTCCCGGACCAGGCACCTGACCGGCATCCCCGTGGCGGTGAGGCGTCGCAGCAGCGGCAGGCCGATGGTTCCGGTGGCGCCGGTCAGCAGAAGCACGGCGAGGGAGGCTAGCGGCCGCGGGTGCGCTCGGAGGTGCTGCGGCGGCTCCGCGCGGCCGATCTCATCGTTCCTTAGAATGCCGGGACCCGTCCGCAGCCGGCGGGAGGTTCCGAGTCAATGCCGAAAAGGGAAACCAGACACTCATGGCCTACGTGATCGCCGAGCCCTGCATCGGCACGAAAGACAATTCGTGCGTGGAGGTCTGCCCGGTGGACTGCATCCATCCCACGCCAGACGAGCCTGACTACGACAAGGTCGAGATGCTCTACATCGATCCCGAGGAGTGCATCGACTGCGACGCGTGCGTGGAGGCCTGCCCCGTAGACGCCTGCTTCGCCGAGGACCAGCTGCCCGACGAATGGCAGAAGTACACGCAGCTGAACGCGGACTACTACGCCAAAGGCTGAGCGGAGTCGGCTGGCGCCGGGCGGCTCGGGGCCGGCGGGCCGCTACGCCATAGGGAGCGACATGCCGACCGGCTTGGGCGCCGCGGCCGGCGCCGGCTCCTGCATCACCGGAAGCTCGATCGGCGATAACGCGATCAGGCCGCGGGCGGCCCGGCGAATGGCCTGGGCGGCGGGATCGTCGGGGTCGGAGAACACGAGCGGCACGCCCGCGTCGGCCTGCTCGCGCAGGGGGATCGTCAGCGGCACCGTGGCGAGCAGGGGAACGTCGAGCTCGTCGGCCAGGAGCTGGCCGCCGCCCTCGCCGAAGATCTCGAACCGCTCACCCGACGGGGTCACGAAGCTGGACATGTTCTCGATCACTCCGATGATCTCGAGCTTCACCTTGGTGGCCATCTCCGCCGCGCGGCGGGCGACCTTCTGGGCCACCGGCTGGGGCGTGGTGACGAGCACGAACTCGGCTTGGGGCAGCAGCTGGGCGAGCGTCATCGACACGTCGCCGGTGCCGGGAGGAAGATCGATCAGCAGGTAGTCGAGCTCTCCCCACTCGACATCCTCGAGGAACTGCTGCAGCGCCTTGTGGAGCATCGGACCGCGCCACACGACGGCCGCGTCGTGCTCGATGAAGAAGCCGATCGACATCACCCTGATGCCCTCGTGCGTCTGCAGGGGGACGAGCTTGCGCTCGCCGTTGACCCGTGGCCGGTCGCTGCCCAGGCCGAGCATCCGAGGCTGGGAGTAGCCCCACACGTCGGCGTCGAGCACGCCGACGAGCTTGCCCTCCGCGGCCAGCGCGGCGGCCAGGTTGGCGGTCACGCTCGACTTGCCCACGCCGCCCTTGCCCGACCCGATGCAGACGACGTTGCGTACCTGCGCGAGCGCGCCCTCGGGGAGCGAGCCGCGGCCGAGCTGGCGGCCGAGGTCGGACTTCTCGGAGTCGGAGAGCACATCGAAGGAGACGTTCACGCCCTCGACGCCGTCGAGCTCGCGGACGGCCTGCGCCACGCCGGTCTGGAAGTGGCTGCGAACCGGGCACCCGGCGGTGGTGAGCGAGACCTTCACGTCGATGACGCCGTTCTGGTGCACGTCGATCGAGCGGACCATCCCCAGCTCGACGATGTCGCGCTTGAGCTCGGGGTCGATAACGGCCCGGAGAGCCTCGGTGACTTGTTCCTGTGTCGGCATATCTCCATTGTCGCAGACGCGAAATCGCGCGCCGGGGGCGAGGCGCCGCTCGCGGTGGGGGGCGAAATCGGCCCGACGGCGCCTTTTTGGGGGATATGGCCCGGATTTCGCAGCGCCGGGGTGACGTGGACGACGTTAAGGTCGCTATTCGACGTCAACGTCGTCCAGGTGACGTGGCGCTCGCCAGGCTCGCGGATCGCCAGCATGCCGTGGTCGCGCACCGGCAGTTGATCGCGATGGGATACAGCGCGAGCGCGATCCAGCGCGCCATCGCGGCCGGTCGCCTCCACGTCATCCACCGTGGCGTCTACGCGGTCGGCCATCGCAAGCTGACGCAGCGCGGGCGGTGGATGGCGGCGGTGCTGGCGTGCGGTCCGGGCGCGGTGCTGAGCCATCGCGATGCGGCGGCTCTGCACGACCTCAGGCGGAGCGGGAGTCGCGCTGCCGTGCACGTCACCGTGGCTGGGCGAAGCAAGCGCCCTCGCCGCGGCATCCATGTCCACAACGTCCGCCACCTCCACCCGGCCGACACCACCACCACCGTCGACGGCATCCCCGTCTCCACGGTGCACCGCACCCTCCTCGACTACGCCGAAACCGAGCGCCCCCAAGCGCTGCGGTGGGCCTTCGAGGCCTACGATCGCGCGGACCTGCTCGACTTCCGCAAGCTCGACGCCGTCATCGCCCGCAATCCCGGCCGCCGCGGGATCAAGCCGCTCACGAAGCTCATCGACACCTATCGCGGCGCCCCCGACACGCGATCGAAGAACGAGCGCCGCTTCCTGGCCCTGATCCGGCAGGCGGGGCTGCCCGAGCCGCAGGTCAACGTGAGCGTAGAGGGGATAGTGGTGGACTTCTTCTGGCCCGAGCACCGCCTGATCGTCGAGGTCGACTCCTACATCTACCACCACACCCCAGCCGACCGCGCCAAGGACCGGCGCAACCAACGGAAGCTGAGATCCAAGGGCTACCAAGTCGAACGCGTGACCGACGACGAGCTAGGAGACGAACCGCAAGCCATCGCCCAAGGCCTCGCCGCGCGCTTAAAGACCGACGGGGCGCCACTTGCGTGACGCCCCGGCGGTTGAGGGAGGAGAGGGTGCTGCATTCACCGGCGAGATATGGGCCGGCGAACCTGTCCCGCGGTCGGCGCTCTCCTCGGATCGCCGGGCGGGGGAAGTGGTGTATGCCTACGCGACGGAGCCGAGCAGCTCTTGGGCTTCGCCGACGAGCTTCTCGACGCGCGTGGTCAGAGTTCCCGACTGCTTCTCGAGGTCCTTGCGAACCGTGCGCACCTCGCGCTCGAGGCGGCGGCGATTCTGCTTCACCGTGCGCTCGACGACCTTGCGCCGCTGGCGCAGATCGCGCTCGAAGCGGGTGCGGGTCTTGCGCACCTGACGCTCGAAGCGGTTGCGCGCGCTGGCGCCGCGTCGCTCGTAGCGCTTGAGCTCGCGCTCGACGCTCGCGCGCGTGCGGTACTTGGTGCTGAGGCTGCGGACCGTGGAGACCAGGTTGTCGCGGACGATCAGTCCGGCGCCAACCGGGACCAGGACGGCCCGCTCTGCGATCTGCTGCACCTGATCCACCCGGGTCGTCGGCTGGGTCGACGTCGTCGTCGAGCCGGCGGTCGACTTGCGCGTCGCCGTGGTGGTGGTTTTACGTGTCGAGGGACCGGTGGTTTTGCGGGTCGATGCCGCGCGTGTGGTCGCTGCTCGCGATCCGGTCTTGTTCGTACTTGTAGCCATTGTGTTCGCGTCTCCGCTCCCGCTGGGGATCCAAGGATATTACTTCTAAGCCATGTTCGGGTGAGATTCATCACCGAACATGTGTTTGTACCCCGGGCGCGAGCGCGCGTTACACGGCCCGCTCGGCGACGGTGCGCGCCAGCCAGGCCCGCGGGTCGCCCAGCTCGGTCAGCGTCGGCAACGCCGCGGGAGAGCTGAACACGTGCTGGAGCGCCGTCGTCCCGCCTTCCAGGACGACGGCGTCGCAGAAGCTCTTGCCCTGTTCGTACTGGCGAAGCTTGAGGTCGAGGCCGAGCAGGCGGCCGACGATCCGCGACAATGTCGACTGCGATCGCCGGCGGCGGTTCAGAGATTCGCGCAGTCGCGGCAGCGACGGCAGCAGGTCGGGCGCGACGGCGTCCATCACGTGCTCGGCATGTCCCTCGATGACCGCCATCACCGCCTGCACCCGATCCAGCACCGACCGCTCGGCCGGGCTCGCCACGAGCGAGATGAAGTCACCGCGGCGCAGCGCTTCGCCGATCCGGTTCACCTCAGACCGGCTGGGCCAGTGGAGCTTGCGCGAGGAGTCGAGACGGATCTCGGCCCCCTGGAGAAGCTCGCGCACGAGCCCCGAGAGGTGGCCCTGCAGCCACGGGACACCGGAGAACTGGACCGCGTGCGTGACCTCGTGCAGCGTCACCCAGGTGACGAACTCGCGCTCCTCGGCGCCGAAGGCCCGGACCGCCTCGCCGAGGTTCGGAAGCACGAACAGGAGGCGCGGGGGCCGGTCGTGGGCCGACTCGTCGAGCAGCACGAGCTCGTATTGGCCGAGCACCCGCTGCGCCAGGTAGCCGATCACCATGCCCACCTCGGTGGTCAGCACCAAGCCGACCGTGAGCTTGACCGCCGGGCGCAGCGGGCCGAGCCCGGCGCCCGCGCGCTCGAGCACGGGGTCGAGCAACGCCCGCATCGAGCTGATGTTGCTCGACACCCAGTCGCGGCGGGAGATGCCCTCGGGCTCGGGAAGCGATCCGGTCGGCGTCAGCCCCGTGTACGCGGTCACCCGGCGCTCGCTCTCCGCCGCGAGCGCCGTCAGGTCGGTGCTCGGCTGGCGCGCATCGCCGGTCCCGGCGACGTACCCGGCGAGGCGCTCGGCGAGGATCCAGTCGATCACGTCGGCACCGTCTCGAGCTCGCGCAACGTCTCCAGCGATCGCGCCGCGATCACCGGCGTGCTCGCCGAGGTGTCGAGCGGGGCGCCGAGCGGGTCGGCGAAACGAGGAAAGCTCACGTACCCACCGCCCTCGCGCACGATCAGCTGGCCCGCCGCGGCGTCGAAGCCGCGGCCGTTGCGGAGCGTGAGCATCGCGTCGAAGCGCGCGGCGGCGACCTGACACAGCGAGGAAGCGATCGTGCCCAGCGCTCGCAGGCGATAGGCCGAGTCGACCAGGCGATCGATCGAAGCCGCCACCCACCGGGGATCCGCGGATTCGATCCCGATCACCTCGAGCCGGCCGTCGCGGCCGCGCCGCTCGCCCGCCTCGCGATCAAGGGGGACGTCGTTGCACCAGGCGCCCTGGCCGCGGGTCGCCCGCCACTCCTCGGCGGGACCGAAATCGTAGACGTAAGCGAACACCACATCCGCCATCGTGTCACCATCGGCAACGGCGATCGACAGCGCGTGGTGAGGGATGCCGCGCTTGGCGTTCAGCGAGCCGTCGATCGGGTCGATGATCACCCGCACGCCGCCGTCGCCGTAGTCCACCTCGCCGCGCTCCTCGGAGATCACGCGGAACCGGTGCCCGGCCGCGCTCAGCTCATCGAGCTGGGCGAACACGAGGCTCTCGGCCGACTCGTCGATGACCAGCGTGCGGTCACCGCCGCTGCCGCGACTCCCGGTCTCCGCGGCCCGTTCGTCGGTGCTGGGAGCGGCCGCCAGCATCTGCTCGAGGCCCGTCACGGCACGCCGGCAGACCCCCAGCCAATCGGCGTCGAGCGCGGATCCGGAAACGGTGTTCACGCGCCTATGCTGTCAGAGTGAGCGCGCAGCGCGAGCGGTCTAGTGAGGCTGGAGGCCTCCCATCGCAGTCGAACCCGGTGGTGGGAGGCTCCGCGGGAGCGCTCGAGGCGCTCGCTGGGCTGCTGCCGGCCCAGCGCGAAGCGGTCACCCATCGCGGCGGTCCGTTGCTCGTATGCGGGCCGGCGGGAAGCGGCAAGACGCGCGTCCTCGAGGCTCGTTTCGCCTGGCTCGTCGAGCAGGGGGTGGCGCCCGAGCGAATCCTGATGCTGACCGCATCATCGGCGGCCGCCGACGCAATGCGCGCCCGGCTCGTCGATCACCTCGACCGGGCCTACGAGGAGCTGATCATGGGCACCTCGGCGGATCTCGCCGCGCGCCTGCTGCACGACGGCGGCTTCGATCCCTTCGCCGCCGTGGTTGGCGCCGGCGATCGTCTCGCCATGCTGCTCGAGCGGATCGACGACCTGCCGCTCCGTCGCCACGACTTCGGCGGCAGCCCGAGCGCGCTGCTGGGCGGCTTCGTACGCCGGATCGACCGGCTGAAGGCGGAGCTGATCGAGGCCGACGATTACGCGGCCTGGGCCGCCACCCTCGGCGAGGACGAGGGGGCGGCGCTCGAGCGCGAGTTCGCGGAGGTCTACCGGGCCCACGAGCGATTGCTGAACGAGGCGGGAGCCCGCGACGCCGGCGACCTGATCCGGGAGGCGCTCCGGCTCGCCCGGGAGCGATCCGAGGTGAGTGGGCGCTTCCAGCACGTGCTCGTGGACGACGCGCAGGAGCTCGACCTCGCGCCCGCGAGCCTGGTGCGCGCGCTCGCGGGTCCGGGCCTGACCGCGGCCGGGGACCGGCACGCGGCGGTACGGCGGTTCCGCGGAGCCGGCGGCGCACGCCTCGACGATCTCGGCGCGGGCGCTCGCATCGTCACTCTGGAGCGGAGCGTGCGCTGCCCCGAGCGCGTGCTGCGGGCAGGTTTCGCGGCGCTGCCCGAGGTCCGGCCCCCGGACGCCGCCGCCGGGGGCGAGGTGGTGTTCTGGCGCTGTGCCAACGAACGCGCCCAGGCGCAATCGGTGGCCGCCGACGTCGAGCGACTGATCGCCCGCGAGGGCGTCGAGCCCGGTCGGATCGCCGTGCTCGTGCCCGCGATCGCCCACGAGGGCCAGGCCGTGGCGGTGGCGCTCGAGGAGCGGGCGGTCCCGCACCGGCTGGTCGGGGAGGCGGCGTTCTTTCATCGCGCCGAGGTGCGCGATCTGCTCGCCTGGCTGAGGCTGCTGGCCGATCCGGTCGACGCGGCAGCGGTGGTGCGGGCGGTCGCGCGGCCGCCGATCGAGCTGCGCTCGGTCGACATCGCCCGCTGCACGACGATCGCGCGCCGACGCAAGCTCGACATGGTCGCCGCCCTGGCCGCGGCGACCGAGTCGCCCCAGGTCCCGCCCGAGGCCCGTGAGCGGATCCGGGTGTTTCTCAAGCTGTACCGCTCGGCCATGGCCGCGCTCGACACCACCCGCCCGGATCTGTATGTGCACCGGCTGATCGAGCGGCTCGGGCTGCGCCGTCAGCAGCTGTTCGCCGCTCAGGCCGACGTGGTGCAACGGCTACGGGCCCTGGCGCGGTTCGGCGAGCTGGCCACCGCGTATGTGCAGCGCGCGCCGCAGGCGACGCCGCGGGAGTTCGCGCGCTCGATCGCGGCGGTCGCCGACGCCGCGCTGCCCGAGGAGGAGCAGCCCGATCTGGTCGGGCCCAGGGACGTGCAGGTGATGACTCTGCAGGCCGGCGCGGCGATCGAGGCCGAGCACGTCTATGTGCTGGGACTACACGCGGGCATCACGCCCGCCCCGCCGGAGCCGATTCCCGAGGCGCTGCTGCGCGAGCCGATGCCGCCGGACACCCCGGCCGGTCGCGACCAATCGCTGCGCCAGCTGCTGTACGTGGCGATGACCCGGGCTCGCACGCGGCTGGTACTCGCCCATCCGGGCGCGAGCGACCGCGGCGCGGCGCTGACCCCCTCGCCGGTGGCCGAGCAGGCCCGCCTCGCGCTCGGCGGCGAGTGGGAGGGCCGCGAAGAGGAGCTGTTCGGCCCGGCGGAGACGCTCCATTCGACCTACCGGATGCTGCGAGACGAGCTGCTCGAGGGCGTGGCGCGGACCGGCGGTCGCCTCGGCGAGCTGCGCTTTGACACCGATCTCGACATCTCGCACGCGGTCGTGCGCTATCTCGAGCTGCTGAAGCTCTCGGCGCTGATCGCGCGCCCCGAGGGCCAGGGGGTGGCCGAGGCGATCCGGGACGTGAACGCCCGCATCCTCCAAGCGGTGACCGCCGAGCAGCGCGAGATCTTCACCTCCTCGCCGCTGGACGGCTACCTGCTCGAGGCGGAGCGCGATGACCGCCGCCGCGCGCAGGCCACCGTCGCGCGGGAAGAGCCCTCGCTCGAGCCGTTTCTGCCCAAGCGGGGGGACGGGCTGGTGCTCTCGGCCTCGGACATCGACACCTACCGGACGTGCCCGCTGAAGTACAAGTTCGCCCGCGTGTTCCGGATCCCGCAGGAGCCGACGATCCATCAGCGCTTCGGGATCCTCGTGCACCAGGTGCTCGAGCGCTTCCACGCCGGGGCGGCGGGCGCGTCCGAGTCGGAGCTGCTCGGGTTGCTCGACGCGGGCTGGCGCCGGGGCGGGTTCGGCGACTCCGAGCAGGAGCGCCAGCTGCACGGCAAGGCGGCCGCGGCGCTCGTGCGCTACCTGGCGCGCTTCCAGTCCGAGGAGTCCGAGCCGATCTGGTTCGAGAAGTCGTTCGCGTTCAAGGTCGGACCCCACCTTCTGCGCGGCCGCGTCGACCGCGTCGACCGCCTGCCGGGCGGCGAGTACGAGCTGATCGACTACAAGACCGGTCGACCCAAGAGCGCGGCTCAGCTCGACGACGACGTCCAGCTCTCCCTCTATGCGGTCGGCGCGGCCGAGGCATGGCAGCTCGACGCGTCCAAGCAGGCCTACTACTACCTGCTCGACGACCAGAAGGTCGCGCTCGCCCGGGGCGAGAGCGACCGCGACTGGATCCTCGAGGTGACGGGCGAGGTCGCGGAGGGGATCCTCTCGCAGGGATTCGAGCCAACGCCCTCGGTGACGGCGTGCTCGTTATGCGACTACCGGCTGCTGTGCCCGGCGGCGGAACGGTAGGCGCCGTTCGTCGCGCTAACTCGAGGGAGGCTCGTCCGAGCCCCGCTGGCGGAGGAAGCGCTGCAAGTCCTTGGCGATCGAATCGCCGGACGGGAGCGAGCCGGGCTCGCCGGTCGGTCCGAGTCCGGCGGCCTGCTCGAGCTGCTCGACGAACGCCTGCACCTCAGGATCGCCCTGCACCGCGATGTTGACCTGGCGCTCATAGTCCGCGGCTGCAGCTTCGAGCTCCGATGCATCGACCGCAACCCCGACCAGGCCCTCGAGCCGGCGGACCAGGGCCAGCGCGGCCTTAGGATTCGGCGCGGCGGCGACGTAGTGTGGCACCGCGGCCCACAGACTCGCGGACGGCATCCCTGCCTGCTGGCAGGCCGTGTGTAGGACGCCCGTGATCCCGGTGGGTCCCTCGTAGGAGGAGGACTCGAGCCCGAGTCGCGAGACCAGCGCCGGGTCCGAGGCAAGTCCCGTGACCGACACCGCGCGCGTGTGCGGCACGTCCGCCAGCAGCGCGCCGAGCGTGACCACGAGCTGCGTTCCGAGCACCTCGGCGAGGTCTACCACGAGCTTGCTGAAGGTCCGCCACCGGAACGAGGGCTCGGCGCCCGCGAGCAGGACCAGGTCGCGCGGAGCGCG
>Ga0302325_10003047_pt1 | contig 39961 bp, 37 predicted proteins | sample Palsa_T0_2_FD_201948 | JGI IMG/M metagenome (GOLD analysis project Ga0302325, IMG submission 201948) | Peat permafrost microbial communities from Stordalen Mire near Abisko, Sweden - Palsa_T0_2 | ecosystem: Environmental > Terrestrial > Soil > Palsa > Peat permafrost | place: Sweden: Abisko...
CCGAGATTTTGTGCGTGTACGAGAAGGATGCGCAGTTCCTGGTGTTTCTTGAAGGCTTGGCGTTGCGGCCGCAAACTCAGGTGGAAGTGAAAAACCGGGAGTATGACGAGACCATGACCCTGCGCGCTTCAGGTCGGACCATCCATTTGGGAAAGCCGGCGACCAGCCGCATCTGGGTACGCCGAATCGACGCCTGATTTTTCCTCTTAAACTACTTACGATCCTCCATTAAAGACTTTAGTCTCGCGTAACCTGCGCGGCTGATCGGCAGACGGGTGCCGTCGGTGAGAATGGCCAGACGGCTGTCTTTGCCGTACGGTTCGATGCGCGCGACGCGTTGAAAATTGACAATGTACGAGCGGTGGATGCGCACGAACTGGGCTGGATCGAGCCCCGCTTCCACGCTGGCAATGGTTTGTTGTTTCAGACATTTGCTCCCCTGCGTCGCCAGAGCCACGTAGTCGTCCTGAGCCTCCACGTAGTCTAATTTCGAAACCGGCACTAAGGTCACCCGCGTACCGTCTTTGACGACGATCCGCTCCAGGAATTGCTGCGGAGCTCGCGCAGAGCTGGCCAATTGATACGCGTCCGGCAACTTTTTGCCGATCCGCTCGCGGGCACGCTGTAGTGCCGCCTCCAAACGTTCGCTGCCCACCGGCTTCAGAAGGTAGTCCACCGCGTGGACATCAAACGCTTTCATCGCATACTCATCGTAGGCGGTGACGAAAATCACCGCTAGGTTGGGCTCCAGCAACTGTAGAACATCAAAACCAGAGAGCTTGGGCATCTGCACGTCTAGGAAAAGCAGGTCCGGCCGATGCTGGGCAACTGCCTTTACCGCCTCGAAGCCATTGGCGCATTCCGCCAGGATGCGGACTTCGGGGTGGCTTTGCAGCAGCTCACGAAGAACGTGGCGTGCAAGTTCCTCGTCGTCGACGATGAGAACGCCTAACCGCTGACGCGGTGCGGAGGTCACCTCTGAATCTCCTGGGTCTCGGCAGGCAAAGAGAGCAATACCCGAAAAATGCCGTCCGCTGAGCTTACCTGCATGGTAACCGCCTTTGGATATCGCGCTTCCAGGCGCTGGCGGACGTTGGCCAGACCCATGCCGTCGACTCGGGTGAGAGTCGATTCCGCATCGAAAGTATTTTCGATCCGGAGGGAAAGAAACCCATCGCGGCGTTGCGCAATCATGGTCACCGCGCCGCCTTCAGGTAAATTGGCAATGCCATGCACGACCGCGTTCTCCAATAGAGGCTGAAGAAGCAACGCCGGAACAAGTACATTCCGGCAATCCTCGGGGATGTCTTGGCTGACTTTCAGGCGGCTCCCGAAGCGAACTCTCTCGATAGCTAAGAAGCGATCCAGCAAGGCGAGCTCCTCGGCCAAGGGAATGCTGGTCTTATGACCGGTGCCGAGCGTCATGCGCAGGAACTCCGCCAGCAGTATGCACATTTGCCGGGCGCGAGCAGGATCAAGGCTAGTCAGCGCACTGATGGAGTTGAGGCTGTTGAAAAGAAAATGGGGATTGATCTGCGCTTTCAAGACCCGCAGCTCTGCGTCGCGAGCCAGGACGCTGGCCTCTAGAATTCGGGCTTCCGCGTCGCGGGAGACCTCCAAAGCAATCAGAACGTAGAAAAATCCCACGTTGATCAGATAGAGCAGCACGCCGCTGACCAAGAGAATTGCGGCGTGGGACTCATACTGGGCGGGTAAATCCTTAAGCTTGAACAGCTCGCTGGCAACCCGCGCGTACAACGATCCCACCCGTACCCACACAAAGCTGAGAAGCAACGCGGCAGAAAAATGGGTGACCAACACCCGACCGATTCCTGAGGAGCGCAGTGGTGTGGCGCGGCAGGTGTACCAAGTGCAAAAACACGCTCCTGCGTATAGCAGGGCCATAGGAATTAAAAGCAAAGCGCCTTCCAGCGTGGTGATGCCACCGGATACTCGGACCAAGAAAAGCAGCAAGGCCGCCAGAGGAATCCACACCGCGAGGTATGCGCCGAGGTAGGAACCGCGATTCAGGAGCGGGTGCATGGACAGGCTTAGTTTTTGACTTCGAGGCCGCCAAAAAACAGCGTGCCCGTAATGACTAGAACTTTTCTGCGCGCGTTGGCATCCACCGCATCTAAGGTTCGGGTGGATTCTGAATAACCGCCAAAAACGGCCTGCCCTCGATTTTCCACCGTCCAGCGAGTGGGCACGCGAATTTCCACTCCGCCAAAACTCGCATTGACCTCTAGGATAGCCTCATCGCCTTGCATATCAGCGCCGATGAAATCGAGTTCCACTCCCCCAAAGATGGCATTCACGGTCCCGCCTCGAAAATCATTCGTGGAAATGCTGCGCTCGATGCCTCCGAAGATCGCGGACGCGTGCATGGTCGCCGAATCGCCGCTAGCAGGCGCCGACCGCAACCGCCGAGCCTGAAGGGAAGTCCAGATCATTCTTCCTCCGACGACGATGATCAAGAGCGGCCAGAGCTCAGACCAGGTGAACCGCAGGATACCCAGGGTGCCGAGCTGGAGCAGCACACCGGCGGAAAGCAGAGCAAAAGCCAAGCCGCGTGCGCCGGATTGCCCAAGATTCATCAACCCGGCAACCACCAACAACATCGGCCAGTAGCGCCAAATTCGATCGAACCAGATGTAGCCCATGTGATCCAGGAGTAAGGCGGCTCCGATCACGCAAATGATTCCGCCCCACAGAGCGCCATGGGTCGCATGCGGGGCTCGACCGGTCGGCCGGTTCATGGTGGGATCGGTCATGTTCTCGACAGGTCCTTCTTTGAAATCGTCATGGCATCGAATCGCCAGCCGGTTTGCGCACTAACAGCCTGAGCCCGAAAACCATCCCCACAAGTGCCAAGGATAGTACAAATATCGCACACGCCAAGGTAAGTATGGCACGGTGATCGAAGACCAGATCCCCGGCCTCTCGAAGGAGAGCGAGAACCAGTGCCACCCCTGGATTGATAAAATTTACCCCGGTGGCGGCGAGTAACTCATTTAGATGAATCGCGGCAGCGCCCAGGATGGCGAGGACCACAACGTAGCTGCCGGCGATAAGAGCGATCGCAACCGGGTTGCGTTCGCTGGGCCTGGATTGGGTGATCGTGGGCATGGCTGACTCCCTATTTCCTCTACGCCAGCAGGTTACGAAAGGGCGTGGGCCCTGGCGCGGGCCTTTCGGGCAGCGCACCGGTTTTACCGGCAAATGACCCTCGCAAACGGGTGAATGGCGGCGGGATGAGGCAGCGCACGCTTGCAAAAGTTGGGAAATCAAACTAGGTTAGCCAAATCCTGACAAGTCTTGCGTGAGTGGCTGCCAAAGCGATGGGTCCAATCGTGTTCCTACTAGCATGCTAAAGCTGTTCCGATATTACTGGATCACCGCGAAGGGCTATCGGCTTCAGCCCTGGAAGAGCCCGTATCTGCGTTGGCGATTCGAGACGTTCCTGGGAGCCGAGGCGGAGGATATGAGTGCCGTAAGATTCTTCAGATTGTCCTGGAAGTATCGGGAACGCATGGAGAGATTTGTACACTGGTCTGAAGAGCGACGACAATCGCAGCGGAAACATTAGACCCGACAAGGTAAGTCCTGCCGCAGATCACCAGGCCATCAGGCGGTTCGTAAAGGAATAGTAGCCAGGGCCAACGCGCATGGAGTGATGCCAGGCTATCGGGAAAGCCCACCAAATCACGCCACCGAGTATCGATTGTCCGAGGGTAAGCGGCAGGATGTTACGTTCCTTTGCAAATAACCAGGTCATCGCGAACCCACCAATGAGTGTCAGCGGTACGAGCACCGGATTGGGCCAATGCAGAGCTCCGAAAACGGCGGCTGATAGTAGTGCGGCATTTCGAGGACTCTTCAGACTGCTGAGGAATCGATTGGTGATGTAGGAATTCAAGGTCACCTGCTGCAGCAGGCAAAAGGCGAAATAGCCGACGAAATGATGAGCACTGAACAGGTGATCGGGCGGGTGTTGCCAAGCACCGAGAAATAGTCCCACCAAGACGAGGACACTTCCAAAAATCACGAAAATGACCAAACCCTGACGAGTGGCGGCCCATAGGTTATCCGCACGCCAGCCAATCGTTTTGAAGGTATCGTGATGTACGAAAAAACTGATCACCAACCAAAAAAGAAAAACAATTGCGATGTCGGGGTCGATGGCCTGGAAATGCCAGATATACAGTCCCACCAGCGCTGCGAAGGTCAGCGCTTCGAAAAAATCAAAATAGCGATCAACATTCACTTGCTGTCGCTGTTGCGGGCATTGGAAGTGGGCAACTGACTGCGAATTAGGGTATCGACCTGGTGCCAAACGGTGGCGTCACATTCGATTTCAATGTGGCTGCGCATAAAAACCCGGCCGTACCACGGGTAAGCTGGACAATCGATCGGCTTTTTCGAATAGTCGAATCGGAAGTTACCGAGAATCTGCGTGTGGCGGGCGTCTTCGGCGCGAATTGCTTTTTGTCCATGCAGAAATCCCTGATCCTGAAAGAAATTAGCGGCGTGCGCGACGTTGGCAGGAATCACCGAGTCGTCCTGGCCGAAGGGAGCGACGCTATCAACTTGAACCGTGAGCAGCACCGGGATTCCGTCGGCTTTGAGTTGGCGGGCCAAAGTTACGACGGCGTTGGCTCCCCAACTATGGCCATAGAGCACGATGCGAGCGTCTCTTTTTTCGGCGGCGGTTGGCAGGTGGTGAGCCGGATCTAGTAGATCAAGAATCAGTCGGTGAGCGTCCGCGACCCGCCGATTCTCAAACGTTTCGATGTGCACCGAAGAAGGGAAGTCGTTCCGCAAACGGTCGGCGAGCTGCACGGTGGAGTGCACCGGGTCGTCGTGGCGAACATAACCGCCCAGAAATCCTATGACGATGACGGGCGGAGCGGTCGCGGCGCTAGCCGACGATAAGAGTGCGGTCGTCGAGTTTGTATTTGTATAGTATTGGGCGGTGAGTTGTGGAGCCAGCGTTGGCAGCGAGGCCAACGCCAATATCGAAAAAGCTCGCACCACCTTACCGGGGCGCGGCGTCAAAGAGAAGGCACTCACAACGGCTTGGATGATTTTGCCGGGCGCTAGGTTACGCCTGAGAGGGAATCGACGATGGGTCAGCAGCACCGGGTTTTGATCTTGGGCGGAGGTTTCGCTGGCTTGAACGCTGCGCAGAAGCTGAAGCGGGCCCCGGTGGAAGTTACGTTGATCGACCGACGAAATTTTCATCTTTTTCAGCCGCTCATGTATCAAGTGGCGACCGGTTCGCTCTCGCCGGGCGAAATCGCCGCTCCCTTGCGCGGAGTCTTAAGCCGCCAAAAGAACGCGCGGGTGCTGCTTGGCGAAGCCAAGGACATCGATCCGGACGCAAAACGCGTCATTCTGCGGGATGGCGCGGGATTCAACTACGATTCCCTCATTGTAGCAACTGGCTCGCAAACTTCCTACTACGGGCATGACGATTGGCGGCAGTGGGCTCCCAGTCTGAAAAGTGTCGAGGAGGCCACCGCGATCCGCCACAAAATTCTGTACGCTTTCGAATTGGCGGAGCGCTCTACAACCGAGGAAGAGGCTCGCGCGTGGCTGACCTTCGTGATTGTGGGCGGCGGGGCCACCGGGGTCGAACTTGCGGGTGCATTGGCGGAGATAGCCAACGAGACCCTCAAACATGACTTCCGCCGAATCAATCCGAAGAACGCTCGAGTCTTACTCGTGGAAGGTGGAAATCGCGTACTCGCGTCGTACCCCGAGGACTTGTCGGCGAAGGCCGAGCAATTGGTGAAACGGTTGGGAGTAGAAGTCATGAAGCAGGTCATGGTCACCGAGATTGACGGCTCGGGTGTGACCTATAAGCATGGAGATTCGGTCTCCCGCCTGGCGGCCAAGACGGTGCTCTGGGCGGGAGGAGTCACCACTACCGAATTCGGTAGAGCTTTGGCCGAGCGGACACATTCGGAAACGGATCGCAGCGGAAGAATCAAAGTGAATCCCGATCTTACCTTGCCAAAGTATCCGGAGATTTTCATAACCGGCGATTTGGCCTCGGCAACTGGAAAAGATGGCAAGTCGCTGCCCGGAGTAGCGCAAGTGGCGATTCAGGGAGGCGCTTACGCAGCTAAGGTCATCCGCGAAAGACTGGAAGGGAAGCGCGAGATCAAGCCCTTCCATTATTTCGACAAAGGCGATATGGCGGTTATTGGGCGCGCTGCGGCGATTGCGAACATTTTTGGTCTGCACGTGTCCGGATTTCCCGCCTGGCTGATCTGGCTGTTCATCCACCTTATGTACATCGTCGAGTTTCAGAATCGGGTGCTGGTGTTCGTGCAATGGGGTTTCGAATTCATAACCTTCAACCGTGGCGCCCGGCTCATAACCGGACCGCCAGAGCGCGGAGAAACAATCGAATAGCCGGATCCGATCAGAAAGAGTTCAGCATGAAGATAAACAAGAAATTTGCGGCTGAATTGCAACGAAGTCCCACCAAAAGCGGTTGGACGTATGTGCTCTGGCCGGAATCGGCGAAATTCTTCGGGACCAGAGGACTGGTAAGGATACGGGGCGAGATCGACGGTTACCGGTTCCGCAGCTCGTTCATGGCCATGGGCGACGGCAGGCACAGGCTGCCGGTGCGAGCTGACCGCGATCGGTAAGGAAGTCGGCGATATAGTGACCGTAGTACTGGAGGAACGAATCGACAAAGCTGCCAGACCAACGCGGTAATCTTCGTAAGTTCACCCAGCCCGCCTCGACTCCCGTTCAACTGTCCCGCCGCACCATTGACTCTTTCTAACCCGCGTCGGCGCCGGAATCGCAAAGGCTGGCATCCATGAATTGACACATTGGACTGCCGAGACCTAGCATCATACGCCGCCTGCTTCGTTTCAGCAGGTTTCGAAGCAGTGTGAGACTCCGAGCGCATCGTTATGCCGACATCCAAACTCTTCACGCCGCGCGAAGCAGCACAAGTCCTCGGCGTGAGCTATCCCGCGCTGAAACAATGGATCTATAAGAAGAAGATTCACTCTGTGAAAACCGCGGGCGGTCATCACCGCATTCCCGAAAAAGAAGTCGATCGATTCTTGCATCGAGCGAGCGAAGGCGGAGACGTTTCCGAACGGCGACGTAACTTTCGACGGATCAGCGGGCGCAACCAGCTCGTCGGCCGCGTGACCGACATAAAAGTCGACGGCCTGATTGCACAGGTGACCATTTCAATTGGCAGTCAGCGGATTACGTCCATCATAAGCGCCGACGCAATTCGGGAAATGCGCCTGAAAAGCGGCCAGACCGTGGCTGCTTTGGTAAAGTCAACAGAAGTCATGATCATCCGGCTGTAACTTCCCCATTTCGTCGCGACTGTTTGGCAAGAAATTGCTGATTTGCGATTTCATCCGGAAGGCGTGTCCCCCCAAAACGAATCAAAGCGCTTTGACATCTCTTAATGAATCGCCTAAAGTCGGCCACGCCGGCGTAGGCTCTCAAATGGGCGGCTCGATCTGTCCGATAACAAATAGATAGATAGAAGGAGAAAGACTGGTGAAATACCGTCCTATTGCCGTTGTCCTCGCTCCGATCGTTGCTTTTCTCAGCATGGGAGGCGCCGCGTGGGCCCAAACGGGAGCGAGCCTTTCCGGCGTGGTGACGGACCAAACCGGCGCAGGCCTTCCCGATGTCGCGGTGACCATCAAGAACGTCGACACAGGCACAACGCGCACGATCGCAACCGACGGCGGGGGGCACTTTCAGGCGTCCGGCCTGCCTCCGGGGCGCTTAGCGATTCGAGCGGCAAAACAAGGCTTCGCCGATGAAACCCCCACGGGAATCAGCTTGGCGGTTGGCCAGGACGCCACGGTCGACATTAAGATGCAGCGGAGCACCCCCGACGCCTGCGCGAGCGGCCACGAGTTCGCCACCACCGATTGCACGCTGACCTGGCACGGCATCACGCTGTACGGTGCGTATGATGTCGGCGTCGGCTGGGTCAGCCACGGCTTACCGGTAAACGGCTATAATTATGAAGGCGAGTCTCTGGTGAACCGAAACGGCAATCAATCTCGATTCCTCATCGCACCGAACAACCTGCAGCAGACGGGTCTGGGCGTCAGGGGCAAGGAAGAGTTTCTGCCTGGCTGGTCCGTTGTGTTCAACGCTTCAACTGGCATCAATCCGCAGTCCGGCCTGCTCGCTAACGCGTCAGCCACCGACACCGTCAACAACGGCCTTCCCAGGAGCAGCTATTCGGAAGCCATCGACGGGGCGCGCGCGGGCCAACCCATCAATGACGAATACTATGGCGGTATATCGTCCGCGCATTTTGGCACGCTGACCTTCGGTCGTCAGCGCTCTCTCGGTACCGATGCGATGCTCGCTTACGATCCGGCCGGCGGCGCCTATGCCTTCTCCTACATTGGGTATAATGGCACGATGGCCGGCGGCGGCGACACCGAGGACTCCCGTTGGGACGACGCCCTGAAGTATCGCCTCACCTATGGCCCAGTCCATTTCGGCGCGATGTATAAATTCGCCAATGGTTCTGGCGGCTGCTACTCCGCCTCCGCAAACTGGACTGCCGCCAACTGTACGCCGGAAGCGCCGCATAACAACGCCTATGGATTCGACCTCGGCGGAAACTACGGCAAGTTCTCCGCCGACGTCGTCTTCCAACATTACAACCAGGCCATCAGCGTGTTGAACCCCTTGCTGGGGCCTCAGAGTCCGTCGGCGCCATACCAGTCGACCACCAACAGCGTCAATACAAACCCCATCACCGGGGCCAATCTGATCGACACGAACAACACCGTATATGGCATCGTGACCGACAACAACGCCGTTATGGCCGCTGCCAAGTATACCTGGGACCCATTCAAGCTTTTTGCCGGCTACGAGTACATCTGGCAGAATAACCCGTCGAATCCGTTGGGCGTTGGCGCCTCGGACCAGGGCGGTTATATGATGAGCGGCGTCGAAGACAACAATCTTGATTCTGAAAAGTTGGTGCAGATCTGGTGGACGGGTGTGAAGTACACCTACCGCAGCAAAACCGACTTCACTTTCTCCTGGTATGAACAGCGCCAGAACGACTTCCGAATTCCGCCGACCTGCTCGCCCGCAGCCGGTTTCCGCGCTTCCTGCGCGGGCACCCTCAACGAGGCGTCGTTCTATGCGGATCATCACTTCACCAAGCGTTTCGACGCTTTTGCCGGGATTGCGTATTCCTACGTGAGCGGCGGTCTAGCCATCGCCATTCCTCATGGCCCCGGCGTCCCCTATAACCACAACAGCAACTTTGCTCCGACAGTCGGTGGTCGTTTCACCTTCTGATCGCTTCCGCGGCGGCATCGAGATTGCGAGCGCGAAGAGAACCCGGCGCGGTTGACTTGCCCCATTCCGCGAGCTAGCTATTGCAGCTTCGCATATTCAGCTTTTGCGCCCACGAGTATGGAAATGCGCACGGGCATCGCATGCGATCTACGAAGAAATCCAAAGATTACTTTCTTTCTGGAACCGGGCCAAGTGCCTGGACTTCCTGACGCACCACCCGCAGCACATCGAGTTGTTGGTAGTAAAACTCCGCCCGCCGGCGCACTCCCGGTTCAGTGATCTTCCCGAGCCACTCGGCACGATGACGCGATGCACAAACTTTGCTTGCCGGTACACGGAATGGCCCAGCTGCGATAGATGGTCTTCACCCGCGACACGACCCGTCCGAGATCTTTGGTGATGGTCAGATAACTGCGCACCGGTTCCTTCAGGCTTCGTAGGCCGTGTTCACCGTGATAGACCGGGTTGAGATGATTGGGGCAGCAGATCGGCCAACCGGCGCGCGTCGATCTCGTCACTCTGGTTGCCTTCCCTCATGGCGGCATTCTTTCGCGGATCGCACACCACCAAGTTCGTCACGTGCGGTTTCAGCAAGTCGTACAACCACGCGGCCGAGGTCCCTTCTTCTGCAAGTCTCCGCGCAGCCCATCGATAAACTGTAGAATCATGCTGGCTTTGGTCTCGATCACGCATTCCATCACAATCTTTCCTGCATCATTCATCACCGCAAACGAAATGCTTTCCTTGTGCACATCCATACCGATATACTTTTTGCTTTGCAATCCATTGAGGGCGTTCCTTCCTGCGGGGGTTGAGGCAAGCACCCAAACCCTACTCCAAAAGGGGGCGCCCTGTTATATTGCGTTGGGTGAGCAGTGCTAGCCCCTGGCCCGTCATTCTTTACCGCGAAAAGACGCCAGCTGGCAGTAAATTTCCCAAACATTGCTTTTTTTTCGCCTTGCCGGTAGCCTAACCGCGACCTCTAGCGGCGTAACACCGTTAAGGATTCGTTCAAGTCCCACGTTTGCAATGAGTTCCGCCGAAGCCCGAAAGTGGTGCCACTCATGCTGGCTGCCCTATAGGGTCGCTCCGGCCACGAGGGGAAATAGGATCGAAATGAACGCGTGTACACGCCTGTTCTCAGCAGGACTGTTGTGTTTTGTCGTTGGCATGGTCACGCTATTTGCCCCTTCGGCGCGTCCGCAGGCCAACGTGCAAGGGCAGTGGCAAACACTTCCCTACACCATGCCCATTAACCCCATTCACGTAGCGCTGTTGCATACTGGCAACGTTTTGATCGTCTCGGGTTCCGGCAACGTACCGACCAATACCAGTTACATGGCCGGATTGTGGGATCCTCAGGCCGGCACCATCACCACCCAGCCACTTACCTGGGACATGTTTTGCGAAGGTCATATCGTATTACCTGACGGGCGAGTGTTCATCGCCGGCGGTACCATTCAGTACGACCCGTTCTTCGGTCAGTTAAGGACTTCCATTTACGATCCAGCGACCAACGCCTTCACGGACCAGCAAGAGATGGCGCATGGGCGGTGGTATCCGACCACCACGGTGCTGGGAGATGGCCGGGTCATGGTGTTTTCCGGCACCAACGAGACCGGGAGCACCAATACTTCGGTTGAGATTTACACTGTGGGTTCGGGTTTTGGTGCAGCCATGGCCGCTCCGTGGACTCCGCCGCTGTATCCGCGCCTGCATGTTCTTCCCAACGGCACCGTCTTTTTTTCCGGATCGACGCCGACCTCCAGCATTTTCAACCCGTCGAGCAATGCTTGGACCACCAACGTGGCCACCACCAATTACGGCGGGACGCGAATGTACGGTTCCTCGGTACTGCTGCCGCTGACCCCGGCCAATAGCTATAAACCAAAAGTGATGATTTTTGGTGGAGGTAACCCTTCGACAGCTACAACGGAAATCATCGACCTTTCAGCTAGCAGCCCCAAGTGGGTTTACGGGCCGAGCATGTCGGAGCCTCGGATCGAGATGGACGCGACTCTCTTGCCCAACGGCAAGGTCCTGGCGAGCGGTGGCTCGCTGAACGATGAAGACACCACCACCGCGAGCCTCAATGCGGACATGTACGATCCAACCACCAACACTTTCAGTTCGGCTGGTAGCGATTCTTATGATCGTCTGTACCACTCGGTGACTTTGCTGATGCCCGATGCCACTGTGTGGGTGGCCGGAGGGAATCCAGAGCGCGGCACTTACGAGCCGCATATGGAGATTTACTCGCCTCCCTATCTTTTCAATTCAAACGGAACGTTGGCGACTCGTCCTTCGATCACCAGCGCCCCTTCTACGATTGGTTACGGCAGCGCATTCACCGTTCAAACACCGAACGCCGCAAGCATCTCCTCAGTCGTTTTGATGCGGAACGGTTCATCTACTCACGCTTTCGACATGGATCAGCGATATGTTGGTCTGGCTTTCACGGCCGGATCTGGAATTCTTAGCGTAACCGGGCCGCCGAACGGCAACATTGCGCCGCCGGGTTACTACATGATGTTCATCTTGAACAGCTCAGGGGTGCCGTCGATCGCCGCCATGGTACAGGTGTCTTCGTCCGGGGGCGTTGAGACTCCAACGGGCACAATCACCAGCCCGTCGTCCAATGAGACCATCAATGCCGGTCAGTCGGTCTCGTATGCAGGTTCGGGAACCAGTCCAGACGGAACCATTACCGGATATTCCTGGACTTTTCCTGGAGGAACTCCCAGCACCAGCAATCTGGCCAATCCTGGCAGCGTGACCTATTCGACTGCAGGCACCTACACGTCTACGTTGACGGTGACCGACAGCAACGGTCAAACCGATCCGCATCCACCAACCCGCACTATTACGGTTCTCACCGCAGGCGGTGGCGGCGGCGGAGGTACGGCAATCAATTTTGGCTCGGGATTCACGACCACGGGCATGCAGTTCAACGGTCATACCAAGCTGAATGGGACGCGGTTGCAGTTAACCGATACCACCACGACGAACGAAGTAGGCAGCGCGTTCTGGACCACACCGGTAAATGTGCAGACATTCACCAACAATTTCACCTTCCAGCAGACCAGTCCGAATGCTGACGGTCTTACGTTCACGATTCAAGGAGTGGGAGCGACGGCGATTGGACCAGGGGGAGGCGGACTTGGATATGGCCCGAACTACCCAGGTGGGCCAGCGGGAATAACCAATAGCCTGTGCGTAAAGTTCGATCTGTATGACAACCAGGGCGAGGGACCGAACTCTACCGGACTGTACCTGAATGGCGTTTCACCGACGATCCCGGCGACCACTCTGGGTGGCGGGGTCAACTTGCACAGTGGCGATATCTTCCAGGTGCAGATGACGTATGACGGCACCACGTTGACTATGACCATCACCGACACCACCACGCCGGCGGACACGTTCACGACCTCCTGGACGGTGAACATCCCCAGCACCGTGGGCGGAAACACGGCATACGCCGGCTTCACCGCAGGGACTGGCGGACTCACCGCCCAACAGGAAATTATCAACTGGACGTACAGCACCACCAGCGGTGCGTTATCGCCTGCGGCGACTCCCGCATTCAATCCAGTGGGCGGCACGTATTTCGGCACGCAGAGTGTGGCGATCTCAGACACGACGGCCGGCGCGACCATCTTCTACACGCTGGATGGTACAACGCCCGCAACCTCCGTTGGAGGATCGACCAAGCAATACACCGCGGCAATTAGTGTGACCGCGTCGGAAACCATCAACGCCATCGCCATAGCTAGTGGATTCAGCACCAGCGCACTGGGCACCGCCATTTATACGATCTCAGGGTTACCGCTAGCAGCGACGCCGATTATTTCTCCGGCGACCGGGACCTACGCAAGTTCGCAAACTGTAACGATCACCGACAGCACCGCTGGCGCGACCATCTACTACACCCTGGACAATAGCCAGCCGACTGCTTCTTCGACCAAGTACACGAAGGGATTCACGGTTAGCTCGACGACTACGGTGAAGGCCATTGCTACCGCGACGAGTTTTGCGCCCAGCGCAACGGCCACATCCGCCATTACCATCTCGACGGGCGGCGGTAGTGGCAGCATGCCGATCAATTTTGGAACGGGATTTACGGCGGCAGGGATGCAATTCAATGGGCATACCAAACTCAATGGGACACGGTTGCAGTTGACCGATACCACCGCGACAAACGAAGTCGCCAGCGCTTTCTGGACCGCGCCGGTGAATGTGCAGAGCTTCAGCAATGATTTCACGTTCCAACTAACCAATCCGAATGCCGATGGATTTACGTTCACGATTCAAGGGGCGAGCGATACGGCGATCGGTCCAGGTGGAGGGGGACTCGGCTTTGGTCCGAATGCTCCCGGTGGGACCGCCGGGCTGGCCAAGAGCATTTGCGTAAAGTTCGATTTGTATGACAACCAGGGCGAAGGGCCGAACTCAACCGGGATGTACCTCGACGGGGTCTCGCCGACCATTCCGGCCACCACGCTGGCGGGCGGAATCAACCTGCACAGCGGGGACGTCTTTCAGGTTTACCTGACCTACGACGGCACTACACTTACTCTGACCATCCAGGACAACACCACGCCGGAATACTCCTTTACGACCTCGTGGCCGGTGAACATCCCTGCTACCGTAGGCGGAAATACTGGGTATGTCGGCTTCACCGCGGGAACCGGAGGCGAGACCGCCCAGCAGGAAATCATCACTTGGACATACAGCACCACCGGTGGCGCGCCATCCCCGGCAGCGACACCAACGTTCAATCCTGTGGGCGGCACGTATTCGGGCACGCACAGTGTGACGATCTCGGATACGACCAGCGGTGCGACCATCTTCTACACGCTGGATGGTACGACGCCCGCAACCACCGTTGGCGGATCGACCAAGCAATACACCGCACCGATCAGCGTGACCGCTTCGGAGACCATCAACGCCATTGCCACCGCCGCAGGATTCAGCACCAGCGCACTCGGCACCGCCGTGTACACCATTTCAGCACTTACGCCAGCGGCAACGCCCTCGATAACCCCGGCGACCGGAACCTATACCGGCTCTCAGAACGTTACCATCACCGATAGCACCACCGGGGCGACCATCTACTACACCGTAGACAACAGCCAACCGAGCGCCTCTTCGATCAAATACACGACCAGCTTCAGTGTGAACTCGACCACCACGGTGAAGGCGATCGCTACGGCCGCGAACTTTGCTCCCAGCGCAACGGCCACTTCCATCATTACTATCCCGACCACCGGCACACCTAATTTTGGCTCGGGATTCACGACCACGGGCATGCAGTTCAACGGTCATACCAAGCTGAATGGGACGCGGTTGCAGTTAACCGATACCACCACGACGAACGAAGTAGGCAGCGCGTTCTGGACCACACCGGTAAATGTGCAGACATTCACCAACAATTTCACCTTCCAGCAGACCAGTCCGAATGCTGACGGTCTTACGTTCACGATTCAAGGAGTGGGAGCGACGGCGATTGGACCAGGGGGAGGCGGACTTGGATATGGCCCGAACTACCCAGGTGGGCCAGCGGGAATAACCAATAGCCTGTGCGTAAAGTTCGATCTGTATGACAACCAGGGCGAGGGACCGAACTCTACCGGACTGTACCTGAATGGCGTTTCACCGACGATCCCGGCGACCACTCTGGGTGGCGGGGTCAACTTGCACAGTGGCGATATCTTCCAGGTGCAGATGACGTATGACGGCACCACGTTGACTATGACCATCACCGACACCACCACGCCGGCGGACACGTTCACGACCTCCTGGACGGTGAACATCCCCAGCACCGTGGGCGGAAACACGGCATACGCCGGCTTCACCGCAGGGACTGGCGGACTCACCGCCCAACAGGAAATTATCAACTGGACGTATGCTCCCGGTGCGCCCTAGAGAAGACAGTACTTCGCCAATTGGCTTCGTGGCTGACTGCATAGGATTAGCCTGGCGAATCAAGATGCGTTAACGTCTGCGCCAGCCAGTGACGGTTGCTACACTCATCCAGCCTAGAGCGGTCTTTCTCTAGCTCAAAATCATTAAAATATTCTTGCGGGTGCGGCGTAGCCCACTGTCTGCTATGCCGTCGGATCCGGAGGAACAGGGTGGCCATCTCACGCAGAAATCTTCTTCGCGGCCTTGGGGGGGCCGCCGTTGGCGGCGCAGCCGTCGGAACGCTGAGCGGCACGCCGGTTGCGGACGCAAGTCAACCCAGTTGGGGTGAAGAGCATTCGCGTGGTCCGATTTTTCTTGATCACAACGAAAACGCTTATGGTCCGTCGGAAAAGGTGAATGCTGCTATCCGAAACGCCATACCCGGCTGCAACCGTTATCCGCACTCTGAATACGAGTCACTCATCTCCAAAATCGCGGCACTCCACAACGTAAAGTCAGAACAAATTCTTCTGGGATCTGGTTCCATCGACGTTCTACGGCAAGCTGCCGTCAATCTGGTCCGCCCGGGCGAAAAGGTGGTACAAGCCGCCCCAACCTTCCCCGCGTTGGGTATTTTCGCGCGAAGCCAAGGCGTTGAGGTTGTCGATGTCCCACTAAACAAAAGGCATCAGCACGATATGGAGGCAATGCGTGTGGCTGTGGGGAACTCCGCGCGCCTGGTCTATATTTGCAATCCCAACAATCCCACCGGGACGGTGACCCTGCGCGCAGATATCGACACGTTTCTCAGCAAACTGCCGGACAACGTCACCGTTCTGGTCGACGAAGCCTATCATCATTATGTAGTCCCCACGTCCAGTTATGCTTCCTACTTGGATCGTCCCAGCGCGAATCCCCGCGTCCTGGTGTGTCGCACATTCTCGACCGTTTATGGACTTGCCGGGCTGCGCATTGGGTACGCGGTGGGGTCTCCGGAACTAGTGCGGCAGCTTTCCGCAGGACAGCTGCCTTACGGCATGGGCACCATCGCCGCGATTGCGGCAGCAGCAGCCATTGAAGATAGTGACTATCTAAGGCTCGCGGTCCAGCGCAACGCCAACGATCGGCAGGAATTCATGAACCGCATCAACGTCGCCATGCTTCGAGGCTACGATTCGCATACCAATTTTGTGTTCTTCGATACCATGCGTTCCGCCGATATGGTTGTCGATCACTTAAAGAGCCATGGTGTCATCGTGGCCCCGCCAGTTCCCGGCATCGAAAGATATATCCGGGTGTCTCTGGGAACCCCTCCGCAGATGCGTGAATTCTGGAGAGTGATGGACATGCTGCCGCCAACGGGCAAGATGGCGATGTAGGCGTCCGCGATGGCCGCGCCCGCGTCCTCCAGAGTTGCCGATCGCTGTGCGCTCGAGGCGTGCTATCGATTTAGAATTAAGCATGATTGGCGAACTGCTCCTCCATCCAGTTTGGAGCGCACTCAACACCGTTCACGAACGCTTTGCCGTGGGACCAGGGCCGGCGCTACGGTATCCCGCGGAAGTCGTGCCCTTTGCGGCGCTCGCCGGCGGCTGCAACGCGAATCTCGCGCCGCTCCAGGAATTGCTGGTTCACGGCGAACACGTTTATCTGTTTGGCGCCCAGCCGGTTGCTACGGAGCGTCTCATCGTCGGACAGCCTGTTCATACCCTGCAAATGGTCGGGCCCGTGAAGCCAACGTTTGGGCCGAGACCGGAAGAAAATTCAGTACGAACGATGACCTCCGACGATGCGGATGCGATGGTCTCGCTTACCACCCTGGCCTTTCCGGGCTACTTCAGAAAGCGCACCCATGAACTGGGCACCTATTACGGTGTTCGTGTCGAAGGCGAGCTAGTGGCTATGGCTGGCGAACGGCTCGCCTTGCCGGGACTGCGTGAGGTTAGCGCGGTCTGTACCCACCCGGCGCATACTGGTAAAGGCTATGCCCGGATGTTAATGACTCGTTTGATGAACAATCACACCGGGAACGATTGCAGATCCTTCCTACACGTCGCCGAAAGTAACAAGCAGGCGATTGCTCTGTACCACCGCTTGGGATTTCGCACCATGAATTCCATTACCCTGTGGCCGATCGCACTCGCAGGGTAAAGACCACCAGTAATTCAGTAACTTTCGAACGCGAGCCGCAACCACCACATCCAGATGCAACGAGGCGCTACATGAACGAGAGGACAAACCCGGTAGAAGTAGATCGCCAATTCTTTGGTTCGCTCATCAACGCCGATATTGCGAGTTTAAACCAGATTCTGACCGACGATTTTCTTCTCATCGACGTGATGCAAGGCTCGGAAATCACCAAGCCCCTATTGCTGGCAGCAATCGAAGCGGGTCAAGTCAAGTTTGACAGCATCGAGCCGGCCGAAGCCCGCGCGCGTTTTTATCGGACGACCGCGGTAGTTACCGGCCGCACTCTGATGCGCGGACGGGCTGGCGGTTCGCTATTCACGGTGAAAAGCCGCTATACCCACGTGTACGTTGAGGACATCGGGCAATGGCGGTTGGCGAGCGCACAGGGAACACCGATTGCTGGCGAATGAATCAGTGTGGCCAAGCCAGCGTCAAAGACCGAAACCGGAGGTTTGATAAACGCTAGGGCCGCGCCGAAATTGCACGCGAAAATAAGGCTCTTTGAGATTTCCACCGTCCTAACTTGATTCCGCTGACTTTGTCCGGCAGTTCATGCAGTTGTCGCGCGCTTGTAACGCAAAAAGCTTACACCTACTGCGCGCGCATTCCAGTTGCATCACCACTTGTCACCTCGATTGCGCGACACGTCCTCGATGGAGGTTGTATAGATGCATTCGCGCTTGTCTCACTGGAGAGATCGTTTGCCGAACGTCAAGCAAGCCCTCGCTATGTTGGTAGCCACTCAATTGCTGGTTGCAACTCCGCTTCGCGCTCAAACCGATTCCGGCAGCAACGACGGAAAAACAACCTCGCCGATCAAGCACGTAATCATCATCCTCGGCGAAAATCGCAGCTTCGACCACGTGTTCGCCACCTACGTTCCCCCGAAAGGACAAACAGTATCCAATCTGCTCTCGAAGGGAATTGTTAACGCGGATGGCACACGGGGACCCAACTACTCTTTGTCGGCTCAATACAGCGCTGTCGATTCCACCGGAGCATTCTCGATCGCCCCGCAGTCCAAGACCCTGTACACCAGCATCCCCACACCGTTGACCGACGGTGCGCCAGAATTTGCCAGCGATACCACTCCGGCAACGGCGCCGTTCCTGACTCTGTCGGTGGCGGAAACTGCGGAACCGGATCTGTATCCGACCTACAACATGGATTTGCTGACCGGCGCGACCGGCTTGCCCCCAAAATCTCCCGACACCCGCATCGACAACGTCTTCAATTTGAAGGAAGGCGCCTTTCAGTTGACCCCGGGAGTCCGCTACGACGATTACTCGGCCAGCCCCGTACATCGCTTCTATCAAATGTGGCAGCAGGAGGACTGCAACCCGGTGCTCGCTACCTCCAATAACCCCAGCGGCTGCCAGGCCGACCTCTTTCCGTGGGTGGAAACGACCATCGGTGCGGGCAGCAACGGCAAGCCCCAACCTGCGAACTTCGGCCCGGCCACCACCGGTGAAGGTTCAACGGCCATGGCGTTCTACAACGTGCAGAATGGTGACGTACCCTATCTCACCCACCTCGCAAGTACCTACGCACTGAGCGACAACTTTCATCAATCGGTGATGGGCGGCACTGGCGCGAATCACATCATGTTCGGATTTGGCGACGCCATCTGGTTCACGGACGGCAAAGGAAACGCTGCGGTTCCCCCGGCGGAGCAAATCGAAAATCCGAATCCCCAACCGGGTACCGACAATTACTACGATCAGGACGGCTACAGCGGCGGTACTTACAGCAATTGCTCGGATCTGAGCCAGCCCGGGGTGCCTGCGGTTGTCAACTACCTACAATCCTTGCCGCGTCCGGTGAACCCGAACTGCGAAAAGGGCCACTACTATCTCTTGAATAACTACAATCCCGGCTACCTCGGAAACGGCGTGCCGCTGCCCCTGTCGGTTTCACCATTTACGATTCCGCCGGTGCCGGTGCGGCATATCGGCACCATGCTCATGGAACATAATGTCTCCTTCAAATACTATGGCGAGCATTGGAACCGCTATGTCGCCGATTCCATCGCGGCGGAAGCCAATCCAGCGGCAACGCCGAACCCTTTTGACGACTACTGCAACATCTGTAATCCATTTCAGTACGCCACCGACATCATGGCCAACGACGCGACCCGCAAGGCCCATGTTCAGGATACCGATAGCCTCTATTCCGACATCAAGAACAACTCCCTTCCGGCGGTCTCCATCGTCAAACCCAGCGGCTATACTGACGGCCACCCGGCTTCTTCTAAGCTCGATTTGTTCGAAGGTTTCGTGAAGAAGATCATCACCGACGTACAGGCCAATCCAGCTGTCTGGAAAGAAACCGCGATCTTCATCACCTTCGATGAAGGCGGCGGATACTACGACTCCGGCTACGTTCAGCCCCTGGACTTCTTCGGAGACGGTACCCGGATTCCGCTCATCGTGGTTTCTCCCTATTCTCAGGGAGGTCGCGTTGGCCACGTGTATTACGACCACGTTTCGCTGTTGAAGTTCATCGAGCGGAATTGGAGCCTGCCGACAGTAACCAAGCGCAGCCGCGACAATCTCGCTGAACCCCAGACCGCAAACGGCAATCCTTACGTGCCCGTCAACAGTCCCGCGATCGGCGATTTGTTCGGATTGTTCACTTTCGACAGCCCGAACTTCAGCCCTAACTGAAAGAAAAAGATCCGCCGTCACAACTAGGTGGTTGGGAGGTTGCCGGCTGGAGCTCTGCGCTCTGGCCGGCTCCTCGTTTTATGTTTTGTGCAGTTCTTCGCAGTTTGGGGATGCTTGTTAGCGGGAATCGCAAGGGAGAGACAATTGAAGATTGATCGGCGGGATTTGCTTCGAATGGGTCTATTCACAGGCGCCGGAATATTTTCGGGTACAGTGGCCCCGGCTGGGCGACCTAAAGAGCAGGCATTTCTTTCGGAGGCAGCGCTGGACAACGGTAAGAATGCAGAGAACCTACCGAGCCCACCAAGCCCACCAAGCCTGACGCCTTATGTGGATGCTTTACCCGTCCCGGCCGTGATTCGCCCGGCGCAGCATCCCCCAAGCGTTGTCCATATTCACATCCGAGAGTTGCGCCAGAAAGTGCATCGGGATCTTTCTCCGACTCGCATGTGGGGATACAACGGTACCTGGCCGGGTCCGACGTTCGACGTTCGTTCCGGACAACCCTTTTCGGTCAACTGGATCAATGAACTGCCCCAGAAACATTTTCTCCCTATTGATCGCACCATCCACGGGTCCGAGGAAGGAGTTCCGGAGGTTCGAACGGTTGTGCATGTTCATGGTGCCAAGGTGCTGCCCGAAAGCGACGGATACCCCGAAGCTTGGGTGACTCCAGACGGCAAGATCGGACCCGCCTTCGATCCCGGCCCCATCCACTATCCCAACGATCAATCCGCCGCCACGCTCTGGTATCACGACCACGCCCTGGGGATTACTCGCTTGAACGTCGTGGCCGGTTTGGCAGGTGTGTATGTAATTCGCGACCAGGAGGAGGACGCCCTGAATCTTCCGAGCGGAGCATATGAGCTGCCGCTGCTGATTCAGGATCGCTCCTTTCTGGCCGACGGATCGCTGTGGTATCCGCCTGCTCCGCAGGGAACCCATCCGATGTGGATGCAGGAGTATTTTGGCGCGACCATCTGCGTAAACGGAAAAGCCACGCCATATCTGGAAGTGGAGCCTCGCAAATATCGGTTTCGAATGGTAAACGGTTCGAATTCGCGCTTTTACCATTTGACGCTGGTGGGCGCCGACAAGAGCGGCAAGCAGACCGGACCACCGGTGGATGCCCCAGCTTTTCGCCAGATCGGCGCCGACGCCGGCTTGCTGCCCGCGCCGCTGAGCACCCATTATCTTATTTTTTCCCCGGGAGAACGCTTCGACGTGGTGATCGATTTCAGTGATCACGCCGGCGAAAATCTGGCGCTGGTCAACGATGCTCCGGCGCCTTACGCGCGGGGAGGGGAAGTCGTCCCTTCGGAGGTCATGCTGTTTCGGGCCACAAAACCTCTCGCCAGCAAGGACACCAGTTCGCTACCGGAGACACTTTCGCCGTTCACGCCGCTGAATCCAGTTCAGGCAGTACGAGAGCGGGTTTTGGCACTGACAGAGATGGACCGGCCCTCCGACGGCTATACCATGATCGGTTTGCTCGGCCAAAAGCACTGGGACGATCCGATCACCGAAGACCCGAAGGCGGGGTCCACGGAGATTTGGTCGTTTGTGAACACCACCGGCGACGTTCACCCGATGCACATTCACCTGGTGCGCTTTCAGGTGCTCAATCGTCAGCCGTTCGACGTGAAGCAGTATTTGCAATCGGGCAAGCTGGTCTACACCGGTGTGCCCATGGCACCGGAATCCAACGAACGGCCGGCGTGGAAAGACACCGTAAAAACTTACGCCGGCTATATCACCCGGGTGATCGCACGGTTTGATCTGCCGGCCGGAACCCAGGTCGCGCCCGGCCAGGAATTTCGATACGTGTGGCATTGTCACCTACTGGAACACGAGGACAACGAAATGATGCGCCCGTACAACGTTGTAGGATAGGTTTCACAAATATCATTTGCCTTGCTAACGATACCCAGCGCCTTGAAGCACGATGGCAGTTCTTGTGGAAATTATCTTGCGCGGTGTTAACGCGTTATTGACGATGCTGTGGATTGGTGTATGATCAGCGCCCTTTTGAATCCAAAAGGAACCCCGGATTCGAACCTGCTGACTACGTCTAGGTGCATCCTCAGGAGAGTTTCATGAGACTCATCAAGTTATTTGTCTCTGGAGTTACCGCCGCGGTTATTTTCACCACCGTTCTTACCCCGGCGACTATGGCACAACAGATTACCAGCAATGTTCCGAACAGCGTTCGTAAAGCCGACGATTTGGGACTCGTTGATTTTGCAAAAGAGATCAACATTACCGTGCACCTCAAGCTGCAGAATGAAGCCGCTTTCGATAAGGCTGTGGACGCGTTGTATGATCCCGCATCCCCCACCTTTCACAAATGGATGACGGATGAAGATCTGAAGACGTACGAGCCCTCCAGGGAACAATTCGAGGCCGTTCGCGCGGAGCTTGTGAAGCACGGCCTTACCATTCTCTCCATCGACGAAAACCGGTTCTCGATTCGAGCTCATGGAGCCGCGGGAAATGTGGAGACCGCGTTCAATACCCATATCCACGAGTTCCGGCGCAATGGAAAAACCTTCCGTGCCCAGGTCGAGGATGCGCGATTGTCCGGCGCTGCCGGGGATTATGTTGCGGCGGTTGCCGGTATTGAGAGCCACCAGGTCCGTCCGCTCTTACGACGCGCCTTGGATCCCCTGACGCGCCAGGCTCCAGCAACCATCCCTCTTACCAAGGTACAGACCTCCGGCGGACTCGGAGCTTTCATTACCGATCAGTTTCTCCACCCGCCTAAAACATTCACTTTTACGACGCCGGGTGCCTCGCTTCCGGTTGGTGTCTATTATGGAAACGTTTACGACGGAAACCCGCAGTTGGTTCCTGATTACACCCCTGCCCAGCTCCAGACCCGGTATGGCTTGCCCGCGGCGTACAAGCAGGGCCTCGACGGAACCGGCCAAACCATCGTGCTGCTGGAGGCTTATGGGTATCCCACCATCGAGTCCGATGCCAACGCCTTCTTCCAGTTAGTCGGTTTGCCGCAGTTGACCTCTTCCAACTTCAGCATTGTGTATCCCGAAGGCCAGCCTGCGAGTCCGACGATCGGCGTACTGACCGGATGGGACATTGAGATTGCACTGGATGTGCAGTGGGCTCATGTCATTGCGCCGGGGGCCAAGATCGTGGTGGTCGCCTCCAACGGGCAGGATAGCGAAGATTTCCAAGCCGCCATCAGCTATATCACCAGCCATACTCTCGGGCACACGGTCAACGACAGTTGGGAAGAGGATCTCGATCTGATCGCCGGTCCCCTCGAGCAGCAGTCCTTCGATCAAGTCCTCCGTGTCGCCGCAGCCAAGGGCATCTCTTTCAACTTCTCTACCGGAGACAGCGGGGACGACGGCCTGGGCAGCCCCGTCGGAGCCGCAGGCGTGCCCTCCAACTCGCCGCATGCTACCGCGGTGGGCGGAACATCCATTCTCAACAACGTCGGCACCTCCGACTTCGAGACCCTTGGCTGGGGCACCAGCACGGTGCTCCTTAACGAGTCTGGCGTCTTGGACCCGCCGCAGCCACAGCCATTTTTCGGTGGGAGCGGAGGAGGCGAGAGCGTTTTCTTCCCTAAGCCTTCGTGGCAAAAGGCCCTTCCGGGAACCGGCCGGCAGACTCCGGATGTTTCCGCGTTGGCCGATCCCTACACTGGCGTACCCATCGTAGTGACCGAAAACGGGGTACAGGGATTGGAGCCCGGATGGGGAGGCACCAGCCTTGCCTGCCCCATCTTTACTGCCTTCTGGGCCATCGCTGACCAGAAGGCTGGTCACGCCCTGGGTCAAGCCGCTCCGCTAATCGCCGGTTTGCAACCTGGTGATCTGCTCGATGTGGTGCCTCATTCCAGCCTAACCAATCCGTCCGGGACCATCTTCGATTCAAACGGTGCCACGTTTTATTCGCCAGCGGATCTGTTCGCCGGACAAACCTTCGGCACGACGCAATTTATTAGCGCGATTTGGAACCCAGGTGGAGGTCTGGATTTTGATTTAAGCTTCGGGCTGGACACTTCGCTGACCGTCACCAAAGGCTGGGACAATGTGACTGGCTACGGTACTCCGAACGGCCTCACCTTTTTCGACGCCGTTACCAAGTAACCGAAATTCGTAACCGCATTTACAAATGGGGCAAAGCCAGAGCGCCTGGCTTGCCCCATTTTTTCTTTCGCGGCCAGCTCCACCGAATTAATGGGTCGAGCAAGCAAGCCGGTAAGAAGTTCTATCTAGCCTTGTTGCGATGCTCTGCTAGTGGTTCGACGACACAGACGGATCCGCACCCGAAAATGCCGGTCGATGTAGCCGACTGAATAAGGTATGCGGTCCTCCATAAATAAATTCGAGTGCGAAATTCTCCCCGGCAAATGCCAGAAGATTGTAGTTGCCCATACGCAGAGCGTCTTTAGCACCAAAGCGAGCCGGATACCAAGCGTATACCGCAGTCATAGTGCCTGCATACGGCGCGACAATCGCCGGAAACGACAAACTGCGATGGCCATCCTCCCCGCGGCGTGACGTCACCGTTGAAATCATCGCATGCTCAAAACGTCGCAAGATTCCCTTGCACTCACAACGGTAATACACCGTGTCTTCCCGAAACGCCTCGGCCAAGCCGTAACGCGTGGTCGTCGTGACCGCTTCGATTCCTAGACTGGACCCGAAACGCCGCCCGAAACCGCTGACACCTTGGCCCCACTCCGGCGGTGCGTTCTCTGCTTGGTGCACTCCCCCGATCAAGAGTGCTCCGGCGATGGGGTAGGGGCCGAAGGCATCGAACAGGTACGCTCGAATCTTCATTCTCTCCGTGGGCCGGGTGTAAAGCGGACCTGGCCCGGGAGGTTTCACCGAGGGCGAATCGCCGACACCGGAAGAGGTAGCGCTCGAGGCAATGGCGGTCTGCGCTCGTTCAGCCGGCGCCATAACAGCTAGCCCTGCGATCGCCGATAGTAGCAAGAAAAGTCGGATAATCATGTTTACTCCTGCCTTGTTCCAGGCGTAGCCCTGCTTTGAGAACTAGCGATATCTATCGGATTGCTCCTATGTTAAACGGTCATTCCGGGCGCGTTCTGTAGTCCGGGGCAGCATGCGATTAACAACGCAATGACGATTCAAGGGGCTGCCGATCCAAGGCAAGCCTAGCACTGCGCCTGGCGGAGCTAATGTATCGAATTGACCATGTGTCCTACGCACCAACGCACAGCGGAATTAAGGACAGAAGGGATTTTCCTGCTCGACCAGCGCCACCGCTATACAATTCCACATGGCCACTTCGATGGAAGAAACGTTCATTAGTGCGGCGTACCAGGTCCTGGTTCAGGGGCGGAAAATCGTTACGATCGACGGCGACACTTTCTCGGTGATCGTCACGCCAAAACAAAAATTGAAGCAGGTAAACTTTCGATTTGATGGCCGCGATTTCCGCGGACTCCAGCAGAATCCCGCTACCAAATCGAGATGGGCAGAGATGGCCCGTAAGGGCCAGAAAGTCATGCAATTTCTGGAAGGTGGTCGGTATATTGCGGCCGTGGCAGAGGGCAAATTCATTCTATTTGGCAAGTCTCAAAACCGCCGTGAAGACAAGCGACTGGGACGGCACCCAGCCTCATAACCAGGACGACTCAAATCAGCAACGATATTGAAAGTCGTTATCAGTGAATTCACGAACGTGCCTCTTAAAGAGGGTCGATTGCTTCAGCGAGCTCGTCGTCGATGGTGGCGCCGCACCGGTGTGACCGTACGTCCAGCCCTCGCTCACCCATCCTCACCACCGCCTCCTAGGATCAGTACGGTCAGCCAGGGATTGACTGGCTACAAGTTGTAACGACAACCGTGCTAGCCACATCGATAAGCAAGAGCGTCGCATAACCCGCGATAAGACGCTCGATGAGCATGAGCTGGCCACCTACTCGAAACTTGTCCCAGCGACTCTCGCCGGACACCACGCTAAGGTTCTTGCTCTATACGGGCCGCATAAGGACCTGGAAGGAGCTTCCACGGAAGGTACTGTAATTACGGAGTTCCCGAATATCCAGGCAGGCGAGGCTTGGTATAACAGTCCGTCCTATCGGGAGGTGCGTGAGCACCGTTTTAAGGGAGCCAAATATCGTGTGACATTGTTGGAAGGAGTCTGAGGCCCCGATACCCTTGAATTGCTAGAGAGCGGTAGCTTAGTGTTGAATCGTCCGTCCTTGCGGAAGCGATGAAGCGTTCGAAGTTTTTCCATGATTAGATCGTGTGCGCTCCGCACCCGTGATTAGCGGTCGGAAGTGGCAAGCTGCGTCAGCTTGAGGATGAGAAGGGGCGGCTAAAAATCGTGGCGCGGCTATCCCACACGTCGGCTACCTGCGGGCCAGGGGCAGAAGAAAATGTCGGAGACCGCGCGATCGCGGCCGTTCGTCGGCGTCTGCTCCCGTTCATGTTTCTGCTCTATATCGTTTCCTATCTGGATCGTATTAACGTCGGGTTTGCAGCGCTGCAGATGAATGCCGATCTTCACTTCAACGGTGCCGTCTACGGTCTGGGGGCAGGCATCTTTTTCGTCGGGTATTTCGCATTCGAGATACCCAGCAATCTGATTTTGCATCGGGTAGGAGCGCGAAAATGGATCGCGCGAATCATGATCTCCTGGGGCATAACCGCCGGTGCCATGAGCCTGGTCAGGACCCCCACGACGTTTTACATAATGCGGTTTGTATTGGGGCTTGCGGAAGCAGGCTTTTTCCCGGGCATGTTGCTTTACTTGAGCCAGTGGTTTCCCGCGAAAGGAAAAGCTCGTGCCATCGCGCTGTTCATGACCGCGACAGCGGTGGCCGGCGTTATCGGTGGGCCGTTATCCGGTGCGCTTCTCAAACTTGACGGGCTGGTCCAATTACGAGGATGGCAGTGGTTGTTTCTTCTGGAGGGTGCGCCAGCTGTCGTACTGGGTTTAGTGGTCCTCGCCTATATGACAAATACCCCCGCCGAGGCCAAGTGGCTAGGTGTCCAGGAACGTACCTGGTTGATCGCGTGCCTGGACCGTGAGCACATCTCCAAAGCTGTCCAGCAGAAATCGAATGCTCGAATCGCTCTATGCAGCGGCCAGGTGTGGGCCAGCAGTGTCTTGTATTTTACGATTGTGATGGCTATGTATGGGGTAGGCTTCTGGTTGCCGCTGATCGTGAAGGGCCTTTCAGGCGCAAGTGATGGTACCGTGGCTCTTATCACCGCGTTGCCGTATCTGTCCGCCGTTATCGTCATGGTGCCAGTCGCTCGCCATTCGGACGAAACGGGTGAGCGACGATGGCATATTGCTGGCTCCTGCGTTGTTGCAGCCGTGGGACTCCTGGCGACTGCCGCGACGCGTTCGCCGATTCTGGCCATCGCCAGTCTTTGTGTTGCGGCAAGTGGAATGTGGAGCAGCCTCGGGCCATGTTGGAGCTTACCCATGGCCGTGTTGAGCGGCGAGGCCGCCGCCGCGGGACTGGCCCTGATAAATTCCGTAGGGAACTTGGGCGGGTTTGCGGGACCGTACTTGGTGGGTTTGGTAAGGCGAACGACCAACAGCTTTGCGGCAGGTCTTGCCATTCTTGCCCTCGGACTACTGCTGGGCGCCACGATCGCCGTCACATTTCCGAAAGTTGTGCCCTTGGATTTGCGACCCGATTAGTTCGATCTCGATCTGGCGTGGCCGCAGCCTCCAAAAACATAACTCCATCTGAAGATAGAAAACCGTCGTTCCGTCAGCCGGAAAGCCAATTGCCAGCAACGACGAGGGAAATTGGGTCGGAAGTCGGGCATCCTTCGGGAGAGCGAAAAATCTCACGTTCTTTTCTTGATCCAATGTAGGCGACACGATCAAAGTTGCGAGGTCGTTCTTGAGATCAATATGCCGACCAAGGATAGGAATCGGCGCAGCGGGGCTCGGGCTAATTCTCGAGGTAGTCCTTTTTGCCACCAATCACCGTGTCCCATGTCAGCGGCAACAACCACCGAAGCTGCGGCGCACAACCGTGTCCTGTGCGATCAGATCATAACTGTTGCAGGCATTACGCCTAATGGTTTGGCGCTCCGCGAAATTGTGCCACAAACAAGGCGAGCGGCTGTGGTGCACGGCTGCCATCACATTATCGAGTGGACTGCGGTCTAGAGGCGGTTTTGTTTGACGCGAAAGATGATTTCCGGGCGTATCGTCGGCTAGCCCGCAGTAATGTTGCGTTTTGGTGTAATGGGATGACTTCCGCTTGGCCCGTGATTCTCTCCCCGGAGGTGCTCTTTTTGCACCGGCGCCTGGAATTGAAGGTAGCGCGCTGTTAGTGCTAATCTCCACCCAGCGGAAGAATCGCCCGGGTCCGGTTACAAAATACAACGTCAGAACTTGAAGTGCGGAGGAAATGAAGCTATGACCAAACAGCGAATTGGTGTGTTGGTTGTGTGCGTGCTGCTGGCGGCTGCGGTAGTGGCGCAGACGCAGGCTGCGAAGCAGGCGGCCGTTGAAAAAAAGAGTGGGGGCGCGGCTCGCAGCGCGCTGGTGATGCCGGGCTCGGAGCAATGGATGGACATTCCCGCGGCGGCGCTGGTAGGGACGCCGTCGGTGGAGATGGGCGGAACGGTAAAGATTGCGGTCCTACAGGGCGATCCGATGACGGCCGGGCGTTCGTTTACGCTTCGGCTTTCCTGCACGGACGGGACGAAGATTGCGCCGCACTGGCATCCGACGACCGAAAATGTGACGGTGATTAAAGGCACGTTTCTGCTGGGAATGGGCGCGAAGTGGGACGACGCCGCGATGAAAGAAATCCCCGTGGGAGGCTTCGCGTCCGCGCTTGCGCAAACGCGGCACTATGCTCAGTGCAAAGGGGATGGCGTGGTGCAGGTGAATGGAATTGCACCTTTTGTGGTGAATTTCGTTGGGCCAGATGACCCGGGTCCTGCGAAGAAGGTGAATTAGTTCTTCTCCCGGCGAGCCTGCTGAAACAGCCAGTCCGGTTGGCGACTCGGAAGTTATCACGGGACGGCATGCTCAAGTGGCATTGAGCATTGCCGCCGCAAGCAATTCACTCGGCTGATTTCGCCCCCTGACGCGCCTCTACGTAATTGCTCGATGCCCCCATAGGGCCGGATAACGGACACACAGGCCTTTCCGCCGTGTTACCGAGCGGGCTACGGCCACGGCACCACCGCGCCAAGGTGCTTCACGATCTCCCACTGCGGGAAAATCTTCTGCACCTGCTCGGCGTCCTCCAGCCGCACCGGCCGCGCCCACATCCTCTCGGTTTCGAGCAACGGAATCATCGTTGCTCCACCCTGCCCATGTCTAAATAACTTGTTTTCCGGGTGATACGCTACGCAAAAAATTCGCTCCCCACCGTGTCGATTCCCCGCTGCCCGGTTCGACGCGTAAGTGGAGCAGTACCGTGCAGCTGGGCACTCGCAACACTCCAGCCCCAGCGCGGTCCAAGCTCCTATATAAAAGTAGCGGCCCTAATACGGCGTCGGCTCAACGCTCAAGGAGAAGACAATGCGCTTCATGATGATCATGTTTCCGAAAGGCTACGAAAACGCAAAACCCGGCACGGTACCCGACCTCAAAGCCATAGAGGTAATGGGCAAGTACAACGAGCAACTACAGAAAGCCGGGGTGCTGCTCGCGCTCGACGGGCTGACCCCGCCCTCGATGGGCGCGCGTGTCACCTTCAAGGCCGGCAAATCGAAAGTCATCGACGGTCCCTTCCCCGAAGCGAAGGAAGTGGTCGGCGGTTACTGGGTGATTCAGGTGAAGTCGCGCGAAGAGGCGCTCGAATGGGCCTCGCGCATCCCCGGCTCGGACAACGAAATGGTCGAAGTCCGCCGGTTGTTGGAGATAACCGACTTCGATCCCGAGATCCAAAACGAGCTCCAAAAGAAGTTCGGCGACGCCGGCGCTGAGTTGGGCCAGCAATAGCTTTGTAACTCGCTGAGACTCACCTGCGAATACTTAGCGATGCGTGTCGATTTCAACGCGCGTCATTCGACGTACATGTGGAGAGAGCTTCGGGACATTTAGGGGCGACGGAAGCTGTTCTCACTATTCGCAGCAAACGGGAGACTCCCTTTATGCGTTACATGATGCTCGTTCGAAGCGTTGCCCCCGCAGGGCTCCCGCCTTCCGCATTCCTGGAGGCGATGGGCAAGCTCAGCGCACAAGGCCGGGAAAGCGGAATGCTCATCGCAGGCGGACAGCTGGGCGGCGCGGACGCAAGCGCCCGAGTGCATCTCGCCGCCGGAAAAATTGGCGTCTCCGACGGACCTTTCCCCGAAGCCAAGGAAGTGATCGGTGGCTACGCGATTCTCGAGTATGCCGACAAACAAGCGGCTCTCGAAGGCTGCGCCGGGTTTCTCGAGCTGCACCGCCAGCACTGGCCCGGTGGGAAGGCGAAATCGAAATGCGCGCCATCGTCCACGAAGACCAGCGCCCCAGCCGCGCCCAAAAGTAGCGCGCGTCGGACAGTCCGCCGCGGCGGACCGTCCTCCGACGACGCGCGATCGCGATACTGGCAACTTCGCCGGCGGACAGAATTCAAAATAGGTGAGTACGCCAGTGGAATAGGCACGTTGTGCCTGTGACGAATTCCAACACCGGCAGCTTCGCAGTCATACCGCGATCGCGGCAACGTGACACTTTTGGCCGACCGCAGCAGCGGGCGCAGTAGCTTAGACTTTCGTGTCTGAGCGCGATCCACTCTCAGTGGGTCGCGGGTTGAGCCATCTCAGTTCTGGCAGGTTCGGCGTGCTTGGCTCACTCCAAACCAGTCGCGAACGTCAGGGGCACATGCCGGAGTACGCCTGTGCGCCTTTCAAGGTGCGATTGCGGCTCACGTAGAAAAATGTTGTGATGAGTGTCAGCCATGTCCTCTGGCACTCACTCAACAAATCCTCAACCAGGCGCCCACGCCGACGCGCACGCCGCGATCGACGCCGTCTGGCGCATCGAATCGCCGCGCCTGATCGCTGGCCTGACGCGCATCACGCACGATGTCGGCGCCGCCGAGGATCTAGCGCACGATGCGCTCGTCGCCGCGCTCGAACAGTGGCCGCGGGAAGGCGTCCCGTCGAATCCTGGCGCGTGGCTCATGGCCGCAGCAAAGCATCGCGCGATCGATCTCGTCCGCCGCCGCTCGCTTCTCGATCGCAAGCACAGTGAACTCGGCCGCGAACTAGAGGAGAAGCAGGAAAATTCCGTGCCCGACTACGCCTCAGCGCTTGACGACGACATTGGCGACGATCTTCTCCGCCTGATTTTCACGTCGTGCCATCCCGTGCTGAGCACCGAAGCGCAACTCGCGCTCACGCTGCGCCTGATCGGCGGCCTCACCACCAACGAAATCGCGCGTGCGTTTCTCGTGCCCGAGCCGGCCATCGCGCAGCGCATCGTCCGCGCCAAACGCACACTCGCCGACGCGCGCGTTCCCTTCGAAGTTCCGCGCGGCGCCGAACTCAGCGCGCGTCTCGCCTCTGTGCTGCAAGTGATCTATTTGATTTTCAACGAAGGATATTCCGCCACCGCCGGGGACGACTGGCATCGCCCCGCGCTCTGCGAAGACGCGCTCCGCCTTGGCCGCATTCTTGCCGAGCTTGCGCCGAAGGAGCCCGAAGTCCACGGCCTCGTCGCGCTGATGGAAATTCAAGCCAGCCGCACCCGCGCGCGCGTGAACGCCACCACCGGCGAGCCGATCCTCATGCTCGAGCAGAATCGCGCGCTGTGGGATCAACTCCTCATCCACCGCGGCCTCGCAGCCCTAGCCCGCGCCGAAGAATTGAGCCACGCCCTCAGCAGCTTCGGAACGTACACGCTGCAAGCCGCGATCGCCGCTCGCCACGCTCGCGCCATTACCGCCGCCGCCACCGACTGGCCGCGCATCGCCGCTCTCTACTCCGCGCTCGCGCACGTTGCGCCGTCGCCGATTGTCGAACTGAATCGCGCCGTCGCGGTGAGTATGGCAGAAGGTCCGGCCGCCGGCCTAGCGATCCTCGACGCCATCGCCGATGATCCCGCGCTGAAGAACTACCACTTGCTGCCGAGCGTTCGCGCCGATCTCCTCCGCAAACTCGGCCGCCTCGACCAAGCACGCGCCGAATTCACACGCGCCGCCACACTCACGCAAAACTCGCGCGAGCGCGACCTGCTCCTCTCCCGCGCCGCTTCCTGCATCGCAAAATCGAATTAAGTGGGATAGCCGACCCGGCTGTCAACTTGCGATCGCCCATCGTGGTATTGGCAACACCACCGCCGGACCACGTGCGGTGCCTTGCTGGCTGACGATGCAACCCCGGCTGTCGTGCAGAAACAACTACGGCACTCCGACCCACGGATAACGCTTGGAATCTACGGTCATGTGATCGGCACTCAACAGCGTGACGCTGTGGAGAACCGTTCAGCGCGCATCGAAAAGTTCGCTGTGAATTAGTTCAATTGTTGTTAATCGGCACTATTCGATTCGGCATCTACGCAAGAGATGCCCGCATACCAAATGATAGTGTTGAAAGACTTACGAGGATGTCGCGAAACGGATTCGTCGGACAACACCCAAACGCAGAATTGCTGATTACTGCAATCAACATACACCACGAGAATCCGTAGAGAGAGTGCTATCCGAGTGACATTTCAAGACGAAATGCTCTTGAAGGTACATTAGGCCCGATAATGTGCTCTTCAAGGCACGTACGACGGTCAATGAGACTGGAACGCGCGAGTAAAACTCATTTCCAACGCCGTCCAGGTATACATACCTAGATGGCGTTGCTTAAGGTGCTTCGAACACTATGCCAAGACCCCAAATTAATACCGATCTGGTAAACCAACACTTTGCCGCGAATTCAGAACACGTCTATGCCGCATCGGACTTGGGCGCTCTCCTCATCCAAAAGCAGAGCGAATGGAATCTGCCGCCCAGCATGACTTCCTATACCTTCCTCGGATGCTGCTTAAAAAAACCCACCTTACCCAACTGCGTCTCCGATCCCGCCACTACTCTTCTCTCATTCTCTACCGGCGCGACCAAACCCCAGAACTTATTCGTTCCCAGAAGGAAAGATTGGTAGGGGCGGTGGGGATCCAACCCACGACCTTAGGCTCAAAAGCCTCTGCTCTACCACTGAGCTACGCCCCTACAGGCAAACTTGGACATTTCACACCAAATGAAGCTAGTGTCGCTCCGGGCGTCTGGTAATCGCAGAGCGAGCTCCGGGTATTCAGTTGAGCTTCGATGCGGGCGATTTTAATTCGGAACCAGATGCTTTGATCCGGGACGGAGTTGTGGCCCGTTGCTGACTTCAGCTTGCGGCGTCTATCGGCGTCCCGATGCAGGAGGAATTTTCTGGCCCGGGGTGGGAGTGCCAGGCGTTGGGAGCAGGCCGTAGACACAGAGCTGGCCGGTTCCAGTGTTTTTTGTGCCGAAGCTGGGGAGATAGACTCTGCCATTGGCAATGGTTGGAGGAGCCATCTTGGAATAATTGTCGCAATTGTCGCGGGCGGAATTTTGCAGAGAGTTCCAGAACTCAGTGCTGACCTGGTCTGCGTCATAGGCGTGCAGGATGCCGGGTCGCGACTCGTGCCAGGCATCACCGCTGGCTTGAACGGAAGCCCACAGAATTCCGTTTTTGTTGCCATTTGCAGACAGGGCGAGCATCGCGCCAGGATGGCCGGTGTTGGGCTTGGGTCTGGTGGCGAAAGGCTGCACTTCAAACTTTGTCCCGGTGAACTTGAAGACTCTCAACTGATCCTTCTGGCCCCACATATACAGGAGCGAGCTATTTTTCGCGCTGCTCCAATACACCAGGCTATGGATATGGGAGTCGCTGACTTGAAAATGTTGCGCGGCATTCTGATCGCCGAGGTGACCCATGCGGGCGGCGTCGACGAGATATAAGACGCCTTCTTTGCCACCATCGACAACCAGATGGGTGCCGGGGATCAACAGGGCACCGGAGGAATCGAGGTCGATGTCCTTAGCGTCGAGATCTTCGTGGTTGGAGGGCGTGAACCAGTCGAGCAGATGCAAGTGCGCGTCGAGCTTGATAAAACTTTCGCTGAAATTGGATTGTCCATCCCAGCTTCCATTTCCGGTGACAAAATAAATATTTCCGTTAGGGTCAGCGGCAGGTCCCTGACCGGACTGCCAGATACTGGCGGCGTTGCCGGTAGGCGAAGGATTGAAAATGCGGGTTTGCTTTAGAGAAGTGGGATCAAAACCAAAGAGGAAACCGTGATACGCGCCATGGTCGCAATGGGAGGCGTAGCCGACGTAAACGGTGTCATTCGCAAGCAGGAGAGCAGGACGTTGATTTTGCCGAAGAGCGTCGAAGCTATCGGCGACGATGACAACGGGGCTGTTGGGCAGGTCGGCTCCGGTGGCGACGTCGAGGGCGTGAAGACGCTGGATAAATCCCGCACTGGTTCGAGTCAGTGCAACAACATACAGAGCGCCTCGAACTGGATCGATCACCGGAGTTCCGACGATGCCAATGTTGCCGTTCATGTCGGTGCAACCAAAGTTTCCGTCGCTCAAGTTCGCCGGGGTGCCGAAATTGACGTGCCAGTACGGCTTGTCAATAGAGGGGTCGTCAGCATCGAAGGCGTAGACGCTGTTAGCTACGGTGGTAATGTAAACGAGGGTGTGCGTGCCTGCGGCAGTGTTCACGCCGGAGAGCACCAGCGGCTGGCCGTAGACCTGGTCGTCGACAACGCGCTTGAAGAGCATGCCGAATTGTTTGGAGTTGACGTTGGAAGGAGTGAGCGTGGTCTCGTTCAGATTTGCGCCGGTGCGGGCATTGTCGTTGTGCTGGGTTAAGACGTTGACCTGAGCGAAGCACGAGGCGGCAAATGAGCTCGTCAACAGAAGTGTTCGCGCGAAAGCGGACAAGAAACGTGTGGGACAAATGAGGTTGAGCTGGGGAGCGTTCATCACGGAAATTACTGTCGCATAGATGGAGCGAGGATGGAAACGCCGACTGAAGGGCCGTACGCCGATTCCTCTGATTGGATGGCCATGGAGCAGATTGAATCGGTAGTTCCGCCGGGATAGTCCCCAATTGAGTCCTACTATTTTTTCGAAAGCTCGCCATTGAAATGGCTTTCAACATCTTCGCGGTTAAGCGGGTTTCTTGCTATAGCTAATAGGACCGAATAGACGACCTCACTACCCGCAAGCTGCGCAGTGATAAATGCCGCGTCGGCGGGCAGTTCTTGATAGATGAATTTCACTTTTCTGCCATCTTCAAGCGTCTTGACCCACTCTTCCGCTGGCATGTTCGTAGTTCCTAAGGCGGGATCGGCTGTCTTCGTTAATTGCGGCGGTTTACGTCTTTGGCTGTGACGGTCACTTCTACGCAAGCACCCTTTTTGAGTCTCACATCATCGCCATTTTCGTCAGTTAACGTATTCTCAATGCGGAGATTTTGAGACCGGGAGTCGGCCCCGTCAATAGCAATCTGGACCTTCTCTGATTGGCTCCGACGCGAAGACGGCAAGATCTTTTTGACGGTTCCGGGTACGGTGATACTTGGTGGTTCTGAAATTCGAGCGGCGTCTAGTTTCAGTTCCGCGATTCTTGCTGACCTGGCCATACGCGGCTCCGCCATTTCCGTAGTGACCCAGGCAAGTGTCGTTGGCGAGTTTTCCTTAGCCTTCTTATGCATGATGCAGTAATGGTGACATCAAAACCAGCAGGCATGCTGTCCCATTTTGCACAGTTACGAAATATGATGCGGTCCGGTCTGCATCCTTAGATTGTCTCTCAACACATCAGTCAGGACGGACTCGGCATCTGGACCGCTCATGGGGGAGTCATACGTGTGGCTTGGTTTAAGGACCCCAATGGCAATGTGTTAAGAAGCACCAACCTCCTTCCTGCGATTTTCATCTACCTAAACGTGGTTGACGGCTTGGAAGTACGAGGCTACATACCGGCCCAGACTATGGGCCGCTTCAGGCGGGCAGTTTATAAGTGGCGTGCCGATCATTCCCGCGTTGGTCTCCGGCTGCCGCCTTAATCCGACGGGATGAGGAGGCCTTCTCCAACGGGATGCGATACGACCCAATGATGGACAAAGACCTGTCATGGAAGTTTGAATGTATAGGTCAAGGGAGGAGCGCTTGGTGTAAAAAAGCTGAACTCAGCGGACGCTGATTCAGAAAACACCAAGGAGGCTCCCCCCATGCAACCTATGTATTACATCGGACTGGATGTTCACAAGAGGACGATCAGCTACTGCGTGAAGGACAGCAGTGGCAAGGTTTTCTCCGAAGGATCACTCCCGGCCACACGTCTTGACCTGGACCTGTGGATGAAAACGCTGCCACAGCCGTGGAGCGCGGCGATGGAAGCGACCATGTTCACTGGCTGGATCTACGATCACCTCAAGCCGCACGCGGCCGCCCTGAAGGTGGCGCACCCGCTGATGCTGCGCGCCATTGCCGCCGCGAAGAAAAAGAACGATCGCATTGACGCGAACAAGATTTGCGACTGCCTGCGTTGCGATTTTTTGCCGGAGTGCTACATGGCTACAACGGCGATTCGCGAGCGGCGACGCACGCTGCGCTATCGCAACTTGTTGGTGCGCCAGATGGTGCAGATGAAAATCAAGATCAGCGCGCTACTGATGGAAGCAGGCGTGAGCTACAACAAACAGCGATTGCACAAAGCCGGCTATTTCCGTGAACTGCTGGCGACCAACCCGGACATCGACGAAGGGCTGCGCTCGCTGCTGCGGTTGTGCCGCGAGACGGTGGTGCGCCTGCAGAAAATGGAGAGTGCCTTGGTGCGCACGCTGGAAAGTGATTCGTTGCTGATGGATCGCGTGGAGCGGTTGATGACGATCCCCGCCGTGGGGCCAATCACGGCGCTGACCTGGGTTCTGGAGGTTGGGGAGGTGCAGCGTTTTTCCTCGATTAAGAAAGCCATCAGCTACTGCGGGCTGTGCGGCGCAGAGAAGAGTTCCGGTAGCACCGTGCAGCGCACGCCGCTGTCCAAACAGCGAAACAAGCATCTGCAGACCACGCTGATCGAGGCGGCGAAAATGGCGCCTCGCAATAGTCCGGAGCTGGCCATGCTCTACGATAAGGAGAAACAGAAAGGCAATGCGAACCGCGCGACACTGGCCGTAGCGCGCAAGCTCGTCGCGTACTTGGTTGCCGTGGATCGCCGCCAAAAAGAGTTCCTTACAGTAGAAAGAGAAAACCGCACCGCCGCGTAGCATAGCGGCCGGAATACAAAGGAGGATTTCTTCGACGCGTAGCCTGCCAGGTCTTGCCGTTAACGCGACTGGGCCGAAGGAGCGCAAGCTCGGGATGCTCCCATTGATAAGTTTCGAGACTGGCAGGAGATCACAAACTCAATCTTCTGTTCAAGACCACTCACTGGTCTGAGACAGCAAATGGAAGTCTGGTTCTTCTATCAAGAAGGAACCACGGCTGAGAGGCCAACACACGCGACGAAGAATCAGAAAGGATTTACACCCGCGCTCCTCCGTAGCGCGTTAGGAGAGCTTTTGCCCTCTTGACAAAGACCTATCATGGATGAGTGTACTGCCCTTTCTCCCGCAGATCGCCAATTTCCGGCTGAATTCACCCTGGATTTGGACCAATATTGGACCCTCGGTCAGCACGAGGCCCACGATCAGAACGTCGGGTAGGTCAAGTCCATACGGCCAAGCAGGTGTCATGCCAACCTTCCACGGTCGGCTGCGCACTTTGTTGGTGGACCCGAGCGTGGCAGTGAACGTAGCCTAGAAGCGAAATTGTTCTCGCGACCCAGATGGGGCGTCGCCGTGCGAACTCTTTCGCGCAGAGCCTCAATGATTTTGTCGATCGCTCCATCAAACCTGAAATCACCGCTTCGGAAGACCTTGACCGTGGGGTAGACCATGCACTTAGCGCCACAAGTCCACGCGAATTTTATGTCGGCAATCGTGTTTTGGGGAACCCAAGTTTCCTTTCTCAACCCGCCGGCCAGATGCAATGTGCTGGTGTCGACGGAGCACACGATGTCCGTTCCCGCGACGGCGTTGGCCGTGCGCTCCCAGCCCTCGATGTTGGGATTGAGCATCCGCGAGTCGTGAGTGTTGTACTGCAGGTTTACCCACTGGATCACATCTTTCGTGCTTTCTACCAGCCGATCAATATTACTTTGTGTGAGCTGACGGCGTTTGATGACGACATCCTTGTCCTCCACGGCCAGCGCCGCGTGACAAAGGCCGACTATCAGCTTTGCGGATTCGAATTTCATGGGGGCTTCCACCGGCCACGCAGGAAGGAAACTCATAACGTCGTAAATTCTTTCCGGCATGAAGTCCCCCAACTGCCAAAACATCATGCCGTAGACATGTTTCGCGGCGCGGGGAATATGGTTGGCATCGACGATGGATATACCTCGGGTCTTCAGGAATTTGAACAGGGGTGCCAAGGTGTTTTGGTCCTCTTTGGCAACAACCAAGCTGACGTCGCACGCGAAGCAGTGGAGAAACTGCGACCACCACGCGAGCATAAGAAAGTCACCGATGCCGCGCCCCCTTCGAACGACGGGACCTACCAGCGCAAGTGCGTCGGTCATCTCGCCGCGCCACACCAGACTTGGATCCAAGGAAGAAGACTGCAGTTCAAAATCGTTCGCTTCCAAAGCGGACCTGCACAAGTCCCACCGTTGGGTATACGCGCATAGCCCGATGTATGCTCCGGTATAGGCCCTTAAGAGCTGCTGGGTGTTGGAGTGCTCGCAGCGAGCGCTGCGTAACACGTCCGACATAACTTGGTAGGCTTCTTCGTACCTGCCCAGGCAGGTGAGGGCATCTTTCACCACGAAACGCCCTGCAGCGGACATGTCGTGCCGGTAGGCTCCGATGGCGGCGTGCAGCAGCTTTTCTTTGTCGTCGAGTTCAAGGTAAGCAACGAGCGCTTGGGCCCACTCTGCAGTCGAGAGGGTCTCTACGGGTTTCTCTTCGATCGTTGAAAGCGCCGACAGCGCGGCGATGTTTCTGTCAACCAGACCGAGGTTGGTGGGGTCGTTTGCGCCTTCGGCCTTCTGGCGCAGTTCGTATAAGTGCGCCAGCTTGTCCGCTATCAACTTCGCGCTGGTGTTCGCTCTGCAGCTCACAAAGTCTCTGCGACATCGGTACAACGACAGGCGGCCAATTAGGTAAGTCGCTTGTTACACGATGCCAAAAGGGGAGTTCGATCGCGAGTTAAGCTGCAGGCGGTTCGAAAAACCACAAAGGATAGATCATGGCACGCAGCGTCATGTCCCTAGCAGCCGGTAGCCAAAAGGACTCAAGGTACTAGCCGTCAATCCTTCTTCTCTTTGCCAGGTCCTTCACTCTCGCCCGGGATGCCATCGATGGTTAGAAAGATCTCTATCCCGCCTCCCGAAACCAGATTCAGTTCTTCCGGTGACAGTTCTGGTGCTGGATTCTTGGCCGCTTCCTGTGGCTTATTTTGTTCACTCATTGCCGCGGTCCTCCGTTTCTCGTTACGTGGAATCACCCCATTTGGATGAGGCACTATGCACTCTTTTCTTCAAATTTGGCCCCAAAACCTTGTGTGTCCTACAATTCGGCTAATTTTCCGTTTGCTTTCTGATTAGGGCCGGTCCTAGAATCGCTAAGCGCCGCCAGCTCAAGCACTTTCGGGTTTTTGTTCTAGCTTTCCGAGCTGCGGATGCGGGTTCGATTCCCATCGCCCGCTCCAGAGATCCCGTGTACGGTCCGAAGAGATCCTTTACAGAACGTTCCGGAGACATAGTTTACACTTTAGGGCCAAAAGGGTTGTTTAAGGGCTGCAGGGTTTTTTCCTCCAGATCGATGTAACCAAGATCGTAGTCCATAAAGGTCACCAGCCAGATG